>CAJHYQ010000782.1_pt1 | contig 61727 bp, 50 predicted proteins | sample 9198721 | NCBI WGS metagenome assembly CAJHYQ01 (sample SAMEA7708357, study PRJEB35096) | sediment metagenome | biome: marine neritic benthic zone biome [ENVO:01000025]; feature: sediment [ENVO:00002007]; material: shallow marine sediment [ENVO:03000034] sea grass bed [ENVO_01000059] ... | reverse complement strand
CGAAGGTCAGCCCAGCGAAGGTCAGCCCAGCGAAGGGCAACCCAGCGAAGGTCAGCCCAGCGAAGGTCAGCCCAGCGAAGGTCAGCCCAGCGAAGGGCAACCCAGCGAAGGGCAACCCAGCGAAGGGCAACCCAGCGAAGGGCAACCCAGCGAAGGGCAACCGAGTCAGGGTCAGCCAGGTCAACAACCACCTCAACAAGAGTCCTTCCCCGGCCAAAAACGGATTGCTGAGGCTGAGCAACGAATGCGTGAGGCTCAACAAAGACTGGAAGAGGCCAACCGTGACGAAGCCAAAAAGCCGCAAGAGGAAGCGCGCCGACTGCTTGAGCAGGCGAAAGCTGAACTAGAAGAAATCTTGCGTCAACTTCGTGAGGAGGAGATTGAACGAACGCTGGCAATGCTTGAATCGCGATTCCGCAAAATGCTAGAGATGCAACTCAAGGTGTACGACGACTCACTACGACTCAGCCAGATTCCAGTCAACAAGCGAAACAGTCAGGTTGACATTCAGTCCAACAAATTGAGCGTTCAAGAGCGTCGGATTGCTGGCGAGGCTGATAAGGCGTTGCTACTGCTCCGCGAAGAAGGATCTTCCGTCGCTTTTCCCGAAGCGGTCGAACAGATGCATTCCGACATGCTGCAGGTCGCGGATCGGTTGTCGCGAACCCGCCTGGATCGCATCACTTTGGGTCTCGAGGAAGACATCATTGCCGCCCTGGAGGAAATGGTGGAAGCTCTGCAGAAGGCCCAGCAAGAAGCCCAGCAGCGTCGACAGCAACAGCAGCAACAAGCCGGCGGCGGCCAGCAAGATCAGCCTTTGGTCGATGCCATCGCCGAGCTTAAAATGATTCGGGCCTTGCAGATGCGGGTCAACAAGCGAACTCAACGATACGCCAAGTTGCTGGACGAGCCAGAGAGTGTAGAGGGGCAAGCCACGGATGAAGATTTGCTCGATTCCTTGATTCGGCTTTCGGAGCGTGAACAACGGATTCGACGTATCACTCGCGACATCGTGCTTGGTAAGAACAAATGAATCGACATACAGCCACTAGCGTTCGTCTTTTGCTCGCCGGCTTGTTCCTTCTGGCTGCGCGGACTGGGGTCTGCGCTAATGACACGCAAGACGATTTTGCGCGGCGGGCTTCGTGGAGTCCCCCAAGCGTCGAGCAAGTCCAAGCCACGGTCGAAGCGTGGGCGGAAACTCTCAACCTCGATGGGCAGCAGAAACAACAGCTAGGCCAAATCTGGCAAGACGCCGACGAAGTCGATCCCGGGGAGGTCCTTGATCGAGTGGTCCGGTCGTTGGCGATTGGCGATGACCGCGTCGCGAATCTGCTCACGGAATTGGACACCCAGTCTACACCCACGCTGCCGGAGACCTCAGTCCTGACCGAAGAAGCGTTGCCGGATTGGGCGCGTAACAATCTACGGTTGTACTACGGACAATGGCTCGCCGACCGACAGTACTTCAATGAAGTGCGAGATCAGCTGGAAGCTCTCAAACCTGACGAAGTCGTCAATCCAGCTGCCTTGCTCTTCTATCAGAGCGTTGCTTTTCATCGCCTACTGCAAAAAGACAAATGCCTACCCACACTCAAGCTGTTGCTGGAAAGCGAAGACACGATTCCACGAAGGTATGCGACAACGGCTCGACTGATGCAATCCGACATTGAACCGCTCAAATCCGATTCGCTCGACGAAATATCGCGGCTCATGGAGAGCATTCGGGTTCGCTTGGGACATGGCCGAGCGGGAACTCGAGTTCGCCAAGAAGAAGACGATGTGATCGCCAAGCTCGATAAGATGATCGAGAACCTGGAGAAACAAGCCCAACAATCCAGTGCGAGTAGTTCGGGCGGTCAGGGCAGCAATCAACCCAGTTCACCCATGGAAGACAGCGTTCCCGGGGGACAAACAGGTCCGGGCAATGTTGATCCCAAGAATCTCGGATCCCGAACTGATTGGGGAAACCTGCCTCCGAAGGAACGCGAAGAGGCACTTCAGCAACTGGGCAAAGACCTACCCTCACACTATCGTGACGTCATCGAAGAATACTTCCAGAAACTTGCCAAGGACGGTGTACAACAACCCTGAACTCGACCGATAGTTGATCATCCCAGTCAAACCAAGGCTAGGTGTGCTGCCGGCGGCATCACCCAATTGTCGCGGCCCACGTGCATTGAACCAGCCTCTCAATACGATACGGAACTAACTAATGGTTGAACTGTTTCTAGCGGCGATTTGCACCGCAGCCATTGAAGTCGAACTTCATCAACGAGACGGTGCAGTGCAGTCCGGTGTCGTGGTCGCGTTGGGCGTTGATTAGTTGACGATCCAAACCGATCAGGGTCCCGAGGTATTCGCCGCGGCGAACGTCAAGCAGTTGCGTTCTACCGGCCCGCAAACGCAACCCCCCGAAGCACCCATCCGCATCCGCCTACGGGGCGGCAGCGTCGTAAATGCGTCTGAGCTAACGACGAAAGAGGGTGCCGCGACAATCAACCTTACATCAGGCCAGTCCGTGAAGGTGGCGACCCGCCAAATTGAACTCGTGGTGCTGGCTCGACCCAATAAACAAACCGATCAGAATCGTGACGAGATCTTAGCACGCGACGTCGCCGGCGACCTGGTCATCATTCGGCGTAAGAATCGGAATCTCGACTACGTCGAAGGAATCCTTGGCGACGTGTCGAACCAAAAAGTTCAATTCAAATACGATGGTGAATGGATCGGAGTCAGTCGTAGCCGCATTGATTCGTTTCGTTACTTCCGACGCAAGGCAGATGCGTTGGAAAAGCCTCGTTGTCAGCTGATAACCCGGGACGGCAGCACGTGGGAAGTCACGCACTTGGCACTCGTTGGAGATCTAATTCAGTTGAAGTTGGCTGGTGATCAGCTGATCGAACTACCAACTCAAACCTTACGGACACTCAAATTCGCGTCTACTTCCACCGTCTACCTTAGTGACCTCGCGCCCCACAAGGTCACCATGACACCATCGCTGCAAATCGCCGCGTTGGCAGAAGATCTGGAGGAATTGGATTCTTCCGAACCGTTTCTTCCGAGCGTCGATGCCAGCCTCTTTGGACATCGGCAAAACCTTACCCTGGCACAATCAGACGGTACACTTCAGCAGTATGAAAAGGGGGTCGCGATCCACAGTCGAACCGAATTGGTCTATCGACTTGCTGGCCAATACCGTCAACTTGAAGCGGTTGCCGGACTCGACCCACTCGTTCGCAAGGCCGGACGTGTCAATCTCGTCGTTCGGGCAGACGACAAGGAATTATTTCACTCGGAGATTCGCGGCGGAACATCACCAACGGACCTCGACCTAGACGTCTCGGGCGCGAATTGGTTAACCATCCTGGTAGACTATGGAGATGCGTCGGACGTGGCAGACCGGCTAAACCTTTGCGATGCGAGGCTAACCAAATGATAGGACGTCACTGGATCCTCTCGACTGCGCTTTTAGTCTTCCTGCAAGCCACATTGGCGGCCGATCTGGCAGTGGATACAACGGTCCTCGAAGCGGAACAGGAACGAGTCGACGCGATCGCCAAAGCATCTCGTGCGGCGGTCTCGGTGTTTGCGGCTGGCAAAGCCGCGGGTGGCGGCTCAGGTGTCGTAATTTCGCCCGACGGGTATGCGCTGACCAATTTCCATGTGACCAAGCCGTGTGGCGAACACATGAAGTGCAGCATGAACAACGGCGAATTGTATGACGCGGTCATCGTTGGCATTGACCCCACCGGCGACGTTGCTCTGATCAAGTTACTGGGGCGAGACGACTTTCCCACGGCAGAGATGGGTGACAGTGACGATTTGGAAGTCGGCCAATGGTGTTTTGCCGTAGGGAACCCTTTTCTGCTGGCCACCGATTTCGAACCAACAGTCACCTACGGCATCGTGTCGGGCGTCCATCGTTACCAGTATCCGGCGGGCACTTTGTTGGAGTACGCCGATTGCATCCAGACGGATGCGGCAATTAACCCTGGCAACTCCGGCGGACCGCTATTCAACTCGCGTGGTCAGTTGGTCGGCATCAATGGTCGAGGTTCTTTCGAAAAACGAGGCCGAGTCAACGTGGGTGTTGGCTACGCCATCTCGATCAATCAAATCAAACACTTTCTGGGACATCTGAAGAGTGGTCGAATCGTTGATCACGCCACGCTGGGTGCCAGTGTTGGGTCGGACGAGGACGGCTCAGTCGTCGTGACCAATATCCTGGAATCGTCCGACGCGTATCGACGCGGTCTGCGTTACGGTGATCAGGTACTTGCTTTTGCCGGTCGTCGTATTGACACCGTCAACGGATTCAAGAATGTGCTCGGCATTTTCCCGAAAGGCTGGCGAGTGCCACTGACCTATCGGCGCGAAGGCCAGCAGTACGACACCTTAGTGCGTCTGGCCGGCGTTCACACAACCGACGAATTGATCCGCAAGACTCAGCAGCGGAACATTGCTCCACCGGCTCCTCGACCGAAACCCGAAGATGACGATGAACAGAAGGAAGACAAGCCCGGCGAGCTGCCGATCCCACGAATTCAGCTACCCAAAAACCCAGCAAAGCCACCTCTACCGCAGGAAGTTAAGGCAGTACTCGAATTGCGTCGCGGATTCGCCAATTATCACTTCAACAAGGCAAATCGGACTCGGGTCTGGCAGACACTACGCGATAAGAGCGACTTCGAGAGCAATCCTTCGTCTTGGACAATCAGCGGAAAGATCGACCAGCAGGGCAGTCTTGCCGTAACCCTGGATGACGCTCAGTTGTTCGTCCAGATGAATACACCTCAGGGGAGTATCGAGTCACTGATCGATATGACACAGAATCTGGAAACACAGCTCGAACCGCCGGGGAGCGGGGGTCTGCTAGTTGCCTTGCATCTGTGGCGCTATCTGCTGACCCATGGACCATCGGATTTTGGCGAGTTGTATTATTTGGGGACGGCGCCCTGGCCGGATCATGAAGAGCCGGCCGACGTGCTGGTAGGAACACATGACGTGATTGAATGTCGCTTCTACGTCGACACCGATACAGGCTTGCTCATCGGAATGGAGATGTATCCGGATGCTGATGTAGATCCGTGCGAAATTGACTTTGGCGAATACCGAGAGCAGGATGGGCGGCAAATCCCCTTTCAGCTCAACGTGCGGTTTGGCGATCAACAATACGGCGTCATCAAACTAGACGATTTTCAAATGGTGGCTCCCGCGGGAGATGATGCATGATGCACATCGTTTCACGCAATTCGACACGTCGAATTCTATCAGTGCTGCTCTGTTACTGGTTTTTGGCAACTGCGTCCGCGCCAACCAGCCAGGCACAACGATCGCTGACCAACATTATCGAAGATGTTCAGCCCAAGATCGTGAAGATTTACGGTGCCGGTGGAATACGCGGACTTGAATCCTACCAAAGTGGTTTTTTGATCAGCGAGCAAGGACACGTCATCACTGCCTGGAGTTACGTCCTGGACACCGATTTCATCACAACCGTGCTGGACGACGGCCGCAAGTTCAAGGCTGAAATCCTCGGTGCGGATCCGCGTAGCGAACTCGCGGTCTTGAAAATCGATGGCAGTGAATTGCCGTATTTCGCGCTCAGCGAGGCCGTTCCTGCCCAAGTTGGAGATCGGGTCCTCGCCTTCAGCAACCTCTACGGGATCGCAGTTGGCAGTGAACCGGCCAGCGTTCTGCACGGTCACGTGTCGGCAATTACACGTCTGGCCGCGCGTCGCGGCGCTTACGAAACGGCCTACGACGGTTCCGTGTATGTGCTGGACGCGATGACCAACAATGCCGGCGCAGCTGGCGGTGCATTGACGGATTTCGATGGTCGCCTGCTAGGGATCCTCGGAAAAGAACTCCGTAATGCACAAAACAACGTTTGGCTGAATTTTGCCTTCCCCATCGCAGAGGTGCGGTCGTCCATTGAGGACATTTTGGCTGGTAAGGTTGGACGAAGAGTCGATGCAGCCGAGCGAAAACCTGCTGACCCCGTCACCTTGTCTCGACTCGGAATCGTGCTCATTCCCGATGTGCTCCCCAAGACTCCACCGTTCGTTGAACGCGTCGTTACGGGATCGCCGGCGGAGCGAATTGGCGTTCAATCCGACGACTTGGTCCTGTTTGTTGGTCCCAACATGGTCCAATCCCGGACAGAGTTCATCGAGGAGTTGTCCTACATTGATCGGTTAGATCCGGTTCGTTTGACCGTCTTGCGCGATCAGAAATTGCTCGAATTCGAAATGACGTCCGAGGACTGATCCCGTGCGATTTCCAAAACAAACCAACGGCTGCGAAGGTGCGTCCAGACGTGACTCGTTCTTAACGATAACGTTGGCCTCGATGACAGCGCTGTTTGTCTTGCTATTGATCCCATTGTTGGCACGGGCGCAGTCCAAGACGCTCTATTCGCTGGAACGAGATGCTCTTCGTGCTGCTGCCAACCATGTTGCCGAATCGGTCGTCCAGATTGAGACGCTCGGCGGTCTGGAAAAGGTGGGACGTGTCCTTGTCGGTACAGGGCCCACCACGGGGCTCGTTCTTTCGGCCGACGGGTACATTATTTCCAGCGCGTTTAACTTTATTCAGAGGCCAAGCTCGATTCTTGTCACGCTTCCCAACGGCAAGCGGAGGCCGGCGAAGGTTGTGTCGCGCGACAAAAGCCGCATGCTTGTGCTTCTCAAAGTGGAACCCGATGAACCGCTTAAAGTGCCGATCGCAGCTGCTGTCGAGGAATTGTTGGTGGGCCAATGGGCGATCGCTGTAGGTCGCACCTACGGTGGATCTGACGTCAGTATGTCCGTCGGGATTCTGAGTGCCACGAATCGAATTTGGAGCAAGGCGCTGCAGACCGATGCAAATATCTCGCCGGGCAATTACGGGGGCCCGCTGGTAGATATTCAGGGTCGCGTTCTTGGAGTCCTCGTTCCGCTGTCACCAGATGCCCAGTCGGAAATCGCTGGCGCCGAATGGTACGACTCCGGGATCGGCTTTGCGATTCCGCTGAGCGATGTGTTTAGTCGTTTTGAGCAGCTCAAAGCCGGCGATCTGTATGCCGGTGTATTGGGCATCAGTTTCAAAGGCGAGCAGTCTGTTGCAGGCGAGCCGACCATCGGAGTGGTTCAGGTTAATTCGCCCGCTGACGATGCCGGATTAGAGGCGGGCGACAAGATCATCGAAGCCAATGGGGTGCCCGTGCAACGACAGGCTCAAGTGCGACATGTGCTGGGACCGCTCTATGCAGGCGACGAGCTTAACTTGGTTGTCATGCGGGGCGACGATCGCGTCGAAACCACCGCGACCCTCGTTGACAAACTGGTACCCTACGAGCATCCATTTATTGGTTTCTTACCACGACGGGATGATGACCAGTCGATTCGTGCGCGATGGGTATATCCGGGCAGCCCTGCTGCCGATGCGGGCCTGCTTGTCGGCGACACCATCCAACAGTTGAACGGAGAACCGGTTGTCACAGCCGAGGAGTTACGCGAACAGATCAGTAACTATCCGGTTGGTGAGGTCATCTCGCTACAGGTGGATCGAGAAGGACAGACTGAGTCGCTCGAGATCAAGCTGAGCGGTCTGCCCGAGGCGATTCCAGAGGCACTGCCCGCCGCTGAGGAAATTACTGGTGAGGCACCGGAGGCCGAAACCGGTCGAATCGAGATTCAGATCCCCGAAGAATCGAATCAGTGTGTCGCCTACGTCCCACAGAATTACGATTCCAGGAAGTCATACGGGGCGCTCATTTCACTTCATCCGCCAGGAAATGCCGATCCCTCAACCCTGATTGAACAATGGAAGGCGGTTTGCGAGCGTCACAACCTGATTCTACTGCTGCCGCAGGCGAAGGACGCTGCCCGCTGGCTCCCCACTGAAGAAGCCTTTATCCGCAAGACAATGGATGACCTTGCCAATCGATATACGATCGACCCAACGCGCGTCGTGATACACGGATATCAAGGCGGTGGAGCAATGTCTTACTTGACGGCCTTCAAGCACCAGGACGTGGTCCGCGGCGTCGTCGCCATTGATGCGGCCTTGCCGCTGAGAATGGCAGCCCCGCAAAATGCCCCTCTGCAGCGACTCGCCGTCGTGACAAGCAGCGCGAAAGAGTCCAAAATGCGTGAACGAGTCACCGCCGGAGTCGATGCTCTCCGCGAGCGGAAGTTTCCAGTCTCGGTCATCGAAATGGAGGCTGACGCACGTCAACTGAACGACGACGAGCGAGCGATGGTGGGACGATGGATTGATTCGCTCGATCGCATCTAAGATCTTCAAGTAAGAGTGGATACAGCTGCCGGTCAATCTGAATGGCGACGTCACGCGATGGGCAGCATTGCCGTCGTTTTGCTGGCAATCGGAATCGCGTTCACGATTTGGCCGCCCAGTGAGGCATCCGCCAGGTTTTTTCAAGGATCGTGCATCAAGTCCGGGCTTGTACTGGGCGCGGCATGGCTTGCTTATCCGCAGCTGAATCGATTGCCCGGGTGGCTTTTTTCGGCTCTGATCGTTTTTCTCGTCGCAGCCGCCGTTCGCCCGCGAGTCGTGATGGCGATGTCGCGTTACGCAGTTTTTCTGGTGCCGCTTGGGCTGGCGATCTGGCTACTCCGCCGGCTCAAACGCCGACCGAGTGAAAGCTCATAGCAGCTTAGACTTCAGCTGGTCGAGCAGCTGAACCGCTTTGCCAATTTCGGCTTTCTGTCGTTGCGGTTCTTGCGGAATCTCTCGCTCGATGGTCAAGGGCCCGTCGTAACCAATCTCCAACAGCGTGCTCAAATACGCTTCCATTCCAACTTGCCCTTCACCCAATGGCACCTCCTGTCCCCAGGCTTCGCCGGGTTGATCAGCCCAGAGGGCATCCTTGCAGTGAACACTGCGAACGCTGGAGCCAATTTTCTTCAGCGCCTCGATCGGCTCACCGGTTCCATACAGAATCATGTTCGCGGGGTCGAAATTAACGAAGAGATTGTCGCGCTGAACATCACTCAGAAACTTTAGCAGCCCATCGGCTGTCTCTTGACCCGTCTCGAGATGCAGGCTCTGATTGTTTGCCGTGCAGTGGTCGCAGATCTCGCGGGTCACAGCGATCACTGCGTCGTAGTCCGCGTCCCCGACTGACGCATGGGGAATGAATCCCAAATGCAGCGCAACAACTGAGCAGTCGAGCAGCTTGGCAAAGTCTGCAATCTCTTTCATCTCGGCGACGCGTGCGGCACGAGTCTCGCGCGGAATCAAACCAACCGTCCGCTGTGTGGTCGGAATGTCTGCGTAGCTCTCGCCCTCGAAGCCGCCAAAGACCGCGGTTAGCTTGATGCCCAACTCGTCGAGTCGTCTGAGAAAGTCAGCGGCATTTTGTTCGGTTCGCGTCGACTGGGCCGGCGCGTGAAGCTGGATCGTTGGCACAGCCAGCTCCTGCGCTACTTCGAGTTTCACTCCCAACCCAGCATCAATACTCGCAAAGACGCCAATCGGCCATTTATCCATCGATCAATCTCCGCATCAAGAAAACCTTGCCGACGGAAAGTCTGTTGCGTCCAGGCTCGAGACAGTCCAACGGCACCGCAGGCGAGTTAGATCCTACAGAGTCAGGAAGAAAAAGAAAGTGGGCCCCGCTTGTTAAGCAGGGCCCCTATTCGAGATGGCCGACATCATCCCACGAGTCCCTTCCGTCAGCAGGAAGGGGACCGGATGCCAAGTCGGCTAACTCACCTTGGGGCTTGAGCCGTCGGGTGTTGCGTCACTGTCGACGTCGAACCAAGCTTCGTCGAATTGAATATAGCCGCCCTCGCCCTTGGCCGCCTTTCGCATGGCAACGTTGCACGTCAGGGCAATCACAGCATCGCCAAGTGCGACCTCAGGCTTGCAGCGTGGCTGGTTCTCCGGGGCGGGATTGCGGATGCACCACGCCCAATGCTCCATTTCCTCGGTGTAACCGCGGCTGACGGGTCCGTTATCCGCACTCTGTGCAACAGCCGCCGCGTTTCCAGCACCCGTCTCGTACGAATCCATCGACGGACCACCTTTGTCGTCCTTAACGGAGATTTTGCTGCTGGTGTCTTCCTTCTTGTAGATCATCACATCCTGCTCGCGCTCAAGCACCAACGTTCCCTTCGTACCAAGAACGACTTCGCCATACCCACCGTAGCCATTTCCATTGATGGACGAATAGGTCATCACGATTCGCTTGTTGGGATCTTCGTTGAAGGACGGGATGCCAGCCTTACCGCCCACCCCCATGACGGGATCCGCATAGCCATAGAAATTGTTGTCGTCGTGCTTTTCATAGCCAGGACCGGGGAATTCGAACGTGCAATAGACGTGATCGTTGGCGTCGCGATCAAGTGGAAAGATGTGTCGGCCACCCACCGCGTGGACGCTCAACGGGTGTGCCTTTTTTCCATCTCGCCGCAGGGCACTGATGAAGATCGAGGCCGCATCCAATTGGTGGCTGCCCAATTCGGCCATCAATCCGCCACCGGTTCGGTCCCAAAGCCGCCACCGGCAGAGTTCTTCCAGTGCGGATCGTACTCGTCCGTTGTCCAGAGTAATCGATTCGTAACCGTAGTCCTCAGCCTTCAGATCTTTGTCATTGTTCCAAGCCTTCCATTGAGCCAGTTTCTTTTCAAATTGGATGACTTCTTTCGGTGTTAAGTCAGTCTTTTTGAGACTCCTCTCAAAACTGGCAATCTGATCCTTGATTCGATCATATTGGGTGCCATCGGCCCTCAATTCGCCACCTGGAAGCGACGGCTTCCAGCTGTCTCGACCAGGCAGATTGCCGCGATGCCATTGTGCCCGGATGTGATGGATTTCACCGAGCAATCCCCACTGAATCAAGTTGACTGCGTTGTCATAAAGCACGCTGTAGTGTCGCTGGTGCCCCGTGGCCAGGTAGCGGCCCGTATTCTTGGCTGTCCGTGCCATGTCCTTACAAACACCGACGTCATAGCCCATGAGCTTCTCGGTGAGAACATGCTTACCTTTATTCATGGCGGCGATGGCGATCTCAGCATGGGTCACCAGCGGTGTGGCGATAATGACCGCTTCGATCTCGTCATTGTCGAGCAGGTCCTCATAGCGTTCGTACACCTCGACGTTCTTTTTCGCTTCATCTTCTGACTGCCAACCATAGATGTTCATCAAACCGGGACGGGCAGCCAGCGTGCCGTCACTCGTCCAATCACCATGGAAGGCGCGGTGTCGGCTAAAAGGTCGAATGTCACAGATCGCTTTGACCTGAATGTAATTGGGATTGATCGCGCCGATCAGGACGCTCCCCTCATCACCCGTTCCAATGATGCCAACCCGAACGGGATTAGCCACTGACGACCCATAGCCGAAATACATGGCTCCCAGACCAGCACCCGTCGTGACACCGGCAAGTCCAACGCCCTTCAAGAATTCACGCCGAGATACGCCCAAGGCCTCATAGTAATTCTCGATACCAACTTGCTTCTGCTCGGTGGTCAAACTGATCATTTCACCAATCTCCTATAGATCGACGGTCACGGTCTTGGGCGGACAACAACGCATTCGAAGAGCGTAGATGACATAGTCTAGGCCCGCATAACGCCCCGCCGCGAACGCGATGAGAACCAAGAACGCCGAAATCTCGACCATTTGATAATAGACGTATCGTGTATCGGAACCGACCACCCATGGCGGCTGAGTGGACATCACGGACAGCAAAAACAGCATTCCGGCGACCGAAGCCAACCGTGTGAATAGCCCCAGAATCAACAGCACCCCAATCCCAATGACGACGTACTTCACAACGGTGTCGACCCACATCGCCGACCGGTCGCTGATTTCACAAGGACCTTCTTCTCGCTGCTCCCCAGTCGCGATCGAGTTCAATTTGGATGACAACTGCTCACTCATCAACGCAATGTCGTCCAACCACGGTTTGGACTTGCCGCGGAGTTCGATTTCCTTCGAAGCAATCCACGTTCGGAGAAAATCGACATCCTTAATCTTATCCTCCTTCGCCTGTTTTAATCGATCGCATTCCAACAAATACTCATCGATCTCGGCCTGGTAATCGCTGAGATAGCGGGTCAATCGTTTATCGAACAGTTTGGCGACGTCTTCGGCCTTCTTCCGCTGTGTTTCATCGAAGCCGTAGTGATCGATGACGTCGAGTCGATGCTGCTTCCAAAATTCGAGCGTTTGCCTTCGATCGAGTCGATTTCGTCCCTCCCGATCGGGAACCAGAGACTTGTAGTAGTCGGAAAGTGGCCCTGTGGCTGATTGCAGGAAGTAGACTGAGGTAAAGCTATTTCCCTGAAATTTACTTGCTCCCTCCTTGAAGAAGTGCCACCCCACGGTCAGTCGCAGAAGGACGAGCGCCAGAACTCCGAAGGTTCCAATTTGTTTAATGGGCCGAGTCAGGGGAATCTCCTTCGAGCGCAGAGGATGCGGGTGGGGTGCGAGCTGTACATCAGAGATCCACTTTCACCGCAGCGTTACAGCCGGCCATCTAAGTCCTTACATTATGCTAAAAAACGGCCTTTTGGCCAACCGGCGCTGTAAGGAATGCTGGACAGTTATCCCCAGTTCGCCTCCCACCCAATAATAGGCAGTTGGCCGGATCTGCCGAGGCGAGAAATCCCGTGGTTCGAGCATCGACGCCGAGCCCGGGCGCCGTCTATCCTGCAACGATAACAGGCGTTTCTGTGGCCACGGATGCCGAATCGGGCTCGGGTTCGATCACCCGCATCTGCCGCCATTTTCCCTGCACGAAGCGAGCCAGGTAGACCGTGCCCAAAACGCAAATCCAGGCCGTGATCACGATCCAAAACGTGGTGAGACTCCAGGTAAGCCCTAGCCAGCCCAATAGCACGGGGACAGGCGAAACGACGACGGTCGTTAAGAGAACGAAGCGAGTGTCACCCGCACCTTTGATGGCACTGACAAACACAATGTGCGTCATATCCAGAAAGCAATAGAGCGCCACAAAACGCAGAAGCACAATGCAAACGGCCCGTATCTGCTCGAATTCTGCTGTGGTATTGCCCGCGGCGAAGGCCGCCAGGAACAAGTCGGGCCACGCGATATAGAGCAGAGCCATGACTCCCACGTAAATCCCGCCAAGCACGAATGCGGTCCAGGTCGCCCGCGCTGCCAGCCCAGGCTGATTGCGGCCCAACTGTTGACCAACGAGCGTCGTCACGGCAATGCCGAGGCCCAACATGGGCACGAAAGCGATGGTGTTAACGCTAAACGCCATCGTTGACGCGGCGAGCGCACTAGTGCCCAATCGTCCCATCAGGAATAGAAACGCGGTAAACGCTAAAGTTTCCAAGAACAGTTGCACGCCACTCGGTCCGCCGTAGCGAAACAATCGGCGCAAAAGTGGCCAATCGATCCGCATGCCGGGGATCACCTGGAACGGAACGCGAAATTCGCGGCGAAGAATAATCGAGCCGTAAACCGCCACCTTCACCCATTGACTGATCGTCGTCGCCAAGCCAGCTCCGAAGATCCCCATCTCCGGAGCGATGACACCAAAGATGAAGAGATAGTCGAGCAAGATGTTCAATAGCGCAGCGCCTGAATCAACCACCATCACGATGCGTGAGTGGCCTAGACCCGTGAAGAAAGCCGCCATAGCGGCCGAAATCACAGCGGCACCGGCGCCGTAGGCGAGCGTTTGAAAGTAGGTCGTTTCCAGTTCGGCAATCGTCGATCCGTGCCCAGCCCACCGGAACACGATGGGAGCGACTGGAATCATCAACAGAAAGTAGGGGATGGCGAACACTCCGATTGTCAGGCCTTGCCAGAGCACGACCCCAATCCGCCACGGCCTTCCAGCCCCCCAATACTGAGCGACGAAGGTGTTGACGTAGGCCGCGATGCCCAAAGGCAAACACAGCATTGTGAAATGCAGCATCCCCGCCGGCATGGCAGCCGCAATCGTCTCGGTCGAATACCACGAGAGGAAGACGCGATCAATGAAATGCATCAAGGTCCACGAAGCCGTTGACAACACCAGCGGCAACGCGAGGGCGACGACAGCGCGTCCGCCGCTGGGGCGCTGCCACCAGCGCCGCGCATAGAGCTTCACGAAACGAGAACGTGCCTGCGACCGCATCGGATGCAATTTCCTAGCCACCAAGATTCCATCATCACGCGTTCGCCGGTGGCCGTGGATCGTGCCGGCCGTCTGTTCCGTGGACAGCAGAAACGCGTTGGTCCAGGAATGGACCTGATGAGACGACAGTCTAGCCGCTTTAAAGGTTCGGGCTAGGGCATATCACTGTCCCGGCAACCAAGTCGAGCCCTATCCCCCCAATTCACTTCGATTTACGATAGCAAGCTATGTCAAAACTCGAAAACCAACGCGTTGTCCTCTGTTTTCCGGTTGCGCCCAGGCATGTTCGCCAAATCGAACAGACGGCACCGGAATGCACGGTTGTCGACGCAGGGCAGCAGCGGATTGCCGCGGAGATACTTACGGCTGACCTTTTCTGCGGCCATGCGAAGGTGCCGGTGCCCTGGGGAGACGTCGTATCTCAAGGCCGGTTGCAATGGATCCAGTCTTCAGCCGCGGGACTAGATCACTGCCTCGTGCCCTCAGTGATCGACTCTTCGATTGTGGTCACCAGTGCATCTGGGTTATTTGCCAACCAAGTTGCTGAACAGACAATGGCCCTCTTGCTGGGCCTTGTCCGTGCCATGCCGGCTTTCTACGAAGCCGAGAAGCAGCGTGAATATGCGCGTTTACCAACGGATGACCTGCACGGAAAAACAGTGGGGATCGTGGGCTTCGGTGGAAACGGTCAACGAATCGCCCAGGTGCTGGCACCTTTTCATGTACGAATTGTCGCCACGGACGTTTTTCCATGTGAAGCCCCAGACCACGTTGACGCGGTCTGGCCGGCCGAAGAGTTGCCAGAACTGTTGGCCATCTCAAACGTTGTTATCTTGGCCGTTCCGCTCAGTGATCAAACGACGAAGATGGTGGGCAAAGACGAGCTCTCACGCATGCGAGACGATGCGTATCTCATCAACGTTGCACGGGGTCAGGTGATCGATGAAGAGGCGTTGGTTGCCGAATTACAGGCGGGGCGATTCGCGGGCGTGGGGCTCGATGTCGCGGAGGTCGAACCTTTGCCGCCGTCAAGCCCACTTTGGGAGATGTCCAACGTTTCCATCACACCCCACGTGGGTGCCCAGGCTCGAGACCGAGTCGATTCAACGGTCGATTTCTTTTGCATGAATCTAATGCGCTACCGGGAAGATCGACCTTTACTGAATTTGGTTGATAAACAACTTGGCTTTCCGCATCCCGGTCATCGTGCACCGCTTAACTGGTCGCACTGAAGTGGACCTCATCGACTGGTGTCTGAGAAAATGCCTGGGTCAAAATGGCGGAAACCTGACAGCCGCATACCTCTATTTACCCAGACATCGAACCTCCTTAAGATAAGCTTCACGGTCAGTGATCTGCACGCATGCCGATGAACACAACGTTACACGAAATCAACCCGACCATAGCCCTCCGCGAGCCGTTCGAGGTCGATGAATCGACGACTGATCTGGTCGAACGATACTCCAGCGTCATCCGCGATCAACGGCTCAGTTGGACAACTCACCAACGACTGATTCGACGCCTGGGAAAAGGTGGGCAGGGCGTTGTCTATCTCAGCGAGCGACGTGGAGCAGACAGTTTCACGCTGCCGATCGCCGTCAAGATCTTCTCACCGGCACGCTACGAAACAAGCCGCCATTACGAAGATGCGATGGAGCGGATCGCCAAGATCGCCGCACATGTCGCGCAGATTCAACAAGACAACTTGCTGGATGTGCAGAACTTCGTCGACCGAAATCAAATTCGCATGATGGTGATGGAATGGGTCGAAGGCTTTGATCTCCGTCGACTCCTGCGAAACGACTTGGTGGAACGCGTCCGGGACCGCGTCAGCACGCGACGGTGGGAATACATCAATCGAGTCGTGATTTCCTCGGGTCCGGTACAACCTCAGATCAAGCCGGGTGTCGCCGTCGCTGTGGTTCGAGAATGCCTAGCAGCCCTAGCCGCTTTGCATCGCGAAGGCATCGTCCATGGCGATATCAAACCGGCCAACATCATGCTCAAGTGCACCGGTAACGCCAAGATCGTCGATATCGGATCGGCCTTCCATGTGCTAGATCCACCACCGCAGAGGACCTGCACCCCGAAATACGCAGCTCCCGAGGTTCTAGAAGGGAGTGAATGCACACCGCGCAGCGACTTGGCCAGCATTGGCTACGTCCTCATCGAGATGCTTTCAGGGCGACCTATATTCTCGAGGCTGACCGCCTACAAGGATCTTCTTGAGGCAAAACGGTCGCTACCAAAGCAATTGGATGCAATTCTGCCAGAAGAAATCACGGTGAACACCTTATTGATGAACTTTTGTCGCGGACTTATCGCGCCCGATCCGATGCGTCGGTTCCCCAATGCCGAAGCAGCAAACCTGGTGGACGAGGGTGCCGCGGCGTTTCATCGACAACTTGTGCTCACCAATCTCTCGGCGGAGTATGACAACGAAATTCGGCTATGGCTAAATGAGTTGAAAGAACTCGAGGAGATGGCCGAAAGCGACTAGCGGCGACCCGCAGGGTCTTCCGCTCTAATCACGACGCGGCAAGTTCTAACGGTTATTCGACGTCTAGGGGAAGCGCCACGTTTGTTGTAGCTGCCGCTTGTGCGGAGTCGAAGTCTAAACGGTATCCAGCCGATAGACCCACTCCACTCATCACCCAGGCCCCGCCGCCTGGCACCTCGCCGAACTCAAATGACAGGCCCCCTCCGCAGAGCGGCATATTTGGCGTTCGTGTGTGCGCTGATCTGCTTCGCTTGCAACAAAACCGCGTCGGCAATTCAGCCCACGGCCCACGGTCTGTCTCCACATGGTGGGTGGCTAAGTGTTGACTATCTCATGTGGTGGACGCGCGGCGCGGCGCTCCCGCCATTGGTCTCGACAAGTTCAGAGATCGTACCGCGACCGGTGGCGGGTGTCATGGGTCAACCAACGACACGCGTGCTCTTCGGTGATGAACGAATAGGGGGCACTCTACGCAGCGGCATTCGTGTTGATGCAGGCGTCTGGTTCGATCCGGCTCAGTCCTGTGGACTCGAATTCGATTTCCTTCGTCTGGAAACCAACAGCGAGTTTTTTCGCGGGACGTCCGACGGCGATCCCATCCTGGCGCGCCCGTTCGTCGACGCAACCACCGGACAACAGGCCGCAGAGCTGGTCGCCTACCCTGGTTTCGTGCGGGGTGACATTCAGGTCGCAACCCGATCCCCGGGCCTATGGGGCTGGGGTCTCGCCTACCGCAAATGCCTTCGTTGCTGTCGACAGCCCTCGGTCGACTACAGTACGCGCACCGATTGGCTCCTTGGCTATCGGCACCTGCGTGTTGACGATGGAGTGCGAATTTACGAAGAGCTTTCATCGCCGCTCTTTTTGGCCGGCACGACATTAGCCATCGAAGATCGCTTCTCAACCCAAAACTCTTTTCACGGTTTCGAATTCGGACTCGTACGCACCGAGCGATATCGTCGCCTCGAACTGGAATACGGTGCACGCATCGCCTTGGGTTGGAATCGCGCCAGTGTGCGGATCGATGGCGACACCACCATCAACTCGCCGGGGCTTCCACCGCAGGTCACCGATGGCGGCTTCTTGGCGCTCGGCAGCAACTCTGGGCGTTACGTCGATACGAACTTCGGAGCCGTACTGCAGATTGGCACCAACCTGGTCTATCACGTGACGGACCGATTGGGGTTACGAATGGGATACACGTTCATCTATTGGCCCGGTTTGTACCGTGCCGGTGATCAGATTGACACGACGGTGAACCCGAATTTGCTTCCACCACCGATTCTTCCCTTGGTCGGGCTACGTCGTCCCGAGGCTCGACTGACTGACGGCGATTTCTGGGCACAAGGACTGAACCTGGGATTGGAGATTCGCTTTTAACGGTAAAGAGCAGGATGTTTGGAATTCTATTTCGTCCCTTTCGGCGAGTTCGAATGCGAGCAGCTCGCGGCACCCCATCCAACGGGCGTCGACGCCGCGCTCAATTGGGTTTCGTGCGGCGTCACGAGACTCTTGAAGAACGCACCGTGCTGGCCCCCGTACCGGTGGTGACGTTTTCCGGTCCCGACACCGCGATGATTGGGGAGAACACCAGCTTTAGCGTGCAGTTCGACAATCAAGCAACGGGACCACCGTCGGTTGGCTATGGACCCTACGTCGACCTGTTTATCGACACCACGGGGGCCGACGGCGTCTTCCCTGGAGCCTCGGAGCCAACGGACTACGACGGCCTGAGCGCTATAACCGCAAGCTACCTAGGAGCGGCGCTGACGGTTACTCCTGTGCAGCTCGGACCGGCTGGCTCATTCGTGCACCCCTTCGCGACCGATGGAGCCGGAAATCCCTTTGCCGGAACAGCTCCCGCCGGTTTCAGCCAAGGCGACACGCTGTACGTGATTGAATTGCCCTTCGGCAGCTTCGTCGACTCACAGCCAACCACCGACATCACGATTGACACGTCAGTGCACCCCGAAGCCGACCTCAATAGCAATCTGAACATTGCAGCGATTGGAGGTTTTCGCTTCGGATCGGATCCGCTCGACAATCCCACGACTGACACACCGATCCGTGGCTCAACCGCAAGCCGGACTCTGACACCGACGATCGTCACTCTCACCAAGACTTACAGCGGACCTGAAGACGAAACCGCGACGGGTCCGAATTTCCCTCGTGAGTACACGATTACGGCCGACGTGGCTGATGGCCAGACCGTGACCGATTTACGGTTGATCGACTTCCTTCCCAACAACATCTCATTCTTGAGCGTGACCGCATCGTCACCGGCCGGTGCGATCATCGAACAACAGCCAACAATCGGCGCGCCGGCCAATGCGCCAAACAATGATCTGGTCGTCCGCTTTCCGTCCGTGACGGGCGGGGCCGGAACAAATGACGCGAGTGTCACCTTCGATTTCTTTGTGCCGGATCAGGACGCCGATTCGAACTCTGTCATTTCACCGACAACGGGTGACGATGTCGTGTCATTTGATGACGCGCGGTTAACCGGTGACTGGAACCCCGTCGATCCCAGTGATCCACCGACGTCATTCAATATCGTCGACCAGTCATCCGGGGCGGACAATCATACGTTGACGGACAAATCGATCGCCATACAGAAGAGTGTTGCCGTACTGACCGATACGGGCTCGCCCGGGCCAACGCCCGGTGACACGATGTTGTACACGTTGAACTTTCAGATCTCCGACTACTTTACGTTCGGAGATCTCTTGATCGAAGACATCTTCAGTGATGGACAACGACTGGTCGGCTCTCCCTCGGGACCTTTCACTGGACCATTTCAGCTGACTGTAACCGACCGAAACGGCCCTGTTTCCGGCAGCTTCACGCCGAGTGCGGTATTTGGTGCGACCAATCTATATATCGACACAAGCCAAATCGGTAACGATCCCAATCCGGCAACGGATGGCAGCACGCGACTTGTCTTTGATGTTTCACGTGCGATGACCGACCTGGGTGCCGCGGACGGGATCCTGCAAGGGGGCAGGGCGATCCTTCCCGACGCTGGACCCGCCACGGGAACAATTACCTACGAAACGGTCGTCCAACAGTCATTCAGCGATTCGTATCCCTCCGGACAGCCAACCGTGGATCAAGGCGATTTGCTGGACAATCAAGCCACGATGAGTGGCAGTGTCCGTGACAATGCTTCGCCGACGACGGTGCTGGGAACTGAGGAAGACGATAGTTCCGCCGGCTTTGAAATCCTCACCGGCGATCTGTTGAAGACGGTTTATGCCATCAATGGCACCCTCGGCCCAAATGATGCGACGATTGACCCCGGTACTGGACTGCCAATTGGTCCATCGTTTCCCTCGAGTGTTCAGGTACGTCCGAGCGACGTCGTCACCTACCGATTGAGATATACACTGCCAACGGGCGATGTCGAACAATTCAGATTAACGGACTATTTCCCGTTGCCGGTCTTCGATGTTTCTTCCTTCAGCACAACGTTGAACACGACGATTGATGGTGCAGCCCCAGCGGTGGACACTGCGAAATACGGTCCGAGCCATACCTTCTCAATCATCCCACCAGGCACGACCCCCACGCGAGACCCCAGTTTGGTCGTCGATGGCACGGCCAATAGCGTGACATTCGACTTCGGCACGTTCGATGCTCCTCCGCCGGAGCAAGAAACGATCGTCGACCTGCTGGTGTCAGTCGGTGTCACGGATGCTCCGATGGCTGACAATCTGTTCCTGACAAACCAAGCTTTGGGATTTCACGGAACGACGAACAGCCAACCGGTGATGGATGAAGCCATCATTCAGATCGTATTGACTCAGCCTGAGTTGGAATTGCGTAAAGGAGCTGTTTCCACCAGCAACGCGGCAGGCGTTTTCACGGGTACCGTCGCACCGGCAGGAATCACCTTCGAAGCTCCCGGGCTTGCCACTCCGGCAAGCAGCTTCAGCGGCGGTACCATTCATTCAACCAATCTTGGAGCGACAGTCGACTCGGACCTTTCCAACGTCGATGCGGGCGATCTGGTCAAGTTCGCGATTGTCGTCGAGAACGTTGGTTTGAGCAGCAACGGGGCGTTTGATGTTCGCATCCGTGACGATCTGCCGAGTGGCTTTGTGATTCCCAGCGGCGGCCCTGGTTTGAACCTCGAGGTGTTTGACGGTACAGGTGCCGTTGTGGGCTTCACAGCGCTGGGGACCGGACTGTTCGATCCGGCCGGTGGCATTGAGTTAGACGACCCAGGACCGACTCCCGCTGTGACGAGCGGTTCACCACCGGTCACCATCAACGGAGGCGCGATCGACGGCTTTGATCCCACGTCAGGCCGCAACATCGCCATCGTGACCTTCGACCTGGAGTTGGCCAGTGACGTTCAACCCGGCCAAACATCGGACCTCTTGAATACGGCAACGCTGTACAACTACGCCGGCTTCGAATCCGGTCAGGATCACACCGATCCAACCGACTTGACTGACACTTCGCAGGTCACGGTTGCTGTTCCGCTGCAGAACAAAACGATCGACGCTACATCCGAAGCTCATACCAGCTTTGTGTCGGGAATCGAGAGAGTAACGATCGGAGAGGTCATCCGGTATCGGCTTGTCACGGAATTGCCGGAAGGCGAATCACCTGACTTCCAAGTACGCGACCTGCTACCATCTGGCCTGCAGTTCCTTGACGACGGAACCGTGACCGCCGCGTTGACTTCGACGGGAGCAGGTGGACTAAGCTCGTCGCTGCCAGGCCTCGCCGCGGCGAGCGTTGCGGGTGATTCTTCATTCGACCCCGCGTTTACCCTTCCGGCATCGTCCATCACCAACGGGCCATTCGGCAACGGTACGGATCCGATCTTCCTGTTCGGAACATTGACCAACAGCGAGCGGGACGCCGACGCTGAGTACGTGATTGTCGAGTTCAATGCGCTGGTGCTCAACAGCACTGCGGCAGACAACGATGCGGGGGACGTTAGGAACAACCGATATCGCATCCTGATTGACGGATCGCAATCCGGATTGGATTCGCCCAACGCGACCGTCGCGATTGCCGAACCCTCGCTGTCGTTGACGAAACTGGCGTCTCCAGTCACGGTCGACGCCGGCGACACCGTGAGCTATACGGTGACGTACACCAATGCGTCGGGTGTCAACAGTTCTACCGCTTTTGAAACACGACTCGTCGACACACTTCCGTCCGAGATCACACTGAATCCGGCAAGCTTGGTCGTAACACCGAGCGGCGGAGCGTCTGGAGTAACCACAAATACGCTGGGCAACACGATCGATATCTTGGTGGACGTTATGCCACCTAGTAGCAGCGTCACCATCACCTACAGCGGAACGGCCACGATCGGCATCTCGCCAGCCGAAGTCGAAAGCAATTCGGCATTGGTGACGTACACAGGACTCAGCGGTACCAACGGCACGTTGGTCAATCCAACCTCTTCGTCGACACCGGGTGCCCCGGGGACCGACACCGGCGAACGCACTGGATCCGGCGTCGGTGAGAATGATTACCGTGACACTCAGAGCGCTCCGGTCACGGGCCGCTTACCAGCGATGAGCAAGACTCGAATCGGTACGAGCATCAACAATGCGACAAACGACGACAGCGAAGCAACGATTGGTGAGTTAATTACCTATGAGTTCGTGGCGACCATCCCTGAAGGCCAAACCGACGCTGCGCAAGTCGTTGACACGCTCGATTCAGGTCTGGCATTTGTCGATGTCTTGAGTGTCAACGCATCGCCTGCTTTAGCCATCGCAAACCCGATCGGGACCGGAACCGCGCCGGCCAATGTGATCGTCGGTGGAACCGGTTCAAGCGTCACTTTTGACTTCGGCAACATCGTCAACTCTGACACTGACAATGGGGTGGCAGAGACAATCACCATACGATATCGTGCCGTTGCGTTGAACGTTGTTGGCAATCAGTCCGGAACTAATCTCGATAACTCAGCGCAGTTCCAATGGACTGGTAACTCGATTCCGCCGGTTTCTGCGCCAGCTGTTGTGGTCGTGGAACCCGACTTGCAGGTAACAAAAACTGCCAACCCAACGGACGTGGACGCGTTCGACACGGTAACGTTCGACGTCACGGTGGACCATAGCGGCGGCAGTGACACCGACGCTCACGACATCACGTTAACGGACGTTGTGCCACCAGGATTCACGTATGTGGGTGGATCGCTAGCGCACACATCAGGGGTGGCGCCAACCAGTCTGAGTGAAGCCGGCGGAACGATTTCCGCAACGTGGTCGCTATTGACACCCGGCCAATCCAGCACGTTGCAGTTCCAAGCTTCGGTAGATGCTCTGATCCAGGCGGGTTCAGCGGTCACGAATCAGGCGGATATTCAGTGGACAAGCCTGCCGGGTCCCACGAGCAGCGACTTGTCAATCCATAACACTAACTCGCGTGAACGTACCGGTGCCGGAGGAGTCAACGACTACGCGCAATCCGATACGGCCACGGTGATGGTCAACATCGCCAGCAACAAGATCATCATCGCGACGTCTGAGCCCTCGACTGCGGGCGCGGATGTCGCAGTCGGCGAGATCATTCGCTATCGTCTGTGGGCCAGCGTTCCCGAGGGTTTTGCGCCGGCATTTCAAATTGTCGATGCGTTGCCGCCGGGACTCCAGTTCTTAGACGACGGGACAAGTCGCTTTACCTTCGTGAGCAACGGCGCGGGAGTGCAATCGTCGACACTCGGAGCGGCTGTACAAACCGGAGATTCCGGCAACGTGACACCGACATTCGTCGTGCCGGCATCTGCCATCTCGGGTGGCCCATTCACCGATGGAACTGATCCCGTGTTCTCCTTTGGCGATCTGACTAACAGCGACGATGACTCGGATGGTGAATTCGCCGTCCTTGAATTCAATGCAATTGTCCTGAACGTTGCTCCAAACACGCTGGGCGCAACTCACGTCAACGGCTTCAGCCCATTCGTGGATGGCACGCCCGTCGGCCCCGGTTCGCCAACCGTTGAGACCACCGTGGTCGAACCTTTAATTGACGATGTGAGCAAGGTCGTGCTGCTACCCGCCTCCGCCGAAATCGATGGGGGTGAGACCGTCACTTATTCGGTCACCTACTCCAACAGCGCAGCGGCGGGGATCACCACCGCCTTTGACGTCCAACTAAGCGACGTGCTCCCGGCAACCCTGAGTAACCTGACCAACGTCCGCGTATTCCGCAACGGCGGGCAGATCTTCGCGGGATTCTCTGACAATTCTTCGTCGACGACGTTGGACGTGACGGTTGACTTCGTCCCACCGAGCGATCAAATCGAGGTGCGATACGACGCCACCGTTGACACAGCCGTCGCGCCTGGTTCGACGATCAACAACAGTGCCATATTGGTGTACAGCAGTCTTCCAGGGCCAACCGGCACGACGCCAAATTCGACGGGCTCCACAGCCGGTACCTCGGGAACCTTGACCGGCGAAAGAAATGGCAACGGCGGCGTCAACGACTATATCGACTCGGACGGCGCTGCACTCAATTTGATCAGTCATACGATCGCTGGGTCTGTGTACCACGATCAAAACAACAACGGTATCTTCGACGAAGCTGCAATCGAAGGTCTGGCCGGTGTCACTGTGCAGCTGACCGGTGTCGATCACCTCGGATCAAGTGTCAGTCTCACGACGACGACCAACGCCAATGGCGACTACTCGTTCACGGGGATTCGGCCCGGCACCTATACGGTGACAGAGGTTCAACCGGCCGGTTTCCTCAACGGATTGGACACGCTCGGATCTCCGTCGCTCGGTGCGACGAACGTCGATCGATACGACGATACACTTGGACCACTCACGATTGCCGTAGGTACGCCCACACTGAGCAGCAATGACCATGATTTCGGCGAGTTGCTGCCAGGCACGATCACCGGGTTCGTTTACGACGACGCCAACAATAACGGCCTCCGCAGCGGAGAGACGGGTATACCCGGCACAGTGGTTAATCTGACTGGAACGGACGATCAAGGCAGTCCCGTTAACCTCTCGACAACAACCAGTGGAAGTGGCAGCTTCCAATTCACCAATCTGCGGCCTGGCAGCTATCAATTGGATGAAATTCAGCCGGTGGGCTACGCGGATGGCTTTGACACACAAGGAAATATCATTCCCATTCCGGGCTCGGCCGCGTCAGACACGATTGGTCCGATCGCTATTGCATCGGGTGATAGCTCGAGTGAGAACAACTTCGGAGAAGTCGCGGGCTCGCTAATCTCAGGTCAAGTGTTTGTCGACATCGCCAATGACGCTTTCCTCACGGGCAACGATTTCGGTCTCGGCGGTGTCGTGATTGAATTGAACGGAACGGACATCAACGGGCAGAGCGTCTCGCAAAGTACAACGACAGCGGCAGACGGCACGTACGCATTCGTAGATATCCTGGCAGGCACCTATTCCGTGAGCCAACCGACGCAGCCGGCCGGATATTTGGATGGGCAGGACAGCCGAAACAATGTTCCGCTCGCCGGTAGCATCGGAACCGATCTGATCGATAACATCGTCGTTGGCATCGGCGCGACCGCGGTTGATAACAACTTTGCCGAGGTACCGGTCGTCGATCCCACCGGTTACGTCTACGTGGATGCCAACCTCAACGGGATACGCGACGTCGGCGAGATCGGCATTGGCGGCGTTCCGATTACCTTGACAGGCATTGGGCTCGACGTTTTCGGCAATCCAATACTCCCGCAGACAACCTTCACCGACGCGAACGGCTTTTACCAGTTTGCCAATCTCGCGCCGGGCAGATTCACGATCACAGAAACTCAACCCGTAGGATTCCTCGATGGCCAGGAGCAGAATGGTACGCCACCGGCCGCAACGGTGAACAACGACGAGTTCGTCGACATTGACTTGACCAACAACGTATTCGGGGGTGACTATAACTTCGGCGAAATCAGCCCGTCTAGCAGTATCTCCGGATCGATCTACGTCGATCAGAACAACAACGGTCAGCGTGATCCCGGTGAAATCGGACTTGCCGGCGTGACGGTAACGATCATCGATCAAAATGCCCCGGGCACCCGCGTTGATGTAGTCACCGACGCAAATGGTGATTATCAATTCGTCAAAATGTTCCCTGGCGACTACCGGCTTGAGCAGACACACCCAGTCAACTTCTTGGACGGCATCGACACGGCGGGGACCGCGGGAGGCACCGTGGTTAACGATGTCATTTCCGACATCACCATCGGTGTTTCAGAGACCGTCACCGGCTATTTGTTCGGCGAGCTCGGTGTAGATCTGTCGCGCATCTCCAAACGAGAATTCCTCACGTCAACCGATCCAGGTGGTGATTTCACGGGTACGCCGGGCAGCGGCATTGCTGCAGTTGGCGTTCCGCTGGCAGATCCCTCGGGCTTCGTTTACGTCGACCTGGATGGAGACGGTCTACGAGATGACAGCGAACCTGGAATCGCCGGTGTACGAATCGATCTGACTGGAACGACAACTGCCGGTCAGGTCCTCACTCAACATGTTTGGACTGACACCTACGGTTTTTACCAATTTGCGTTCTTGCCCCCTGGAACCTACGCCCTACGACAAACTCAACCCATTGGCTTTCTCGACGGCCAAGAAACGGTCGGATCGCACGGTGGAATCGCCGGTAACGACACCTTCCGTCGCATCAAGCTTGAAGCTGGTGACGTTGGGATCAACTACAACTTCGGCGAACGATTGCCAAACCTGACTGAGGGCGACGTCGACGACAATGGCGTCACCAATGCCGACGACGTCAGGCAGTTCTGTCACGCGGTGCGTGCAAACAATCCGCGGTACGAGACAACAAATGACCGTCGCATCGATGCGAATGACCTGTGGCAGTTTGTGGCGGATGTATTTGGCGGTGCGCCCGGCGACGCAAATCTTGACGGACGGTTCAACTCAAGCGATTTGCTGCAGGTCTTTGTTGCTGGCCAGTACGAAGACAGTCATCTCAACAATGCAGACTGGGCAACGGGCGACTGGGATTGCGATGGTGAATTCACTTCATCCGATTTGGTGGCCGCCTTGCGTCATGGTACCTACACGCCGAATGCCATGGCAACTCTCACGGCGGCCGGTACGGAAACGCGTTGGCAAAGTCACTTGGCTAAGCACACCGAGGAATCGAGCAATCATCCACGGGAGCCAGAACAGCGGATGTTCGCCGAGCGCCCCATAGCTGCTGTCAGGGGAATGCTCGATGGCAATCAGCCGATGGAACCTACCTTCGCGTTACGGCCGTCCCCCGGTACTCTTGATGATCCCTTGGAGACCGTTGCGGACGAGCTGGTACTTGCCTTACTCGAGGATCGTTCAGACGGGATCTAGCTGTGATCCCGAGCGGCGCGTGGACACGGCGAGCCCAATCAACAGAATCGCTGGATGGCAAACCGACCGACCGCAGACATTAGTATCGAGACTGCCAGCTTGCGCCGGTTGGTGCTGACTGTTGAAAGGTAGCAGGCGCAACTTGTCGATCAACTTGTGGTGTCGGAGGCAGTCCTTGGTAAGAATCTGCAAGTTCCCCGGAGGCTCCGACAGCATTCGGATCAATGATCATGGGTTCATCCGGCACCGACGGCGCCGACGACGCTGGACCTTGCCCTATTCGCCGATTCGATGGTAGTCGCGGTCTTGCGCGACCGGTCCCGACCACTTCAGCATCAAATGATTCGTTGGGATAGCCGTCGTTCCCCGGAGAACGCCACTGCATCTTGCTGGTGTTGTCATTGAATCCGGCCTGGACGTTGCCGCGCTCGTCGGCCACTTGCAATCCGCCGGGATTCAGGTCCGAAGTAAACACGGTTTGTGCAGGCACATAGATAACGTTGCTCGATAGCGACTTGCGATAGTAGGGGTCCGTTCGACCCGCAGTTCCGGTGGAAGGAGGAGTGATCGTGGTCGGCCCCTGGCCATTAAACGGATTGAACGCGGATGACTGCCGACATCCAATGCTCGCCAAGAGTAAACAAAGAACGAACCACCGCATCAATCCGGCTCCTATTCGCTAGCCAAGCCGCGCACGCCTGTGTGTGCGACGTCGTCGGGCATTAGCGCGCGAAGAGTAGTCGGTCACGGGCGCCTCGCCAAGACCTTTCTTTCAGGATTTTCGAAGCCGCCCCTCTGAATGCAGCTACCAGCGACCCAAAAAAAAAAGACTCCGCCCGGCGACGCTAGCTAAAGCGTCACACGCACGGAGTCTCAACAAACAAGACGCTGCCCGACGCCTAAGCGTCAGGCATCTCGACCGACTAATCTATTGCTTGGGCGAAAACGCGGCGTATTGTGTCGACAGGTCCTGCTTCAGATCATCGCGAACGTAGGGGTTATTGATAATCTGGTACGAAGCTGTCTTAGTCGTTTTTTCAAAGGACGCATTACTTTCGACATGCGGATTTTCGATGATCTCCGGCTCCTCGATCGCTACTTCAGGTGTCCGAAACGTGCCGGGATAGGCGAATGGGCTATGACCGTAGGTTCGTGGCACGGGCACGCTGTAGTAGACCGGCGGATGGAGCGAGAAGTATGGCGGGACCGGGATTTGACCCAAGGAATAGGGCGATGCAAATCCGGTGTAGCCTGGGAACGGATACTGAGCCATGGCTCCTCTCCACTGCCAGGGACCTTGGGCTTTTGCTGGGGAGTCCATGACGAAGCTCAACAGCGTGATCGCAAAAGCGAACAGACAGATCCGACGAACGAGTTTCATGTTGCTACCTCACGAGAGATGTTAAGGTGGAGGGACCCCCCTTTCTTTTCACGTTAATCCCGACCTGCTCTCGTTGCAAGCAATAGTTAGCAAAGCGAGTTGATTGATGAGCTGTTCAGTCGAACTAAGCCTTGCTCTTAAGCAACGCGCTAAGCAACTTGGCTTTGATCAGGTCGGAATCTGTCCTGCCGTAACACCGGCTGGCGTTCATCGTTTTCTGGATTGGTTGGCGGCGGGATATGCAGGTGAGATGGCTTATCTAACGGATCGCGCTCACGCCTATGAACACCCAAGACACGTTCTGCAGGGCGCTCGCAGCCTCATCATGCTGACGTTGAACTATTGCCGAGAACCAGCTGTGCCAACCGCGTCGGGGAAAGGCAATGTATCGCGGTACGCGTGGGGCTCTAACGATTACCACGACATTATTCACCAGAGACTAAAAGTCTTGGTTAAGCTTCTTAAGCAGGAGAGGCCCGACAGCAATGCACGCGGTGTTGTCGATACAGCGCCGTTGCTTGAACGGGAGTTTGCGGCGCTGTCGGGGTTGGGATGGATTGGCAAGAACACGATGCTGATCAGCCCGGAACAAGGAAGTTGGTTCTTTCTGGCGTCGGTTCTAACGGACATCGAACTGGACTACGACGAGGCCTTTGCGACCGACCATTGCGGAACGTGTCGAGCCTGCTTGGATGCGTGTCCAACTCAAGCTTTTCCTGAACCTTACGTGCTGGATGCAACACGCTGCATCAGCTATTTGACGATCGAGTTACGTGACGCCGTTCCCGCAAGTTTACGGTCCGGCATGGATCAGTGGGTCTTCGGCTGCGATGTTTGCCAAGAGGTTTGCCCGTGGAACCGTCATGCACCTGGGACTCAAGTAGATGAGTTTCGACCACGATCAGATCTAAATCCGCTCTCGTTGACCGAACTCTTTGGGCTGGACGCACGGCAGTTTCGAGAACGATTCCGAAAGACGCCGCTATGGAGAACCAAGCGACGAGGATTGCTCCGCAATGCCGCCCTCGTTCTCGGCAACCAAAAGGATGCAACAGCCATCGACGCTCTTGGTCGCGGGTTGAATGACGAGGAGCCGCTCATCCGCTCGGCCAGCGCTTGGGCGCTCGGTCAGATCGGGCTGCCGCCCTGTTTTGATCTCTTGCAGCAGCGGCTTGCGAAAGAAGAAGACGACATCGTGCGAGACGAGATTCAAGCAGCGCTCAGCCAGCAGCGAGACTAGCGAGACTCGGTTGCCTGGCAGGTTTGCTGGCCGCGGTGAACGCTGGGATCGGGATGCTGGCCCGGTCCGTCCTGAGAATACCATATTTGCAAAGCCTGCTCCCAGTCCGCTCGACAGTGCACTTGGACAAACGCCTTGCGAACCTCGTTCGATTGCGGGTGCAGGGCGGAGTACTTGATTCCAAACTTGCGCATCTGTCGACCGCAACGATCACCGTAAACCTCTTCAGCCAATTGATAGTGGTCGCGAATGATCTCGGCCTGCTCGTGAATTGTCGGGGGTGAGGGAAGGGGTTGCCCCGAGGCGAGCGCTCTAGCCTGCTGAAAAATCCACGGATTCCCAATCGCACCCCGGGCGACTGTGACTCCGTCGACACCTGTTTGGGCGATCATGTCCAAACAGTCCTGTGCTGTGAACAAGTCTCCGCTACCGAGGATCGTCTGCTGGCCAACATGCTGTTTCACTTCACGCAGAAATTCCCACTGACTGGGGCCGACGTATCGCTGGCGTACTGTGCGCCCATGCACAGTTATTGCGCTCACACCGCGTTGCAGCGCTCCATCGAGAATCTCAAAAAAGTCATCACGGCTCTCTTGGCTGTCATCAATCCCCCGCCGCATTTTGACGGTCACAGGAACGTGATCGGGAACCACTTCGCGGGTACGTTGGATAATCTTCAACGCAACTTCGGGTTGCCCCAGATGGTAGCCGCCACGACATCGTCCCAGCACTTTCTTAACAGGACAACCGAAGTTGATATCGATCACGTCGAATCCTGCTTCCACCAGTCGCTTGGCTCCCTCCGAAAACTGATCGGGTTCGGCCCCCATCAACTGTCCACCGACTGGATGTTCCTGTGAATCGATATGCAAAGAGTGGCGATTCTTGTGGCGTTGTTTGACCGCAACGAGGAATTGGTCCAACATCACTTCGCACAGCGTGTATGGCGCACCAAGCCGCCGGGCGATCACTCGCATCGGCGCATCGCTATAGCCCGAAAGGGCCGCCTGTACGATTGGAAATCCAACCGCGACCCGACCGATGGAAAGCTCTTGTAACAACGGCATCGCGTTGGTCATTGACGTCTAAGCCTGATTTAGTGCAACACCGGACACACGTCGAACCATTCGCGCCCCTGGGCACGCATCCATTCGACCGAGCCCGGTGGTCCCCATTCGTGCTCGGGGTAGAGCTGCAAAGGCGGTGCAGCCGGACTGGCCCAGGCTTCTAGTATCGGATCAATAATGCCCCACGCCAATTCGACTTCGTCGCTGCGCGCAAACAAACTCGCGTCGCCGGCAAGTGCATCCAAAAGCAGTCGTTGATAGGCATCGGGCGGCGATCCGGAAAACTCACGATCGAAGCGAAAGTCAAGATCGGTCATACGCATCTTCATCCCCGCGTCTGGCACTTTCGTTTGGAAGTGCAGCTGGATGCCTTCCGCCGGCTGAATCTGAACTACCAACCGATTGGCATCGAGTTCGTGATTCGGCTTTGAACCAAATAACATGTGCGGCGGGCTACGAAATTGAACGACGATCTGTGTCGTCCTGCACGACATTGCCTTTCCACTTCGAAGGTAGAACGGCACTCCTTGCCATCGCCAATTGTCAACTTTCACCTTGAGTGCGGCAAAGGTTGCCGTCTGACTATCGGTAGGGACTCCTTCCTCCTGGCAATACGCATTGTACTGACCTCGAACCGTATCCTGTGCGAAGTCCGCACCGCTCATAGGCCTGACCGCCTGCAGAACCTTCACCTTTTCATCGCGTACAAGTTCGGCACTGTATTTGGCCGGTGCCTCCATCGCCGTGATCATCAGTAATTGCAGCAAGTGATTCTGAAACATGTCACGCAGAACGCCCGCCCGATCGTAGTAGCCGCCTCGACGTCCAACGACGACTTCCTCCGCCACCGTGATCTGCACATGATCGACATAGTTTCGATTCCAAACCGGCTCGAAAATGCTGTTGGCAAATCGCAGCACCAACAGATTCTGGACGGTTTCCTTGCCGAGATAGTGATCAATCCGATAGACCTGCTTCTCTCGAAACACGCGATGAAGCGAAGCGTTCAATTCCCGCGACGAGGCCAGATCGGTCCCGAATGGCTTCTCGATGATGATGCGGCGAGCCATCCCGTCATGCTCCTCCGCCATACCCGCCGATCCGAGATTTGCCACGGCCTCCTGATAGAGTGTCGGCGCTGTGGACAGATAATACAGCCGCGTGGATGAGTCCCGCGCGGCTTCCCATTGACTGAGGCGTGTGGACAGCTGCCCGAAATCATCGCGATTCTTGATATCGAACGGTTGGTAGTGAATCAGCTTGGCAAATTCCGCCCAGGTATCTGAGTCAAACGGCTTGCGCATGAACTGCTGTGTTGATTCAGCCAGTTGCGTGCGCCACGTTTCGTCATCGAACTCGGTCCGCGAGCAGCCAACAATTCGTGTCGCTTCAGGCAATCGCTGCTGTTGAAACAGTCGAAACAGGGCTGGAATCAGTTTACGCCGAGTTAGATCACCCGACGCGCCAAAGATGACGATCGTGCAGGACATGGCACTGCCTCGGTTCAAACGCCACTGAATGCGGAAAAGCCACCGTCAACGGGAACGACGATCCCCGTCACGAAACTCGCCGCGGGAGAGATCAACCAGAGAACTGTGCCGAGCAATTCGTCCGCCTCGCCGAAACGACCCATCGGCGTATGCTGAACGATGGTCTGACCGCGGTCGGTCAACTCACCGCTGTCGCGGTCGGTCAACAGGAAACGGTTTTGCTCGGTCAGGAAGAAGCCGGGTGCGACTGCGTTAACGCGAATCTTCGGTCCGACGTTCTGACACATGTAGACGCTCAGCCACTGCGTGAAGTTTGTAACGGCCGCTTTTGCAGCTGAATACCCTACAACCTTCGTCAATGGAGTCATGGCGGCCATCGACGAGATGTTTACAATCACACCGCGTTGTTGTTCGGCCATTAGGCTGCCGGCCACCTGACACGGCAGAATCGTACCGAGGGCATTCAAGTCCATCACAAAACGCAACGCTTCATCGCTTAGCTCAAAGAAACTTTGTGTTTCGGTGGCGGTCGCCCCAGGGTGATTCCCACCGGCCGCATTGATCAACACGTCGATTGCTTCGAAACGTGCATGAACTTGCCGGATCGCATCTTCGCAACTCGATTTTGACATCACGTCGATCGGAAAGAACTCGGCCTGACCCGCCGCCTTCCGAATATCCTCGACGACCTCCTTACCTTTCTCAGCATTGCGACCGAGGACGGCAACTCGCATCCCACACCTTGCCAATCCTCGGGCAATGGACCCACCCAGCACGCCCGTTGCTCCGGTCACTGCCACGACCTGGCCGTTAACGTTGAACAATTCATTTTGCATATCAGTCGCCTGTGACGGGAGTTGAAGAGATAGAGTGGTTCACAGCTTCAAGCAGTTGGACTCGGCTTGCATTCTACATTTCTCAGTCTCGATTCCAATTCGCCACAGGCCGTGGGGAACAGGCTGCCGTTGTGAAGCTGAAAACTGACAAATGAAGAATACAAATGCTATCACCGGGACACTTATGGTTTTGGTTCCCGACGTTCATGCAACCAATCCGTATGAAAGTGTCCTTCCTTGTCCAGCCGTTCGTAGGTGTGCGCGCCGAAATAATCGCGTTGAGCCTGCAGCAGATTGGCCGGCAACCGCTCGCGGCGATAACCGTCGAAGTAGGACAACGCAGTTGTGAAGGCCGGCGCTGGTATGCCGTACTTGACGGCCGAAATGACCACTTTTCGCCACGCGTCCTGGCCTGCATGGACGGCGTCACGGAAGTACGGGGCCAAGAGCATGTTCTCCAGATTCGGATCGGCATCGAACGCCTCCTTGATCCGATCCAGAAAACGAGCCCGAATAATGCATCCACCGCGCCACAGCAAGGCACACTGGCCGTAGTTCAAGGGCCAGTCGTGTTCTTCAGCTGCGGCTTGAAGTTGTACAAATCCTTGCGCATAGCTGCAGATTTTTGACGCGTAGAGTGCCTGCCGCACGGCTTCGATGAACTCTTCACGCTCGGCTCCCTGCAGCTTCTCATCGGGTGGACCTGGACCAGCCAGTTCCTTACTGCCACGGATGCGGCCTTCCTTCATCGCCGAAAGGCTTCGAGCATAAACTGCCGAAGTCACAAGTGTGCTTGGTACGCCGAGGTCGAGTGCCAACTGGCTCATCCACTTGCCAGTGCCCTTAGCACCAGCACGGTCCATGATCATGTCGACCAGTTCATGGTCGGTCTCGTGATCACGAACACTGAAGATGTCGCGTGTGATTTCAATCAAGTAGCTCTCCAGCTCACCTCGATTCCACTCGTCAAACACATTGTAGAGTTCGTCGTTATTCAAACCGGCTGCGTGCTTCAGCAAGAAGTAGGCTTCGCAGATCAACTGCATGTCACCATACTCAATGCCATTGTGCACCATTTTCACGTAGTGCCCGGCACCGCGAGGTCCGACCCATTCGCAACATGGGATATCCTCGTTCGGTCCGACCTTGGCAGCGATGGCCTGAAAGATGGGCTGAATCAACGGCCACGCGTCGCGAGTACCACCGGGCATCAGACTCGGACCCTTCAGCGCACCTTCCTCACCGCCTGAGACACCCGTGCCGACGTACAACAGATCGTTGTCTTCAACGTGCTTCGTCCGTCGCTCTGTATCGCTGAAGTGAGTGTTACCCCCATCGATGATGACATCGCCCTTATCCAAGAGCGGAATGAGTTGGTCGATCAGGGCATCAACCGCCGGTCCGGCCTTGACGAGAATCATCACCTTGCGGGGCGTTTTGAGACTGGCGACTAGCTGTTCAACACTGTGGCAGCCTACAAAACTCTTGCCTTTTGCGCGGCCTTCGATCAGACGATCGACCTTTTCGGTGGTTCGATTGTAGACCGCGATTCGATAACCCCGACTTTCAACATTCAGGGCCAGATTTTCTCCCATCACGGCTAAGCCGATTAATCCGAAGTCGCATTGCTCACTCATTTGTGCTCACTCGCCTTTCCAAGCGTTCCGATGGGACGCCGCTGGGTGTCTGTCATCTCCCAACCGGCGTGCTCAAGGTTGACTCATTCGTTCACGGGCCAAGGCGGCTTCTCCGGCAGATAACCGTCGAATTCGGCCAATAGTTTTTCCTGGTACGCGCCAGCGAAATCTCCGTTCAGAAACCGATCGATTCCCTCTTCGTAGAAGCGTTGCCAACTCGCCTCCTCGTGCCCTGGATTGATCGGAAAAAACAGACAATTGTTGGCAACGGCCGCTTTGTGGTCTCCGGGCGCATCGCCAATCATCAGTGTTTTGTTCTGCGCGTATTTGCTGGCGTTCTGAAGCGATTCCTTTTTGCTCCCCGACTCCTGTCCGCAGATCGCCGTGACAAATTGGTCCAAATCATGCTCTGCCCATTCTTTTTGCAGGGCGGCATTCGGTGTGGCCGAAATGACCAACATGTCGGCGGCCGAAGCAAGTTTTTCAAGGCTCTCACGAACGTAAGGAAAGGGGGCCACACCGTGCACCATCTCGTCAACCGCGGCATTGACCGCCTTGGACCACTTCAAAGCAAGTGACAAGTCAGCGTCACTGGCCTGATTGACCTTCGACTCCAGCGCGGGATTGCCAAGCTTTGTCTCCTCAGCGATCCATTGCCGCAGCGAATTCGGGATCTGCACATCAATTTTGCGAGCTTCGACTTCGGGACGCTTCTGCAACCACTCGAGTGTTTCCACTAGCGCTGGAAAGCGATTGATACCGCGGCTCTTGGAGTACAGGTTAACGAACTCCGCGGCTTCGCGAGCATACTTGCTGATGCCCTGGAGGTTGTAGAAACTCACGGTGTTGGGAATGAAACACTCCTTGTGCTTCAGTTCCATTGTGTCAAAGGCGCATCCGTCGGAATCGATCCCCACAAGGAATTCATGCTGAGGCGTGATTTCGTACATTTGGCAACCAATAAAGCCTTTCCAGTTCTTTCCAAGCTAGACAACTGCAACGATGGATGAAGGTGTGTTGAGCCGACGTGGCTACTTCTCTTCGCGATCGGCCTGAGGCATGTAGGCTGGCAGCTCTTGCTCCGCATACAGCGGCTGCAAACGCGTCAAGCGTTGACGACCATCCACCATTGGCAGACTGACCATTCCCTCACCAACCAGTGGTCGAGCATAGCGCAGGAAATCGTCGGTGACATCTTTGCCGTCGGACGAAATCCAGTCGGTCGGAAACTTGCGTTCGCTATTGGCCACTTCAGCCAGCGGCACCTTGTCGAAACGGACACTGTACACTTCAGATTCGTTACGCAGAATCGTGGCCATGTTCCCGCTTTCGTGCCTGGCGGCCAACAACGCTGCCGTTTGACCGGCGCGATACGACTCGTCCAAGTCAACGGTCGAAGCATAAGCCATCGAGTGGCGTTGATCAGTCCCGGGTACGTTGCCGCGCGCGGCTCCTTTGGCCGCCAGCCCAACTTCATTCAGATAATTCACGACCGTTTGCCCAACGGTCGTCTTGCTGGCGCTAAACTGAGCGTGCCCAAATGAATCGCGCAGCAGGCCTAATTCACCAACATCAAAACCTTCACTGATGACGACAAGACAACGTCCGTCCCGCTTCAGCTGGTCGTTGACGTTGTCGGCAAGTTGCTCGAGCGTGCACGAACTCTCGGCCAAATAAATCTGCAAGGGCATTTCGCGACTCGGATCCGCCAGCCGAGCTGCAGCGGGGATAAAGCCGATCTTGCGTCCCATCGCCTGCATCACGAGGACCGGATCGGCAGGACAGGAACCCATGTTCTCTTCGTTGGCGTTCTGGACAGCATGCATCCAGTACTTGGCTGCCGAACCATAACCCGGCGTGTGATCAATCAACTTAAAGGCGCTATCGCCAACGTCGTTGTCGATCGTCTTTGGACCGCCGATGCCAACCAAATCCAAGCCACGCTGCTGTGCCAAGAGCGCGACCTTGTTGGCCGTATCCATCGAATCGTTGCCGCCAATGTAGACAAAGTATCCGATGTCATGAGCTCGAAAAACTTCCAACACCCGATCGAAGTCTTCCGTTTGGTGCTCCTTCAGCTTGTATCGACACGTCCCGATCGAACCGGCTGCGGGCGTGTATCTCAACAACGAGATTTCTTCGTGAGCCTGATCCGAGAGATTGAGCAGCTCCTCTCTCAAGACCCCTTCGATTCCATGGCGAGCACCATAGACGGTACCGATTTCAGGCAGCTCGCGGGCCGCTTCGACGATACCGCGGAGAGTATTGTTGATGACCGGGCTGGGGCCGCCGCTCTGGGCAACCACCATATGCTTAGGTGAGGCCATGGTCCGTGCTCAGCAAGGTCGCGGGACAGATCAAACGGCTCCGGGAAGACAAGCCGGCCAACCCCGCGATCGGTGAAATCACGGATTTTAGTCCACACAGAAGGGATCTTCAATGACCGAGCGATACGGCTGATGAGCCCGATGCGTCGTTTTGCGACGGATCGCTGGCTGTTGAGAATCGGACCGGGGAGAATTGCCCCGGCTCTCGGGAGCGTTAGGCAACCTTTCGCAACTGGAACTCCGACGCCTCGCGAACTCGCATGGCGTCTGCCAGCGTACGACCCAACAAACGCTCACTTACCTCGCTAGCGATGATCTGCCAATGCGTGTCGGCCAATTCGGGTGCCTCGGTCGAGGCAATACCGATTTCTCGTTCGATGACGAGCGCAGCACGGGCCCTGATGTAGCCCCGAGCTTCGTTTTGAGTCATGACCGGGGCACGATCACGAACTCGCCTCCAGAGAGCCCCATGGCTGCGAGAAACAATGCGATCGATCAGAGCGGAGACGCGAGCGCGATAAACGAACAGTTGAAGATGTTGAAGCATCGTCTCTGCATCCTTTCACAGACGGGGAAGGGTCAGACACATCCGAAACAGATCACGGAACGTGCCTGTCGAATGAGATCGATCCGCCGCGGATGCGACTTAAGCAGAGCAAAGGCAATTGCGCCATGTGCCGATTGGGCAAGGCTGTCCTCGAGCGTCAATTCCGCCGCTTTGGCGGTTGAAAATCAAGGATTTCGGCGGTTCTTCCTTTGGGATTGATTGAAGCGACGGGCGGCCGGTGGTCGAAGAGAACCGGCGTGAAAGGGACGGGCACGATTTGACGCAACCCGGATTTTCTGATGGGTCCACTCCTCTTGACCAACCCTCAAGGATTTCCTACCCTTCCGGCACAGGGCGCCGTAGCCAAGTGGCTAAGGCAGCGGATTGCAAATCCGCCATCCCCGGTTCGAATCCGGGCGGCGCCTCTTCTCAAACCCGACATTCAGCGGGTTCGACTGATCCCTCTAAGGCAGTGGTACCTGAATAGGTACCGAAAGTTAGAAGGCACAGTGAGACTCTTCATCAGCTGGTCCGGAACTCGAAGCCATTCAATCGCCATGGCATTGAATGGCTGGATCCCACTAGTAATTCAAGCGATCGAGCCGTGGCTTTCCTCGGACGATATTCAAATCGTGTGGCTCAAAGAAATTGAAGACATACTGTCAGATGTCCTGCGAACTCGTGCATCCGATTGACGCATCTGATTCAATCGCTTTCCATAGAATGTCTGCCGTCGTTGTTGCTCTCCGTCCGACGTAGTAGCGCATCGCGGTATTGATCGACTCATGACGCATCAGCTCATGGAGCACGGCCGGCATAACTTTCTGCGCCCACCGGTCACCGAAGCTACGGCGTAGGTCATGCGCCGATGCCGTCTTGCGTGTCTTGGCGTTGACGACCACGCGGGCAGCTTTGCCAAAGTGTCCAACCATACGGCCGACTTGCTGATCACCGAGCCGCCTTACGGATGGCCGAAGCGGAAGCGGGTTGAACACATATCCGGAGCGGCCGTCCGCGATCCGAAGTAGCTCGACGAACTCCGGAGTCATCGGCATCAGACGATCTTCGTTTCCTTTCTCCAGGTTGGCAGGGATGCTCATGAGCGGTCGTCAATGTCGACGATGCATAGCTTGGCGTAATCGGTCCAGTGCAGCTGCAGTGATTTCTCCAGGCGCAATCCCGAACACCACAGACCTCTCAAATAGAATTGCCAGCTCGCAACGGCCTTATCGAAGTCGACTTTATCGGTCACGATCAGTTTCTCAACGACGTTGGGCACAGCTGCCGGCATGCGCTCGAATTCTTCAGTACTGATCGCTCGGCCTTTGAGCGGCGTAGCTTGGGCTTTACCGGTCTTCTTCGCGCGGCGAGGCATGCGGATCGACGGAACAGAATTCAGATACTTTAATTGCACGGCCCAGTTCAGCATCGCCTTTAAATGGGCCAGATGGCTGCGAATCGTATCCTCGCTGCGACCGTTCTCCCGCAAGCTTGGCTTGATACCTAGATATCGATCGCTCGGTGACGTCGCCAATTCGTTTGGGATTGATGGTTCGATCGAAGACGTTCAGCACGCCATCGACTTTTTTGGCGGTGTCGTCTGCTAGACTGGCCACGTGTTCTTCTTCGTAGCGCTGGCGGAAGTCTTCCCAGAGCATTCGGCCGCAACGTGAATCGTTACCGTCGCGAAGTTCTTTTTTCCACTGACCAGCCATGCGATCGGCTTCGCGACGGTTGGCAGTCTTCGTGGACTTACGGACCTTGCTACCGGTTTCGGGATCTTCGTACTGCATCTCCCAGTACTTTCGTCCCGTGCGTTTCATGAGCAGACTTTAATGTCGTGCGACGACGCGATAGATTGGCGCTTAGCCATGACGTGAACCTCCCTATTAGGTTTGCGCTTGGTTAGAGCCGCTTAGGTGCGCCAACACCTTTGCGGCTCGCTTTAGTTTAGCGGAATCGATGCCGTGCGACCAGCAACGTACCGATCACCACCAACGCAATCGCCGACGGCTCAGGGACTGTGCAAACAGTCCACCGAGAAGGAGCAACGCGAGCGAAGTTGGTTCCGGGACAGCACTCACGGCCGCGGCATCAAACGTGTACTTGCCGTCGAGCGTCTTCATCGGAATCACGGCTTGCCAATCAGGCATGTTGATTGCCTTTGGATGCGGCGTCGGCGACGCAAACTTGTCAAACTCGACAGGCCAGATCGCTTTGGCGTTTTGGCTGGGCTTAGGACTCACGCTTCGGGTGCTTGTGTAGAAAGAACCGCGAGCCGTCTGATTCTCCCAATCGGGGACCAAACGGATCTCACTTTCGCCCGACCAACCACGCCACATCTCTGCGTTGGCCACGGCCGGCATGAAGACCACACACAAAGCAACAGCGATTAGCTTTCGCCTTCGGACCCCCAGCCGAGTGCAATCGCTCCCAACGCGACCAGTACCAAGCCAGACGGTTCAGGAATCGCCGCAGCCGCTTGCCCGCTTTCATACGTTCTCGCGCCGAACGCGGCCACTAAGTCGCTACTATCGAATTTGCGGTTGTCGCTCCAGTCCCCAGTGAACCAGCTGGCATGTTCACCCGTCTCGTACAGACCCGCAGCCATAACCGTCACCAGATCGGCTGAGTCAATACACCATCCAGGTTACTGTCGCCAGTCACCGGTGCCTCCGGTGTCCAGTCAAAGTCATAGTACCCCTCGCAGACGGTGCCCTCACCGTTCCAATCAAAGCGACCGCTATAGCCATGGACACTAGTGGCTAGGTAAACCCACATTGCCGGTCACCCGTGCCCCGGTCGTGATTGGAGGTCAGCGGCCGGGCCTCGTTTTCAATCTCGTTTGTCCCAAAGCTTGTCAAGAAGTTCACCAAGCCGTCTGCTGCGCGTCGCTACTCGTCCCATTCGTAACGAATCGGCGATCGATATCGATGTCTGGACCAATGACCGACGTGGGCAGGCCAGCTATCGGCTGTCGTTTTCAACCGATGCCTGAGGCGGCGTCTTTTTCCACCGGTTGAGGACTAGAGATTTACCAACACCAGTAACGTGGCGAGCGCGACCGCCGGTGAGCAAATGCCGATGATCGATAACCAAACTCCCCGCAACTGCTGCGTGTAATAAATCTGCGTCAAGGCAATCGTGCCACAGACGGTGGCGGCAATACCTACCGCCGCACTCACCGGCCAGATCACAAAACTGATCAGACTCAGCACACCGAGAACACAGGAGACGATGGCGAGCGGGGTGATTTTGGCTTTCGCCTGGGACGAGTTCCCGGCCGAGTCGCGGCGGCCTTGAAACGAACGGTCCGTCTGATTTCCATCGCGGCAATCCAGATATGCCTCGGGCGGATCAATCTGCGCAAATACCGCCAAGACGCCCTCGCGCGTCGGCGATTCGTCGCGGCGACTCAAAAGCTCGTAAATCTGGTCCTCTACCGACTGGACGATCTCTCTTCGCTCGCTTCTGCTGATCTCGGTACTGAGCAACACTCGTTCGATCGCATCCAAACGCATGTCGATAAGCTGTCGAAGGGGAGGCGCTAGCGTCTCGATGGTTTTCATCATCACAGTCCTTTCAGGATGAATGGGGCTTGTCCTCGAGCAACGTCAGGCCAAGCATGCCGTCGCTGAGTGTTCCAGACGCACATGATGGACGTTGAAACCTTCGGCTTCAAGACGCTCAGGCGACAACGCGACTCCGGTACTACGTGTCACATAGTACCGACCCGGAGGGCCAGTGGCAAGAGCAGAATCCAGAGCGTCCGTTGCCGGGTTCATTGTTGTTCGCGCAGCCAATGAAAGTGACGGAAGCCGACTCGCTTTACCGTCCCGGCATCGTCCAAATCAAAGGTGAACAGTCCGCCAGGTGGCTCTTGCTGAGGCTGAGCTGGCACGACACGAAACGAATGATCTTCCACAGGCTCGAGTTTCCAACGTGATTCCCATGGATTGTCCGCAGTTGGAAATACAACCGACAATTCACCACGCAGCAACATGACGTGCACTGGACTGTGTTTCCATGTGTAGCGACCAAGGTATTTCTGCCATTCGGGCTGAGCTTTGACTACGTCATCGGGCGAATCAACAGCCCGTTTGATCGCCGGCGCGACCAACGCGAATGCTTGATTCAGGTAGATTCCCGGATCACCATCATCGGCATTGGTGAGCACGATGACGCCAACCTTTTCAGCGGGAACAAAATCGATGGATGTTCGGTAGCCCGGTAATGAACCACCGTGCCCGACACGCACTTGTTCCGATACACGACGGACCGCGAATCCAAGCCCCCAAGCATTTTGCCAATCCGGGCGCAGCCAATGCACACGATGCATTTCACGTAGTGATGCTCCTTTGAGAATCTGTTGGTGACCTCTTGGCCTATCACGGAATTGGAGCGACATGAATCGCGCAAGATCCTTCACATTGGACGTCATATTTCCGGCTGGGATAACCGCCTCAAGTTCGACGAAAGGTTCAAGCGTGCGTCGGCCACCTGGCTTGGGCCTACGACCGTAACCCACAGCTTGGCCTGGCCGTCCCGCGGCAGGTAAGGTGTGAGTGTCCTTCATTCCCAACGGTTTCAGGATCTGTTGGTCAACATACTCCGCCCAGGTCCGACCGGAGATCTGTGCAACAACTTCACCCGCGATGGAAAAACCTAGATTGGAGTACTTCCAGACTGTCTCCGTTTCAAAAACCGCTTCCTGCTGAGCAAGGTTCCGTCGCATGGCGTGCGAGTCCGGGAAGGTATAGTCGTTCCAACTGACACCGGTTGCCTCACGCGGCATCCCAGATGTATGCGTAAGCAAGTGTCGGATCGTGATGACTTCGACGTCTTCCTGTGGATTCTTCAGCTTGAACCACGACAAATGTTTCGAGACAGGGTCATCCAGTTGCAGCCGACCTGCATCCCGCAGCTGCATGATGGCGGTGGCGGTAAAGGGCTTTGAGATGGATGCGATACGGTAGGTGGTCGACGGCGTCGACGGAACAAGGCGACTGAGATCGGCAAAACCGTAGCCTTTTGCCCAGATCAGATCTTGATCGTGTACCACGCCAATGGAAACTCCCGGTTGCTCACGTTCGATCATTTTCTCCTGAATCCAGACCTCAAGCACAGAAATCGCCGCCTTGACTTCGGGGTGTTCGGCCAGGTCGGCAGCGGCAAGAACGTTGCTAAATGAAACCCAAATTGCGATCATCAACGACCATTTGAAGTGCAGGCTCATCGAATAAATCTCCCGGTGCGTGGAGCGTTTTGTCACAGCAGCCCTGCCGCGGCACACGAACGCCGCGGACTGATCACAAGCCCTCATGTGAAACGCCGTACAAACGAAATCCAACACATTGTCCCATCTCGTCGTTCAATTGCGAGCCGTTTGTAACGCCGTTCTACGGACTGCATCACTTGACCTCACACTCTTGCCAAGCCGATTCTTGGCATGTACTGTCAAGGGTCGCGAGCCACCTCCTTCATTCTCTTTATCTGTTTCGCCGGAGTTGCGTCATGGCGTTTTTAGTCAAGGAACGAGGCGTCGATGCAGGCATGAAGATCCTCATCAGCTCGCCAGAGTGTGTACTCGGCAGGCAAAACGACTGTGACATCCATGAGTTCTTTGACGGTAACGATCGAGTCAGCCGACGGCACGCTAAGATCTATGAGAAGCAAGGCGTCTTCTATGTTGAAGACCTCAAGAGTCGCAACGGTACCATGGTCAACGGCTGTTGGCTGAAAGAGAGTGAGCAACTGGAAAGCGGAGACCAAATCGAAATCTGTGGAATCCGATTTCGATTTCACGATCAAACCGATTCCGATTTAAGCTCTGCGTCGCGGAATCAACTCGCACGTACGGTTTTCGAGGAAGATGATTCATCGTTGGCCATCATGGCCTCCATCCCGCTGGACGGCAGTAGCAGCAGGGCCGACTCTCAGCTCGCGAGTTCGGATCGCAAGTTGGAAGGACTGATCAAATTACTCGAGGGATTGAGCGCCTCGATTCAGACCGGGTCGAGTGAGTCCATTCAGATCGAGCGGCTTTTGGACAATCTGCTGGAGGGATTGCTGCGGATCTTCGCCGCGGCGGATCGCGGCTTTGTGGGTCTGAGAAACCTTCAGGACGAACCGCTCGCCATTCGCGCGGTGAGGTTTCGGAAAGAAGAGTCCGATCAACCCGTCCGCATCAGTCGGACGATCGCCGATAGGGTACTGAAATCCCAACAGGTGATGCTATCCACTGACGTCTTATCGGATGCGAATTTTGCCGGCAGCGAGAGTCTGATGGAGGACGACATTCGTTCTTTCATGTGCGCACCGCTTGTCAATACGCAGGGGACGGCTATCGGCATCGTGCAACTTGAAACGTTAAGTCCGCGGCGACAGTTTTCACCGCAGGACCTTGGCGTTTTGGCGGCTGTGATACCCCAAGTTTCACTCTCGCTGAATTTTTCGGCACTTCACGAGTCCGAATTGAAGCGTGTTGCCTTGGACCGGGATCTTGATTTAGCGCGTCGAGTTCAGTTGGGTCTGCTGCCGGATAAGCGACCGGAGCTGAGCGGTTACGATTTCTACGACTTCTATGAGGCGGCATTTCACGTCGGCGGAGACTACTTTGACTACGTGCCCCTGAGGGACAATCGCCTTGCCGTAGTGATCGCTGACGTTTCAGGCAAAGGAGTGTCGGCGTCGCTGTTGATGGCCAAGATGGCCGGCGAACTCAAGTTACTCTTGGCCAACACGGAATCACCGGCCGAGGCCGTATCCCAACTAAATGACAGTATGTGTTCCAGTGCCATTCGCGGACGATTTGTCACTCTCGTGGTCGCCGTCATTGATGTCGAGAGTCACCAGGTAACGATCGTCAACGGCGGCCACCTTTCGCCTCAGCTGCGCCGGAAGAGTGGCGAGGTCCGAGAAATCGGCGCCGAAGAGCGGTGCGTTTGCGTGGGAATCCTGCCAGACCAAGAGTATCGACAATACCAGATCGTGCTCGAACCGGGTGATTCGATCACGATGTTCACCGATGGGTTCTCCGAAGCGATGAGCACAACGGAAGATTTCTATGGTGAGCAACGACTGAAGGAACAGCTAGGCAAGCCAGCGCGCGATCTCACCCAGCTTGGCCAGAATGTTCTCAGTGATCTCCAGGCCTTCGTAGGACGTCAATCTCAAAGCGACGACATGTGCCTGGTCAGTTTCGCGCGGTGCCTGGACGAAAGCGACTAAACGCAAGCCAAATTCGCTCGCGTGGGCAATAGAGCACGTATCGCTCGATTAGCCCTTCTCTCGGACTCTGGCAGCGAAGCGATCGCATCGAATCACACGCAGCTTGTGAAGCCCGCGCGCGATACGCTCATGTTCGTCGCGAGCTTCGATTTGAAACGTGACCAATCGGCCGTCGCTGTTAATCACCCGAGCCTTACATTTGACCTGCTGACCGATTGGAGTCGGTGCCAGATGTTCGACGTCTACCAAGACGCCGACCGTGCTTTCATGCTCTTCCAACAGCGGCAACATCGCTTCACGCGCAGCATGCTCTAGAAACCAGATAAGCCAGGGTGTGCAAAGCACCGCGGGCATTTGGTCATCGGCAAAATCGATCACGTGTTGCTCGGTGACAACGAATGACAACTCACCGCTGTCACCAACTTTTGGATTCCGTTTCATCTTCAAAACACAGGATGGGAAGGGCTGATCTCGATTGTACCCTGCCGCAGCCCAATTCCTATCGGCCGAGTCCACGGAGCCACAAGACCATCTCTCAGGCGGATAGATTATCCAGCGCCTGACCAATGATGCCTCGGAAGCCGTACCTTCGGAACCTGCCCGATCAACGCCAATGCCGTTTGCGTTCGGCGAAGCCTGGAGACCGGCTGACTAATTGCCGCCTACCGATCTCCGACTAGAAGCGGAAATGATAGTGCACGCGTGCTCTCGGTCGGTAGTAGTGATAGTGGCACGGAGGGCAGTGGTAAGGCGGTCGCGGAGCAACAATGATCGTCGACGGTGGCGGGTCAGTGACAATCGTCCGCGTCGGTGCTGGTGGTGGTTGGCGTCCGATCTGTTGAGCAGCGATTAGCACTCGGTCGCTGACACCTCCATCGCGCAAGGCAATCAAACTGTCCGGGCTCAGGTCGAGCCGCGTTCCTCTGGAGCGCATCGTGCTGATGATCAGGTCATCACCAACGCCTGCTTGAGTGAGTCGCAGCAGATCGTAGTCGGTCACGGCTCGTGCAGCGGCTTGACGATTGGCCGCAGCAACCTTTGCTGAGCCGACGGCCGCGCGATGCTCGTCAGCTCGATCCTTACTCCTTCCGAGTAGATTTCCGGTCAGCGCCCCAACACCCGCGCCAATCAACGCACCCTCACCGCGGTCTTTCTTTCCACCGATGATGGCACCTGTGAGAGCACCAAAGGCCCCCCCTACAACAGTGCCTTCGACGGTGTCGCTGCGGTAGTAGTCGTACGATGGCGCGTACCGGTACTGGGCCGTGACGTCAGACCCCATGCCAAGCAGAATCGCCGTCACCAGTGCTAGCCGCCATCCGTTCCGATGGACCCAAGTGTTTACCAGCGACATCTTTTGCTCTCCTCCAAGCAGCATCCGTGGTTGATCAGCCGTCCAGGCAGACGCGCTGTGGCTCGATATGACGACATTGCCGCATAGTCTGTATCGGCTAAAGCGACTCGCGTCCACACGGATTATTCGAGGAAGCGCACGTGGCAGCCGTCACTTGATAAACCTGAGCGGTTTTAGCGGCGACGACGTTTGAGGAGTATGCCAAACAAACCCGTGAGCAGCAGCAAGCCGGCAGCGGGTTCCGGGACGGCCGCTGCATCGCCGCGTGGCCCTTGCTCATAACCCCCTCGTTGAAAGGCGAGAACGAGATCACCGCTGTCGAAGGAGCCATCGCCGTTCCAATCCCCTTCGGCCCACGTGGACCGAATTGGATCGTCTATTTCATATCGGCCTTCACTGAAGACAACCACGAAATCACCCGAATTGAATTCGCCATCAAGATTTGCATCACCGACGAACGAGTTGAATTTGTCAGGTGACTCGAGAAGATCGACAATGTCTCCTACATCGACTAACGAATCCTGATTGACGTCGAATTTCGGGTCCATGCTTCCCTCCGCCACAGCGTTGGCCAGCAAATCGATGTCGGCCACATCAAGGTTCCCGCTGTTGTCGAAATCACAAGGGATACCACCAGACGTGATCAGGTTGGCCTGCAACCATTCGCCGATGCCGAGAATTTGCTGCTCTGATAGAGCTGCGTTGTAGACAATCACCTCGGCGACAAAAACATCATGCGGGTCGGCACCCGCAAAACCGTCATTGAGGCCACCTCGAATGTCACCAATAAACAACGTGTCGTTACGAGTGATCCCGGCGAAATTGCCTCCCGGGAACTCCTCGTCAGTGATCAACTCACCGTCGAGATAGTCGCTCACAAGGCCGTCGGAAAGCACACCTGCTCGAAACGTGAGTTCCGGCAAATGCAGAAAGGGATCAGTCTGATTGTTTCCGTTGTCGTACCGCAGCGACGCATCCGAAGATAGGTTGAAGTTGCCACCCCCTTCGCCTTCCGTCCAGGATCCAATGCCGACAGGTCGAGTACGATCGGTATTTCCGGTTGTCTGATAGACGCCAATCAACGTAAGCTCTTCGAAGACGTCGCCACCAATGAGTTCGCTGGCCGTCAACATGTCGCTCTCGTCCGCGCTGAATAGGACTCCGCCAACGTCGGTTAGACCGGCGAAATAGCCTTCGTCGGCCGACCAGGTTGACAGCTCCGGCAGCTCAAAGACGTCGTTGCCGTTGCCCGAATCCCCGAGTTCGACTAGATCGGGCCCAACTTGGCTCTTCCACATTCCGTCGGCGAAGTTCTGCCCGCCGTCACGATGCCACGAAACGAGGCTGGCTGCAATCGACGCATCATCAGGTCGAAGTGGATCGCCCGAAGAGTCGGTGAACAAAATCAACGACGCAACGATGGACATCATGAAGATTCGATAAACGGAGATCATGTCGCCTGCTCCCTTGATGACTCAGCTTATTCCGGTGTGATTTTCACAGACGCGGTCGACCAATACAAGCGCTTGGCAGGCGATGATGCGAGCGTCTCCGATCACTCGCTAAAACCCGTCCGTTCGTATTCCGGGCGGATAACCGCACTGCCGACGAGTTTTAATTGTCGATGCGCGTCTGCGCTGTGTTTCAAGGCTGAAACAGCATCGCACAACGGCTAATGACGAGTTTGGCATCCCGGATTCGATTTGACATCGGGCCCATTCTATAACAGGTTTTCTTTTGGTCACCCATAACTTTCCCGTCAGCCATTCCGGCACTCAGTTATCTGGTTGGCCCCCTGATTCGCACGGACCGCGAACCCCCTTCCAAATCCAAATAATCCGTCTCTCCTTCACCAGGAACGTGCCTATGTTCGGCTTGTTGCTCAGGTCTGCGCGCTCAACTCAAGACAATCAACTCGATGATGACAAAGAAGCACTGAAATGCGACATGTGCACGCTCGAAGCCCGCGTGATGCTCAGTGCCTCGCCGATGGCCGCAGCCGATATGGGCGAAGTTGATCTGGAGGGCGAACTTGTAAACGAAGACTATTCTGAAGCAACGGACATTCACGACCCTCAAATGGGCGATTGGGAGGTCATGGACGGCAAGTACCTCGTGATTCCCGATGGCGATGCCGTCAGCACGCTGCTGCTTGAAGAGCTTCCGACCGACCTGCATCTCTCGGTCGACTTCAATGCCGACGACATTTCACCCGACCACTGGAGCAACGCGGTTGTCGTATTCGACTATCAGAGTGAAACGGACTTCAAATTTGCCGGTGCCTACGTGGGCGCCGACCGCTGGGTGATCGGACAGCGTACAGCTGCTGGCCTGGTCACTGAGGCATCCGTGGATGCCCCGATCGACGCTTTGGCGGACTACAACATTCAAGTAGAAATCATCAACGATTCGCAAGTCACACTGTCGGCAAATGGCGTTGAACTGTCGCACACGTTCGACAGTTCGCTCACCGACGGCCAGTTAGGTTTGGGCAGTCTGGACTCCATCGTCCGTTTTGACAACCTACAGGTCCGTTCGCTGTTGCCGGTGGAAGATAAAGTTGCTCCGGAATCGCAGATAACCGCCGAATTAGATGGCCGCGACTTGGTCATCTCCGGTGAAACCATGGGGCATGTGGAAATCGTCGCAGTCGCGCGAAACGCGTTTGAGATCTACGAAGACGGCCTGCTCGTGACGACTGTCGAGGGCGTTCGAGGCGACTTGAACGTTGAGTTTGGCGAGTCGGATGACACCGTAACTCTGGATCTCGGTGGCTACCGATTCAGGCGCGATGTCAACATCGATTTGGGCGATGGCGAGAATTGCCTGGAAATCGTCAATGGCTCAATCCGCGGTCGACTGGACGTGGACGGTGGTGATGGCAGTGACATCGTGCGGATCGGTGAAGATGTCTACGTCCGAAGAAGCTCGACCATCGAAACCGGTGACGGCGCAGACGCGCTAGACATCGCTGGGGAATTCCGCAACCTTCGGTTGAGGACCGGTGACGGAAACGACGACGTCGATTTCTCCGGCGAAGCTCGCAAACTGAGTCTACGCAGCGGCGATGGCGGCGACGAAATTGACGTTTCCGGTTACGCCCGAAGTGTCTACCTCCGGACCGGCGACGGTGAAGACGTGATCAATGTCTCCGGAGACGCGCGTACCGTATCCGTCCGCAGCGGCGACGGTAATGACCAAATCGAGTTGTCAGGCGAAGTTCGACGGACGGCTCGCGTGACGACAGGTGACGGCGACGATTCGCTGACCGTGCTTGGCGACATCAACCTGTTGTTCGCAAGAATGAACAAGGGAATGGACAACGTCGAAGTCCTTTCCGAGTCGAATGTGCGTGGAATCGTCAGCCTTGGTCGTGGCGACGATTACTTTGAAGGACGTGAGCATCACCGCATCCTCGCCTTAGGTGGCCGCGGCGACGACACCATTGTTTGGGCACCACCGGAACCACCGAGCGAGCCTGAACCACCAGCCTCCGAGCCACCGGCAGAGCCACCACCTCCGTCAGCGCCAGAACCACCGGCTCCAGAACCACCGGCTCCAGAACCACCAGCACCTGAGCCTCCAGCACCGGAACCACCAGCACCTGAGCCTCCAGCACCGGAACCACCAGCGCCGGAACCACCAGCGCCGGAACCACCAGCGCCGGAACCACCAGCGCCGGAACCACCAGCGCCTGAGCCTCCAGCTCCAGAACCACCGGCTCCAGAACCACCAGCGCCTGAGCCTCCAGCTCCAGAACCACCGGCTCCAGAACCACCAGCACCTGAGCCTCCAGCACCGGAACCTCCAGCACCACCTCAACCACCACCCGGTTTGCCGCCCGCGTAGCGCGGAATTTACCGAGCCCTTCGATCGCGGGCAGCTCTTAAAGGAGTGCCCGCGCAACAGCGAGGTCGCCACTTGGCGGCCTCACTTCATTTACAGAGACGCGTGGGGACGCATAGGTCTGATGGGACAAGAACACGATAGGACAGGGACGGTCGCGCATTCCTCTCGTGTCCTATTCCTATTGTCCTATCTAGAAGTGATCGTAGACACTCACGTCGAAGACAAGGAACTCCGTAGATTCGGGCTTGCCGACGTACAGCTTGACGAATTTGCTGTTCCCCTCGAAGTTCCCAACGTATTTGACGACGTACATCGGCACCTCTGTCAACAGTTTGGCCTGCGCTGGATCATCCGAGGCGTCAAAGAGTGGTTTCAGCATCGCGCGGATCGTCCGCTTACTGGCGGCCACCATTTCGCGCCGGCTTGTCTCGTCGGCAACAAGAGGGTCGCCTTGAGCATCTTCAAGCTTGAGGACATTGCAGAAATAGGGAACCTCTAGTCCGGATGCCCAATCACGCTCGATGCTAAAAATCTCCGTCATCCATTTTTCCCAAGCGGCATCCTTCCCGGTTTTCCCGGTCCCATCATAGACATAGAAAGGACCGTTGCTGTAAACCTCACGCTGTTTCATTTCGTACGCCTCAATCTGCCCGGCAACGTCTTCGGGTTTAAAAACGAACGTACGTCTGCGAAAGTAATGACGTGCCGACTTGTCACGTTCCGCCAACGGAATCACCCATGCGGTACGTGACTGCTCGAGAGCTCTTTGGAGCTGAGAAAGCTCTATTCCTTGCTCCGGATCCTGTCCGGACACCGTAGGGCATAGCAGTGTTCCACTAAGTAGGAAAGCTACTTGAAGGCACTTGCTCATCTGTTTCTCTCCGCAACCAATAATGCGATCCCACCATCGACGCGATGGTGAGTCGAAATTGCTACCGTACTCCCAGTCTCGGCGAAACTCAACGTGCAAACTGCTATAAGTTCCGAATCTTCATGTCCTCCACAGGTGAATTCCTTGTCGACTACCGCCGTATGGCACGATTCATCATGCGAGGGAAACCTCCAGCCCTGGGGAGTCTAGTCGTTGGCATCGGTACTCAAACGGTAACGCGCAGCCGTTTGCATCGTTCGCGGGTAGACTAAAGAGCAACAACAAGATGGCATCTCGAGGCTCAGCTTCTCATTACATAGGACGCACCGTTTGATGATCTTCAACAGAGCCATACTCACTTTGGTTTTAGGCACTTTGATCTGTTGTCTGTCGACGACGAGTTCCTCAGGTGCAGAGGCAGACCGTCCCAACATCCTTTGGATCACAGCAGAAGACATGAGCGCGAACTTGGGCTGCTATGGAGACACCGTAGCAAACACTCCGTGGTTGGATCAATTCGCCCAAGAGGGTGTTAGGTACTCGCATGCTTTCGCAAGCGCACCGGTCTGCTCGCCGGCAAGATCATGTCTTATCACCGGAGTGTATGCGACATCTTTGGGAACGCAGCGACTGCGTTCAGCCTTTCCCGTACCGGCCGTGATGCGAGGATTCCCAACATACCTCCGTCGTGCCGGGTACTTTACCAGCAACAACGTGAAAACGGACTACAACCTGCGCGATGAAGAGAAGTTGATTCGCGACACTTGGGATCGCAACGACGCAAATGCCCACTGGCGACAGCGCAAGCCTGGACAACCGTTCTACAGTGTCTTTAATCTGATGACAACGCATCAGTCGCGGTCCAATGTCTGGCCTGACGAGCAGTTTGAAGGAGAAGTGGCAAGCCAGCTCAGTGCCTCCGAGCGAACCCGTGCCGCAGATGTCAATGTTCCGCCTTATTATCCGGACACGCCATTAGTCCGTCGCACCTTAGCACGTTATTACGATTGCATTGCGGTGATGGACAAACAGGTCGGCAGAATCCTCGAACAGTTACGAGAAGACAAGCTGGTGGAGGACACGATTGTTTTCTTCTATTCCGACCATGGCATGGGACTCCCCCGCGGCAAACGGCTACTGCACGACAGCGGGATGCACGTCCCGCTGATCATTCGATTTCCGAAGAAATACGAGCACTTAGGCAGCGGTGAGCCAGGTTCGATCAGCGACCGACTCGTCAGTTTTGTCGATCTGCCACCTACGATCCTTCGACTCGCGGAAGTGGACATTCCAGATTACATGCAGGGCCAAGTCTTTCTGGGCAGGGAACTGACGCCACCTCGTGAATACGTTTATGGGGCCCGCGACCGAGTGGATGAGGCGTTCGATGTGTCGCGCAGCATTCGCGATCACCGCTATCTCTACATCCGCAACTACATGCCTCAGCTGTCCTGGATGCAACCGGAGTGGTATTCCGACCAATCGCTCATGCGCCAGCAATTGAGATTGCACGAACAGTCTGGAAATCTGACGTTGGGCCAAATGAATTACGCCGCACGGCAAAAGCCGATCGAAGAATTGTACGACACGCAGAATGATCCGCATCAAATCAACAACTTGGCAACGTCCGTCGAGCACAACACGATCAAGCAGCGGCTCAACGCGCGGCTTCGTCAGTGGACGCTCGACACCAAGGATTTGGGATTTATGACAGAATCGGACGTCTGGCAGCGATTGCATCATGACACGCCGTGGCATCTGGCACAGGATCCCGAGCGATATCCGCTGCAACGGATTCTGTCCGTTGCCGAAATGGTCGGCGACACTCGTCAGCTTGCCAAGCAGGTCGAATTGCTAACGCACCGCGATAGGGCCATTCGTTATTGGGCCGCAGTCGGCTTGCATGCCGCCGGCAACGACGCACCTCAGCATGCCCTCCGTGCCGCGTTGAATGACCCTTCGGTGAGTGTGCAGGTCGAAGCCGCTGCCGCGTTAGTTGCTCTAGGCAACAACGATGCAATCGACATACTCGCGGAGACACTGTCCAGCGATCAAGTCGAGGATGTGCTACACGCGACGCGATCTTTGGAACTATTGGGAGAGGATGCCCGGTCGACACTTGCGGAAATGGAGCGACTGTTTGAGCGTGCGGAAGCTCAGTTCGCCTCGAAGGTGCACCCCTGCTGGCTTTTTGTCATGTTTAGCGCCGATGCCGCGATCCGGCAGCTCCAACCAGATACCACGCGACCACGAATGCGGTTCTAGCAAATCTGGCGGGTTCGGCGCTGCAACTATCGCCATTCGGCGGACAGGATTCGCGAGATTTCATCGCGGTCTCGTCCGTCGACCCACGTGCGGTGATAGCGCCACGGTGCTTTCTCAGTCTCGCGATTAAATTCGTCGAGTCGAAATCCGTCAGGCTCGCGCGACACAACAATTCGACGATTCCCCTTGGTGTCGATGTGTACGATCGTCCTTGTCTGTCCCATGGTCACCTCTTCCTTTCACATTAATCGCCCCTCCTATCGTTAGTTGATCTGAAGATGCGAAATCTTTCCGCTTTTTTTCGCCGTTCGCGCCATGTCGGTCGAATGTGAGATGACGAACAAAATCTAATTCCCAAAAATTGAATATGGTGATAGTCTAAATTTAGGTAGGCCACTCTTATCTGACTTTGCCGGCCACTCTTATCGCTGGCGAGAGCCAGGATTCCGCGCTGCATCCTCTGTATGGGCTGTTTCAATAGTCCCCTTCGTTGCCGGTAACAACTCCAGCCCCCTTTGACGGATGGGCGATTCGCTGGGACGAGATCTGTCGCACAGGCTCTCAAGCTGCCAGAATATCGCGGGTCACACTCACACGAGTCACGGCGAGGAGAGAGCGATGTCTGGCGGCAATCTGCATGAACGGCTGTCGGGAATGATTTCCGGCTACTGCACGTCCCAAGCGATCTACGCCGCGGCAAGCCTGAAGATCGCGGATCTGCTGGTCGATGGGCCGCGCAGCGTCGAGGAGTTAGCAAGCGACACTGCCTCCGACAGCGAGGCTCTCTATCGGTTGTTACGCGCGCTGGCGAGTCTCGACATCTTCGCTGAAGGCTCGAACCGCCACTTTTCACTCACGCCACTCGCCGAGCTACTGCAAACAAACCATGAGAACACACTCCGGCCCGTTGCCTTGATGATGGGCGACGATCATTACCGCGTTTGGGGAAGTTTGTTAGAGGGCATTCGCACTGGAGCAACCGTTTACGAATCGGTGCTGGGGTCTCCCATCTTTGAGCACATGTCACATCATCCTGATAAGGCTCAGATTTTCGATGACGCGATGATGGCACTCAATCGACGCAAGACCGCTGCCATCCTATACGCCTATGACTTCTCGGGGATTCGTGTCCTGGCGGACATCGGCGGTGGCAACGGCTCGAATTTGATCGCCGTCCTGACGAAATACCCTTCGATGAGTGGTATCCTCTACGACCTACCACACGTGATCGACCGAGCACGGCCCCACATCGAGGCCGCCGGATTGAAAGATCGCTGCCAACTCGTGGCGGGGAATTTCTTCGAGTCCGTCCCAGCCGGTGCAGATGCGTACATGATGCGGCACATCATCCACGATTGGAACGATGAACAGTCGCTGAGCATCCTACGTCATTGTCGCGGGGTCATTCCCAAGGACGGCAGGCTCATCGTCATCGAAGGCGTCGTGCCGAACGATACCACACGACCAGGAACCAAGATGCTGGACCTGACCATGATGCTCATTCCCGGTGGCAAGGAACGTACAGAGGCCGAGTATCGAGCGCTGTACAAAGACGCCGGCTTCCATCTCAGCCGGATTGTCCCTTCCGAGGTCGACATCGACGTCGTCGAAGGTGTTCCGGCCGATTCGTAGACTCGATCCTTGCGGTGGTAAGCCAGGTGGCTAGTCACCCAATGATGGATCACCCTTCATCGAATCGATCAGCCAGGGCACCCAACAAAAACAAGGTCCCGTCAGGACAAGTAGAATGATAAACAGAATCACTCCCTGCTTGTTAAGACCGGCAAATACAACACGTCCCTCAGCCATTGCAAGCTCCCGCAAATAGAACAAGAGAATGAGGTCGATTCCTGCCAACCTCGACTCAACTGCGTAATTTAAACAACAGGTGGCCTGGATTCAAATGGCATTCGCTCGATTCTTTCGAATCTTGGCCACAACATTCAACTCGCTTCAAAAGGTTGACGATGCCAATCAACCCCTCGACCCAGGAAAGCCTTCGACGCTTGTTTTACGAAGGTTTCTCAGCACGTGATATCGCAGAGCCATTGTGCTCGTTTGATACATCGCTGAACAGCCAAGAGCTTGGCACGCACATGCAGCTGAACGGATATCGTGTGGTGGGTGTGCGGGATCATGGCTTTGTGAAGGGCTTCGTCGTAATCAGCGATCTGGTCAACGGAGCATGCGGTGACCATTACCAACCGTTCTCTGATCATCAAGTCGTGCCGGATACGACAAGCCTGTCCTCGGTCATCGCGGGCTTGAATCACCACGACCGGCTATTCGTTTCGATGCTGGGGCACATTGGCGGGATCATTACACGCACCGACCTCCAAAAACCTCCCTTCCGCATGTGGTTGTTCGGCATGGTGACGTTGCTCGAAATGCGTTTGTCTCACATGATCGAGCGAAACTGCGACGGTGACCAATGGCGTCAGTTTCTTTCTGATGGGCGGATTCAAAAGGCCGAATCGCTGTTGGCTGAGCGAAAGCGTCGTAATCAAGATCTGATGCTGTTGGACTGTCTACAGTTTTCTGACAAGGGACAAATCGTCGCGCGAAATCGCCAGCTCTTGGAGATCACCCAGTTCGAGTCACGTCGCAAATTTGAGGATGTGATCAAGCGACTTGAGAGCCTACGAAACAATCTCGCTCACGCGCAGGACATCGTCTCGACGGACTGGGCGACCATCGTCGAATTGTCCGAGAACATCGAGCAAATTCTTGTCGGTCAAGAAAACGAAAGCGAGATGTGAAAGGTGCCATCATGTCCAATGAAATCGATCACGCCAATCCAGATAGAGTGACAAGATCACGTACAAAACGGGATAGATTAGCGAGACGATAATCCAGCTCTTCGGAACGCTCGGGTAGGCACCCACAATCGCCAACAGGATGGCCGCCCAGATCCCAGCACCGCCAAGAAAAAACAGCTTCCAGCGTGGGGCGCGATTGGGATACACAAAGCCAACAGGCGTGACGCTGAGAACGCTGAGAAAGACGACTAGCGCCGCAATGCCCACCGGTGTCAGCACATCGTTTAGCAACGCGATGTAGAAGACGACAATGTTCCAGTAGGAAGGGAACCCCTGAAAGAAACCCCGCTCCTCCTGCTTGGCCCCCTCGTGCACGAACGCAAAGGCGCTGGCGATCAGTGGAATTGCGCAAAAAAGCCAGACAGGCTCGGGCAACCACTCGGCGTGCCACATCATAAAAATGGGAACAAACGTGTAGTTCAGAAAATCGACAATGTCATCTAATTTTCGACCGTCGATCCAGGGGACGTTGCGTTTGACATCGACCGTTCGAGCGAATGTACCATCCGTCGCGTCGATCACCACAGCAACAAACATCCAGTAAAACGCTCGTTTGTAGTCATCCAGCACGATGTAATGCAGCGTCATCAAAGCGGCCAACAGACCCGCTGCCGTGTAGAGGTGCACGCAGAAAGAAAGCACAACACTCAATAGGCGGCTTTCAGAGTGAGATGACATTAAGCTTCCGTTCCCGACTCGGTCAGGGACACCGAAACCCGCTGAAGACAGCTCCACGCCGCAATGCTTGCAAGACTTGTAAGCATGATCATAGTTCGCCACGGCAGCGTGTCGATCCACCCGTTAAACCGTTCGATGGCGGGAACCGTGGCTAGTTGGCTAAACATCAGAATCGCAATTGCACTGCGCAGCACAACTGCAATCGTTGCGCCCACCGCCGCCGCGGTGGGCGTCGTCCTTCGGCTGAAGAGTGCCATGACCAGCTGAGGGAAAAGGACAACATAGACGAGGTCAGCGCAGAAAAACCACAGCTCGTACACGCTGCTGACATGCAGTGCCAGGATGGCGGCCAAAGCGCCGAGCGAGACAATCGCCAATCTGAGCACCACATTCAGCCGAGGATCGCGTTCATCCATGCCAGCCAAGGGGCGAAAAACATTCCATGCAAACATCGATGACGAAGAAAGGATCGATGAATCGACCGATGACATCACCGCAGCGGCAATCGCTGTGAGTCCCACCATCGAGACAACGGTGGGCACGGCGTGCCTGAGCACAACAGGGAGAATCAGCGCCGGGTCCGTGGGCGGATCGACTCCCAGGGAACCCCAATCGAGGCAGACTCCCCCCATTCCAATCAACATTGGCGCCAGCGCAATCAACAGACAGGCGAAGCCAGCGGTAATCGACATACTGACCGCCGCGGTCGGACTTCGACTGGCCAAAACACGTTGGAAATAGACCTGCCAGGGGATTCCGCCACAGATCAGGAGCAACGCCGAATCGATCCACGACCACCCCCAGGCATCGGGTCCGGACCAGGCGGCCGCCTCGGGAAAGAGCCGCGACCGCTGGCCAACTGCAAGTCGATAATCGCCAAACATCTGCGCAGCTCCGCCGCAGTGCTCGAGAACGAACGGCAGTGCGGCCGCCAATCCGCCAACTATACATGTCAGCTGAATGACATCCGACAACGCGACCGACCACAGACCGCCGGACACCGTGTAGGCAACGACCACAGCAGCAGCCAAGATGACGACCAGCGAAACATTCAGATCGAACATGATGCCTAGCGTGCCGCCCAACGCCGCCAAAATCGCTGCCGTCCAGAACAAGTCGCCCACTAAGGCGGGAATGTATAGATACGCGGCCATCCGCTGACCATAACGCTCGTGGAACAAATCAAGCATCGTGCGGTAGCCACGTCGTCGCATCGGACCGGCAAACAGCAGGCCACCCAAGATCAAGCTCAATGCGTAACACCAGGGCGCCTGACACCAAACCAGTCCGCGACTGGAGTCGAACACCGCTTCGGCCGTTCCGTTGATATATCCGCCACCGATCCATGTTGCAGACAGCGATAGCCAAGCCATCCAGAGCGGCAGTCGACGATTGGCCAACATGAACTCGGCCAGACTGTCTCGGGAATGCCGCGCCTGACGATACCCCAGCAGGCCAACCGCTAGGAACACACCCGATACACCAACAAGCAATCCAAGAGACATTCAATATTCCGGGGGGAAGACGCGGCCGCCTAAAGATACGCTCGCCTCGAGCGACTCTCAATATAACGAAGTTGGCTCGAAGTCATCAGCCGTCAGGCTATAATCAGTCGCCGGAATTCTCTGAGGCTTCGCCCAAGGATCACAAGGAACCGTCGATGCAGGTTGATCTTGTTCAAACGCAGACGGCCGATGGAGTACGCTTGGACGGGGCACTTCATGAATCCGATTCAAGCGGCCGTCAAATCCGCTTAGACGCCGTCGTGTGCTTTTCGGGGGTCGGCAGCAACTTCTACGGCTCCCGGTTGATTGACCGAATTGCCCAGCGACTTAACGAGGTCGGCATCGCGGCACTCAGCGTCAACACCCGCGGGCACGACGGAATCAGTACCGCAGTGACCAAGTTAGGTACGAAGAAACAAGGCGCTGCCTACGAAATGGTTGATGACTGCCGCTACGATGTCTCCGCTTGGGTCAATTTCCTCGTGTCTCGTGGCCATGAACGTATTGGACTGCTCGGACACAGTTTGGGTGCGATCAAAGTTCTCTATTCCCAAGCCTATGATCCCCACCAGAGCGTTCAATCCATCGTTGCTATTTCACCTCCCCGACTGTCGTGTTCGCAATTCAAGGACAGCACTTCGTCATCTTCCTTCTTGTCATCGTTGTCGCGCGCTCAAGAACTGATTGAAAAAGAACAAGCGAACGAGCTATTCTCAGCCACTTTTCCATTTCCGCTGGTCATTTCCGCCGCAACCTATTTGGATAAGTACGGTCCGGAAGAACGATACAACATTCTGCGCTTCGTGCATCGGATCCGAGTGCCCCTGTCGTTGATCTACGGCGGACGAGAATTGGCCGATGGCAACCCGGCCTTCACCGATTTAATTGGCGAACTTGAGGCTCTGGACTGGCAACGCCCTCCGACCGTCAGGACTGTTCAAGGCGCCGATCACTTCTACTCGGCACGCGTCGCGCAGTTGTTAGAGCAGATCGTGGCGACGCTCGAGACGTAGGCGTTGGAGAATGATGCGAGCTATCGACCGGGTCTCGCTGAGACGGCGCGCCGTCGAGCGTTTGCAGCACGTGTGCGGTCGATGTATCGAATGAATTGCTTGGCCGCCGGGTCCGACGGGAGCTCCCGCGCCAGCGTCTCATACTCGTCGCGAATGCGATTCTTCGTAATATCAGATAGACCCTGAAACCTACGAACACCAAGGGTCTTCACTTCCGTTCCAACTAATTGCACGATGCGGGCGTTGATGGGATCGTATCCGATCCGAAACGAGCTTGCGCGCGCACGACCGTCACCGATGACCGGTCGCATCGCGGAATTCCGATCTTTCGAATGCGCCGCGCCCAAAAAGTGCCCTAATTCGTGCACCAGCGCCTCCAAACGCTCTCGCTCTCTCACGTTGGGGGCGCTCTCGCGTAGCAGAATGTGAGAACTTAAAGGACCTCGCGTCCCGCCAAGACCGTTTCGGCCTTTGCGAAACTTGAATTGACTGGAAAACCCAATCGCAATCTGACCGCGGCCGGGCATCACCTCTTGCTCAAACTCACGTAATGATCGATTGAAGTCCGAAAGTCGATTGTCGGACTGCCATGTCGCATACTCGCCGACCGCAAAGTGAATGTCGCAGTATTGATTGATGATCTGCGATGCCGCGTCGATGCGGTCTTTAAGCTTCTTTTGCCACGCGGCCGGAATCGTCCGCTCTTCCTCGTCAACGAGAACTTTGACGTAGATCGTCAATGCCTGAGTTTCATGGGCCGACAGAACCAGACCCAAAAAGGCGATCAGCATCCATAGCCTACACCAACCCTTTGCGGACGGCCCAAACCGCCGCCTGCGTCCGATCTGAAACACCGACCTTGCGCAAGATATGTTGAACATGCTCTTTGACAGTTTCATAGCTAATACTTAAGGCAAGTGCGATTTCTTTGTTGGTAAGTCCCAGAGCTAGTTGCCGCAGAACCTCACTCTCGCGTTGAGTCAACGGCACCTCAATGTCGGATGACAGTCGCGGTGTCGCCAACGCGCCGGTCACGCGTCGAAGTTCATCCCGCGTCCAAACGTTCTCCCCATTCGCCACACGGCGAATCGAATCAATAATCTTCTCGCACCCGGAACTCTTTAGCAAATAGCCACTGGCACCTAAGGCCACCGAACGCGCCACATAGGTCGGGTTGTCGTATGTGGAAAACATCAAAACGGGCAATTCAGGTCTCTCGAGCTTGATGCGCCCCAGTGCCGTCAAACCGTCACCCCCCGTCATTCGAATGTCCAGCACCACGATATCCAGCTCAGCCTCCATGGCGCGACGCACTGCTTCATCACCACCACTCGCCTCAGCTACAACATCGATATCCGTTCCCCGGAGGACGCTCCGAAGGCCCGTCCGTACCACTTCATGGTCGTCCGCAATCAATAGTCGAATTGCCATCACAGTTGTCTCAATTTGTTCCTAACTCGAATCGTACTTTCAGTTGTGATCTCTTCGCTCCCCCTACCATTGGGTGGATGCCGAACCATACCCTCAGAATAACATTCACTTACAAGAACGGCAAGAAATCGTGCGCTCGCGGTTTGTGTGAATGGTTGGAAAGCGTTCTTGTCGGTTTCATCAAGAGCATGTTTCAATAGCTGCCTTACCCCTCGATGCCGGCAGTTCTCGGCGGAAATGGATTACGAATGAATTCCTTGCTACAAAATCTTGGCGCCATCGCGTTGTTGTTTCTGATCGTCGTCCTGCAGTTTGGGTGCAGCGGTTGCCGACGCGACACGTCGAAGCCCCAGCCGATTCTGAACGCCGAGACGATCGCACGTCACAATCAAGGCGTAGCGCTGATGGGTCGCTTTGATTATGTGGGTGCCGAAGAGAAGTTCCGCAGATTGGCCGAAGAATTCCCTGAGTGGGACGATGTGCAAGTGGATTTGGCCATCGCAACACTTAATCGTCAGCAGTCTGGCGATTCCCAGCGTGCCAGTGAGTTACTGGATGGCGTCATCAAGAACCATCCGGAAAATTTGCGAGCCTATTACTGCCGAGGCATTCTCGCCTTGGATGCGGGCGATCCAGAAACCGCGTTGGCGATGTTTTCGCATGTGGCGGACGTGGATCCCACCGATGCGTATGCGGCCTACTATGTCGGGCTCTGTCAGTTCCAGAACGGCGACTACGCAGGCGCATTGACGTGGTACGAAAAGGCGATCGAAGCGGACAGCTATTTGAAGAGCGCACTGTACGGAGCGTTTCAAGCCTGCCTTCGCACGGGCGATCAGGAAAGCGCGGAGACGTACCGCGTGATGTTCGAGCGCATGGAAACCAATCCCCAAGCTCGAGTGGCGGAAATCAAATACACGCGGATGGGAGCTAAGGCTGATGTCTCGATCTTGTCGGTAGACACAACGGACACCGCCGAACTTCCAGCGGGCGAGCTGTTTCAACCTGCCGAGCCACTTCCGTTGGCCGGACAATCGATTGCGCTATCCGACGCCGCAGATCAGCGGGCAACAACGACGGTTTGCGATTTAAATGGTGACGGGCAGCTCGACCTTTTCCTGACGGCAGCCGGTTCGGCAGACCGCCCCAACATCGTGCTGCTCGGTGACGGCGGGCAGTTTGTTCCCGATCCGGCCCATCCGTTAACTGCAGTGACGGAGGTGAATGCAGCAGCTTGGGGTGACTATGACAACGACGG
>CAJHYQ010000993.1_pt1 | contig 62530 bp, 53 predicted proteins | sample 9198721 | NCBI WGS metagenome assembly CAJHYQ01 (sample SAMEA7708357, study PRJEB35096) | sediment metagenome | biome: marine neritic benthic zone biome [ENVO:01000025]; feature: sediment [ENVO:00002007]; material: shallow marine sediment [ENVO:03000034] sea grass bed [ENVO_01000059] ... | reverse complement strand
TGTTTCTCGGAATCCGTGATCGGAGGTGGCAAAAGCGGATTGATCAGCTGAAGTGTTCCACCGGCACTTGTCATCGGCATCATCGCGAACGAAGCCCTCACATTGGATCAAGGGCTGGGGCGGATACTTCGGGAAGCGACGATCCGATTTCGACTTTTCGCACAGCAAGAATTGACTGCCCTTTTTGGAGACGACCAGACGTCGAAAGATGCAGGCATCGCACAGATTGTAATTCATGCCGTCTCCTATTCTACCGACAGTTGTGTCTTGATTCTATCGACTCGATGCGCTGGACGGTAAAATCGAACGTCGTAGTCGAGCCATTAAACGATAGGGGCTATCCATGAAAATGATTTACCGAACCAGTGTCATATTCATCGCCCTCTCCGCGACATCGATGGGGGCGGAGAATCAAGTAAGGCCCAACATTCTGTTCATTGCCGTGGACGATTTGCGACCTCAGTTGGGGTGTTATGGCGCTTGGTCGATGCGGACGCCCAATATCGATCGGCTGGCGTCACAAAGCACCCTGTTTGAGCGAGCTTATTGCATGGTGCCGACGTGTGGCGCATCTCGAGCCAGCCTGATGACTGGCATCCGCCCATCTCGAAATCGATTTGTCAACTATCTGGCCTGGGCTGAGAAGGACGCACCAGGTGCGACTACACTAAACAAACACTTTCGCAATCACGGTTACTACACTCTGTCGAATGGAAAGGTATTCCATCACACCACAGATTCGGCTGATGGATGGTCCGAACCCGCATGGCGACCGCGGGGAGTTGCCACGTATCAGGTTGAAGAGAATCAGACGATAGCAAACCGCGCGCGACGAGCGGATCGTCGCAAGAGACGCGGACCTCCGTACGAATCGGCGGACGTCGCTGACAACGCTTACGCGGACGGCAAGATCGCAGAGAGAGCCATCTCGGATCTACGGCGGTTGGCCGACCTGGATCAGCCCTTCTTTCTGGCCGTCGGTTTCCTCAAACCGCACTTACCCTTCGTTGCTCCCAAGAAGTATTGGGACATGTACAACTTCCAGCAGATCCACCTTCCCGCGACCTATCATCGTCCGACCGATGCGCCGGACGTGGCGATTCACTCGTGGGGTGAATTACGAAACTATGCCGGTATCCCCGAGAAAGGCCCGCTAAGCGATGAAATGGCGCGCACCTTGATCCACGGTTACTATGCCTGCGTCAGCTACACGGACGCGAATGTTGGCAAGCTTCTTGACGAGTTGGATCGGCTAGAACTGGCCGACAGCACGATCGTTGTGCTTTGGGGCGACCATGGGTGGAACTTGGGTGAACATACGCTGTGGTGTAAGCACTGCTGCTTCGAAACATCGATGCACGCTCCGCTGATCGTCAAAGCGCCATCAATCCGAGGTGGGCGAACTACACGTGGTCTCACGGAGTTCATCGACATCTATCCGTCACTTTGTGACCTGGCAGGCTTGCCGCCGCCGGAGCATTTGCAGGGCCACAGCTTTGTCTCACTGATGAAGAATCCTAATCAGCGCTGGAAGAAGGCAGCCATTGGTCGGTACCGAAACGGCGATACGATTCGCACCGATCAACATCGGTTCACCGAGTTCACGAATGGAAAGGGGCAATTTCAAGCTCGGATGCTTTACGACCATCGCACTGATCCCGATGAGGATGTGAACATTGGTGAGCAAGCACGCAACGCGCCGATTGTGACGTCCTTGACCCGCGAACTTCACCAACACATGGGTCGAGACACCGATCTTGAATCGCGCGTTGGGCAGTAGCAAATACTCGTTTGAACGAGATCGCTCACATGCAGAATATACTAGCCGGCATCCCGGATCATCTTCCGCAGGAACTGGTGGATACGCTGATAGAGCACGATTCCATCCGAATTGAGCGCATCGTTTCTCATGGCCATGCGTCGCCTGCCGGATTCTGGTACGACCAACCACAGCACGAATGGGTATTATTGCTCCAAGGCTCAGCGAAGCTCGTCTTCGATGACGCCGAAACGATCTCATTGCAACCGGGCGACGTGATGAATATCCCTGCACACAAGCGTCATCGAGTGGAGTGGACCACACCGGAGCAGCCGACGGTTTGGCTCGCGATTCACTATGGAACAGATCGTGATGCACAACATTAAGGGCGACCGACTCTATGTGAACCTGAGTGCGTCGCAAGTTCGCCGACGGCTCAAGGGATTCGGGCATGGCGTCCGGAAAGTCCAAAGTGCCGGCAAGAACCAGGCGGTCATTATTCATACGGCGACCGGCCAGCACCTTGCAGAGCTGCAAGCCCTCTTTTCTGACGCGCTCCCTTCGGCCTCGCATCAGGAACTGGGCGTACCGATAGGGAATCTTCGGAATCTGGGAGCGACCAGTGCATCTTGGTTGCGCGAAGTCGGCATCCTCACCAAGAGCGACCTCGAGCGCTTCGGGCCAGCTCTAGCGTTTCGCTTGGTCAAGCAGCGTCAGCCGCACGTCAGCTTGAATTTTCTTTGGGCGATCGCAGCCGGCCTGGAAGACCGAGACTGGCGTGACCTGTCCGAGGAAGAAAAACACCGCTTGCTGCAAGAGATCGAGGAGTGAACCTAGCTGGCGAACATATGCCAGCGCCTCAGTGTTACTCCGATCCGTTGACGAACTTGAAGACAAACGCAGCGAGCGCGCCTCCCAAAAAGTTCGCAACCAGGAAGATCCAGATATTTCCCCAGCTGGATAGCCCCATCACGGAAATACCGAATGCCACTGCCGGATTGAAAGCTCCGCCCGAAATACCGCCGACCGCAAACGCGCCTGCCATTACCGTGAAGCCAATGGCCAGACCGTAGAACGAGTTTCCGTCGGTGCCCTTGGCCGTTGCCACATTGAGCACGACGAAGGCCAGCGCGAAAGTGAACAACGTTTCGACCAGCAATGCTTGAGGCAGCACGTCCATCAGTTGGCTCTCGGCGATTTCAGCATCGGGCCCTTTCAAATAGAGGACCAGGAGAGCAGCAATCACCGCCGCCAGGATCTGCGCACCCATGTAAGGCCCCACATCCTTGGCCTCGCACTTGCCCCGGATGAAGACCGCGAGCGTTACCGCGGGATTGTAATGCGCGCCGGAGATATGTCCGCCCGCGAAGATCATCACCATCAGGACCGATCCAATGGCGATCGGCGCGAGGCTACCAGCTCCGCCTGGATTGATCACGACGTTTCCGATTGTAAAGACGAGAAAAAAGGTACCAATGAACTCGACCACATACTTGTTCATCTGTCACACTCCTGCCTGAATGAGTCCGCCTGTGGCCCCAATTCTAATGAGCGACGTCGCTACCGCACTAGACCGTTTCTCAAGTGAATCACGGCCACTCTGTCACTCGGTCCGCCGCTTGATGCAACAGGCTGTCGATCGTGCGGCCAAGGTGTCGCGAGTGCGGGCTGACTCTCGTGTTCAATAGAGCGACAAAGTTACGTCCATCATGGCGTTGAATAAGAATCGCCGCGGTGCCGTTGAGTGACCCTGTATGCCAATGATTGATCTTCCCATTGTCCACGCGTCGGTTGATCCACCCAAGCGAATAATAGACCGGCTTGGGAGTCCCATCTTCAGCGTGCCCGGCCAATCCAGGTGGGCGATCATACATCGACTCTATGCTCTGTCGAGAGAGGATCGCGCAGTTGTCAGGGTCGTCAAACGCCGAGGCAAATTTCGCCAGGTCCGCGACGGATGCAATCCAACCTCCGTGCGAGTCCATTGCTTCCAAATACCAACTGCCATAAGGCGAAGCAACCGATTTGCCAAGCTCATCGTCAAACACCGATGGGGCTGTGCCCGGTTGGTAGTAACGGACCTCTTTGGCTGCACGGCCGTCGATTCGAGTCTTGCCGATACGCATTGATCGTATCCCGAGCGGCCTCAACACCTTGTCCTGAACGTAATTCTCGTAGCTTTGGTTCGTTAAGGTCTCAATCACTCGACCAAGTAGACAGTAGCCGTAGTTCGAGTACGCATACTTCTGGCCGGGATCAAAATCGAGTGATAAACGAAGCATCGAGGAAATGACGTCACGCGGACCGGCTGGAGCGAGGATGCCTTGCTCCTCAGCAAACCGAACCGACTGAAACATTGGATCGAACGATTGATCACGATCTGTGCCGCCACGGTGTTGAAGGAGATGTCGAATGGTGATGTCTCGTTGCCGTCGATCAAAATCGTCACCGATGTCGTCGATCTCCGCATTGAAATCAAGCAGATCGAAGACCTTGTCGTCCAGATTCAGGCTTCCTTGCTCGACCAGCTGTAGAATCGCTACGGCTGTGATTGGTTTCGAGATGCTCGCGATACGAAATGAGCTTTCCGCTGTGACCTTTTCCCTTGTTGCAACATCAGCATATCCATAGCCTCGAGTGAAGACAGTGCGACCGCGATCGGTTACCGCCAACGCCGCGCCCGGAACTCGATGCATCTTCATGAAATCGTGCATCATTTGGTCGAACGAGGCGAAGCGCGGATCCCGCGGGCCTGTCGAGACCTGGTGTGCAGCCATCGCCTTGTGAAAGCCGGGCCCGCGCAAGACCTGTCCAGGCCGCTTGTCCGTTAGTTCTCCATCGCGCAGCACTAGTTGTCCGTTGACAAGCACGTGGTGAATACCAACTGAGACCTGATCGGGCGCAGAGAAAGTTGCCTTGTCAGTCAACTGTCGATAGTCCAGCACGACTAGATCGGCTGCCAAGCCCTCGGCAATTCTTCCGCGATCGTAAAGCAGAACATTGTTTGCGGCTGATGCGCTGGCTTGAGCGACGGCACGCTCCAGTGTGATTGCTCCAAGATCTCGGACATATCGTGACAGCATTCGTGGGAACGAGCCAAAGCCGCGAGGGTGCGAAGCGATACGCGAACCGCCGGCTGGTCCGACATCGGTACAGTAGGAAACAAAATCCTGTTGCATGGCCAGGATCTTGTTTGCGTCGGTCATGCTCTGTGGCAATACGAAAGCACCTGAGCGAACCAACGCAAAGAAGGTGTCCCATGGGTCCTCTTGCTGCAACTTGGCGATTTCTCCAATCGACTTTCCGCAGTGCTGCGCATATCGTTCATCCGTGGTTTGACCAACGACGATGCGACTCCAATCGTTCCCAACGTGTCGAAACCAATTTTCCCAGCCGCCGGTCGTCTCGATCTCGGATCGAATCTCAGCGCGAAACTTCTCGTCATCGAGCCGTCTCAGCAGAGAAGATCGACCCTTGGCAAAGTGCCGTGGATGAATCAGCGCGGCGATGCCAAGGCCGTTGTTAACGTAAGGATAGATGTCAGCGGTGACCTGTTGGCCAGCGGCACGAGCCGCCTTGATCTTGGCAATCGCAAGTTGCATCTTGCCCCAATTCTGACGGCCGGCGGCCTTCAGGTGAAAGATATGTACGGGTGTATTGCCGATGCGTCCGATATCCAGCGCTTCGTCAATTGCCTCCAGCAGCAGGTCGCCTTCGTTGCGCATATGTGTGTAATATCGGCCGCCATATTCACCTGCCACCTCCGCTAGAGCGGCGATCTCCTTGGTCTGTGCATAAACCGCGGGCGGATAGATCAATGCGGTCGACACGCCGATAGCTCCAGCCCGCATGGCCTCTCCCGTCAGTTCTCTCATTCGATCGAGTTCTTCATCACTCGGTCGACGATCAACATCACCGATGACGATTTGCCGGACCTGGGTATGGCCAACCGTTTGGACAACATTCAGGGGAAGCCCGGACGTCTCGAGCAGTTGGAAGTACTCGGCCATCGTGCTCCAGCCCTGCCGGCGTGCAGCGTCTCCACGCAAGGGTGCCGCGGATACACCTTCGCCGGCGTTGATTGTTGTAATCCCCTGTGTCAGCAAGTTGACTGCGGTCTTCGGGTCCTCCATCAACGGCGTTGCTGTTTGTCCCATCATGTCGACAAAGCCAGGTGCGACATACAGCCCAGCCGCGTCGATGATGCGATCGGCGTCTGGTGCGTCGACACGTCCGACCTTCACAATCATTCCGTCACGAATGCCGACGTCAGCCCGGTACCACGGCGCGCCAGTACCATCGACAACTCGTCCGTTCTTGATAACAAGATCGAATTCTGCATCGGAGGCAGATGGCCATGAGGCCATTAGAGAAAAGATCAGGAGCAGCGTTGCGTGCTTGTTTGTATTCATTGATAGATCGCCCTCCCGTAAGCCTTACCCTCCCGTCTGAGCGTCGCGCTACTCCTTTGCGCCGTCGATCGACGGAGCCGGTTCGCCTTGGTAGGGCTGTGGCTGAGCTTTTTGCCAATCGGCTTTACCCACGGACCGTTTGTGATTCGTCAGCACGTGAGCACCTTTCATTCCACCGACAACGACATCCAGCAGACCATCGTCGTTCACGTCTAGAACGGTAAGCTGCCGCCCGATTCCCGCCTCATCGTCGGCCTGATAAGGAATCCACTGGACTCCATCATCATTTCGAACGAGTCGAAACCAATAGACGACTGCGCCGGCATCCCACATCGGGCTTTGTCGATGATGTGAATAGAAGGTCTTGCCGGTCACGATGTCTTTCAAGCCATCACCGTCGATATCAGCAAGATTGACAGAATGCAGCTCGCTAAAGAGCACGCCGAACCGATTCTCGGCCGGGTGGGATCCCATGATCAAATGATGTTTGAATGTGATCTCTTCGCCATTTCGAAGCTGCTCGTACCAGCCGAGCCCAAAGTCATGTGCGGCATGGCTGGTGATGACGTCGTTGTCACCATCGCCGTCCACGTCATACGCGTGCATATCGGCGCCGCCATAGGAGTTGGTGAAGGACGTCTTGTTTGAAAGCCACCGCGACCGATCAGCATTCTGTTGAGGTTGTTTGAGCCAACCTTGGGCATGAATGATGTCTAGCCGTCCATCACCATCGATGTCGCCGACGCCCAATCCGTGGCCAAACCGTTTGGCCGTAACCTGGGCTGAGATAGGATGGAAACGCCATGTCTCGAATGGCTTGTCCCAATTCACCGTGGCGTATCCAAAGAATCCATCGCGCGTGCAAACGAGTTCAGGGCGGTCGTCGCCGACAAGATTCGTGAACTGAGGTGACTCATTCGATACCCAGTCGAAGACTTCATGTTTCTTCCAATGCTGACCGAGATTGTCACCGGTTGGATTCTCGTAGACGTAAGCCGGCGTGCCCGGAAAACCCACGACCAGAACGTCCTTCCAACCATCATTGTTGAAGTCGTAAACCCACGAAAAGAAGTTGTTCGCATAGGCTTCGCGATTTTGTGGCTGCGGCTTGTAGATCTCATGCTTCGTAGTGAAGGTGGGTCCTTTGAACCAGTAGGGTCCATAGACGACATCGATTACGCCGTCGCCATTCAAGTCGCCCGCGTGGGCTCCTTCCGAAAAATACACATCGGTCAATTGCTGCCGCTGGAAGATGTGCAGACTGAACTCGTCGGCGATCAACATCGCACTGAGCAGCATGCAAGTTATGAGCAAGGAATTCACTAGATGCTTGAGCGGTGGTAGCGCGATCATGAGAGTCTCGACTTAGTGTGTCCAGTGAGTCTGTATGGAACGCATGTGACTGTCAATTGTCGGATCCGAGATCCATCAGGAATGCGATAAGATCATTCATTTCCGGTGGCTTTATCTTCTGCTCGAACCCGACGGGCATTAGTGACAATGGAGCACGTTGGATGAGGTCGATGGAGTCGCGCAGAATGACTCGTCGTTTGCCCTCGGCATCGACAATCTCGATCGAGTTCGAGTTTTCCGTGCTGACTAGTCCGACGAGGACTTCGCCACTCTGCAGGATCACATTAAAGTTTTGATAGCGTGGATCGATGGCTTGGCTCGGATCCAAGATTGCCGACAACAACGCGCGAGGCGAACGATTGGTCAAGGCACGAAGGTCAGGCCCGACAAGTTGTTGTGAGTTGTCGATCGCGTGGCAAGTCTTGCAGTGTTCATCAAAGAGCATTCTCCCCCGATCCTTTTGCCCGATCATGACGGTTGCCGATTCGTATTGTCGAACGACTTGCGACCGCTGGTCCGTCTGCGGATCATCCAGGAGTTGTTTGGCGGCATTCGCAATCGAGGCATCACGAGATGTCAAGAGTCGCTGGCGATGTGTGAGATCGATGTCGGCCGAGGTAACTTCACCGTCACGAAGGGCCTCGAGCAGAGTATGCGTCCACTCGGTTCTGCTGAGCAGAGTTTCGGTGGCCCGTGCGCGAACCTCGGGCAAAAGTTCAGACCACTGCTCCACCAATGCATCGGCAACGCGCGGGTCAGCGATTCTCGCCAAAGCACGGATCGCTGCCATCTGAATCGGTTTGGGCAGATGCGGAGCCACCAAAGTTGCGAGCAACGACAGGTCTTCATCGGACTGCTCCGCTTCGCGGCCCAAGAGTGTCACGGCCGATGCGCGGACCGCTGGATCGGCGCCGTCGTCAATCGCGATCAGACGAGCCTTTGCGATCAGGACTAAAACTTGTTCAATCGTCTGCGAGAGTTCGTCGCCCGGATCCGTCTGAAACGAAGTGAGCTGTCGATTCTTGTCTCTAAGCAAATCCAGCCAAGCCGTCAGCCGCGCGATTCGTGATGGTTCCCACTGTGTGCCGGTTGTCAGATTTGATGAGAGTAGTCGAGACAATTCGTCGCGACGCGATTGAGTGGTTAAGAGCAACGCGTTGAAAACAGAATCTGCGATCTGATCGGGTGCTTGAATCGCGGCGTCAACGAGCTGCGTGTAGTGTCTGTCCGCCGCGCTGTTGATGGCAGCCACCGTGAACGGATCATTATCGGCACGTACGGCAAGCTGCGCTAAGGCATAGCCCGCCTCCGGATGATTCCACTCGCCAAGGGTGCAAGCGAGTTGATGGCGTACTTGTGGATCCGTATCGTCAACTAGTTTGAGTACTGCTGAACGCAAGTCGGCGCTGCTCGAACCCAGCGATTCGGCCAAGCAGATCGCCTGGCGTCGGACGGAGGGGTGGGCATCGTTGAGTGACTTGAGAAGTGTTGGAAGATCAGACTGGTCGAGTCCATCGAGAACCGCGAGTGCCTGGATGCGGGCTTCGGGCAGCGGGTGCTCCAAGGCAATCTGCTTGACTCTAGATACATCGGCTTTGTCGTCAGAAGTCAGAATGAGTCGGTGAGCTAGATCGCGGATAATTCCATTTTCGTGACCCAGCAAATCTGCCAGTTGTTGCGGCGACTTACCGACCAGGAGCACCGGCTCGCGGCACGGTTTGCTTTCGGACACGACTCGGTAGATACGCCCCAGTCCTTCACCCGCTCGATAGCCCGGTCGCAGTTCGTCGCGACCCTCGGCTGGCAACCATTCCGGATGCTCGATCATGTAGCGGTACATGTCGACGATCCAGAGGGCTCCGTCCGGTCCAGTACGTGTCATCACCGGACGTGTCCAGCGATCGGATGATGCAAAAAAGTCAATGGGTCCGTCGTCCGCACGCTCGCCTCTGAAGCTGGTTCCACTTGGCTTCATCACATGGTGCTGGACAAGATTATGAAACGGCTCGCAGGTAAACGCGTGCATCTCGGCGCGAGCAAAGAGAACATCATCGCGGTAGATCGAGATACCACATGCGGAAGTGTAATGGCCTGCATGATCGAATCCGTGGAATCGTCTCTGCGGCGGCTTGGCTGAATACACGCGAGGCATTCTTGGTACGCGTATTTGCTGACGCGGGTCGATCGCCGGCACATGCGGATTCCGTCGCGTGTATTGATCGGCCAGTACGTAATGCCAAAGCGGTTGGCTGTTCTGGACGCCAAACCAGTTACCCCAATCGTCGCGCACACGACCGTATTGCGACGGACCGGACTGGGGGTCGAGTTGGCCGGTGTCAGGGCGAAAGCGGAAGTCGCGACTTCCCAAGCGGCTGCGTCTGTCGTGGATGACGGACAGAATGAACGTGCTTGATCCAAAACCGGCGTGGTGAGCACCGCTGGCACAATGAATCCAGTTATCTAGACCCCAGCGAAGACCATTCACTCGCAACTGCTGGTTTCCCGTGACGAAGCCAGTGAAGAGACTCTGTTTCCTATCAGCAACGCCGTCGCCGTCGCGATCTTCTGCGTAGAAAATCTCCGGTGCCGCTGTCACGATCACACCGTTCCGCCAGGCCATGACACCGTTTGGGAAGCCGACGTCTTTCATGAACACCACGGATTTGTCGTACGTTCCGTCGCGATCGGTGTCCTCTAACCATCGAATGCGCCCGCCAGGCTTCCCCTTGTTGTCCATACCCATGGGATAATCCGCCATTTCGGCGACCCAGAGTCGACCGTCGGGCCCCCAATCCAATGCGACGGGATCCTGAACGAGAGGTTCACTGGCGACCAACTCCACTCGGAAGTTGTCTCGGACGTGAATCTGTCGCATGGAGTCGGCAGGTGCCAGTGGCAAGGAATCGAGTCCGTTGGCGGCGCTACTGTCATCCAGCTTGAGTCCGGCCGCGGCGAAGTGTTCCATGATTTCGCGACGGGTTAATGCACGCTCGTAGACACTGGCTTCATCAATCTTGCCCTCAAGGCTCGCGCCTCTCTGTGCATCACCTCCCAAGGTCAGACGATTAGGCAACGCCCTTGTCGAAGGTACCTTTTGTGAGATTTCGGGTTTCGCATTTCCGTTCAGGTAGACCTGGACAAAGTCACCGTTTCGCACGAACACGATGTGCTGCCAAGTGCGCGGTTGGATCACGGTGTGTCCTTCGTGGTTTCCGAACGCCAAGCGGCCCGCGGCTTGACCCTCGGTGCCGGTAATGCTCAATCGGTCTTTGCCACGTGAAATCAGCGTTGCCGTTTCGCCCCGAAAGTCGGTCGGCGTGCCCAACCAGAAGGAAAGCTCCACGCTGTAACTTTCACCCAGTTCCAGACCGTCGGCAACAAGACGTCCGCCGGCAAGATGAATCGAATGCGTGTTGTGTTGCGATCCAAATGGACCCTGTCTGCCTGGCAAGTGAAAAGCGACTCTACCCGTGCAATGCAGTTGGCGGTCGTTGTCTGTCGAATCGCCCAATGACGGGCCTTGCATCTCGGCAAATCGCCAAAACGCGTATGGCGAGGATTTGAGAATCTGCTTGGCGTAGACTGTCTCCGCCTCTCGGTACACGCGTCGTGGTCGGTCGGCGAGTTCTTCCAACATCTGAAGAACGTTTTCGACAATCTTGGGTTCCGCCGGGACTTCCAGCCCAGCAGTCCGGGCCGGCCATGTCGTATAACCGCCCAACGCGTGTTGCTCGGGTGGCGGTATATATCCACACGCACCGTTAGCAAGTGAGATGTTGAATGTTGTTGCGAAGGGACTGTGTGCTCGAAGCTTAAGACCGGTTAATGCATAGACCTCATTAGGCATGCCGGTAATGGCAAGATCGCCAATCTGAATCGACTGCAAGACCACTTCGTCCGTGGGGTTCTCATGCAAGTAAATGGCCTGTAGTGCGTAAACTTCTGGACGATCCTTGGGCCGACGATCTCCGCGAATCCGATTGAGCCGACGTGCCCATGCCAACCGCTGTTCGTCAGGCAGTCGTCTTTCTAACGTTAACCGTCGCTCAGCCATTCCCAGCGTGATATCCGAGCGAAGCGGAACGGCTTCGATGGCTTTGAGCGTCAATGCGACGAGCTCTCGTGTGAATTGATCAATGTCTTGAAACGGCTTGTTGTCCTTCGGCCGATCATAGTCGCCCCACCAAAGATCGCCGCTTGTCCCCTGCGACATGATGCCGACGAAACGATCGTTGTCCGGGGCTAGATGTTGGGATATCTGTCTGGCAAAGCGTCCGTAGTAATCCGCCGAGATGCCCGCGTGCCCACTGAAATAGTGCATTGACAGGTTAGCCAATAGCGCGATGGGCTCGTCCTGCATCGAGCGAATCATCAGCACGCTGAGCCACGGATCAGTCGGCCCAGATGGTCCAGTAAAGTCTGGGTTCTGGTGGCCCGGGTGCATCATGGCGTTGACTGTTGCTTCGCCGAACGGGTCGACCAAGAGTTTGTCGGACCGTGTTATCCAGCGACGACACTTGGTGTGAGACGATGCATCAACCAACGACCAACCCAACTGGGCCGGTTGCAGCCGCTGAGTCGCCAGACGAATCGAATCCGCGATTCGAGACGGGAGGTAATCTCGGTACGTATCGTCGGCGCGTGATCCAAGGCAATAGTCCATCACGCTGGGCGCCGAATGCGTGTGGGTTGCGGAAATCATGATGCGGTCGATCTGAATCCCGGTTGCATCGTGAGCCAATTGCTTAGCGCGATCACAGACGTCGACAGGGATCATGCAGCTGTCGACAACGACAATCGCTAGTCGCTGCTGACTGTCATCCAAGACGATACAACGCGCGTGAAGCGGATCCAGGATGCGCGAATCTTGAGCCTCAAGAAAGCTGCCATTGCGAATGACCGGCAGCTTCTGAGGCGTGACGTCCACGGCAGCTGCTCCACATCGCAATTCGGCTGCCTGAGCCCCCGGCAGCGACCAGTGGAGTCCGATGGCAGCGACCACAAGACAGAGAATTCGCATCGTCCTGATTCCACTTCCCTGGCTGGATCCCACTCGGAAAGGACATTTCATCCGCCACACCCTTATCACCCATATTCTTGCCGCCCCCAACAGTCTATTCGAAGTGCCAGTGGCTTTCGACTTCTGGCCCGACGGCGTTGGCCGGTGGGAGCCCGTTTTTCCCGTTACAAAGCGGTTACAGCTCGAAGTCTCGTTGGTTCGTAATATTCGTTGAAACTTTTATGGCGGCCTCGTCGTCTATGCCTGCGAGTGCCGTCACTTTCGACCCACCCTACTTGTACAGAGAGGAAAGACCATGAGCCGACAAATCTTTCGCCGAGGCATGTTCTTTTGTTTAACGCTTGGATTGCTGGTCGCTCCACTGGCGCTGGCCGGGGATAAGGAGAACGAGGGGCAGTCGCGTGAGAAGGAGGCGTCGCGTCGAAAGTCTGGTGATTCGATACCAACGGCATCGCCGATTCCCAATTTTGCCAATTCGGGGATTGCATGGTTGATCAAAGCTCAGCACCCGAACGGTGGCTGGGGAGCGGGGTCCCACGCCAACCAACAGAACCGCGATCCGCACAAAGTTCAGGTCGATCCTGCCACAACGTCGTTTGTGTGCACCACCCTTTTGCGAGCCGGCAGCACGCCAGTAAGCGGCGAGCACAAAGATGCCGTTCGACGCGCGACAGAATACCTGTGTGGCGTCATTGAAAAGTATGACAAACCAGGTCCTAAGATCACGGACATTACGGGTACGCAAATCCAAGCCAAGCTCGGACCGTTGGTTGATACGGTCATGACGACGCACTACCTCGCTCGTGTATTGAACGACATTCCCGAGAACGATCCGCTACGCAAACGAGTCGACAGGTGCCTTGACGGCTGCATCGCAAAGCTCGAAGAGGCTCAGGGCAAAGACGGCAGCTGGAACCTAGGGGGAGGTTGGGCGCCGGTACTGCAAAGCTCGGTGGCGACCAGCGCCTTGGAAGTTGCCGAAGCGGCCGGAAAGAAGGTGGATGCCTCCAAGCTTGAAAAGGCACGTGATTACCAAAAGGGCAATTTCGATCGGAAGACGGGACAGATCAACGCCCGCGCCGGTGCTGGTGTTGCGCTCTACGCCCTGTCGAGTTCGCAACGAGCAAATGCCGCGCAGGCCCGAGCGGCCGGCGAGCTGATTCGAAAAGCGAAGCGAGAGGGTGTTTTGAAAGCCGACGCCCCCGTGACCGCAGAGAATCTTCGAAAGCTTGGCGTGGATGAGTCGAAAGCGGTTCAGTTTGCCGAAGCCAACGCCGACGTGCTTGCGCAAAACCAACAGATCGGAAACGAGCAAATCCTCAAAGGTTTTGGCAACAATGGCGGCGAAGAGTTTCTCAGCTATTTGCAGACCAGCGAATCGCTCGTGATCGTCGGTGGTAAGAAGTGGAAAGAGTGGAACGCCAAGATGAACACTCGCTTGGCCAAAGTCCAAAGCAAAGATGGAAGCTGGTCGGGCCACCACTGCATCACGAGTCCCGTCTTCTGCACGGCTGCTGTTGTACAGTGCGTTACCACGGATCGGGATGCCGACATGTTGATCAAGATTGCCGAACGAACGGCGTTGGACAGCAAGAACGGAGCCGTTAGAACGGCACGCAACAAGTAGTTGACAATTTGTTATGCAACGTCTGGCTCCTCGACACTCAGTGAGATGCTCCGCGAGCGGGAGCCAGACGTTGCCGTTTTCGGCGGATAAGAACTATGCGACCAGCAGTTTATTTCAGTTCCTTAATCCTCTTGATTTCGGTGCTCACCGCATGCGACTCACCGAGACACACGCCGTTGCCGCGATTGAACGAAAGACAGCAAGTCCTGGCTGAGGCGGCTGGATGGTTGTGGAGTCAACAGGCCGCGGACGGTGGCTGGCACAGTTCGACGTATCGCTTGCTTGAGTCGGGGCAGGCGCTGACCCCTTTCATTCTGCACGCGCTGCTGCAGGTGGATGAATCGATTTACCAGCGACCAACCCATGGCGTTGCGCGAGCGATGCAATTCATTCGTGAGCACGTGAATGACGATGGATGCGTCGGCTTGCTCGATCCAGACATCCCTGACTATCCAAACTATGCGACCGCCTACTCGCTGATGTGTCTTGTTGAAGGGGCAAACGAGAAAGATCCACCTCTGATCGAGCGAATGACACGCTATCTGGTTTCCCAACAGTTTCGGGAGGAAAACGGTTTCGGTCCGGAGACGATTGTCTACGGCGGATGGGGCTTCGGCGGTTCGCTACCGACCGGTGGATCTCCCGGGCACATGGACATCCATCACACTCGATGTGTGCTGGAGGCTTTGCGACAAGCCAACGTGGATGCACCCGCCGTGTTCGCACGAGCCGAACAGTTTTTGCGATTGATGCAGCGACATCCCGATCTACTTGTGAGTCGCCCCGCTGATCGAGAAGTGGTGGACTTTGCAGTTTGGGACGGCCCCTACGATGGCGGTTTCTACTTTTCACCGATCGTCCTGGCAGCCAACAAAGCGGGACGTGGCACTGACGAAACCGGCACCGAGTACTACAAGAGTTACGCTTCGCCAACTTGCGACGGCATTCTCGCATTGATGGCGTGCCACGTGCCATCGGGTGACGAACGAATTACAGCAGCGCGTGATTGGCTTGCCGATTATCCGCGCATCGACTGGCCAGGTGGTGTTCCAGAAAACTCAGCCGAGAATTGGGGCGAATCGATCCGCTTCACGCATTATGCCTGCCGCGCCCAAGCCCTCTCTGCTCTTGGGGCCGCGCCACAAGACTTCGAAGCGCTTGATCGTCTGTTGGCGTCCTGCCAGAAACCTGACGGCAGCTTCAAGAATGACCTCGGATTTCTCATGAAGGAAGACGATGCACTGGTGTGCACCGCCTTAGCTGTTGTGGCACTGTCCAGCCGCTGAAAACGCGAAAACGAGGCTCTATCCTCGGACGCGTCTAAGCTTGAACAAGCAGATGCCCGCCAGTAGCAACATGGCCAGGCTGCTGGGTTCGGGTACGGCTGCGGCACCGACACGTGGCCCAATTTCGTAGCCACCTCGGCCGAATGCCAGCACGAAATCACCGCTGTCAAATTCCAGGTCTCCATTCCAGTCACCCGTGGCCCACGTCGAATTGTTCTCGATACCGTCCTCGTATTCGCCGGCGCCAAATACGGCAACGAAGTCACCGCTATTGAATTCACCATCGAGATTGGCGTCACCGATGTAGGTGTTCTGTACATCCTCCACCCAGGCATCTCGATCGGACACATTCACGCTTCCGTCGCCGTTGATATCGAATTGAGTTTCGACTCGATTGTCGTTGATCGCAGTAAATAGTAGATCAATGTCGGCGGCGTCGATTGCACCATCCAGATTCGTATCGCCGTTGGCAAACACAATCTCGTCACCTCGGGGCGGGTCTACAAGAAATCCCAGGTGCAGTTCATTCTGGTCGGTCGGCGGCACGCCCATTATCTGCAAAAGTGCGGCCCACGATCCGTCGTTCTCGTCCAATTGTGTCGTACCACCGGTGACATGCGTTCCACCGTCGTACGGTTTCGTCACTTCCTTTACCTGATTACCGCTGTACAGAATGTAGACGACTTCCTCGACCGAATCGTCGAACGGATGTTGGCCCACCGCCAAACCGATGTCGTCCTGAGTCGCGTATCCTTCTACGGGCGCTCCGTCTTTTCCGAAGTAGAAGTAGAAACCCTGCTCGTAGAAGAATGGCAACTCGTCGGGATCTGAATTCGCCCAGTCCAATCCAACCAATGAATAGAAGCTTTGATCGGTCATGTCGTCTGCCAGCCAACCACCCTCTTTCGTCTTGAAGGAGAACTCGAGGATCTCACCTGGAAGTTCCCAATCTAAGAGGTCGAACTCGGTTTGACCGTCAATGCCGGCGGCCTGTTCAACAAACATCCCGCCGTCGATGCCATCAAACTGAACCACTCGCTCATTGACAAGCAGTCCGCCGGCCTCTTCCTCGATGCCATCGAACGTAAGTTCTATAGGTGAACCGCCCCAGTCATCGCCGTCAAACTCCAGGCTATCCAAATCGTGAAAGTCAGGAGCCATCGGAACGATAACGGGGTCATAGGTCGTTCCAAAACTGGACGGGAAGTTACCCACCGAGATCGTATACTTGTCGCCCATCAATCGCGATTGAGCGTCGGCGGTGTCGAATGACATCGTCGATAGACAAAAGACGACACTGATGCGAAGTACCTTTTCCATGAGGCTATTTCCGTCTTGAAGAGAGCCAAGTAGATCAGCGAATGCTGGATTCATCTTACATACCGACAGAAATTAAACAAACAACTTCGTCGTTCGTGCACAAAAATTTAACCTCCACCCGCGCAAAGGAATTCGGATGCTTATCCCGCGAAAGAAGTAGGAAAGGGACTTTATGCCGGGATCGTGTTAGACACCGCGTGAAGCTTGAAGGTGTCAAGCGGTTGAGACGCGGGGCTGCGGGGCCGGTGGGGCTGAGCTACCGCAGCAGAAAGTCGGTCTGATGTGACCGGATCTCAATACCCAAAATGTGCGGCGCTGTGCAGCTTGGCCTGTTCGGCGACCGTCAGCCCCTCAATCCTTGCGGCATCGAACGAGTGATCGCGCGTCAGGTGAGTGTGAAACGTCATGCCGCTGACCCCGACCGGCGGAACATCGATGGTTCTCAACCAGATGCGCATCTCGTCTGCATGCAGACTGCGTAGCCACTTGCTTGGTGGGCGTCCCTCTCGTGCACGTCGTTCGGAACTTGCTTGACCATCCCCGGGATCCTTCATCCTCGGCGGATCAACTTTGACAGGATGTTCTTGACCGCGAACTTCGGCGGGCACGAGTGCTTCGTCGAGATAACCGCTACGGCCGGTGTAGGGTTGCCCCGTGACTTTGTGGATCGGTGTCGTGATGCCGGTAACCCGCCAGACACCGTTCTTGAGTGTCTCACGCTCGTACCAACGCCAGGTTCTGTTTTCCTTAGTACTCCAGCGTTCGTCGATCGGCTCCGTGCCATGCATCATGGCAGCGGCCAGATCATCAATGGCCTGCGCGCGAGTCTTTTCAGCAAGCCAGAAGAGACAGATACCTAACCAAAAGGCGAATCGTCGTCGCGTCATGAGGAGATCTCTCTGCTATGTCACGGTACATCAGCGACTCCTTCACGATCCTGTTTCCTATCCAAAAAGTAGGTCCCTGGCTGTGGGCGAACGGGGGCATTGGCCATTGACGTATGAGGGACCGATCGCCCCAATCAGATCAACCGTCTCGGCCGTAGTAATCGACTTGTCTACCGACCGGCCGCAGCCTGTCTCTGCCGCTCTTCCGCCTGTTCGGGGCTCATGGGCGGCTTCTCTTCTTTCGGTGGCTTCTTGGGTTCGCTGGCTTTGCCCTGTTGCCCGAAAGTGCCCGCCAACGCGGACTGCAGAATCTCGGCATTGATCTTCGTCTTCACGACCTCGATCGTCGGCTTGTGCGGCTCGGCTTCCACGTCGAGATATTCGATCATCTCCGAAATGCTCGGGATCCATTCTTCTTGAGCCGAGACGATGACTGTGTTGGAGACTTTATCGGTGCCTACAGACAGAGCACCGGCGAACGACGCGCGGATCTTCTTGGGCTTCTTGTTCTCGTCACCACTGCTGCCATAAACACGATAGTAGTTGGTCGTCTGACTGCTTTGTTCTTTCTCACCGCGATTACGATCGAAGACCTTGTCCTTCGAGCTGAGTAGATCTCGATAGACATCCTTAATGGTTTCTGCCACTTCCTCGGCCCGAGCATGTTTCAGCTTGAAGATCTGATAACGTCTTGCGCTGATCGAATCGTCCGACGGTGGCTTGTCGTAGATTTCGACGAGTGCTCGAACCGTCGCCAACTGAGTCGGACTCGCATTCGCCACCAAGATCGAGTTTGTATCGTAATCATAAATGAAGCGAATCTTAGGACGCTTCGATAGTCCTTCGCCTTTGCCCTTGTCTTGCTGGAAGTCGAATCCGTACCAACCTCGCCAAAAGTCATCCTCAGAGTTCTCTTCTTCGAAATACTCGCGAAGATTGAGTGTCACCAGCGAGGCCATCGCGTTCTGCAGATAAAAAACTTCGTAGTCTTTTTGATGTGGCGCGATGCGCGTCACTAAGTCTTCCAAACGATCGAGCGCCTTGGTATCGCGTGAACTAATGATGATCCGTCCGGTTTCATCGACGGTAATAACCACCGGCGGTGCCGCCGGTGGATCGATTGCATCTTTCGATTTGGGCCCCGCCTGTTCAGGATCGGTCGCATTAGCTTGAGCTGAAGAAACGTCATCTGTCAGCCAAGCAATCTGGATTTGAGACCCGTGCTGAGATGCTGAATCAGGTGTTCGCATCACGGAGGTGTCGAGGACTCGGTCAGGCCTAGGTTCGTCTTGGTCGTCCGTTTCATCTGTTGCGTCAGCCGGCGGCTGACTTTCGGGTCTGGGCTTTGGTAGAGTCCCTTCGATGCGAAGCTCGTTCGGGCCGACAGTAGGCCACATCAAACGCAACTGCTCAAGCAGCTTCAGCGTCGCGTTGGGGTCGCGCGGATCCAACACACGGACGGTGTTCGGATTTCCTGAGTCACCGGGAATCTCGCCGAGCTTGGCGAGGAACTTGCGCACCTCTTTTAATTCGTTCTCATTCGCCCACAACAGCAAGCGATTGTTTTCGATGTCGGCGTCGACGCGAAAGCCCTTGTTGGGTGGATCCTCTTCCCGATCTCGCGACCGCCAGCCCCAATAGTAGGGACGTTCGTTTTCTTCTTCCTCTTGGCCCACCATCAGATTCTGGATCGTTGTTGCCACGGCATCCGCCGGTAGCCTCCGCAGCCAAACAACCTCCAACTCGCGACCCGTTCCATCGAGGTCGTCAATCATTTTGCGGATCTTGTCGTGATCGCGAGCGGTGGCATAGGCGAACACGGTTTTTGCATCCGAGTCGATCTTGAGTCGCGTTCGCGGATCGATTTCGGCAATATCTTCAAGTGCCGTGACGACTGACTCAGGTTTGAGAGTAATCAACTGATACTTTTCCATCGTGAGTGTCGTCGGCATCGCGCCAGCCAGCGTGCCGCTTGGCGTATCGAGCAACTCGATCGATCGCGTGATCACCTTCATCTCTTCCGGTGGGGCGTTGGCAAGGACCGTGTTGTTCCGTTCGTTGACCGCCAGATAAACGCGCGGAGCGCTCCCTGGTCGCAAGTATTTCGTAACGTCTTTACCCTTTTGCTGCATTTGGGTGAAGAGCTGGATCTTCTGTTGTTCGACTTGAAGTTCTTGTGGTGTTCGCCGTGAGGCAGGATCGAGCCCAAGCAAGATCATGACCTGGTCTGCGATGTGCGACGCACGCGCGAAGCGAATCGGGAATTCGCGTGGAACGATGTTGCCCGTTGCGGCTGCGTGCTCGGTATTAACCAGTCGGCTAACCTCACGCAAATTCGCAACGATGTCGACAACCAGCAATCGATTCGTCGCCATGAGAGGCTGAACCTTGGCGTGAGAGCTGAGCAAAGGTTTCACGTCCTCGGCAGCCTTGTCCGCTTTCAGCTGAGTGGGCAACTGTAATGTGATTTTGACAAAGTCATGCGGCTTGCGATCCATCAATTGCGATTCATCTTCAACACGCGGCAACAAGCTCGGATCCAGCTTGCTAATCTTCAGAACAAGCAGGACTTCGCCCTGCAGAATCATGGTGTAGCCACGTTCGAAGAGCAACCGATTGAAAAGGTCGCGAACTTCCTCAAGTGAATAGTCACGATTTGCAGTGAAGTTGATGTAATCGTCGGGCAACTCCTGCCAATCGAGACTGTGGTTGCCAAGAGATGCGACCCACTGCAGAACGTCGGGCCACATTTGACCATTGAAGCTGAATCGCAAACGGTCGTTTTCGTCCGGCAGCACGTCAAACTCGCGCGGATCCGGAACGCGAGGTGGCGACTTGGGACGTTTCAAGGACGTCTGTTCTTCGTCCTTCTTTTCCTCGTCGCTCTTTTCCTTGTCGCCCTCTTTCTTTTCTTCACCTTCGTTTGGTTTCTTGCCAGCGTCCGGCTTATCCACTTGTTGCGGCGACGCGTTAGGATTTACGCGCGGCCCCCGACCTGGGACTCGCGTGGCTCCGTCGGGAGCTTGGAACACCGCTCGCTGACCGGCAGCGGAGCTTGCGCCGACCACGATCAAGATCGTACAGAGAATGATCCGACTGAGCGGTCCCCGGACTCGCCGGCTAGCGGACATAGCCTCTTCCCTTCCAAACCGCGGTCGATGGTGACGACGCGACGAGATCATTCGGCAGCATCTGACTACAAGACTCTCCTGCCGAACCTTCATTGTATTAGCGCAGAGATTCGTCCTGCAAATCCAATGTGGCTGTGCCAGCCATCCAGATTGCTTAACGCACCGCACTTTTCGGCAAAAGGTACCGGGCCATCTTATCAAGAAAACTTCCGCAGAATTCGCCGATTGGCAAAGTCGCGGGCCGGTCGACTCCGCTTGCGACGCACCCGATCGCTGCGGCGCGGGTGGATTAACGCAGGTGGCTCATCGGCTTGGCGAGTACCAGCTGGTTGACACCGATCTGTCGTTCTCGAAATCCCGCTTCGCAGTAAGAAAGGTAGTAATGCCAGGTACGGATGAATCGTTCGTCAAAACCCAGCTCACGAACTTGATCAATTCGATTCCAGAAGTTCTGACTCCAACGCGAGAGTGTTTCAGCGTAGTCCATGCCGAAGTCTTCCAAATGGAGCACGCGGAAATCCGTCACCCGTTTGAGCGAATCTCCGATCGCGGAAAAGGACGGCAGGAATCCTCCAGGGAAGATGTACCGCTGAATGAAGTCAACCGACACGCGATAGCTGTCGTATCGGTGGTCGGGAATAGTAATCGCTTGCAACGCCATAGTGCCATCTGACTTAAGCAATCGACTGCATTGACCGAAGTACGTGTCAAAATACTTTTCCCCGACGGCCTCAATCATTTCGATCGAGACAAGTTTGTCGAACTGCCCTTTGAGGTCACGATAGTCGGTCAAGAGCAGCGAAATACGATTCGTCAGTCCAAGGTCACGGATACGCTGTTCGGCAAAAGCAAACTGTTCGCGGGAGATCGTTGTTGCCGTCACGTGGCAGCCGTACCGGCGAGCTGCGTGAATTGCAAATCCACCCCAACCACAACCAACCTCCAACACGCTGTCGCCGGGTGACAGATCAAGCTTCCTACAGATGCTGTCGTACTTGGCGATCGACGCCGCTTCCAGCGAGCTGGCAGGCGACTTGAACATTCCGCTGGAGTAGGTCATCGTCGGATCCAGCATGAGCGCAAAGAAATCATTACTCAGGTCGTAGTGTGCGGAAATGTTCTTGCGACTTCCGGATCGGGTATTTCGCGTGAGCCAATTCGCTGAGGTGCGGATTGGGCGAAGTAGACGAGCGACACCGCGTTCCATCGAAGCCATACTTTCGCTGCTCCGCGCGAGGACACGCATCGTCGTGACCAGGTCGTCGCTGTCCCAATAGCCGCGAATGTAGGCTTCGGCGGCGGCGAGACTGCCACCCAGCACGGCCATGCGATAGAAGCGAGGGTCACTCACATGAATCGATGCCTCGAAATCCCGAGTCGGGGGGCCCAGCGTGATGGAATCGTCGGAATCCGTGATCGTCAGCGGTCCAGCCAACTGTTGCTGCAAGCGATTGATGACGAGCCGACGAAATTGACGATTCAATCGCGATGGACGCCGCGCGGTGTTGGCACTGGGAGCGGTCTGCGGGCCAACGGTCAGCTGCTGGCGAGCGTTTCGCGTTTTTTCGGGTGCGAGTAAAACGGACATTTTTTCCACCATAAGAGTAAGGCTTGCCAATAGATCGCCGCGGTAATCTGTGCGGTCATCATTGGGTAGCGAAGAAACATTGCGGTGAGCTTCTGCCGCGTGAGCGGTCGTCGCGTCAGCGACATCGTGGCGTCGAAAATCATTTCGCCATCAGAGAGATTGGCCAAGTGGACCTTCAAATTCGATCGTGGCTCGGACAATCGCCATCGATAGTCCATGTTCATGTCCATAAAGGGTGAGACATGAAACGACTTTGGATGCATAAAGTGCAGGCCGGCATCATGGGCAACACGATTGCCCTCCCAAAGGACGTAGCAGTGTTGTTCACCCCAGGGCGTATTGCTGACCTCGGCAACAACCGCATCAACGTCCTCGCCGTTGGCATCAAAGCAATAGTACAAATTCAATGGGCTGAAGAAGTGGCCGAAGTATCGTAATTGCGTCAACAGTCTGATGGGGCCCTGTGGCCGCACGCCCGTGTGATCTTCAACCAGTTGTCGTGTGGCTTCGCCTAGTGGCCCCGTGGTCTCGCGCAGGTGCACATCACGATCGAAAGAAGCTGGAGCGTAACGCCGTGTTGAAATGATTGACGGATGCGCAAGCAGCTGCGGTAGCTCATCGAGATCAAGATAAGCCATGTACAACCGATAGTCGAACTGATGAGTTAAAGGACTGTGGCGACGGTGCGCGACTCGCCCTTCGTAGATACAGCTGTGCATGATTCCAATGACAGGCCAAAGCGACGTGCCACAGCCAACGCACTGCTGACACCGTCTTCGTGAAAGCCAAATCCCCAATAGGCTCCGCAGAAATGGGTTCTTCGGACACCATTGATCCGATCATGTTCGCTTTGCGCGGCAATCGAATTCAAAGAGTAAGCGGGATGTGTATATCGGATATGACGCAGTACTTTGCGGGGGTCAATATCGGAAGTGCGATTAAGCGTTAGCAGTATCGGCGATGGTGTATCGTGGTTCTGCAGGCGACTCAGGTCGTAAGTAACGGACACCGCTTGGTGTTGGTCGTCGGGAATCGTGTAGTTCCAGCTTGCCCAAGCGCTGCGGCGTTGCGGCAACAGCGACTTGTCGGTGTGCAGGACAGCTTCGTTTGGCTGATACGGAAAAGCGCCTAGGATCCGACGTTCGTCCTCAGTCGCGTCATCTAGAATAGCAAGAGTTTGGTCGGCGTGGGTGGCGAACACGACTTCATCAAATACTTCGGTGTAGGCGTCACCTGCTTCGGTAGTCACAGTTACCGTCACATGATCGGCCGAACGTCGGACATGCGTGACGGGGCTGCTGACGTGGATGCCGTTTCGAATATCTTTGATCAACGCATTGACGTAGGTACGAGCGCCACCTTGAATCGTCATCCATTGGGGACGGTCCCGCAATTGAAGCAAGCCATGATTATGACAGAAGCCAATCATGAATCGTGCTGAGAAATCCAGGATCTGGCCGGGTGGAGACGACCAGATGGCCGCCGCCATGGGCACCAGGTAATGGCGAACGAAGTCGTCTCCCAACCCACATTCTTTCACAAAGTCGCCGACAGTGGTTTGATCGTCGAAGCGATCCTCCCGAACGCATTCGGTGGCTTTGCGATTGAATTGAAGAATGTCACGCAACATGCGATAAAATCGCGGACGAAATAGATTCGAGCGTTGCGCGAACAGACCGTTGAGTGAGCTGCCTTGATATTCCAAACCGCTTCGGTCACAGCGGACACTGAAGCTCATGTCGCTGTCTTGTGGCTGCACTCCTAATAGCTCGATCATGCGGCAGAAGTTTGGGTAGGTCCGCCGATTGAAGACCATAAAACCCGTGTCGACACTATAGCGGTTATCAAAAACTTTGACGTCGACCGTGTTCGTGTGTCCGCCGATGTAGTCGTTCGCCTCATAGACGTGCACCTCGTGCTGCGACGCCAGCAAACGCGCGGACAACAGACCGCTAATTCCAGTTCCGATGACTGCTATCCGCATCTCAACCTCTTGGCGACGGATGTTTCCGGGCATCATCAAACACGCGCTGGGGTACTGCCTTCAGATCCCAGACCAGCCCGCACCATGAGAGGACAACAAGGATGCAGTAAGTCAGATCGATTTCCCACCAGTAGAATCCTTGTCGCGCGGATGCCGGATAGTGATGGTGGTTGTTGTGCCAACCCTCGCCAAACGTCATCAATGCCAGCCACCAATTGTTGCGGCTGTCGTCGTTCGTATTGAACCGTCGGGTTCCGATCGTGTGAGCCAACGAGTTGATAGCGAAGGTCACGTGATAGAGAACCATGGTCGAGATGAGGAATCCCCAGACCAGCATTTGCCAGCCGTTGGTTCCCAGTGACGGCGCCCAGATTCTTAGGGCTTCTCCCAGCCCGAACATCGCAAAGGCTAAGGCCGTGGGGGCCACGAAGTCGAAACGATCCAAAAATCGAAGCTCTGGATACTTCAACAGATCTTTGACATTACGCTCGATCGTGCGATAGTTCACTCGGGTCATAAACCACAGCATGTGACTCCAAAGAAAGCCATGTGCGTGGGGCGAGTGTACGTCAGCGTGGGTCTCGGAATAGCGGTGGTGGTCGCGATGGTGAGCCGCCCACCAAATTGGACCTCGTTGCCCGGCCAGATTCCCCAACAACGCACCGACAAATTGAAACCAGCGGGACGTTTTAAACGATCGATGTGAAAAATAACGATGGTAGAACGCCGTGAGGCCAAACACGCGGGCAAAATAGATAACTAGGGCGACACCCAGGGCGACCCAACTCCAACCGACCCATAAGACAGAGATGCAAGCTAGGTGCATCAGCAAAAACGGGGTAACGCGGAACCATTCCACTTCTTGACGCGATTGCATTGAGGAAATCTTTCGGGCACATGGTTTCGCGTGGAGATAAAGTGGTACCGACGCGACTTTGCTGTGAACAAATGGGTTTATACGCGCAATGAACGTATTGCCAAGTGAGGGCCGGGAGTGACAGATCACCATGGACGAGACTCAGCCTAGTCCGCCGATCCGAATCGGGATCTCATCATGCCTTTTGGGCGAAAAGGTAAGATTTGACGGCGGTCACAAGCAGGATCGGTTCCTCACCAAGACTTTGGGACAATACGTGGAATGGGTACCTGTGTGCCCGGAGGTCGAGATCGGGCTTGGAACTCCCCGTGAGACAATTCGATTGGTCCAAATTGACAACCTGGTCAGCCTTCGGACCAGCAAAACAGACATCGATCTCACCGCGAAGATGCGGAGGTATGCGAAGTCACGTGTCGCTGCCCTAGCAAAAGAAGACCTCAGCGGTTATGTGCTGAAGAAGGATTCGCCCAGCTGCGGGATGGAGCGTGTCAAAGTCTACGGAGGCAATGGTCCAGCCAAGCGTGATGGAGCGGGGCTGTTCGCCGAAGCGCTTGTAAACCGGTTGCCGAATCTGCCGGTTGAGGAAGAAGGGCGACTTTGCGTTCCTAGGCTCCGCGAGAACTGGGTTGAGCGGATCTTTGCGTACCACGGCCTCCAACAGCTGTGGCGGCGTCGCTGGAGCATCGGAGATCTGGTGACGTTTCATACCAGGTACAAGCTCGTTCTGCTGGCTCACTCCGAAAAGCACTACCGCCAACTAGGCCGGTTGGTTGCCGAGGCGAAGTCGGTAGCAAGGAGTCAGTTACGTGAACGCTATGAATCGGAATTCATGAGCGGTATGAAGCTGATTGCCACGACGAAGAAAAATTCCAATGTGCTGCAACACATGCTTGGCCACTTCAAGAAAGAACTCGATGCGACATCACGCCAAGAGCTGTTGTCACACATCGAAGAATATCGTCGCGGGATCGTTCCGCTAATCGTTCCTTTGACGCTGATTGGGCATTATGTCCGCATCTTCGATATTCCCTACCTGCGCGATCAAGTCTACTTGACCCCGCATCCAAGGGAGCTGGCATTGAGGAATCACGTCTAGGTCGCTCAAGATCGATTCTCTCGTCTAAAGCTAATCTCACGACGGTGTAGCGGGAGGGCGAAGACGGCGAGGCGCCGGGAGGGCGAGGCGGCGAGGCTCCTGCCGAGCCACAATGCGCACTCTGCTCGGCCGGAGCCCCGCCCTCCTGGAAACGTGCAGCACGCAGAGAATGACTTGCCCGCGCTCAATAATACCCTGGCAAGGTCCGTTAATGCCTTGCCGAGTACCGTTTCTGCGAAGGAAACAGAAACTCGATTACTTGTAAACGCTCATCACATTATCTTCGAGTTGCAAACTTTTATGTCAGACATTCCTGATATTCGAATTCGTACGGCAGTAGACGCCGAAATCGACACCCGCGGCGACTACGTTTTGTACTGGATGATCGCCTTTCGTCGTCCTCATTCAAACTACAGTCTACAGCGGGCGGTTGATTTGGCGAAAGAGTTGGACAAGCCGTTAGTCGTCATCGAAGCGTTGCGCTCCGGATATCAGTGGGCAAGCGACCGCATTCACTATTTCGTGATCCAGGGAATGGCAGACAACCAGCGCTGGTTTAGCCGCAAGCCCGTACTCTACTACCCCTACCTTGAGCCCGAGCATGGCGCGGGCAAGGGACTGTTGGAAGCATTGGCGAGCAAGGCTTGCGTTGTAGTGAGCGACGATTTTCCGTGTTTCTTTCTGCCACGGATGATCGATGCGGCCAAACGACAGATTTCGGTACGATTCGAACTGATTGATTCCAACGGCATTCTGCCGCTGCGTGCGGCCGACAAGGTTTTCGCCCGAGCCTTCGACTTTCGGCGGTTCCTTCAGAAGAATCTGCGGCCGTTTCTGGAGGAGCTACCGGACCCCGATCCGCTGTTGGGCGTGCGACTCAAAAAACTCGATCGACTTCCCAGCAAGATCACGCGGCGCTGGCCGCAAGCCGATGTCGAATCACTGGCCGACGATCCTCAAGTTGTCCGTCAGTTTCCGATCGATCATTCGGTGTTGCTGGCTCCGAAGCCTGGAGGTTTCAAGGCGGCCCGCAGCCGGCTGAAGAGTTTCATCGAGGAAAAGCTGCCCCAGTACGCGGATCGGCGCAACCAGCCACAGGAAGATGTGGCCAGCGGCCTGTCACCTTACCTGCATTTTGGGCATATGTCCGCTCACGAAGTGTTCGTAGCGGCGACAACCGTCGATGGTTGGAGCCCCCGAAAGATCGCTAGTAAGGCCAACGGAAGCTCGAGCGGTTGGTGGGGTGCCAGTGAGCCCGTCGAGTCGTTTCTGGATGAGCTGATTACGTGGCGCGAACTTGGTTACAACATGTGTTGGCAGCGCGAGGACTATACGCGTTACGAATCTTTACCTGATTGGGCACAGAAATCATTAGCTCAACACTCTCGTGACAAACGTGACTACGTCTATTCGCTCGATCAGTTTGAAGCCGCTGAAACGCACGACGAGTTATGGAACGCCGCACAGCGTCAATTAGTTCGGGAGGGAACAATTCACAACTATCTAAGAATGCTGTGGGGCAAGAAGATTCTGCACTGGTCTGCCTCGCCAAGAGATGCGCTGGAAACCATGATCGAGCTCAATAACAAGTATGCACTCGACGGTCGTAACCCAAACTCGTACAGCGGTATCTTTTGGGTCTTGGGGAGATATGATCGGGCGTGGGGACCCGAACGCCCGATCTTCGGCAAAATCCGCTACATGAGCAGCGACAACACCGCCCGCAAGGTGCGGGTGGGCGAGTACATCGAACAATACTCGTAAAGGGTTTCCTCTGAGAGCGATTGTCAGGGCTGCCAACGGTAGACAGCCATCGCATTCAGTTCGCGGACGAAGATGCCACTGCCAGCCACCGCCAGATGTGCCCACGAATCGTCGGCAATTTCACGACGGTCGAGCAATTCGAACTCGGCAGGATTGGCACGAATGAGCAGCAGTTCCCCTCGCTCGTCAAGCGCGAGAATCTTGTCGCCGCTGGCGACCATGCTCCAGTATTTTCCAAACGGCTTCGTCGTCCAGGTCGACTCACCCGTGGCCAAGTCGATGCAAGTGAATCGCTGATTCCGAAGGTGCAAGTAGAGGAACCCTCCGATCGCGATTGGCGACGACATATAGCCTTGCGCTTTGTTTGTCCAAGTTTCCGCCAGCGGTTCTTCTTCGTTGCCGGACGGTGTGAACAAGAAAGAGCGGCCGCCGTAACTGCTCGTGAAAATTGAGTCGTTGACAACGGTCGGGGTCAAGATGTTCATGCCACGGAAGGCCGGAACGTCTTGCTTCCAACCCACGTTGCCAGAATTGGGATCGACACTCGCCAGCTCTTTGCGAGTTTGGACGAGAATCTGAGGCCGTCCATTGATCTCGGCCAGATAGGGCGATGAAAACGCACTGCCATACATACCGCCGCCATCATCGAGAACGCGCCAAACGATCTTCCCAGTAAACTTGTCTAGTTTGACGAAGCCACCACCCGCTTGGACGTAAACGAAATCACCGATGACCAATGGTGAGGAGACGAAGCCGAACGAGGGAACCTCTGAACCCATCTGTTCTACGAAGTCAACGCGCCAAATCTCTTCGCCGTTTGCGGCGTCAAGGCAGACCAACACGTCACGAATACCAGCGACGTAGAGACGGTCGCCGTCAAACGCCGGTGTCGCTCGTATCCAGTCGCCGTTCGACTTGGCGAAGAAGGGGACGCGGATCGCACCTTCCCAGCTCGCTTGCCAAAGTTGCTGCCCTGTTGCTCGATCTAACGCACGAACACTCTCCGACCTCTTGTCAATCGTTTCCGTGATGAAGACACGATCTGACGTCACGATCGGTCCGGAGTAGCTTGGACCAAGCTCGACACGCCACACTTCCGTCAGTTGAGACTGACTCAGTTGCTCGGGCCAGCTGGAGTCGGCGATCTTGCCATCCCGATTCGGACCACGCCACTGTGGCCAATCGTCAATATTGGCGCGTTTGATGAGCGGCTTAGCCGCATCAGTTAACGAAGAACTGGCAACCGCGACGATCAACGCAACGATCAAAGACCATAGTCGCATGACGAATCCTGCCTCCATACGAGTGAACAACTATGAGGCGGGTCGAGAGATCCGCCTGGCAGTTGAGACACTAGAGGCAATGAACGTTTTGACAAGGGCTGGTCACCAATTAGTCTTTGCTGGCAGTCGAACCGATCAACGTTTGTGCAAAACTGTCAAGGTGTTGCATCGTGTCGCAGTATGCCGAATACCGCATGTGACTTCGGAGCTCCTCCGTCAATGCCCTACCTCCCACGACGATTGCTACGTCCATGCCGTACTCTTCGTAAAAACGGCTGTACTCTGCGAGGAAGTTGGCTTGATCTGTGATGTGCGAACAACTCAACCAGAGAAGTCGGGGATGGTGTTCCTGAATGGCTGCTGCTAGCGTTTCAAATGGCAGGTTGTCGCCTAGCGATACCGCGTTCCACTTGGCGTCCCGCAAAACCAGCTCAACCATCGTCGTCGCCAAGTTGTACTGATCGCCTTCGGTCGCACCACCAATCGCAAGCGGTGCCTCAGGGGGAGGAGTGGGTAGAAAACCACGCACCTCGTGCAACACACGCAAAGCGATCTCACACGCGCGACGCTCCTGGTAAACCTCGGCGTCTCCGCACTCCCAAGCATCACCAATCGATTCGAACACTTTGGCAAAGACCTGATCGCAAATGGAACTGATGCTGTGTTCGGCCAGCACCAGGTCGAAGGCGATCTGGCGACATTGTTCTTCGTCTCCCGCGACAATCGCCTCCAGCAGTTGGTCGGCCGCTCGCTGAATCACGCGGACCGTTTGGCCGGTCGTTGCCGGCAATCCCAGCACCTCAGGTCGGACCAACTCGTATTTGCTGGAACGCAGAAACTCCAACAGCGTGCTCATATCGATTCGGCGATGGCCGCCAGCGGTGTACTGAGCCGGGATCAGACCCTTGTCGCACCAGCGCTTGACCGATGACTCGCTGACTTGGATGGCCCGAGCAACTTGTTTTGGAGTCAGGACGTTTTTCACCGGTTAGGTCTCCCTGGAGTGAACGATTTGAATGAATTAAGTCTAACATCTATGTTTCTTTTTAGCTAGATTATAGGCAAAACCCCGCAATTTGAACAGTTGCAAAAACGCAAACCGTTACTCAGCATTGACTTACGAAGCGGTCTCTGGGAGTGGCCGATTTGGCTGAATTCAGTGTGCGGCCCAGTGGGCGGCGTTCGGGCAGGATTTGGCATCCGTGCCTGAATCATCTCAAACTCGAGGCTGGAGCCAGTGGAGTAGGTTGATAGGGCACGCCCACATGGTTCGATTCAGCGCTACGAATGACGATCCGCGCGGTCACACGCTTTCCACCGAGCTGCAGGTGGCCGAGGCACCGGCCGATGTCTTCAAGTTCTTCTCGGATCCGTTTCAGTTAGAGACGATTACTCCGCCTTGGCTGCACTTCTCCGTTGAGTCGACCGAGCCGATCGTGATGGCCGAGGCGACGCTGATCGACTACCGCCTACGGATCCATGGGTTGCCAATCCGGTGGCGGAGCGTGATCTCAGTGTGGGAGCCTGGCGTTCGATTTGTCGACGAACAAGTTCGAGGTCCTTATCGCTACTGGCGTCATGAGCACACGTTCGAGCCACATGGCGATGGGACGATTGTCAGGGATGTCGTTCGCTATGCCGTACCTTTTGGACGTCTTCTACATCCGCTGTTCGTCAAGCACGAACTTCGTCGCATTTTTGCGTATCGGCATCGACGCCTGTCGACGATTTTCACTCCTGTCGACCGCCAAATCGACTCGCCGTTGCACCCATCGCGCTGAGCATTGACATCACTGACGTGCCTGCACTCGCACTCCACGCGTTTGTCGGCGAATTTGTGAACCACGACCCTTTTCAAACGTCCAACACGCGCTACCTTGCGGTTGGATGTTGAACGCGGCCCGGAACGGATCCAAAAGCGTGGAGAAACAGAATGCTAGTACTCAGTCGAAAAACTGGTCAGGATTTGTTCATTGGCGAGGATGTTCGGATCACCGTGATCCGTGTAAATGGAAATCGTGTGGTGCTCGGAATTGATGCTCCCTCGGATGTTCGTGTGCTGCGGGGTGAGCTTAGCTTTGATGTTGCATCCGAAACGCAACGATCGGATGATAGCTCGTCGACTTTAAAGCACGATTCGGCGATGTTCGCCGCCTAGCCACGTATCAGAGCTGACACGTTTGGCAGGCGTAAATCGTGCGAGCTCCCAAGTCCCACGATGCGACGTGTGACAGACACTCGGGGCATCGCTCTTTCTTGTAGATTTGTAGACGCTCTTCGCGATTCATGCGCCCGCGAGTCTTGCCCCGCTCTTCGGGGCTCACGGTGATGATTCGGTTGTACTTCACGCCGATATGCAACCATTCGACCAGCGTTTGCCAGATCGAATCGACCTCACTTCGCGATAGGGACTGACCTGTCCGATCGGGATGAATACGTGTCTCGAATAATACTTCGGCGCGATATACGTTCCCGACACCTGCAATCACGCTTTGGTCAAGTAGCAGCTTGCCAATCGCCGCGCGACTCTTGCTAATCCGTTGCCAAACGTTTTCAGGATCGGCATCCTTGCGGAGCGGATCGGCACCCAGGCGATTAAGAATGGTGGCTTGCTTTTTAGCCGAGATCAACTCGCAAGCCGTCGGGCCGCTCAAGTCGAAGGCATGTTCAGGGCCGACGACGCGAAGGCGTACCGCTCCCCGCGGATCCGGAGGTGGCGACTTGTGGTTTGTGAACCGGCCGTACAGTCCCAGGTGGACATGCAGAAGTTGATTGCCTTCCCACGCATAGAACAGATGTTTGCCATACGCGTCAATCTGTTTCAGCGCTCGTCCATCCAGCTTGCGGGCTCCACTCTCGAAGCGTCCTTGGGGTGAACTAACTTCGAGTGTCGCTGCGAAGAAGCGTTTACGCTGATCTCGAGCGACACGATGAATCGTATGACCTTCCGGCAAGGCTCGGCATCCTCATTTTTCGTTCTATTGCGATCCTGCACCGAGCTCTGCTTGAAAAGCCTTGCGAATGCGTTCCATACGCTTTCGATTGGCCCCCATGTCAGAATACCCGACTCGAGATGCCGATCGGAAGTGAATCACGCTTTCGGACTCGTCGAGGACGAAGTCGACGTCGTCAACAAATCGAAAGATTCGGCTACGGTACTTGGCATTCAAGGTTTGATCGTCTGCCGAAATGATCTTGGCGAGTCGATCCCGCTCAACGACGCGGCGTAATGCCGCCATAGCGGCCTCGGGTTTACTCGTGAATGGCAGTGGCTCAATGGCGTGTTCGACGTCTGTGGCCGGGGCCAGCGTCGAGACGCAGTTGGGCGAGTCAGGGCACGGCGCAAGTTGCTTCCGCTGAGCCTCCGACTTGGTTGGTCGCTGCGACATACTGCTCATTACCGCTAAAGAGACGCATGGCGCGGCAATGATAGCCGCAGCGATACCCAGGGTTAGCCGAATTCGCTTTGATGCCACGGGAATGCTCTCTTCCAAACGTCAGTTCCAAGGGTCGCTTGCCACTGCCGCTATCATAGTAGGGGTATGGCAAGGGAAGGAGGACGCAATGCGCGGTTTTCTATTCGTACTATTCTCGTCGATCCTCGTGGGCATGTTGCTAGTCACCACAGTTGCCTCCTTGGATCGCGGAATCTTCAGCGTTGGCCCCGAGTTGCTCTCAGACCGCTGGTTTCAGGCAACGCTGGCCGATGCTTACTTTGGCTTCATCACCTTTTACGTGTGGGTGGCCTATAAGGAGCCGACCTTGGTGCGTCGGGTGATCTGGTTCGTGCTGATCATGACCCTCGGCAATATTGCAATGTCGATCTACGTCCTCATGCAACTTGCTCGCATGAAGCCACAGGACGGTTGGCCGGAATTGCTGTTGAGAAGCTAGCGCACCTCCAGCACCCATTCATGCTTTGGGAGGCCATGGAAAGAAATTACTCGTACGGCGAACGTAGTCTTCGTATCCCGGTTTGCTGGTCTTCAGCGATTTCTCCAGCAGAGCCGCGCCGGAAACTCGGATAAGCAGGACTGACATCAGTACGGGGCTAACAATGGGCCACCAGGATCCGCCCGCTAACGCGATGAAATACAGTCCCCACCAGACCATAAAGTCGCCGAAGTAATTCGGATGTCGGGTAAATCGCCATAGACCCTTGTCGCAAACCGCACCGCGATTCGATGGGTCGGACTTGAAGCGAGCTAGTTGGTAATCGCCTACAGCTTCAAAGGTCAGTCCGATGGCCCAAAATGCAATGCCCACGAAGTCGAGCCAATTCACAGCAGTCGTCGAAACGGCGGCAGCTTGAAGGGGCAGAGCGACAATCCACATGATCAAGCCCTGCAATCCGAAGACGGTGTAAAGGCTTACGATCCAGAAGCGGCTGCCATGGTGATCACGCATCGCGCGATAGCGATAATCCTCGCCCTTACCGATGTTTCGCCATGCCAAATAGGCGGTCAGCCGTAATCCCCAGATCGATGCCAACGCAACGGTGATCCACTTTCGCGTTGAATCCGAGTCGGACAGGAGTACGCTGACCCAGGCGATGATGACGAATCCGCCGCCCCAGAAAATGTCAACGATGCTGGAATTCCCCAACCACAGGCTCACGAGCCAGAGGCTGAGCATAACGCCAGCGATGACCCCGAGGTTGACCATCAGTAGATTGACCAATTCCATCAGCTTTCCCCCGTTGTTCCATCCGCACTGTCAGCATAGCAAGCTGGCTAGGACAACGGGACGTCGGCGTCCATAAAGGAACGAATCGCACTTGACAGACATCTACCATAACAGCGGGTTATGATAGGCTCGGTTGCTTGAGCGGAGGCATGTCGTGGCGGCTGGAGCCCCGCTCACCCCGAGTATCCACCAACCACAAACCAGTTGGAATTAGGCAGATGGGTCTGATTGACTTAGCGGAACTACGCTTAATCCCGGACGTGGCGATCCGATTTGGAATCCGGCGTTTACTGGACCAGCGAATCCGGTTGGAAAATTCGGCGAGGACCGACTCCCGAGATTCGGAATTAGTCGAGTTCGCTGATCAACTGCGCCGCAGCCCACTTGCGATCGCGACCGACGCTGCCAACGATCAGCATTATGAAGTCCCTGCCGATTTCTTCCGTCACGTTCTCGGCAATCGGCTGAAATACAGCTGCTGTCTATTCCCAACTGCGACAGCTGATCTGGACGAGGCCGAACGACAAATGCTTCGTCTGACATGCGAGCGAGCTCGCATCGAGGACGGGATGGAAATCTTGGAGCTAGGCTGCGGTTGGGGCTCGCTCACCTTGTGGATGGCGGAGAATTATCCGCGCGCCCAGGTGACGGCGGTTTCCAACTCGCACAGTCAGCGTGAGTTCATTGAATCGCGGTGTCGCGAGCAGGGGCTGACCAATGTTAACGTGATCACCGCCGACATGCGTGAATTCGATACCGATCAGAAATTCGATCGCGTTGTTTCGGTCGAGATGTTCGAGCACATGCGGAACTATGAGCTGCTGATGCAGCGAATATCGAACTGGTTGCGTCCAAACGGGAAACTGATGGTCCATATCTTCTGCCATCAAAGGCTCGCCTATTTGTTCGAGACCGAGGGCGCGAATAACTGGATGGGTCGTCACTTTTTCACAGGCGGCATGATGCCTTCGGAAGACCTGTTGTTGCACTTCCAGAAGAACGTCACGATCGAAAAGCAGTGGCAAGTCAACGGCGAGCACTACTATCGCACGTCCGAAGCGTGGCTCCGGCGACTTGATGCGAACCGCTCGGCAATCAGGAAGCTATTCGAGCAACAGCTTGATCGACGGTCGGCGTTGCGGCAGGTGCAACGATGGCGGATCTTCTTCATGGCATGTGCCGAATTATTTCGTTATCGAAACGGAACCGAGTGGTTCGTCGCCCACTATTTGTTCAACAATCGGCCCGCCAACACTTCGTCATCGCAAGCTCCGGAAGTTGCTGGAGCGGTCTAGATCGCCCGGCTTGTTTGGCTGATCTGCCGATCGAGATTTCGAACTTGGGGTTCTGACGGTGTGTCATTTCTCAGAACCGTCATAAACGGTCCGCAAACCGTTCAAATCGGCGGCAATATACTATCCTTTCTTAAGTCGGGGGTGTTGCCGGGTGGATTGCGCGCAGTGGTTTGCTATGCAATTGAGATTCTGCAAGAGCGAGGTCGTCCTGCGTGTTCATTCAGCGGAGTTGGTTTCGACATCGGTCATCGCGGCCGATCGCCCAACGGCCGACGTTGGATTGCGCCGTTCTCGAAAGTAGAACGCTCTTCAGCGCGACTCCCTTGAATCCATCACTAGTGCTGGATCCCGCTGCAGACTTGGACGGCGAGCCGCTGCTTGACGAATCGAACATTTGGGATGAGCTCACAACTGCCGCCACTGCGGTCGACTCCGAGCCCGATTCGCCTCAGCTGGAACTTCTCTTTGTTGATGCCGAAGTCAACGACTGGCAACAACTGACCGACGACTTTCTCAACGCATCGCCGCTCGACCGCGAACTCCAGGTTTTTCGATTAGATGGCAGCCGGGACGGTATTCAACAGATCAGTGATGTGCTGAATGATCTTACCGACGTCGGAGCGATCCACCTGGTCTCGCACGGAGCTGATGGTCAGCTTCGACTTGGAAATCAGTGGCTCAATCACGGCAATCTTGTCGACTATGCCGACGACTTGGCAATTTGGAACGAGGCGCTGTCTGACGATGCGGATGTTCTGCTGTACGGTTGCGACGTCGCGGCGAGCGAGGTTGGGCGGGAGTTTGTCAGTACGCTGGGAATCCTGTCCGGATGTGATGTCGCCGCCAGTAACAACACGACTGGGCATGAAGCAGTCGGAGGCGATTGGCTGCTTGAATTCTCGACCGGCCGAATTGATGTCGGGCTGCCATTAACACCGAGCGTAACCGACGGATGGCAGCATTCGCTGGCACTGCAGACGGTGCGTGACGAATTCACTACAGCCTCGTTCAGCAACAATGATGGCACCACGACGTGGGACGGCAACTGGATCGAGGCGGATCTCATCGGCGGTGGAGCAACTGGTGGCAACATCCAAATCACCGGTCAAGAGTTGCAAGTTGAGGCGAACAACACGGGCGACTATGTCTACCGCGAGGTCGATCTGAGTGCTGCTGCCACGGCATCTTTGACCTTTGATGTCGACAATCAACTTGGTGCCGGGGGAGTTGTCTTCGTTCAAGCGTCGAGCAATGGGGGAGGCAGTTGGTCGAACTTGTGGACCTACAACAACGGCAATACAGGGGTAGGATCCGAAGTCATTGATCTCGCCGCGTATCGAGGGCCGGACACGCAGATCCGGATCATCGTCAACAGTCAAAGCGGTGGAACGTCAGTGCAGCTGGACAACGTCGAAGTGGTGTTCGACGTGAATCAGCCGACCGTCGCGCAAAACGACACCTATGTGATCGACGAAGACAGCTCGTTGGACACAAGCACTACCTGGTGGGATGCCAATTGGTCACACCGTCGAACCTTGTCATTTGACAATCTGGCTCAGACAGAGGACCTCAACGACTTTCCGGTGTTGGTTGCGCTCGACTCCACTCGCATCGACTACGGACTGACGCAGAACAACGGAAACGATCTTCGCTTCGTAGATGGCGATGGCACCTTGTTGGAGCATGAAATCGAGCGATGGGACGAGCTTGGAACGTCGTTTGTCTGGGTGAGGGTCCCTCAGATCAATGGCAGTTCCGAGACGGATTTCATCTGGATGTACTACGGCAACGGCAGTGCGACCAATGTTGAAGATTCTGCGGCGGTGTGGTCAAGCAACTATCGCTCCGTCTATCACCTGGAGGGCAACCCGGGTGGCGGGGGCACCGTGGTCGATGCAGCGGGCAATTTTGACGGGACGAACGGAGGCAGTGCGGACGTCAGTGGACGCATCGGAAATGCACAACGATTCGACGGAGCAAACGACTTTATCAACATGGGTGAGGACGAGCCGTTCCTCAATAGCGCTGGTCAGGTGACGATCTCGGCCTGGGTCAACGCGGACGGTACGGTCGGTTCACAATCGGTGCTTGGGGTCTCGATTGACAACGGCGGAACACCTACCGACAGCTCGCGTGCAACACTGAATGTCTCGGGTAATAACGTTCGACTGAGCGGTATCGCGGATGACACTGCGTCGTTCACGGAGTACTTCACGACGAGTAATCCGCTGACTGTCGGACAATGGCACCACATTACTGGTGTGATTGATTACGGTAGCGCAACCTTCGAGATCTACGTCGACGGTGTGCTTCAGACCACTTCGACCGCGACAGGCATCCGACTCAACGCCACGCAAACGTCGGGTGGCAATTCAACTCGAGCGGTAATCGGAGCAAATGAGTCGTTCGGTTCGAATTACTATGACGGAGCGATTGACGAAGCTCGCCTGTCTTCTGCCGCGCGGTCCGCCGACTGGATTGCCGCCCAATACGCGTCGATGAACGATGCCTTGATCACGTACGGTTACGAGCAGACCGTCGCTGGCGTTTTGGGGAACGATATCGATCCGGATGGTGATGTGTTGACCGCCGTCCAAGTGGGCGCTGACCCCGCCAATGCGCAGTCATTCACATTCAATCCAGACGGTTCCTTCACGTACACCCCTGTCGCGAACTTCTTCGGTGTGGACACGTTTAGCTATCAGGTAAACGACGGAACAGCGAACTCGAACATCGTGACCGTCTCAATTGTCGTCAATCCGGTGAATGACTCCCCTTCATTGGCCACGACCGGGACCAATCCAAACTTCGTTGAAGATGGCGGCCCCGTGTCGCTGTTCAGCGGAAGCATTGTCGATCTTGTTGAAATGGGCGACCAGGTTCGAACGATCGAAATGACCGTCGCCGGATTGCAGAATGGCGTTGACGAACAGTTGGCTGTTGATGGGCAGTTGATTTCGCTATTCGATGGAAACAGCGTTACGACCGCGGCCAATGGGTTCGATGTCTCCGTGTCCGTCACGGGGGCGACGGCAACCGTGACGATTACGGCAGCCTCCGACTATTCAGCTGCTCAGGCGCAGTCCCTGATCGACGGTCTGCAGTACGAGAACAGCAGCGACGTACCACAGGGCGCTAGTCGAACGGTGACAATTGCACGGATCGAGGACTCCGGCGGTACCCTCAACGGTGGCGACGACGATGAGACTCCGAATATCACGTCCGTCGTTGCCATCACCCCGAGTAACGATCCGCCCACGCTCGTGGCAACTGGCAGCAATCCGACGTTCGTTGAAGGCGGGCCGGCAGTAGGATTGTTCAGCGGTACGGCTATCGACACCATCGAGACCGGTGATTCGGTGAGGACCATTAGACTGACGGTCAATGGTCTGCAAAATGGAATCAGTGAAAACCTAGTCATCGACGGCACGAACGTCGCGATGTCGGATGGCAACATCGTGACGACTGCGGGCAGCGGATTCCGTGTCAACGTATCGATAGCCGGAGGCACCGCGACGGTAACGATCACACGTGTCGGCGACTTCGCGGCGGCGGACGCCGAGTTGTTGATTGACAGCCTGCAATATGAAAACCTCAGCCTTACTCCCCTCGGCGCAAACCGAACGGTCACCATTTCCCTGATTGAAGATTCCGGGGGTACGCTCAACGGAGGCGATGACGACACAATCCTGAGTGTGTCATCAATTGTGACTCTCGTCGCAGTGAACGATGCACCCTCGCTCAACGCGACGGCCCAGGATCCTTCCTTCATGGCGGGAGGCGTCCCGCTGTTTAGCGCCACCACCGTGGATTTGATGAATCCAACCGATTTGGTTGGTTTGATTGAGCTGACTGTCACTGGACTGCAGGACATCGGCGAAGCGTTGGTCGTTGATGGCACGAGCGTACTGCTCATTGATGGAAATAGCGTGACGACCGCCGCCAATGGATATGATGTCAACGTGACGGTCGTGGGTGGGACAGCGACGGTGACCATCACACGCGTCGGTGATTACGCGACTGCTGCAGCTGAAACGCTCGTCAACGGGCTGCAGTACGACAATCCAAGCGGCGCTCCGTCGGGTCCGGGGCGAACCGTCACCCTAACGCTGATTCGCGATACGGGCGGAACTGCCAACGGCGGCGATGACGATACAGTACTGGCCATTGCGTCGAGCGTCACCTTTGGGACTCCGGGCACGAACAACCGCCCGGAAGGGATGAGCGACAGTTATGCTGTTGTCGGGGATAGCACACTGAATGTCGGCTTCGGGGGGGTCCTGGCGAACGACACCGACCTGGACGCCAATCTACTCAGTGCACTCCTCACCAGCGGTCCGACGAACGGAACGTTGGCTCTGAATCCCGACGGCTCCTTTAGCTATGCGCCCGCGTTGGGGTTCGTGGGGACCGACACTTTCGTATATGTCGCGCATGATGGTCTCGACAGCAGCGACCCGATCACCGTCAGCATCACGGTTGAGGCTCCATACATTCCACCTTCAATTGATCCGACGACCAACGATAGTCCTTCTCAATCAGACGGAGAAGATGACTCGGATAGTTCCGAAGCGACGCCGGAAGTCATCGATGTGATGCCGGCGCGAGAAGACGCGCGATTACCGATTGCTCGCCGGCCGCTCCCGCAACGGCAGAACGACAGTGGCGTGAGCGTGATTGACGTTTTGGAGTCTGTCGAGTCGGACAATGAGAATGCCGAGCAAGTCATCGCTCAGCTGCAAGTCGTCTCTTTGCCTCAGCTGAACGTGTCGCGACGAGCAATCCCAGCAGCATTGACTCCGCGTCGAGCCGGCGTGAACTACGCTATGCAGGGCGGGATGATGTGGGATGACTTGGACCAGATGAGTGAGCAGATGGAGGCAGACGCGGAGCGGCTTGACATCACGATTGGCAGCACCGCTACGCTAACGGCGACCGTCTCAGTCGGCTACGTCGTGTGGCTTATACGAGGAGGCCACATTATGGCCGGCGTATTGGCACAACTGCCCGCCTGGCACATGGTTGATCCACTGCCAATTCTGACGCATCTACGGAACGACGAAGAGGACGAACTGGATGACTCACTCGCGTCGCTTGTCGGACCGGAAAAAGAAGCTGTAAGCAACTCACCGGATGTTGTCGACAACGACCTCAGGCCACAGGACAAATGGAATTTCTTTCAGTAAGGTATCGAATCGCGCTCGGGTTGGTGAGCATCCTTGTAAGCACGACCTTGTTGGCCGTGTTCACGGGCTTCGGTCCCGATACGCGCCGAGCAACGATGCGAGGTCGAGAGAAGCTCTGTGAGTCGATTGCCATCAATGCCTCGATCCTCGTCGGTCAAGACGATATTGAACGAGTTGACGCGATTCTGTCCGCCATGGTCCAGCGTGACGACGAGTTGCTTTCTGCTGCCGTTCGCCGTGCCAGCGGTGAAATGCTTGTCCAGATCGGTGATCACGTTTCACATTGGCAGGCGGACGACTTACCCACAACAGCCACTCAAGTTCAAGTCCCGCTGTGGGCGGCTGAAGAGAGATGGGGAACCGTTGAGTTGCGATTTCGCCCGATTACACAGCAGGGCATCTCGGCCTTTCTTCGCAGTCCCTGGACCAGTCACGTTGCCTTGATTGGAGTCGTCACGTTTGTTCTCTATTCGATCTACCTGCGGATGGTGCTTCGTCAGCTTGATCCGTCCAAGGCGATCCCGAAACGTGTGCGGTCTGCCCTGGACGCACTGGCCGAAGGCCTCTTAGTCACCGATCGTAAGGGGCGTGTTGTTCTTGCCAACGAAGCCTTTGCTGCCTGGGCCGGCCAAAGTCCGGATCGACTGATTGGTCGCATCGCGTCCGAATTTCCGTGGGTGCTGCCCGGCGAAGAGGTCGACCGACGATTTCCTTGGACCCGCGCTATCGAGGATCGCATTCCACAGGCACACATCCTGCTTCAGCTGACCGACTTCGACGGCAATCAGCTGACATTGATCTCCAATTCATCACCCGTACTGGGCCACGATGGCCAGTATCGTGGTGTGCTCACGTCGTTTGAGGACGTGACCGAACTTGAGCATCACAAGATCGAATTGTCGATGGCGAAAGATGCTGCCGATCAAGCCAATCAGGCCAAGAGCGAGTTTCTCGCCAGGATGAGTCACGAGATCCGGACGCCCATGAATGCCATTCTCGGCTATACCGAGGTGCTCCGCCGCGGGTTTGAGGAAGACGAGCGAAGACGCGACACATATCTGCAGACGATCCAGGGTAGTGGTGAACACCTGCTGGCGTTGATCAACGATATCCTTGATCTTTCCAAGATCGAGTCTGGCCGTTTGGATTTGGAACTCACAAGATGTTCACCCAACGAGGTGCTTTCGCAAGTCGTCTCCGTGCTGCAGATCAAAGCCAAGGAAAAGGGAATATCACTTAGCTATCGCGCGGCGGAACTGTTGCCCGAATCGGTGCTGACCGATGCCGTGCGATTGCGACAAGTTGTTTTCAACCTGGTCGGAAACGCGATCAAGTTCACACAAACAGGGGGTGTTCAGGTCATCACGCGCTTAACGGACGGCCCCCGACCTCTCTTGGCCGTCGATGTGGTTGACACGGGAATCGGTATCTCACAAGAGGCACTGGAAACCATTTTCGATCCGTTTTCGCAGGCCGATACTTCCATCACGCGACGCTTCGGAGGTACGGGGCTGGGACTGGCGATCTGCCATCAACTGGCCGAGAAGATGGGCGGTGGGGTAACCGTCAAAAGCGAACTCGGTGTCGGCAGTACGTTCACCATCTGTCTCGATCCGGGCCCGTTGGACGGCGTGAAACGGGTCGAGTGGCAGGGCGCCGATAGCGACGCTCCACCAGTCGTGAAGAAGGCACCAGTGATGTTGCCGGCATCTCGTGTGCTTGTCGTCGATGACGGCGAGTCCAATCGACAACTCGTGTCGCTATTCCTGCGTCGGTCGGGTGTGGACGTCTCGGTCGCAAGCAATGGTCAGGTTGCCGTCGAAATGGCTGCCAACAATCAGTTCGATGCCATTTTGATGGATATGCACATGCCCGTGATGGATGGATTCACCGCGACGAAGACGTTACGTGAGATGGGATGCACGACCCCCATTGTTGCGCTCACAGCCAACGTGATGAAGGTGGATGAACGAAAGTGTCTGGCGGCCGGATGTACAAGTTTCCTGAGCAAGCCCATCGACATGGATCGATTGACGGCTACCTTGGCCGAGTTGCTAGGAAATCAAGCCGACGGCACGGCCACGAATCAAAAGCGCCAACTGGTCGATCAATTGATGTCGGAAGGCAGCGCGAATATCTCGTCGCCAGAAGAGGACGTCGAGGTGGCGCTTTGTGAGCGCGTGCATGCTGCCGTCACGGATCTGGCTCATGAGATCAATGACCACGGACCGATCTTCACCAGTCTGCCCACCGATGATGAGGAATTCCGCGAGATCGTAGCCGGCTTCGTCGATCGCTTGGATCAGCGTGTGACCGAAATGAGGCAAGCCTTCGAGTCCCAAGATTGGGAGGAATTGGCCGATCAGGCACACTGGCTCAAGGGAGCGGGTGGGATGGTCGGCTTCGACCTGTTTACGAAGCCAGCCGCTGCGATGCAGAAGAGCGCTGAGAGCGGTCGTGCTGACGAAGTCGAAGGTTATCTGAGCGCGATCGAACGGATTGCCCGTCGAATTCAGCATCCTGGCGACGGACCGCCGGCGACCCACGCCGGTGACTCCGTAAATACGATTCATTCAGCTCAGACCGAAGAAGTTGTCTAAGCAATCATCACTGTGTCAACCAAGACCTATTATTGTGTTACGTCAACCGAATTGTTTCCCTGTTGCTTGATACGGCGCCCCGATGTCAGCGAGCTCGTTTAGTTCTTCGACCGATTCCGATCCGCTCGCGATCGCCGATCCCAAAAAGACCATCGGGGATCCGAACAATTTTTCTCCATTCGCGTTCCCGCGGCCGACGGATGATGCCGTAAGAAGCGCGAAGATCATGATCGTCGACGACGAGATCGCGGTCGTGCAGCTGGTACGAAAGTATCTTCGAGCTGTCGGTTTTCAGAACTTTCACCTCGTCTCGGATCCCACAGAGGCTATGTCCGGCGTCGCGTCGGTGATGCCTGACCTCGTGCTCCTGGATCTGCGAATGAAGCCGGTCACCGGACTTGAGATTCTCGAGTTCATGCGTCGCAATGAACGGACTCAACACATCCACGTCATCGTCCTGACCAGCGCCACCAACGAAGAGATCAAGATCACCGCGCTGAATATGGGGGCCAACGACTTTTTAACAAAGCCCGTATTTGCCAGCGAGCTTGTTTCGCGAGTTCGGAACACGTTGTCGGTAAAAGCGTATCGGGATCTCGTGACCGATTATTCCGTTAAGCTGGAATCCGATGTGTTGCGCGACGCATTAACGGGGATTGCGAATCGTCGCGCTTTCGAATACGAGCTCAAGCGGCGGATTAGCGAATGGAATCGCCAGCGGACTCCTGTCGGACTGCTCATGATCGACGTTGATCACTTCAAGAGCATCAACGATCGCTTCGGACACCGATTGGGTGATGCTGTACTGCACGCCGTCGCGAAAACTTTGACTTCAGCCATTCGCGAGATGGATCTCGTGGCTCGTTATGGCGGTGAGGAATTCGGCATCATCTTGCCGTCAACAACAATCGCCGATGCCAAGGAGGCGGCGGAACGAGCTCGGAAATCACTAGCTGCACAAGACTTCTCCATCGAAGAGCACAAGATCGAACTCACCGCCAGCGTCGGAATCGCTAACGCGATGAGCGGTGATGACGCGGACCTGTTCGTGCGTCGTGCCGATATGGCGTTGTATGCGGCGAAGCGGAATGGACGTAACTGTTGCTTCTTCCATGACGGTTCGTCATGCGTCGCCGTCACTCAAGCTCATCGAGAAGAAAACAGCGTGCGCGACCGCCAGGTTGCCTACGGGCTTGAGCGACCCGTCGAAGACTGCAAGATCGCAATCGTCGACGACGAGGTCTGGACAATTGCCGTCGTCAAAAAGTATTTGCAGGACGCCGGTTTCCAGAATTGTGTCGAGATCAACGATTCAACCCAAGCGTTAGAGACAATTCACCGTGAGCAGCCCGATCTGGTTCTGCTCGACATTCAGATGCCCCATGTCAGCGGATTGGAGATCCTGCAAACGCTGCGAATCGACACGCCTGCGCGATCGATTCCCGTGCTGATCTTTACTTCCGCGTCAGACACGGACACCAAGGTCTCGGCACTCGAATTGGGCGCCACAGACTTTCTACAAAAACCCGTTGATGCAAGTGAGCTGTTGGCGCGAGTGCGGAATACACTGCTGGCCAAGTCGCACTTCGATAACCTCGCCGACTATTCGAACAAGCTGGAACACGAAGTTCGTTTGCGAACGACCGAATTGTCGGCGTCTCGGCGCGAGGCGATTCAATGTCTGGCCCGAGCCGCCGAACTGCGCGACGACGAAACAGGCCAGCATGTCTTGCGTGTCGGACGATACGCGGCGATTGTCGCTCGGGAGCTTGGCTTTAGCGAAGAGCGAGTCGTGTGGATGGAACACGCCGCCCAGTTGCACGATGTGGGGAAGATTGGCATCCCCGACGCCGTCCTCAACAAACCCGGTCCACTCAACGCGGCCGAGTATGAGCTGATGAAAACCCATTGCGCTGCCGGTACTCGCATCATTCGTGATGAGATTGAAATACAATCCGACGTGCCACAGCATCACACTCAATTGGGAGCCAGCGTATTCCACAACTGCAATTCGCCGATTATGCGAATGGCTGCACTCGTTGCGGAATCACACCACGAGAAATGGGATGGCTCAGGCTATCCACTTGGCCTTGCCGGTAAGGAAATCGCGATCGAAGGTCGCATCACCGCCGTCGCCGACGTGTTCGACGCACTCAGCACCGAACGTCCCTATAAGAAGGCAATTCCGCTGGAGAAGTGCTTCCAGATGATGGAAGAGTGCCGCGGTTCGCAATTCGACCCCGATGTCCTGGACGCCTTCTTCCGCTGCAAGTCAGAGGTCATTCGTACCTACAACGACTACGGCGAATCGTCGGACCAGCCCCAGCCGGACAGTCCTTGAGACCCTGGCTCAAAACCCCACGGCCCACTGCAGCAGCTCTTGCAAGCCGAATACGACTCCCAGAATGATCGCGACCGTCAGCAAGATGCAAAACACCGTGAGCCAGGGACGATGTGCCTCGGACCTCAATTCTGCGGGCGTCGTTGCCACACCCAATTGATCCGTCAGATTCGTGCGGTCCAGATCCTTCGCCAAACGGATCCAGCGGATCCAGCGACAATTGCTGCAGTACCCCAGCACGTACTTGTGACGCGAGGCAGCTCCCAAACGAATGACTCCGGCCCGGTCGGCCGGCTTGCTGCGACCACAGGTGGTGCAAGATAGTCGCCAACCCGGCGCCAGCCCAGGCAACTCGAGACTCTTGTGCGATGTCGCGGAGTAATCTGCGGCAACCTGCTGAGGAGTCCCGTAGTTCTCGACAAAGCGCTGCATCAATTCCTGATAGCCAATATCTGGTTGATGCCTCAGTAACCGATCGTGCTCGTTGATCAGAAACTCACGCGCGTCACTGAGTGCCTCTTCGGGCGAGACACCCGATGCTTGTTTTAGCTCCAGTTCAAGAGCCCTTAGATACTCGTGAACCGGCGCGGGTAGTGTTGCTTTCATGATGTCCTCGCAAAACCGAATCAACGAATTGGGTCGTTTGTTGCCAAATCTGAGTCCAGCTGCGTAGGCAATGACGTCCTTGCTTAGTGATTTGATAGTACTTTCGCGGCGGGCCCGAAACGGAAGGCTCGACACTACTCGCCAAGAGTCCGTGTTTCTCCAGCGAGCGCAGCGTTGGATACAACGCGCCCTGATTCATGGGCAGCTGCCCTCCGCCGATTTCCTCGAGACGCTTGGCAATCTCATATCCGTACATGGACTTGCCACGTCGTGCCAACAGTCCCAGAAGCACCAGCGACACGGCTCCCGAGTTGAGCTCGCGTTGAAACTTGCGTCTGGCCGCTTCGTCGTCCATCGGGTCTCCAGTATTAATAACTAAATACTACTCATTAGTTATTAATAGTCAAGGCCCGATGGGAGCGGTCGACCGTCGAGTGGTTGGTGCTCGGCTGCAGCGAAAAAATCTGCGTCGGTCGGTTGCGACTCGTGTCTTGCGGGACATAAAATCCGGGTTCTTTAGTGGAAAAATATGTGCGTCATTTCTTTGCAGGGCCGTGGCCTGCGGTCGCGAAGCCCCAATCAGCTAAATCGGAGAGAACAAGCATGGCATCCAAGATCGCTGCTGGTGTGATTGGCACCGGTTTTATTGGCCCGGCACACGTTGAAGCCGCGCGACGTCTAGGCAATGTGGAGATTGTCGCGGTCGCCGAGGCGAATGAGGATCTGGCCAAGGAGAAGGCCGCGGCGATGTCGATTCCGAAGGCCTATGGGAGCTATCAGCAACTCCTGGCTGACGACGAGATTCAGGTGGTGCACAACTGTACCCCCAACCACATCCATTTCGAAGTCAACAAAGACATTCTGGCGGCGGGCAAGCATGTGATCAGTGAGAAGCCGCTGGCCATGTCGACGGCTGAGAGCAGCGAATTGGTGCGGTTGGCGAAGGAGTCGGGTCTGATCCATGCCGTCGATTTCAACTACCGTTTCTATCCACTGATTCAGCACGCGCGATCGATGATCCAGACGGGCGAGGTGGGCGACATCTTTTCCATCCATGGTTCGTACCTGCAGGATTGGTTGTTCCTGGAGACCGATTGGAACTGGCGGCTCATCCCGGAATTGTCTGGCGACAGCCGAGCGATCGCCGACATCGGCAGTCATTGGTGCGATCTGCTGCAATTCATTACAGGCCAAACGATCACGAAGGTATTTGCTGATCTGCGAACGATTCACAAAACCCGTATGAAGCCCAAGAAAGAGGTCGAGACCTACGCCGGCAAGCAGCTAGCGCCCGAGGATTACGAGCCGCAGCCCATCAACACCGAAGACTATGCCTCGGTGCTCTTCGAATTGTCGGGCGGAGCGCACGGCGTGTTCACGGTCAGCCAAGTCTCGGCCGGTCGCAAGAATCGAGTTTGGTTTGAAGTCGACGGTTCCAAGTGTGCCTTGAGTTGGGATCAGGAGAATCCGAACGAAATGTGGATTGGTTATCGAGACAAGGCCAACGAGATTCTCGCCAAAGACCCGGCCCTGATGCACGAGTCCGCCCGCGAATATGCTCACTATCCGGGTGGCCACCCGGAGGCCTACCCTGATGGCCCGAAGAACTTGTTCCGCAACGTGTATCGTGCCGTGGAAAATGGAAAGATGCCGGAGACTCCGGATTTCAGCACGTTCGAGGATGGTCACAAAGAGGTAGCTATCTGTGACGCAGTGCTGGCGAGCAACAAGGCTCAAGCCTGGGTCGACGTGAAATACTAACGGGGTTCCGCTTATTTGGAGAGAGTGAGATGCCAAACGATACTTGCAACATCGCCCTGATCGGCACCAAGTTCATGGGCCGTGCCCACTCAAACGCGTATCTGAAGGCCGCTAAGTTTTTTGATCTGCGGTCGATGCCGGTGATGCATTGCGTCGCTGCCCGAAATCCCGAAGAAACGAAAGAGTTCGCTGAGCGTTGGGGTTGGCACAACGCCAGTACGGATTGGCGATCCACGGTCGCCGCAGCCGATGTCGACTTGGTTGACGTGGTGACACCGAACAATGCTCACGCCGAGATCACCATCGCCGCTTTGGAGGCGGGCAAGCACGTGGCTTGCGAAAAGCCACTGGCCAACAACTTGGACAACGCTCGTCAAATGGTGCAGGCCGCTGAGAAAGCCAGCGGCAAGACTTTCGTTTGGTACAACTACCGCCGTTGCCCGGCCATTGCGTTTGCTCATCAGCTGTGCAAACTCGGCAAGCTTGGCCGCATCTATCAGATTCGCGGTTGCTACTTGCAGGACTGGGCCGGACCCGATACTCCGCTGATGTGGCGATTCGAAGGCGACGTGGCCGGAAGCGGTTCGCTCGGCGACCTGTGTGCTCACACCATCGACACCGCGCGTTTCATCACCGGGGATGAAATCAGCGAGGTCATTGGCGCGACCATGGAGACGGTGATCAAAGAGCGTGTGATTCTGGCATCCGGGGGTGGCGAAATCTCCGGACGTGGTGCCGAAACGAGTCAAAAAAAGGGCGCCAGCACGGTCGATGACATCGTGCTGTTTGTGGCTCGCATGGAGAGCGGTGCGCTGGCGACCTTTGAGGCCACACGACTTTCGACAGGTTACAAGAACGCCAATCGCCTGGAAATTCATGGTGACAAGGGTGCGATCCGATTCAACTTCGAACGCATGAACGAACTCGATTGGTACGATGCGACCTTGCCTGAAGAATTACAGGGCTGGTCGACCATCAATGTAACCAATGGCAATGCAGACCATCCGTATGCGGCGGCCTGGTGGCCCGTCGCTCACGTGCTGGGATACGAACACACGTTCATCAACCAGGCGACCGACATCATTAATGACATCGCCGGCGTACCGCCCGTTGTCCCGCTGCCCGATTTTGCAGACGCCTACAAGGTCCAGCGAGTCCTCTCGGCCGTCGTCGAGTCGGACAAGAACCGTAGTCCCGTGAGTCTGTCGGAAATCAAGTAGGTGCGAAGCGCACCCGCTGTGCCGCTCATGTTTCAGTGGACTCGGCGTCTTCTTTGATGCGCACGAGGCTATTCGACCAGAATGCCTCGTATTTGCTGATCCATCGCTCGGCGATCATGCGGATCGGCGCCGCGTTGAGAGAATTCACCTTGCGCCGGCCCTCGCTGTGAGTTGTGATCAGGCCGGTCTGACGCAGCACGTCGAGGTGCTTCATGACACCGAACCGAGTCAGTTCGGGGAATTGCTCGACAATCTCCGTCGTTGTCCGCGGGCCATCACGCACGTAATCCAGAATCAGACGCCGCGTCTTGTCCGATAGCGCCTTCCAAATAGGTTCTAAATCTTCGGGCATGTTCGTCGTTGGACCCAGCCGATGTCCATCATGTAAGGTCCGTTCAGACGCTCGCGACGCATTCGCGTTGGACAGCGCTGAGCAAATAACTCCATCCTGATTGCAAACCGGCCCGATGGTCATCAGCGATCATGCCGAGCGCCCGATGCCGGAGCGTCAATTTGCTGCCGTGCGCTGATTCGGTGACGCGGAACTGAACGTGACCGGTGGCAGCGTAGGACATAAACAAGGGCCCGTGAATCTCCAGCAAATGCGGCGGCTTGATTACCTGCACCAACCCCCACAGATGCCCTTGCCCCTCGCCAAGATCACGGAACCAGCGGCCGCCCGGCCATTCTTCCAGCACCATCGGCATCGGGCTGTTGTCCGGCGTCGCATTGTCCGTGCTCAAGCGACGAATGAGTGTTTGATACACCTCCTCGACCGTGGCCTCGATTTCCATCTCTTGTGAGACATCCAACAGCAGCTCTTGAAGACCGTCGTGCATCATGGCTGAAACCTCTTCACCAAATCGCGTTTGAGAGTTAACATGTGACTAAATAGTAACGTGACTATTGACACACGTCAATCCTTGCGTCACACTACGGCCAGGTTTCTAGCCAACTTTTTCTGGTTGGCTCCGTTCGGATCTTGTTCGCTTTCTACAGACAGGAGTGGAGTATGAGCACTGCAAGCGCCTCGTCGGCTTCGGCCGCGCCCAGACAACCTGTGAACACGAAGCGGGTGACCGGTCGGCGCGAGGTCCGGTATGAATCGTTTGACGAGGTCCTTGCGGATGCGGGGCGGCTTGCGGAGTCGAACCATCGAGCCATTGGTAACTGGACGTATAGTCAGATTCTGAATCACCTGACGTATTCCAACAATGCGATGATCGATGGACTTGGGTTTAGCTTGCCCGCTCCGGCGCGTTGGCTCATGAGTTTGCTGATGAAGCGCCGCATGTTAACCAAGCCGCTTCCGGCGGGTTTCAAGATCCCCAAGGGCAGCGATGCACTGCCGCAGGATTCGGACTTGGGCGAGGCGATGGAGCGATTTCGCGCCTCGATTGCTCGAGTAAAGTCAGAGCCTCAGCGCGCGATGCATCCTGGTTTCGGCCATTTGTCACGCGAGGAGTGGGATCTCTTCCAGCTGCGGCATGCCGAGTTGCACATGAGTTTTGTGCTTACTCAGTTAGCTTTCTGGGGCTGTTGGGTTCCAGACCGGAGGTCACGAAGTCAGGGATTCCGGCTATATTAGGGGCATGAGAGGTTTTCTTCATCGCCCGATTGTGATGCTCTTGGCATGCGCAGTTCTCCTGTCCCACGCCGGGCGTGGCCGTGGTGACGAAGCGTCTGATGCTGAGTTGTTGTTTGCGAAGGATGTTTTACCGGTTCTGCGTGACAAGTGTTTTGCCTGTCATGGTGGAAAGGCAGACGACATCAAGGGTGAGTTGGACGTCACGTCACGTGAGGGCCTGCTCAAGGGCGGAGAGTCGAGTGAGCCATCCATTGTGGTTGGCCAGCCGGCCGACAGTTTGTTGATTCAGGCGGTTTCTTGGGATGGCTTGGAAATGCCTCCCAAGGAGAACGACCGACTTTCGGAGGAGCAGATTGATGCCCTGTCGCGTTGGGTCGCGGCAGGTGCACCGTGGCCCGGCGAAGAGAGAATCGGCGAGTTGCTCAAGAGCCACGGTGCCGAGTTGGGTGCTGACGACGGTCTGGTGGTGCAAACCAGCGGTGGTTTGTCCGCCGCGTGGACGCAGCGACGCTACAAGCCAAAAGACCTTTGGGCCTACCGACCCGTCGCGCCGCCGACTCCTTCGTGGCGTGGGCAGTCGGCCAATCCGATCGACGTTTTCATCGACCGAGGTTTGCGCCAACTTGATCTTCCGCCGGCGCCGCCAAGCGATCGTCTTTCACTGATTCGTCGGGTCACCTACGACCTGATTGGCATGCCGCCCACACCAGCTGAGATCGATGCTTTCGTCAATGACGCGTCATCCGACGATGAGGCCTTAAGCAAGGTGGTCGATCGTTTGCTCGATTCGCCACACTACGGCGAGCAGTGGGGTCGCCATTGGCTGGACGTCGTGCGCTATGCTGATTCATCGGGTTTTGCCAACGACTACGAACGCGGCAACGCTTGGCGATATCGTGACTACGTCGTGCGATCCTTCAACGAAGACAAACCGTACGATCAATTTGTTCGAGAGCAGATTGCGGGTGACGAAATCGAACCCGATCGCGCTGAGATGCTGGTGGCCACGGGATTCCTCCGGATGGGACCCTGGGAGTTGACCGGCATGGAGGTAGCCAAGATTGCGCGTCAGCGGTTCTTAGATGACGTGACCGACGCAGTTGGACAAGTGTTTCTCGCGCATCCGCTTCGCTGTGCTCGTTGTCACGATCACAAGTTCGATCCGATCCCCACGCGGGACTACTACGCGATGCAAGCCGTATTCGCCACGACTCAGCTGGCCGAACGCCCCGCGGAGTTTTTATCGGCGGAAAACACGACGGGCTTTGATGAAAAGAAATACCTAATCACGCGACGTGAATTCTACAATCAGCTTTTAGATGAGTTAGATCAACGATCAATCGGCGCCGCGCGGCTTTGGTACAAAGAAAAGCAATTGGATCCGGCGCCTTTTGAGGCGTTAGTTGCGAAGAAGATCAGGTACAGTCAGATTCGTTCACGGCTGAGAGCCAAGGGCATTGCGGAGGACAAGATTCCGCCGCGGCATGCAGGTTTCACGCCGCGCGACTATGGACTGGAACGCGTCGCCCGCAAAGGTCTCGAACGGTTGCGCTGGCGACTTGAGCGCTACGAACCGATCGCACTTACGGTGTACTCCGGGCGAACCCCGTCCTTCAAGAGCGTCAACCAACCGCTGCGGATGCCGGAGAATCGCTTGAGCTCTGGTGAGTTAGAGGAGACCTGCATTCTGGTTGGGGGAGATCCGTTTTCGCCCCAAGATCCGGTCCGCCCCAGGGGTCTGAGCGCCGTCGATGACTTCGCACCGGGCCTTGCCAAAATCGGCTTCTCGTCCGAGATCGCTGGGCGTCGTCGCGTCCTCGCCGACTGGATCAGTTCGTCGCACAATCCGCTTACGGCACGAGTGATGGTCAATCGCTTGTGGCAGTGGCATTTCGGCAAAGCACTGGCGGGAAACCCGAACAACTTTGGAGCCACGGGGAAGAAGCCCACGCATCCGGAACTCTTGGATTGGCTCGCCGCAACGTTTGTCGAGGAGGGTTGGTCAGTCAAAACAATGCACCGCATAATGATGACTTCCAAGGCCTACCGCCGTTCGACTCAGCATCCCGATGAGGTTTTGCTGGCCGACCGCGATCCGAATCGCGAGTTGTATGCCGTGTTCTCACCGCGGCGTTTGGATGCGGAAGAGCTACGAGATGGGATGCTTGCGATTAGTGGCGAGTTGAATCGCAACTTAGGTGGGATCCCCGTTCGACCGGAGATGAATCTTGAGGCCGCTCTGCAGCCCCGGATGGTGATGGGAACGTTTGCCGAAGCATGGCAGCCTTCGATTTTACCGCAGCAGCGTCATCGCCGTTCGCTTTACGCCTTGCGTTTGCGTGGGCAGCGAGATCCCTTTATGGAAGTGTTTAACGTGCCAGCTTCGGACTTGTCGTGCGAGGCACGTGAAGCGTCGACTGTGACTCCGCAGGTCTTTGCGATGTTTAACAGTGAGGCGAGCTTTAGTCGGGCACTTGCTCTAGCCAATCGAGTCACGAAAGAGACGGACTCGCGCAAATCGGCGATCAATCGCCTGTTCCGTCTGGCGTACGGCCGTCTCGCCAGCCCGGCCGAGCTAGACACGTGCCTGGAGCATTGGTCGACAATGACCGACCGACACAAACAACTGACCTTCGCGTCGCCAGGATATCCGACCGAGGTCGTGCGTGAAGCCGTCGAAGAAAACACAGGCGTGAAATTCCAGTTCGTCGAACCGCTCGAGTTCTATGCAGATTTCGTTCCCGACCTGCGGCCGGCCGATGCGAGTGCCGAATTACGTGGTTTGGCGGAAGTCTGCTTGGTGATTTTGAATTCGAATGAGTTCGTGTATGTATACTGACGGTCAGAGCGGCTTACGGCCGAAGCCAGCCCATTGGTTGGATCGGCCAATGACGTGAGGAACCTTGTCGTGATGAATCCGCTAACCTACGGACCGCAATCGCGTCGCAGCTTCCTTTATTCGCTGGGCGCATCTTTAGGCAGTGTGGCTTTCACCGCCTTACTCGATGCAGACGATGCGACGACCACCGGGCGTCCATCACCCCTGGCACCTCGAGCTGGGCATCTTCCCGCGAAGGCGACCAACTGCATCTTTCTGATGATGGAAGGTGGGCCATCGCATATCGATACATTTGATCCGAAGCCTAAGCTTGCCGACCTGCATCTGGATGAATTTCGACGCGACGGAATTATGAAGTCGGCGATGGAAAGTGGAAAACGCTACTACGTCCAGAGCCCCTTCCAATTTCAAAAAGCGGGACAGAGCGGAGCTGATATCGCCACCAACTGGAAGCAACTCGCGGACGTCGTCGACGACATTTGCTTTTATCGTGGTTGTCAGGTGGATTCCGTCAACCATCCGACCGCGATGTACCAGATGAATACTGGCAACCGCTTCGGTGGCGATCCGGCCATCGGTTCGTGGGTGACCTATGGATTGGGTTCGGTGAATCAGAACATTCCTGGTTTCCTCGTGCTACCGGAAGTGTCCTTTCCACAAGGTGGTGCCGCCAACTGGGGTAACGGGTTTCTGCCGGCGCACTATCAGGGAACTTCTCTCCGTCCAAAAGGCTCACCGATCTTGGACCTCGAGCCAATGCAGGGGATTGACCGACATCATCAACGGCAGAACTTAGATCTTCTCGCGACGCTTAACGCAGATCACGCTGACCGGCACCCTCAGCACGATGAACTTGCTGCCCGGATGGAGGCCTATGAGCTGGCATTTCGCATGCAGGCGCAAGTTCCGGATTTGTTGGACATCAGCCGCGAAGATCAGAAGACACAGGAGCTGTACGGTGTTGGTGTCGAGCCGACCGATGCCTTCGCGCGGAAGTGCCTGCTCGCGCGTCGACTTGTTGAAAAGGGTGTTCGATTTGTTCAGCTTTATGCGGGTACTTGGGATTCGCATGACTACATCGAGCGAGCGCACGGCAATTTAGTTCAACAGGTCGACCGTCCCATCGCCGCCTTGTTGAAGGACCTGAAGCAACGTAATCTGCTTGATACGACACTCGTCGTGTGGTGCGGTGAGTTCGGGCGATCGCCAGACAATGGAGTTCGAGGCGGGACGGCTTACGGTCGCGACCACAATCCAAAGGCCATGACGATTTGGATGGCCGGAGGTGGGGTCAAAGCAGGACACACGATCGGGGCCACGGACGAGACCGGTGCTGAGGCGATCGATTGCGTCCATCATGTGCGAGATTTCCACTGCACACTACTCCGATTGCTAGGATTGGACGACAACAAGCTGACTTATTTCCATGGTGGACGTTTCAAGCAGCTGTCGCAGTTTGGCGGTGAAGTCATCGAAGAGCTGACCGCCTAAGTCCAAAAAAAGGGGTCAGGCTTCTTTTTCGCCACTCATCGTTCAACCGAGGGTTAAAACGGGGCCCGGTTGGTGCCAGACGCGATTCTCGGTGTCGCGTACCCAGGGCAGCACGGCCGCTACACCGTCGGCTTGACTAGCCCGTTGGACCGGAAGTTCAGCCACGCTAGCCGTGCCAGCAGCAGCGATTTTCGGCATGAAATTCCGTCGCTGTGTGTTTCGGCGTCCGATGAATGCTGTGGACGGTGATTTCCTCACCGCGTGTTCGATCTTCGTGCCGCTTTCATCGGAATCACACCATGCGCCGAATCGCATTTCTAGTGATCATCATCTTTTTCTCGTCCATGTCCGGATGTGCCGTTCACGAAGCGCTGTTCGGTGTCTTGGGAGACTATTACAGCGGGGGCGGCACAACCCGCGAGGAAAAGAAATATCATTTCGACAGGGAGATCGAGAAATGGGAGAATCATGAGACGTACGGCGCGTCTCCGTAGTTCCGCCCCGGGCTGTCTGATTTCAACTGCAAGGTGTGTGCGATGCCTGTCGATCACTCTGCGTTCTTAGTGGATTCGGAGATCATCGACTGGAAGTCAGCGAGTGTCGCTGCGCTAGCTTCCGAGTTGAAAAGTGAGGATGGCTCCGTCCTACCGACCGCGAAACGATGCTTTGAGTGGGTACGTGACAATATCGAACACAGCTCGGACTTCAAACGCAACCCTGTAACGTGTTCGGCGTCGGAAGTCCTGCAGAGCGGCACGGGGTTCTGTTACGCCAAGAGCCATCTGTTGTGCGCTCTGCTGCGAGCCAGTGGCATTCCAGCTGGACTCTGTTACCAACGTTTGAGTTGTGATGGTGTTGGTCCGCCGTACTGTTTGCACGGACTCAACGCGGTGCTTCTTCCCGAAATAGGATGGTATCGAGTCGATGCTCGCGGGAATCGTGATGACATTTCAGCAGAATTCAAACCCCCCGTCGAGCAGCTGGCTTTTCCAGTCGCGCTGTCTGGTGAAAGTGACCTGCCCGAAGTATGGTGCGAGCCGTTGTCGATCGTTGTCGAGGCGTTGCGTCGCCATCGAACATGGGAAGCACTGACAGAGAGTTTGCCGGACATTGAGTTGTTTGATGGAGGTATTTGAACAACCGCAGCAAAGCCTCGATCAACCGCTGCCATGAAAAACGGCAATCACATGAGGCGTGGAGCCGGTCGCGGAAGAACCTTGGGTTCGGTCAGCTTGGGCTCGTCGACGGGCCAGTCTCGAATTGTCGTTACGGGGCAGCGTGCGTGCCGCACGACATATTCTGTTGTACTGCCAAACAAGAGGTGCGAGAGTCCAGTACGACCGTGCGTTGCCAACACGATGAGGTCGCACTCCCGGTCCTGGGCGAGCCAACAAATCACCTCGCCGGGAGTGCCGGCATGGAGGACGTAGCTGATATGGACATTTGTGGAGGCAGGACGGACCTGTTCGAGACGAATTCGTAGGGACGCGTCGGCCGGTGTATGTTGCCCGGCCATATTCAGAGTTGCCGGCACGTCGAAGGCGTGCAAGACGACAACTTCCGCTCCGACACTTTCGGCGAGCGCTGCGGCGTACTCAAACGCTCGCTGGGATGTCTCGGAGAAGTCAATGGGACATAGAATTCTCTTAATCATTCGAATCCTCCGTTTCACGTGGCGGCAAGACGACCCAGTTTCAGCCGGCCTACACGTTGAGGCAAAACGCGTGCCAACTGCACTCGGATGGAAGTTCCGTCGTATGTCCTGTCAGCGACCATACGCTGTTTGCCAAGTGCCTGTGTGATGTGGTCCAGTTCGCACACTTCCAAATCAAGCTAGGACCGAGGGCTAATCCGAAGAGGACGCGCAGTCCTCATGTTCATCGCCATGTGAAACCATTGATTCGGTTGCCGCACCATCAGAGTCAATCCGAGGGAAGGAAAGACTTGAGCTTAGACCAGCCGCCAACCTTTGCGGTATTCGCGGCGAATGTAAGGAGCGGCTTCCGGTGCGTTGGCAGCAGACATGCTTTCTGGATCCCATTGGATTTTCTTACCCGTTCGGAAGGCTACATTCCCGAGATGGTTGGCTTCGGTCAGCCAGCCCGCGTACTCGAAGTTGCACGTTGTCGGTGCACCTGTTTTACAAGCATGAATCCATTCTGCATGATGCCCCAAGGACGCTGGGATAAACGGCTCGGGCCGTTTGAAATCTGCGAACTGATCCTCCGGCAATAAGACGTGTTTGCCGTAGTCCGACAGCAACATGCCGTTGTCGCCGATGAAAAGCACTCCACTGTTCCACCGGGGTATTTGTTGTTCGGACCAAGGCGCTGGCTTATTTGTTCCCTGATACCAAGTCAGACTGAGTGCGGGTCGGTTATCGCGCGCTGCGTATTCATAACGCACTTGCATCGACGCTGGCGCGATCTCTGGATGCGGGACCGGCCCTTCGGCATGAATGGTATGCGGATAATCAAGATTGAGCGCCCAAAACGGGAGATCGATCCAATGACTGCCGAGATCGGACATGGTTCCGTTACCGAAATCCCACCAGCGATACCATTTGGGACCGGGAAAATAGACGCTGTGGAAGGGGCGCTTCGGTGCTGGGCCAAGCCAAAGATCCCAATGCAATCCGTTCGGAACGTCGTGCGCCTCGAGAGGGCGATCTTGAATCGTGACGATATCGCCGTTTCGTTTAGCCTCTTCCTCGCTTCCCTGCCAACCCCATGCGCGTGAAACCCAAACATGGACATCACGTACGGGTCCAATCGCACCGGTTTGAATCAGCTCGACGACTCGCCGATAGTTGTCACCGGCGTGTATCTGTGTGCCCATTTGCGTGGCGACGTTCGCTTCGGCGGCAGCCTCGCGGATGACGCGAGCTTCCCACACACTATGAGTTAGTGGTTTTTCGCAGTACACGTGCTTGCCCATTTGAAGCGCGGGCAAAGTCGCAAAGGCATGCGTATGTTCGCATGTACTGACGACAACGGCATCGAAGTCGTTGGCTTCATCATAAAGCTTGCGATAATCGATAAATCGTTTGGCCTTCGGGTGTCGCTCGCCGGACGCATACAGCGCGTTCTCATTCACGTCGCACAGGGCCACGACATTTTGCGACTCAACCGACCGCATGTTCGCGTTGCCGCGTCCGCCAGATCCAATGATGGCGATGTTCAGCTTATCGTTAAGATTTCGACCTCGCACAATGGCTGGTGCCGAAATGATCGATGCAGCTCCGCAAGCGGTCGCGGACTGTATGAACTTTCGACGAGATAAGTTGGATCGGATCGATTGTGATGGTGTTTTGACCATGGCGGGAATCCAATGCTTGGAGTGTGGCAGCGAACAACAGTATATCAGCTCGTCCGCCTTGATCGAATTAGCCCGCCTTCAAACTGCTCGCCGTGCAAACTTGGAATCCGAATTGGCCTACGCTGAGCCCCCTGCCTTTCTTATGGTGTGCGTATCCATTGGCGAGGAGGTGGGTCGATGATTGAGATCCTGTTTGAGCTGCTACTACAGTTCTTGCTTGAGGTCGTCGTGCAGGGCGGGTTTGAACTCGGTTTTCGTGGGTTGGCCGAACCGTTTCGCAAGGATCGGCGGCCCAACATCTGGCTGGGGCTGCTGGCCTATACCGGCATGGGCGCTTTAAGTGGTATCGTGAGCATCTGGCTAATTCCGATGCATCTGGTCAAGCACCCGCTTTTGCAATATGGCAGTTTGGCTTTGACGCCTATCGCGTTGGGATTCCTGTTCGAATGGTTAGGGCGTCGACGCGAGGCCAAAGGCAAGCCCAAGATGCTCTTGGACCGCTTCTCGTACGGTTTTGTGTTCGCATTGACAATGGGCCTTATTCGTTTCTGGTTCGCACAGTAGAGTTCTCGGATATCGTGAGCTGCTCACGTCCGCGGACATGATTCTGATAAACAAGCCAGTCCAGCTTTTAGGGACAGATGGTCGTCTATGTGGAAGCGCAGCTTTGGAGTGACGAGGTGATCTCGGAGTCTCGCAAAAGCGATCGTTGACACGCTGGACATCGCGCTGGCCCGTGTCGCCTTGTTCCGGTAGACTTAAGGGGTAACACAAACTCGTGTATCTTGGTTCGCTCTGTACCCACTTGGGTGACTGACCGCTATCGCCGAGATGGTTCATCACCATGTCCCTTTGTTCGGGAGGTCGATTATGTGGTTCAGTATTGGTTTAATTGAAGCGGGGATGATCTGCGTCGCACTCATCACGGCTGTTGCACTCGCAAGCGTGCGACAACGCACTTGGCGTTGGGCCGCTGTGTCGTTTGCATGCATTTCTGTCGCGACGCTCCTTACACCGGCCGATCCGCTTAGCACCATCGTGATTGGTCTGGCCTTCCTCCTCTTCTTTGTTGGAGGAACACGCTTTGATCGTTCGGCTGTCATCAGTGCCGTTTGATCACGCGAAAATGGAGCACAGCCATCGGCCCAAGCGTAGAGGCCGTGGCTGTGCTCCAGCCCTCTGGAATGCCATCTGCAGAGGACCGCAAGTGTTGTGGGTCCAATCCTGATCACGCGTTGTCTGCCGCGCAGTATCCACACCGTTTGGTTCGGGGGCAATGACGATTAGTCCGGTAAAGTGGTCGCTCTTCGTATTCGATTCGCGTCATACCTACAGGAATTTGACCGACGGTAGTGGCAATGCTATTCACCTACAACGGTAGGGATGTCGGCCCGTCCACGTTTAACGATCACGCGGCCATCCGCGAAAATGGACCTCAACAGCCCAGGCAGAGAAATGATTGAACGCGAAATGCTCGTAGACATGTTTGAAAGCATGCATGACAATGGGATCGATACTGACCAGAGTCTTCTTTGGGGATACTTCTTCGCGGATCGCGATCCGAGCAAATTGGAAGGTGTCGTTCCCAAGCTAGAGAAATCTGGATACCAGTTTGTCGACATCTTTGAAGCGGATGATGATGGAGCTCGGGAACCGTGTTACTTTTTGCATGTCGAAATGGTCGAAAAGCATTCGGTCGATTCGCTTGATCGAAGGAATCGGGATCTTCACGCGTTCGCGGAGCAATCCGGGTTGGGATCGTACGACGGAATGGACGTTGGCCGTCCGGACGGACAGCCCCTAGCTTGATGACGAGACACGGAGCGATCTTTGGAACATTCGATCGCACGAACACCTAAGCCACCGTACTACGCCGTTGTCTCCACGTCACAACGGACCGCTCTTGACGATGCGGGTTATCAATCGATGGCCGCACGAATGTTGAATCTGGCGGCTCAGCAATCGGGTTATTTGGGTGTCGAGAGCGTTCGCGACGAGCACGGTGTCGGGATCACGGTATCCTATTGGCGAGATCTGGAATCGATCCGCCAGGGGCGGGAGGTAGCGGAACATCGTGACGCTCAGCGAGATGGACGCGCGAAATGGTATCAACGGTACCAACTTAGGATAAGTCGCGTTGAGCACGATTACGGCTTCGACATGGACGACTAGCTGCTTTGTGAGTGGAGCGAGCGGCTCCTCTGTCATCCACTCACACTCTCGCGACAAATGACCGACACGAATCCCTATTCACCGCCTCGCGAAAGCCACACCACAGTCAACCCGCGGGTCGCCGTGCGCGGTCCGGCCATTTCGTTGATTGTCACCTCGCTGATTGGTTTGATGGCGATTCTTCTGACAATATTCTTCAACGTCATGTTCGTCATCGGGTATATAACGGGTCAGTTTCAACCGCCTGCTGGATTCATGCCGCAGCTGGCCTTTCGATTGGCGTGGGGCATTCTGATTCTGGCATCGAATGTCATCATCTTGATCGCGGGCATCAACATGCTGGGGTTGCGTCGATACGACACCTGTCGTCTCGGTGCGACTCTCGCCTTCATTCCTTGCATCGGCCCATGCTATTTGCTTGGCATACCCTTTGGCGTGTGGGCGGCGGTTGTGTTGAACAAGCCAGAGGTCCGAGACGCCTTCGACAAGTCGTGATGGTGCTGAGTCGATTCGCGGCGACGATATCTGTTAGAATGCAGGGACGGCTATTACGCAGCGCATCGAGGGCCACGGCGTGCGATTCTCTAGTCAATATCGACTTCGATCCATGCTGGTGATCGTCCTGATTGCCGCGATCATCTTCGCGATTTGGCGGATGCGTCCTTCCGAACACGTGACGGTCGAGGTATTTCCGACCGGAGTCGTTAACGTGAGTGGATTTGAATGCTCGCTGTCAACGGTCGGCGATGCTCTGCAACGGGAGAGGAACTGGCGTCAGTTATGGTGCATGAATAACGAGCGCGTTCATCTGATGCCGCATCCAAACACGACCCATTCTGATGTGATCGAACTGGTCGAAGTAGCGCAGGCAGCGGGTTATCGACGCGTAGTCTTCATGAGTTCGCAAGATGATCAAGCAACGCCGCGTCCGGGGCCGAGCCAGGAGTGAGCAACATGCATCGCGATTCGACTCATCACACCGAGACAGATGGTACACAGTCCAGCGAGAGGCCCGTACCGAAACGCCGGCTCGTTATTCGTCGCACGACGCGAGTCATCGTGTGCCTGATACTGCTGTATCCATTCATCAACTTGATAGGGCTCATTCCCGTCAATAACGATTTCAAGGCGACGCCGGACGGTGTTGAAATCTTCGTGATCTCAAACGCCGTCCACGCTGACCTGGTCATGCCGATCCGTCACGAAACCATTGACTGGCGCGAACGATTTCCGTCTGAGTGTTTTGTCGGCAACACAGATGATGCCACTCACGTGGCCATCGGATGGGGAGATAAGGGCTTCTTTCTTGAGACGCCAACGTGGGCCGACCTCAAGTTTTCGACCGCTGCCCGAGCACTGTTATGGCCGTCGGACAGCTGCATGCACGTCGTGTTCACCGATACAGAGTACCTCAGCGACGACGCTCGTTCGATCGTGGTGTCGGCCGACGAATATGAACGCCTCGTCCAATTTATTCAATCGAGTTTCTGTGTGGACGACGACGGAGCAAACATTCAGATCAGCGGTTTTGCTTATTCGACGAACGACGCGTTCTTCGAAGCCCTCGGCTCGTATCATTGCGTCAACACTTGCAACACGTGGGCTGGGCGAGCGATGCGGTCGACTGGAATCCGTACGCCGTGGCTGACTCACTTGCCTAAGACAGTGTTTATGTATTTGCCCGATGAAGAGTAGGACCGGGCCAGCTTTTAGAGCTTAGTAGCGGGAGGGCGAGGCGGCGAGGCTCCTGCCGAGCCGAATGCGTTTTGCGGCTCGGCAGGAGCCTCGGAAAGTGTCGGTTAAGACCGGTTTGGAATAGGGAGTGAAAGAGTCCTGCAGAGAATGCGTAGCCAGCAACTCTGGCCGCGACCCGTACGCTGGTGATGGTAACATCGCGGGTGCCTCCTCGGGAAGCGGAAGCGTAGGCCAGGTATTGAGCTCCGAAATCATGCGTTTTCGCGTGCTGACCTTGTCGAAGCAGGGGGAAGGCAACACCGGATGGGCCGCTAATGGCAAGGCACATCTCGGACGCGGCGGAGT
>CAJHYQ010000378.1_pt1 | contig 64210 bp, 43 predicted proteins | sample 9198721 | NCBI WGS metagenome assembly CAJHYQ01 (sample SAMEA7708357, study PRJEB35096) | sediment metagenome | biome: marine neritic benthic zone biome [ENVO:01000025]; feature: sediment [ENVO:00002007]; material: shallow marine sediment [ENVO:03000034] sea grass bed [ENVO_01000059] ... | reverse complement strand
GTGAATCTTTGTCTGCACTGCGGAAATCGCGGTTTTGGGTGAGCTACGTTGTAGATGACTTAGTTGACGATATGTCAGCGTTATTCCATCTGAGACTTCTATACCGGAATCTCCATGTCCGCCACGAGCACTGAAGTATCACGCGATGGCCTTCTGGCCACGATTTTGTCAGAAGAAAGCTATCGACCTGCTGAGCCGGCAACAGTGGAAGAGACGGGCTTGCCTGGATCCTTCATTGAATCGCTGATAGGAAAGCGTCTGTTGGTTGTTGGTTTGAGCACGGGGCGCAAGTTGGCCGAGCAGGTGTGCCTGCCGTTTCGCATTCTGGAAGAGATGTTTCAGTCGTTGCGATCGCGACAACTGATTGTCCACAAGGGATCTGCTCCCTTTAACGACTATACGTATGCCCTCACAGCTCAAGGACGGGATTGGGCCCAAGCGGCCATGGATGCTTGTGCGTACATTGGTCCGGCACCGGTTCCGCTCAGGGATTACATTCTGTCAACCGAGGCTCAGTCGATCCGGGCCGAATCGCCTCAACGTGATGAACTGATCAAAGCCTTTGACGACATCTCATTCGATGAAAACCTGTGTGATGACATCGGACCGGCAGTCAACTCCGGAGCAGGGCTGTTTCTCTACGGGGAACCAGGCAACGGGAAGACGACCATTGCAGCGCGTATCACAATGTGCTTTGGGCAACGCATCTGGATACCTCACGCCCTAATCGAGGATGGCCAGATCATCAAGCTGTTTGACGCATCCGTGCACGAGGCGGATGAAACCGAAGAATCCAGTATTATCAAATCGGCATCCTTCGATCAGCGGTGGATCAAGATCAAGCGACCGACAGTCATCGTCGGTGGTGAACTGACGATGGATGGCCTAGAGATCCGCCACGACCCCAGTAGTAACGTCAGCGAGGCGCCGGTGCAGTTGAAGAGTAACTGTGGATGCCTCCTGATCGACGACTTCGGACGGCAGCAGGTTGAGCCAACTCAGCTGCTCAATCGTTGGATTGTTCCGCTCGAGAGTCGTGTTGATTTCCTGACGCTTTCCACCGGTAAGAAGATCCAGGTGCCGTTCGAGCAGCTCATTATCTTCTCGACCAACCTCGAGCCGAGCGATTTGGTTGACGAAGCGTTCCTGAGACGAATTCCGTACAAGATCGAAATCGCCGATCCAACGGAAGAGGAGTTCCACTCGCTATTCAAAATGTATGCTGAATCGTACGGGTGTGAGTATCGTCCGGAAATTGTCGAGTATCTGTTGGATACTCACTACCGGCCCTATTCGCGAGGACGACGTCGTTGTCATCCGCGTGATCTGCTCAATCAGGTCCGCAACTTTTGTAGTTACAACGGCCAGCCGTTGGAGATGCGGGAAGACTACTTCGACCGCGTTGTGAGGAGCTATTTTACGTTGGTCATCAAGGATAGTCAGCAGGATCAGCCACAACTTGCCGGCGCTGCCGTCTGAAGTCGTGGAGGCTCCGTTGTGAGATAAGGCAATGCCGACACAGCCAATCAACACGCAAGATCTGATTCTCGGTTATACGCTCAAAGAGCGTATTGGTACCGGTGGATATGGTGAAGTGTGGAGGGCAGAAGCACCTGGTGGAATCCAGAAAGCGATCAAACTGATCTATGGATACCACGACGAGAACCGTGCGCAGGCGGAGCTCAAGTCTCTGAACCGAATCAAGGAGGTTCGGCATCCCTTTCTGCTGTCGCTAGAAAGAATCGAGATTGTCGAAGGCCGGCTCGCCGTGGTTACGGAATTGGCTGATCAGAGCTTAGCCGAGCGGTTCAAGGAATGTCAGCAAGAGGGACTCGACGGCATTCCACGCGAAGAACTCATCCAATACCTGCATGATACCGCTGATGCACTGGACTTCATCAGCGAGTCTCACCGGCTCCAGCACCTGGACATCAAGCCTGAGAACTTGCTGTTGGTCGGTAACCACGTCAAGGTAGCTGACTTTGGCCTGGTGAAGGACATCCACGACGCCACCCAATCCCTGATGGCTGGCTTGACACCAACTTACGCGCCGCCAGAACTGTTCGACGGGCGTCCGTCTCGCTCGAGTGATCAATACAGCCTTGCGATTGTCTATCAAGAGATGCTGACCGGTGTGCGTCCGTTCGCCGGAACGACAGCCGCTCAGTTGGCGTCACAACATGTCCATGCGGATCCGGATGTTTCGAAGCTTCCACGCGGCGACCAGCAACCAATCCGACGTGCACTCTCGAAGCAGCCTGAAGCGAGATTTCCCAATTGCCGAACGCTGGTCGATGAACTTGCGAACCGCCGTGCCAAGAAGGCTCGTCGCGAAACCAAACGTTCACTCAAAACTGAGGCCAAACAACCCAGTGACCACACCCGGCCGCTGACCGAGTCTTCGTTGATCAGCGGCGTCGCAGCGCCCACGGTGACGAAGTTGGGTGCTGTCGAACTTGATCCAGAACAGATCACGGTGCGGCCGACACTGTTTATCGGAATTGGCCAAACCGCAACCAACGTCATGCGTCGCTTGAGTCGTCGATTTCGTGATCGCATTGGCGAAGCCGATTCAACGCCGGCGTTTCAGATCCTTTGTATCGATACCGATGTGCGTGATCTGGCCGCCGCTACTCGATCCGACAGTGTGGGTGCCTTAGCGCATGAAGAAACGCTGCCCGTGCCGCTACGGAAGCCAGAGGAATATCGGAACGACGCCAGAATGCATCTGAGTTGGCTCAGCCGGCGCTGGATCTACAACGTGCCACGAAGCCTGCAAACCGAGGGCATCCGGCCTCTCGGAAGACTTGCCTTTGCGGATCACCACGAAAAGATCTTTGAGCGACTGCACGATTTGATCGAGCAGATCACGTTACCGGAGTCGATTGCCAAGACGTCGGAGTGCGTCGAACTTGATCCAAGCGTCGAACCGCAGGTGTTTATCGTCACATCGATTGCCGGCGGCGTTGGAAGCGGCATGGTGCTGGACGTTGCATATGCCGTTCGCACGGTGTTGCTCGAACGCGGTTTGCCGGACGATTCTGTTTACGGTGTCCTCGCCTACTCGTCCGGTCGGTCCGCTTCCGAGCGAGATCTGACGGTTGCCAACACACTGTCGTGCCTCAGCGAAATGAATCACTACAGTCGCGTCACCGGTTATCCAGGTGATGAATCGTGCGACCTGCCTCCCTTTGACGATGATTCGCCAACGTTTGCCGAGACATACGTGGTGGATCTTGGGAACGATCTAAGGCAAGACGAGTTTGAAGCCGCTACCGATAATCTTGCTGAATACCTCTACCTGAATGCCGCCACTCGTTGCGGTGCCTTCTTCGATGCGTGTCGCGATTCGGCGGTCGAAGATGATCAGATGATGGTCCGAACGTTTGGCCTTACGCAAACGGCCACTAAGGATGGTGACATCGCGACCATTCCGTCCTACATCCTGGCGCAACGATTGGTCAAATTCTGGATGCCGACGGAGAAGCGTCAGACAAACCTGGAGCCACAGGCAGCAAAAGATCTGCTGCAGAGCTGTGGTGTCTCGTTGAGTCAGATCCTAGTCCGCTTCGAAGCGGCTTTTGCCCGTCACGTTGGACTTGCCCCCAAATCGTTGATCGACTCAGAAATCAGCGAGATCATTCACCAAGCTGACTCGATTATCAAAGAATCTGGCGCGGAGGAGCTGTCGTGTCAGTTGGAAACGCGGATCGACGATGTGCTAGATCTCGAAGTCAATCCCAAGGAAGATCACTTCAGTCACCATTTGGACGAAGAACCATCGTTGGCTCAGATTGTGGACGCCGAGTATCAATCGCAGCTGGGGCAGTTTTCCGAGGCGATGATCGACGTGATTCTCGGAGCGCTTGACCCGGCAGGGGCCCGGCTCGACCGCGCACGCAGGATTTACGAGCAAGTGTCGGCCAGGCTGCAAGAATCAATCGCAGAAGCTCGTGAATTACGACAACGAAACAATGGTGATCTGTCCAGTGTCGTCCATCAACTAAACGTGGCGGATCGGCCGCTCGAGAATGACGAAGAGCCGGTTGACGTGTGTGCTCTTATTCGCCAATACGGTCAGCTCAGAACACGCGGTTTCCTGTTGCATTGCGCGTTGCGTGTCATCTCAGACCTGCAGCAGTACGTTGAACGAGTGCTGGACCACATCAGCCACGTCCTGCAGTTCTGCTTCGACATGCTGCAACTGTTGGACAAACGCGTTCAGGACGAACAACGAACGGCGCTTGTCGTCGATCAGAAAGACGATCGTCTGATCGAGAGACTGCTCACCAAGCGAGTCACGATGCATGTCGATGATCTCTGTCAGAAAGTCGACGCGATTCTTCAGGACGGTTTCTTCAACGAAGTGGGTGGCTTTCGCCGGTTGGTTTGCCGAGAGACCAAGTGGGAGGCCAAGCTCGAAGCGGCCGTACTACGTGCGTCCCGATGTGTCGTGGCCGATGTCTATCGGCGACTGGACCTCGACCAGATGTTTGCCGAAGAGAAAATCGATGGAAATCAGCTGGCACAATGGTGGCAGCATCGATTGGAAAAGTCGACTCCGCGTTTGTTACCAAAGTGTGGAGGTACGTCACGTCTGCTGATCGCTGTTCCGAATGGCTCCTCGACAAAAGCACTCGCGCAGAGCGTCGTTGATCAGTTTCAAGAGAAGCCCACAATTCTCGAGGCCACCAATGGGGACGTCGACGTTTGCTATGAAATCGATGAGATGCCGTTGCCGGTCATCGCTTCGACACTGATCTCTTCATGTCCCGATTGCGTTGAGTACGTCGCCCGGTTGCACACTCGGACCGATATCCAGTGGACGCCGTTGGTGCGTTTGACCTAGCGACGGGCCGAGATGCAACGGTCCCCTCGGTTGTTCGGCTTCTCACGATCGCCACTTCCAAACGACTCCTAAGCCACGGGCTCCTCATCGAGCGTGTATGCCCGTTGATCTTCTCAGCGGCCCAATCAGAGCTCTCACCGCCCACGGCGGAATGAAACCTCATGCCTGCCCGAGAGGCCACCAGAGACGAAACGGCGCCTCCGGCAGGTCGATCCCGCTGGCCGGCAAGAAAACGCTCGGTTTGGAACCGTTCGCTCTGAAGATTCCGTCCATCCGCTTGGTGTCGATGACCGGAGCGTCGCGCTAGATTCGAAGCGATCGCCCCTCGTGTGCCAGCCGTACCTGGCAACTCGCGGTCCCGCGACCATGTTGGGCCAGGCTGGTTTCAACCCATTGCTGAGCAAAAAGCTCTAATGCATCTAATTCACGATCGCTTCGCTTGGGGTCGTGGTGGCCTAAATGAACTTGCTTTACACCCGCGGCGACGGCCGTGTCGATGACGCCTTCGACAGTGCCGTGCCCCCAGCCGATTCTGGGTTGAGGCGGCTCGCTTCCGACCCCTTGCTGGCCATGATACTCCGCATCCAGATATTGGGCGTCGGCATACCAAAGATCGACATCGCGGACAAAGTCGACCAGCAATGGATCTGGAACGGCACTCAATTCGTGGTCAGAAGTGAAGGCAATGCTTCGACCTCCTCGTTCGAAGCGATATCCGATGCAACCACCGGGATGATTCAGCGAGCAGGTTTGGACTTTCGTGCAGCCAATAGAAAAGTCTTCACCCACGGTGAGTGGCACAATCTCCTTGATGCCGCTCATTTGCTCGAAGTTGACAGGAACCAGCACACTTCGAAGATCCGACTCGGAGCCGAACACTGCGGTTAGACTATTGATCACATCTTGAGGTGCATAGATGCGAATTTGATTCCTGTCGTCATAGTAGGGTTCAGCAAAGGCCGTGGCGAAAATGTGATCCATGTGTGCATGAGTGATTAACACATGCGCTGAGCGTGACTCGTTCTCTGTGGAATCATCCCAGCGCTGGCTCAGCTGAATTCCTAAGTCGCGTAAGCCGCTGCCGGCGTCGACAATCAGCAATGCATCGGGAGTCCGCACTTCGATGCAGCTGGTATTTCCTCCGTAAGTCGAGCGAATCCAGAATGGTACCTTCGCCTGCAGGATCTGTCGAAGTTGCGTATCACTGGCCGATTCGAGCTTGGTTAGCTGGCCGGTGGAACTCAGCAACCGCAGACTTTCGACAATCTTGTCAGTCACTTCACCCGGCCGGAGTGAGCGCGTAAAGGTACCCGTTGTTCCCCAATAGGTGAGTTCAAACTCGAACGCATCGACCATTTCTATGCTCTTGGACGCCTGTTCGGGACGGTTGACTCGGTCGTCTCCGAACTCGCTTCTACCCGCTTCGATTGAGGGGGCCAACGCTTGGTTTTAGTCGCTGTGTACTGATTGAGGCAATTCGTATCTCGCATTTTCAGGTTTGCTTACAGCGTCTGACTAGAATTTGTTAAACTGAGGGAATCAGCAGGGCTTCCTCCGATTCCAAGTCTTGCCAAGCCAAAAACCCTCCCGAGCTCGATGATTCGTCACTGTCTCTTGATCGTCACCGTTGTCTCACAGGCAACTACGCTGTCGGCTGAGCAGGTTGACTTCGTACGCGACGTTCGCCCTATCTTGTCGGATAAATGTACACCTGCCACGGCCCCGACGAAGCGTCGCGAGAAGCGGACTTGCGGTTCGATAATCGAGACGACGCCGAGTACGTCCTTTCGCCGGGCGAGCCGGACGACAGCGAGCTGCTGGCGCGAATCACGGCGAGCGACCCCGATCTGATCATGCCGCCAGCGACGTCCAAGCTAAGTCTGTCGCGAGCGGAGATCGAGACGCTTCGGCAGTGGATCGCCGAAGGCGCCCCGTACGAGCAACACTGGTCATTCGAGCCATTGGCCGAAGTCGCACTTCCAACGATTCGTCATCAGGACTGGCCTACCAATGCGATCGATTTTTTTATCCTCAGTCGTATGGAGGAAGCCGGTTTTGACCCCGCACAACGAGCCGCCAAGCAACGCTTGATTCGTCGCATCAGCTTCGACCTGACGGGGCTGCCACCTAACTTGGCCGAAATCGATCGATTTCTCAATGATACAAGCGATAAAGCGTACGAACGATTAGTTGATCGACTGCTGAGCAAAGAACAGTACGGCGAGCGGATGGCAAGTGACTGGCTGGATGTCGCCCGATATTCCGACACCTACGGATATCAAGTCGACCGAGATCGGCATGTTTGGCCGTGGCGGGATTGGGTCATCAAGGCCTTCAATCAAAACCTGCCTTATGATCAGTTTGTGATCAGCCAGTTAGCCGGTGACCTGTTGCCATCCCCTTCGGATGACCAGATTTTAGCCACAACATTCAATCGACTTCACCCTCAGAAGGTCGAAGGAGGCAGCGTTCCCGAAGAGTTCCGTGTCGAATATGTCGCCGATCGCAATCACACGTTCGGCACCGCGTTCTTGGGATTGACTCTTGAATGTGCTCGGTGCCACGAGCACAAATACGACCCAATCACGCAGAAAGAGTATTACCAGCTGTTCGCCTTCTTCAACAGTATCGACGAAGCAGGTCTGTATTCTTATTTTACCTCGTCCGTTCCGACGCCGACGATGTTGTTGACCGACGACAAGGCTCGCGAATCGATGCGACGAGTTCGCGAGCGGGTTGAGCAAGCTGAGGCGGCTCTCGACAAGTGTTTCGCCGCTCAAGCCAGCGATTATGACAACTGGTTGTCACAGCGGCCGTCAGAGTTCACGATCAGGGGAGAAGTTCAGCATCTGGATTTTGAGTCGGAATCCAAAGGGCCCAACAAGACCGTTGCCGGGCCCGTCGGTCGCGCGATTCAATTGTCCGGCGACGATGGCATCGGCCTTAAGGGTGGGAATTTCTCGCGGAATCAGCCGTTTTCCGTATCGTTCTGGATGAACACGCCGGATCGCAAGGAGCGAGCGGTCATCTTTCATCGATCAAGGGCGTGGACGGATGCAGCGAGCCGCGGTTACCAACTGCTGCTCGAGGATGGGCGGTTGAGCGCGTCGTTAATCCACTTATGGCCCGGCAATGCGATAAGGGTCCGGACGAAAGAGACCGTGGCGATCGGTGAGTGGATTCATGTCGCGATGACGTATGATGGATCAAGCCGATCTGAAGGATTGTCGTTGTTTATCGATGGACAGCCCGCGCCAGTCGATACCGTTCGCAACAACCTCTACAAGAACATCACGGGAGGTGGCGGCGATAACATCACAATCGGTGAACGATTCAGGGATCGAGGGTTCACCGGTGGCAAAGTTGATGAGTTCCGCGTTTTCGATCGTCAACTGACATGGATCGAAGTTCAGCAACTTCACGATGGAACGGCTCTGCAGATCGCGTTCGACACTCAAACAACAGACTTGTCGCAGCGGCAACGCCAGCAGCTTCGAGAGTTCTATCTGCATACGGTGAATTCGGCATACCAGGCCTGTCTGCAGGACCTACAGCAGCTCAGAGGAGAGCGCAGTAAGGCCGTCGACGGAATCCAAGAAATCATGGTCATGCGAGAGATGCCGTCGCCACGACCTACCTTTAGGCTCAACCGCGGAGCGTACGACGCGCCGGCCGAAGCAGTGACCGCGGAAACTCCGGCGTTCCTCCCAGAATTTCCCGTCGGCCAGCCCCGCAACCGCTTGGGCCTGGCCCGATGGCTCACAAGTCCCGACCACCCGCTGTTGGCCCGAGTGACGGTCAATCGATTCTGGCAGCAGTGTTTCGGTCATGGGTTAGTGCAGACGCCTGAGGACTTCGGCAGTCAAGGGGCGCCCCCGACTCATCCTCAGCTCCTGGATTGGTTGGCGAAGGATTTTGTGGACAACGGATGGGACGTCAAACGTTTGATGAAAATGATCGTCATGTCGTCCACCTATCAGCAAGACTCGATCTTCGACCAAGAAAAGGAGCGTCGTGACCCAGAGAACCGGTTGCTATCACGAGGACCTCGTTATCGACAATCCGCCGAGATGATCCGAGACAATGCGCTCGCGGTCAGCGGTTTGCTAGTCGATCGAATTGGCGGAGCGCCGGTTCGACCCTATGAAGTCGCCGTCTCCTTCAAGCCGCTGAAGCCAGATGATGGGGAAGGACTTTATCGTCGGAGCCTCTACACTTTCTGGAAACGCACAGCGCCCGCTCCGGTCATGATGGCCCTTGATGCGTCGAAACGTGACGTGTGTGTGGTCAAGCGAGAGCGAACGTCGTCCCCGCTGCAGGCCTTTGTGTTGCTGAATGATCCGCAGTTCGTCGAGGCGTCACGTGTATTCGCTCAGCAACTCTTGCGTGACCATGGCGACGATACTGAAACTTGGATCGCGCAAGCATTTCGCAAGATGACAAGCCGCCGGCCTTCGCAGATCGAACTGGAGATTCTTTTAGATCTATGGGATGCACAGCGGCGCCACTTTCAACAGCATCCGGAAAAGGCTGTCGCATTCCTCAAGACGGGATCGGCATCGGTGGATAAAGAGCTTGACGCAGCGCCTTTGGCGGCCGCGACAAGTGTGATTAGTACTCTCTTCAGCTTTGATGAATGTGTTGTGAAGCGTTAACGTCGATGAGATTCAAGGATCATCCTGATGTTTGAAGATCGCTGTAGCGGATTTGAGTCCACGCGGGGTATGCCACGCCGCGATTTCTTGAATCGGTTTGGCATGGGGCTGGGTGCGCTCGCGCTATCGGACATCATGTCGCGTGACTCGACCGTGAATGCTGCCGTCGCTCCGCGAAAGCCAAGACCTCATTTTGGACAAAACGCCAAACGTATCATCTATCTATTCCAGAGTGGTGGTCCGTCTCAGATGGACCTTTATGACTACAAGCCACTGCTGAATGAAAAACATGGCACCGAGTTACCAGGCGACATCCGCATGGGCCAGCGGTTGACGGCCATGTCCGGCAATCAAGCCAGTTTGCCGCTAGCCGGGTCGCCCTTTAGGTTCTCACAACATGGTGAGAGTGGTGCATGGGTCAGCGATCTGTTGCCCCACATCTCGGAAATCGTCGACGACCTGACGTTCGTCAAGTCGATGCACACCGAGGCGATCAATCACGGCCCGGCTGTGACTTACTTTCAAACGGGATCGCAGTTTCCGGGGCGACCGAGCATGGGCGCTTGGTTGCACTACGGGTTGGGTTCGGAAAACGAAAATCTGCCAGCCTTTGTGGTGATGGTCACGAAAAACAAGGGCGGCCAGCCACTTGTTTCGCGACTTTGGGGCAGCGGTTTTCTGCCTTCCAAATATCAAGGCGTTCGCTTTCGATCTGGCCGTGATCCGGTTCTGTATTTGAACAATCCCGACGGCATCGATGAATCAAGTCGACGCGAAATGCTCGATGCGCTTCGCCGGCTGCATGAAGAAGAGTACAAGCGAGTGGGAGATGCCGAAATTGAGGCTCGCATTGCACAATATGAGCTGGCTTATCGAATGCAGTCGTCGATACCGGAAGCGACCGACCTCTCGAGCGAGCCGGAGCATGTCTTCAAGGAATATGGCGAAGATGCGCGTAACCCCGGCACCTACGCAGCCAACTGCCTTCTCGCAAGACGTCTGGCTGAACGTGGTGTGCGCTTCATTCAGCTATATCATCCGGGTTGGGATCAACACGGGAGTTTGCCTGCGGGGATCAAGACACAAGCCCGTGAGACCGATCAAGCGTCCGCAGCTTTGGTGAGAGATCTCAAACGTCGTGGATTACTCGAAGATACGCTGGTGATTTGGGGTGGTGAGTTCGGACGAACGAACTATTGCCAGGGAAAACTGACCAGCAACAACTTTGGCAGAGATCATCATCCTCGATGTTTCACGCTCTGGATGGCTGGCGGGGGAATTCGCCCAGGCACCACCTATGGCGTAACGGATGACTACGGATACAACGTCATCGAAAACCCGGTGCACATTCACGACCTGCAAGCCACCATTTTGCATCTGATGGGGATCGACCACGAACGACTAACGTTCAAATACCAAGGTCGTCGATTTCGTCTGACCGACGTTCATGGGGAATTGATTCAGCCGATCATGGCTTGAACGAACCCTGTCGTGTTGACGTCATCGCGACTTCGGATTCAATGGGCTTCAAGCCAATTCTTTCCCGTGCCGATCTCCACGACAATCGGTACCTTCATCGGCATTGCCGTCTTCATTGCTTCCTCGATTAACGGGGAAACAGTGTCTTGTTCGGGCTGGAAGAGGTCAAACACGATCTCGTCGTGCACGGTCAACAGCATTTTGGTTTGAAAGTTGCCGTCGTCGAGGGCGCGATGCACCTTGATCATTGCCAGTTTGAGGAGATCCGCGGCCGTCCCTTGAATTGGACTGTTCATGGCAAGGCGTTCCGCCGCACTGCGGACCGAGTAATTTTTTGAGTTAATGTCGCGAAGATACCGACGGCGACCCGTCAAAGTGGTGACATAGCCGTGCTCGCGAGCGTACTCGATCGTATTGTCAATGTATTTGCGGACCGCGGGGTATTGCTCGAAATAGTTGGTGATCAAATCACTGGCTTCGCGACGTGGAATGTTCAGACGCTGTTGCAGGCCGAATGCCGATATGCCGTAGATAATGCCGAAGTTGACTGTCTTTGCTTTGTCACGCATTTCGCGCGTGACGTCCTGCGGATCGATCTTATAGACCTTCGAAGCGGTGAGGGAGTGAATATCGGCGTTGGTGCGGAACGCATCCATCATTGCGTCGTCACCGCTCAATTCTGCCATGATGCGAAGTTCAATCTGAGAGTAGTCCGCCGCCAGCAGCAAGTAATTGTCATCTCGTGGTACGAATGCTGCGCGGATTTCACGACCGCGTTGCTTGCGGACCGGAATCGTCTGAAGATTGGGATTGTTGGATTGCATACGTCCGGTTGCCGTCCAGGACTGGCCGTACGTGGTATGTACTCGCCCAGTTTGTGGGTTTGTGAAGGTTGGCAGCTGATCCACGTAGACCGATTTCAGTTTGACGGCATTGCGATAGTCGAGCACATCACGCACGATCTCGTGAGCTATCAGTCGATTTAGATCGTTCTCGCGTGTTGAGTATTGGCCGGTCGGCGTCTTCTTTGGCTTGTCATCGAGCTTCAACTCCTCATACAAAACAACCCCCAGCTGTTTGGGTGAGTCGATATTGAATTCATGGCCTGCTGCCTGGAATATCCGCTGTTGTAACATGTCGATTTCATCCGACAGCTGTTGCGAATACGCATGCAAGGCTTCGTTATCGATACGGATTCCCTCGTGTTCCATATCGACCAGGACCGGTGTCAATGGACATTCGACTTCGTAGACAACCTGAGCGACTCCGCGCTGCTCGATGTCCTCACGAATCACGCGACTCACCTGCAGCGCAATATCTGCATCTTCACAGGCATATTCGGCGACCTGGGCCAGCGGAACGTCCCGCATGCTTTTCTGCCCTTCGCCCCGTTCGCCGATGAGATCACTCGTCGGAATCGGTCGATAGCCGAGGTAGAGCTTGGCCAAATAGTCGAGGCCGTGCTTCATCTCAGGCTCTTTCATCGAGTGCGCAAGCATGGTGTCCATCAGCTTGCCGTACACCTCGAAACCGTGCCACTTGAGTAAGGTCAGGTCGTACTTCAAATTGTGCCCAATCTTTTCCATCGCGTCGTCTTCAAAGACGGAACGAAATTCTTCGAGCAACTCGATCACGGCCTCTCGCTCAGGTGGGCAAACGACGTAATAGGCTGTGTGCGGTTCGAATGAGAAGGCCAGGCCAAGCGGTTCGGCACTTCTTGGATCCAAACCTGTCGCCTCCGTGTCGAAACAAAAAGCCGGCTGCTCTTTCAACTTTGCGATCAGCTCAGCCCGTTCATCCTTTGTCTGGACCGTATGGTACTCATGCGGAACGTCGCGGATGGTTTTGTCTTCGTCGGGAGGCTCATCAAACAGTCGCGCTTGAATCTCCTGCTCACGCTTTTCACGAATAACCGCGGTTCGCGCTGGGGCCGTCGAAAAGTTACGGCCAAAAAGTCGCTTGCCGAGCGTCTCAAACTCCAATTCCATGAACAGTGACGTGAGCGCTTTTTCGTCAACCTCCGCGCGGGCAAACGAATCGAGTGTGAAGTCATGCGGCACGTCCGTCATGATCGTGACAAGACTTTTGGACAGCTGTGCTTGTTCTGCGTTTTCCTCGATGCGTTCCTTTTGTTTCCCTTTCAATTCGTCGGTGTGCTGAAGTAGATTCTCGACCGAGTCGAATTGGGAAATGAGTTTCTGCGCGGTCTTCTCACCGACTCCCGGGACACCCGGTACATTGTCTGACGTATCTCCCATCAGTCCCAACACATCAATCACCTGATCAACTCGTTTGACCTTCCACCGATCCAAGACCTCGTCAACTCCCAGTAGTTCGAAGGTCGCCCCTTGTCGTCCTGGTTTCCAGACCCAGATTCGATCGGTGACGAGCTGGTGAAAGTCCTTGTCCGGAGTCACAAGGTAGGTCAGGAATCCCTCTTCCGCGGCTTCGAGAGCCAGCGTCCCCAGAATATCGTCGGCTTCAACTCCGGAAACTCGAATGATCGGAATTCGAAACGCTTCCAGAAGCCGAAAAACGTAGGGAACCTGAACACTCAGGTCTTCGGGCATTTCTTGACGCTGTGCCTTGTATTCCGCGTAGACCTCGTGTCGGTGCGTCGGTTCAGATGTATCAAAAGCGGCCGCAATGTGTGTTGGCGACTCCCGATTCAACAAGTCAACGAGCGTGTTGCAAAAGCCGAATACGGCTGAAGTGCAGAATCCGGCCGATGTAAAGCGTGGACTTCGAATCAGTGCAAAGTGGGCGCGATAGATCAACGCCATCCCGTCCAACAAGAAGAGGCGTTGCTGGTCGCCGTTTTGAGGTCCTGAAGAATTCGACGATTTAGCCATCTCGTATCCGTTCGCGTCCGTCATTCGAAACTCGTATCATAAGAGCGTCATCGTCGGTCGTCGATACGGTAGGGTCGCGGTGACCCTATGAACGTCACACTGCGTTGATGAAAAATGATTGATGCTGGTCGATCGTGTTAGGCAGAGGGGGATCAACTGTGAATCGCCGAGAGTTATTGAAGTTATCCGGGGCCCTCGCCATGTCACCGCTTGCTCAAAACGTTCTACGAGCCGAGCCGGTTGACCCACCCTTCATCGACCACGGTCAACTTGAAGCTCGCAATCGGAATCGATCGACCGTAGTCTGCCAACGGGGCTTGGTTTGTGCCAGTCAACCATTGGCAGCAATGGCCGGGGTTGACATTCTCAAGGCCGGTGGAAATTGTGTCGACGCCGCCATCTGCACCAACGCCGCCCTCGGTGTCACCGAACCGGCAAGTAACGGAATTGGCGGGGACCTGTTTGCGATCCTCTGGATTGAGAAGGATCAGCAGCTGTACGGTCTCAATGCTAGTGGTCGAGCACCCTATGACTGGAACCTGGATGAAGCAAGTCAGCTCGGTTTGGTAGCCATTCCGCGTTTCAGTCCGCTCAGCTGGAGTGTGCCTGGCTGTGTGAGTGGTTGGGATGCGCTCAGCCGTCGGTTTGGAAAGCTATCGCTCAAGCAATGCCTCGAACCGGCGATTCATTACGCTCGTGCTGGATTCCCTTTGTCGCCGATCATCGCCGGCCAATTCAAATTTGACCCCAGCACAAACACGAACTTGGCCACGGTCTATCATCCGGACGGTCGCGTGCCGAAATACGGTGAGATTTTTCGGAATCCGCAGCTTGCCGACAGTTACGAAGCGATCGCGAATGACGGTGCTGCCGCATTTTATCAAGGTCGAATCGCAGAGAGCATTGTTGCAAAGTCGAGCGAACTCGGCGGAAAGATGAGTCTCAAGGATCTACGCGACCATCGTCCCACATGGGTCGATCCTGTGAGCGCAAGCTATCGCGGTTGGGACCTCTGGGAATTACCACCGAACGGGCAGGGGATCGCGGCACTGCAGATCTTGAACATTCTCGAGAACTTCGACATCAGCCAACTTCAGCCCAACTCAGCCGAGCATCTGCATTTGTTTGTTGAGGCGAAGAAACTTGTGTTCGAAGACCGAGCCCAATACTACGCCGATATGGATTTCGCTTCTGTGCCGCTGGATTGGCTGATTTCAAAAGAGTATGCCAAGGAGCGAGCTGCGTTGATTGATCCGCAGATGGCACGACAGGAGCTGCGATTTGGTGATCCTCCTTTGGACAGCGACACGATCTACATGACAGCCGCCGACAAAGATGGAAATATGATCTCGCTGATCCAAAGCACCTACTACGGGTTTGGATCGACGATCTGCCCCGAAGGAGTTGGCTTCTCGATTCAGAATCGAGGCCAAGCGTTCTCGTTGGACCCGAACCATCGGAACCGACTCGAGCCGCATAAGCGACCGTTCCACACGATCATTCCCGCCTTCCTGACGCGCGACGGACGTCCGATCATGGCCTTCGGTGTCATGGGAGGCGACTTCCAACCGCAGGGTCACAGCCAAGTGCTTATGAACATGATCGATTTTCGCATGTCACCTCAACAAGCTGGAGAACAACCGCGAGTTTCACACGCTGGCAGCAGCAGTCCGTGGGGTGATGCGGTGATCGACGGTGGCGAATTGATCTTGGAACATGGCATCGATCCGAAAGTGAAGCAGCAATTGGAAGAGATGGGGCACCGTATCTCCCCAACCGTCAGTGCCCACGGAGGCTATCAAGCGATTTGGCGGCTTGATTCGCCCCTCCGTTACTTTGGCGGCTCTGATCCGCGCAAAGATGGCGCGGCATTGGGTTATTAGTTCGGGATCCTGCGTACCGAGCGGTTCACAGCTTGCAGGCAGCAAGACTGTTGCAGTTACATCACGCGGTAAGGGATTCAATCATCGTCCGTTCCGCTTCAAGAATCGGTGCGATGATGTCATCGATTTCCTGCATCTCCGCAGTTGTCAACTGACGATACGGTGGTCGCGGATCTCCAAAATCGAGATCGAGATGCTTCATGGCATATTTCAGAAAAGAGACGTTATACGAACTGTCGTCTCGCGCACGATAGTACTCGATCGGTAGAATGATTTTCTGTAACCGCAAAGCCTCGTCCCAATCCCCGCGAGATTGTGACGCGTGCATGCTCAAGGTCAGTCGCGGGCAGATGTTCCCGGCCCCGCTGGTATAGCCTCGTGCGCCGGCAAGTGCGAAGAACGGAGCAAATCGCTCGGCACTTCCACAGAACCAGTCGATCCGCCCTTCGTCTTGATGGACGATCGTTTGAAAGGCGCTGATGTCGTTCACAGCATATTTGACACCGACGACGTGCTCCAACTGCGCCAGTTCGAGTAACAGACGGTCGGAAGGAAGGGGTGCCTTTTTGTAGACAATTGTCGGACACTCCAACTGCTTGATTAGCTGCGAATAGTAGTCTCTTGCACCGTCATCCGAAAGGTAGGGAAACCCCAGTGGCATCACCAGGACACCGCTGGCTCCGGCCTGCAGGGCGCGTCGTCCGATGTCGGCTGCGTGTGACAACTGAAGTCCAACCGGTGCGAGAACAGACGCCCGCGAACCTACAACTTGGCATGTCATCTCGACTGCTGACACGATTTCGTCAGCCGTCAGCGTATGGAACTCAGAGCTTCCAGCACAAGGGATAAACACCTTCACACCAGCATCCAACAAACGCTGTGTATTGTGCTGCATCGGCTCGAGTGACAGCATGCCGCGCGAATCGAATGCTGTCAGCGGAACCATTTGTACTTGCCAAAGCGACTCGCGATCGAAAGTCGATGCCATAGGTAAAACCTGACTAAGATTCTTTACGTACGACCAAGGCCCGCCATGGGCTCCAACGGCGATCACTATCCGCGAACGTTGCGATCGGTCGTTGAGCATACCATAGTATAGGGCTGTTGGGAGCACGATTGGCGGTATCACCAACGACGGCCGCTTTACCAAGACAGCGATCATCCGCTCGATTATTGAAAGGAACCGGCATGAACAACAATCAATGGAAAGAAGAATACGAAGTTGACCGTGCCTCATTGCCGTCTCGACCGGTGGTCGGACGAAGGGGCTTCCTGGCGGCGGCCGCCGCAACAACGTTGATGGCGGGACGCACGAAGGCCCGTGACTTTGGACCCCATGCTCCGCCAGTCCGCTATCCAGATCCCGACATCCTTGTCTTAGATACACGGTTTGCGAAGTACAGGTTAGGGAATACGCCGATTCAACGTGTTCACATTGGGAATCTGTGGGCGGAGGGTCCCGCTTGGAACGGCGTGGGGCGATACTTGTTGTGGAGCGACATCCCCAACAACGTGCAGCGCCGACTGATTCTAGAAAATGGAAACGTCAGCACGTTTCGACAACCTTCCGGGAACAGCAACGGTAATACGTTCGATTTTCAAGGACGACAGATTTCTTGTGAGCATGGAAATCGACGTGTGGTGCGCTACGAACACAACGGCGGCATCACCGTGCTGGCCGACAAATGGCAGGGCAAGCCCCTCAATGCTCCCAACGATGCGGTTGTCCATCCCAGCGACGGCGCCATTTGGTTCACGGATCCCGGTTACGGTAGCCTGATGGACTACGAAGGCAATAAAGGCAAGTTGCACATTAAGGAAGCGGTCTATCGCATCGATGCGACGTCGGGAAGGCTTTCGAAAGTGACCGACGAGATTTACAAGCCAAACGGTCTCTGCTTCTCGCCTGACTACAAGAAACTGTACGTCGCGGACACCGGTTCAACTCACTACGCTGATGCGCCCAGGAATATCAAAGTGTGGGACGTCGTGGACGAAAAAAAGCTGGCCAGTGGCCGCGAGTTTACATCGATGAAGATGGGCGATAACGCTGGACTTGCAGATGGAATCCGGTGCGATGTAGACGGCAACATCTGGTCAAGTGCTGGCTGGGTGGGTGCCGGCTATGATGGCGTACACATTTTTGCACCGGACGGTGAACGGATCGGGCTGATTCGCTTGCCGGAGATCTGCAGCAACGTTTGCTTCGGTGGCCCCAAACGCAATCGACTGTTTATGACCGCCAGCCAATCGGTTTACGCCGTTTATGTCGAGACACGCGGCGCCCACATTTCATAGAGATCGCGCTGGCTGAGCAACAGTTCGCCAACTACGCCAACACTTGCTGCACCACTCGCCCGTGCACGTCAGTGAGGCGGAAGTCCCGCCCCTGCGCGCGAAAGGTAAGCTGTTCGTGGTTCACCCCAAGCAGGTGCAACATCGTTGCGTGCAGGTCGTGCACATGACAGATGTTTTCCACCGAATTGTAGCCCAGTTCGTCTGTGTTTCCGTAACTCATTCCGCCTCGGACGCCTCCGCCGGCCATCCACATTGAGAATCCTTTGATGTGGTGGTCACGCCCATTTCCCTGAGCCATTGGCGTTCTGCCGAACTCGCCCGTGAAAACGACCAAGGTGTCGTCCAGCATGCCGCGCTGCTTGAGGTCCAGCACCAACGCGGTCGTGCCCTGATCCACAAGCTTGGCCGTCGTACTGATCGCGTTTTTGATGCCGCCATGATGGTCCCAGCCGCGATGATAGAGCTGGATAAACCGCACGCCACGTTCGGCTAGTCGGCGAGCCAACAAGCAGTTACTAGCGAAAGACCCGTCGCCGCCCTTGGTGCCATAGAGATCCAGGATGTGCTGCGGCTCGTCGGACAGATCCATCAGCCCAGGCACGCTTGCTTGCATCCGGAACGCCATCTCGTACTGCGCGATTCGCGCCGCCACTTCCGGGTCGTCGACGACATCTCCGTGCAGTTGATTCAGCTGACTCACGGCATCGACGATCGCGCGCTGATCGTTTTCGCTGACGCCTTTGGGCCGATCCACATAGAGGACCGGTGCGCCGGAGGCATGAAATTGTACGCCTTGAAAGCGGCTCGGTAGGAAGCCACTATGCCATTGCCTTGCAGCGATCGGTTGATCCTGCCCGCCACCTCTTGAAGTGAGGACGACGAACCCGGGCAAATTGTTGGATTCACTTCCTAGCCCATACAAAATCCAGGACCCCATGCTCGGGCGACCGGAAATCGCGGTGCCAGTATTCATGAACGTATGTGCCGGATCATGATTAATCTGCTCGGTTTTCATCGAGCGAATGATGCACATCTCGTCGGCGATTTGCGGCAGATGTTCGAACACCGTGCAAATCTCTTGACCGGACTGTCCGTAGCGGCCGAAGGGATGTTGTGGGCCGAAGCAATTGAGCTTTGCTCCCTGAAGCTGCGCGATGGGTTGGCCTTTGGTAAACGATTCGGGCATCGGCTGACCGTGCATCTCAGCCAGCTTTGGTTTGTAATCGAAGGTCTCCAGATGTGATGGACCACCGGCCATACAAAGGAAGATCACGCGCCGAGCCCGATTGGGAATTTGCAAGGGTCGTGAGACGCCAGACCACTGGGATGCGGCACTGAAATGCTCAGTGCGTCCTTCGGATGACAACATCGAGCCGAGCGCCATGGTGCCCACGCCTGTTGCCATGCGGCCCAAGAAGGTTCTTCGCTTTAGGTAATTAGCCCATAGACTTTGCATTGTTTGCTCGGTGACAAATGCTGTTGTCGATTAGTATCGTGTAATTGTTTCGTGCAGATTCAACAGAACTCGCGCCACGGCTGTCCACGCCCCTAGTTCCGCCACGTCAATACTCTGCTGTGGTTGTGACTTCCCCACACTAGCCAATTGTTCCGCCGCGTCCTCGTCCTGTTTATAGCGTTCGAGTTGTTCGGCAAAGACTCGTGTCAGGATTCGCATTTCTTCCTGTGTCGCATCACGCTGCACGACCGCCCGCAAAGCCCATTGAATCTTCTCACTTACATCACCTGACGCCTCTGTCATGATTCTCTCCCCGAACTTGCGGGCAGATTCGACATACGTTGGATCGTTCAGCAACACCAAGGCTTGCAGCGGTGTGTTGGAACGAGGACGCTGAGCCGTGCATTCCTCTCGAGTGGGTGCGTCGAAAGCCGCCAGACTAGGGTGCAAGAAAGTTCGACACCAATAGGTATAGACACCGCGTCGATACTGGTCGACACCCGGATCCGACTGGTACTTGCGTTTCGGAAAATTCAACTGTGCCCAGTAACCTGCTGGTTGATAGGGCTTCACACTCTCGCCCCCAAGGCGGTGAACCAATAAGCCACTGACCGAAAGGGCAGTATCGCGAATCATTTCGGCATCAAGTCGATAGCGATTCTGTCGAGCAAGCCACGCGTTCTGCGGGTCCTCAGCATCAAGGCGCGCTGATGACGCAGAATCCTGTTGATAGGTGCGTGACGTGACGATCAAGCGAATGATGTGTTTGGTATTCCAATCGCTTTCGATGAACTCGGTCGCCAGCCAATCCAGCAGTTGCGAATGGGTCGGATATGCACCCTGGTGTCCGAAGTCATCGGGTGTGCGAATTAGTCCTTCACCAAACATCAAGCGCCAGAAGTGGTTGACAATCACGCGCGCGGTGAGGGGATTGTCGCGGGAGATGATCCAATGGGCTAGATCCGTTCGGGACGGCACAGCGCCCTCGACGCGTAGCGATCCGAACAGGGCCGGGATATCGGCTTCGACCACGGGGCCCGATTCGTCCAGCCAGTTTCCACGCGGCAGAACCCGCATCACACGGGGAGTAATCGACTTCACAATCAGAGTACGACGAACTTTAGCGTTAAGCCTCTTCAGTTCAGCTTCGCGAGATTTCAAGTCGCTACGCAGCTTGGGCAACGTCGCATCAATCGCCTCATCGTCGGCTGAATCATCGGCCTTCTTCTTGCCTTCGGCCTCTTTAATCTCAGATTGGAGTTCGGAGACTTGTTGCCGCAACTCAGCGAGCCTTCCTGTTTGTTTCGATGTTGGCAAAGAGAGATTTGCGTTTTGCGCCCCGACCGCCGCTTCTTCGATATCGGCAAAGAACGCAGCGAACTGATAAAAGTCCTGCATCGTAAACGGATCGAATTTGTGATCGTGGCACTGAGCGCATCCGAGTGTTGTTCCGAGCCAGACGGTCGAAACGTTACGCACTCGATCCGCAGCGTAGATCGCGCGGTATTCCTTTGGCTGCGCACCTCCCTCCTGCGTTGTTTGAAGCAGTCGGTTATAGCCTGACGCAATTCGCTGCTGTAAATTCGCGTTCGGGATCAAATCTCCTGCAATTTGAACGACTGTGAACTCGTCAAATGGCATGTTGGAGTTGAAGGCTTCGATGATGAAGTCTCGATAAGCTGCGATCTCGCGATGTTGATCGCCGTGATAGCCACACGTGTCGGCAAAACGCACCAGATCCAGCCAGAACGATGCCATTCGCTCGCCGAAGTGTTCGGACTCGAGATACTCTTCGACCAACTCATCGTACGCCTTCGCAGAGTCGTTTTGGACGAACTGCCGGACACGTTCTGAGCTGGGAACTAGCCCCGACAGGTCAAAGCTAAGTCGCCGTGCCAGGGTGCGCCGATTTGCATTGTTCGCCTGAGCAACCGTTCGTTGTTGATTCTGACGGAGCACAAAATGGTCGATCGGATTCAGCGGCCAGTCCGAGTCGACCGTCGGGATCGCGGGCCGCTGTATGGGCGCGTACGACCAGTGGGTCGTGAACTGAGCGCCTTCATCAATCCAGCGGCGAAGCAGCTTGATTTCCTCCGCAGTCAACCGCCGTTTGTTGACACCCGCTGGCGGCATCTGTACGTCGGGATCGTCGCTCAGCAACCGCATGACAATCTCACTCGCCTCCGAGTCACCCGGAACGATTGCCGACTCGATCGCTGCATCGCGAATGTCCAGTCGAAGATCGTTTTCTTGACCGTTTCGATCGGGACCGTGGCAGGCGTAACACGAATCGGATAGAAGTGGGCGAATCTGGCGGTTGAAATCAACCGATTTCGATTCCTCCGCGCGGATGGATGTCGCAAAAATCAGAACGACGCCAGCAATCGAGCAAAGACCAAACCGGATAGACATCGATCGACTCATGAATTGCCCTGAAAGTTGTCGCGGAGTGAAGAGGCGACGATGCACGATCGTCGGGGTGCACATGCCTAATATATACGAGATGCGTTTTGGAATCGAATCGTTCACCGAGATGGGCCGAAAAGCAGCTTGTACGCCCGCGATGCGTGCCGTCACACGCTCGTAATCGTGGCGTCGCCTCAGTCCAACTCGAAGTCAGCAATCAATGGCAGATGATCCGACGCTTGTCGCGAGATTCTCGAACGCGATCGAAAACAATGGTCGCAGGTGATCCCACCGCGGAAGAACAGACGGTCCAGGGGACGGAGCGGCTGGAAGGCAGGAAAAGTATTGAGCGGTCCAGAAGTCGGAGTCAGGCCGGCGGGTCGCAGGATTCGGTTCCCTAAGTTTCCCCAAACATCGTTGAGGTCTCCACCCATGATCATTGCCGTCGTGCGATGCGTGTGCCGAAACATCGAATCTTCCAACAATCGTTTGAGCTGCATCGCGCGTTCGTAGCCGGCTAGTCCAAGATGCAAATTAAACAAGACTAACGTTCGCCGATGGTGCTCTGTCTTCAAATGGCAATGCACGGCGATGGCTCGGCGCCGTTTCTTTAAGGGAACCGTCAATTCGACGTGATGCGTGTCCGATAGCGGGAACCGGCTGATGATTGCATTGCCATAACAGCCACTTCGCAATCGTACGTTCGCCTGGAATACGCGGTGCTTCAACCCCAACTCATCTCCCAGCCAATCAACCTGCCGGTGGTGCCGAGATCGTGGAACTCCGTCGTCGACTTCTTGCATGAACACAATGTCCGGCGCGTAATGCGCCAGCGTCTCTGCGATTCGCTCGGGCCGGTAACGCCGGTCGACTCCCCCAATTCCCTTGTGAATGTTGTAGGTGACTAGTCGAAATCGCATAGGCAGCGACGGGTGCAGTCCGCCGGTGAACTGCGAGCCCGGGAATTCTCGGTAATTTCACTTGGTTGGAGGGTGCGCCGATGTGCTGGACGCCGGACGACGAAGTCCGCTGCGGTGGGGCGGTTGGCTCCCCCATCCCGGCAACCGGCAGAGCCCGATCCGCCCTCCTGTGGAGCTGGGGTAACCCGACCGGGGACGCACCGAGAGGGTTCTTCACCTGGTGACCAATCATAAAGCACGTGACACGAGCTTCAAATCGTCCCCGCAGAAAAAACGATGAACTGGCGCTTCGTCCCCTAGCATGCGGGCTCTTGGTCCATGGTGCATGTGGCTCTTGGCATCAGATTCGACTGATTGACAATGGCCCGCCCAAGAGCGATGAAGAACGTTTGTTGAAGACCGCCTGTCCCGCGGTCGCACTGACCTGTTCAGGAGATCAGTCGATGATGAAAGCGACAACCTCTGTCCTGCTGATGAGTTTCGCAGCGGTCGTTTCTGGAGCCGAAATTAGTGATACAGCGACCTCGCGCCTGCCGGAGTCCGATTTTGTCCTGTATCGAGGAGTCGCAGTATTGCCCGCGGACGGTTTTTGGCAGGTTCGATCGGTTCAAGACGAGGCACTTGACCAGTTGTACTTGGTCCCGTCCGAGCAGGCTCGACACAGCCAACTCGGCGTACGTCTGACCGCCGTAATTCGCCAACGTCGTACCGATCAAGGACGTTGGAAGGTCCAGTCGGTGTATCAAGCGTGCTCCGAATATGCTCAAGCGCACGACGGTCGAGGGCCGTCTGCTGTGACAGATTTCGACGCAGAGAAGTACGGCTATCTGAGAGAGAACCTGCAAACCACACCTTGGTATCGCGACTCGGACTTGGGCGACTTGGATGAGGTTAAGGGGCCATTTGTCTTTCTCGTGCCGAACGCCAAGTTTCACTTCACTGACGAAGACAACCCCTCAGTACCAGCCGACAAACGTGAGGTACTGGCCGTCGAGCTTCGTCCTTACATTGACGATGGCCAACACTGGGTTTTATACACCGACCGATCCTGTCTGCGGCAAGAAGTTGATGCCGAGCTGCTGAAGAAATTTGATTTCAAAATCCGACCCGTTATCCGTCGCGATCAGCTGACCACAGAGGATCTGAAGCGCTCCAGCGTTAAGTACACGTTTGTTGCGGTGCGGCGGTCGTCGGACGATAGCGAGCTGCAACTATCACTCTTCAACACGATAAGCGGTGACGAGCGGCGTTTGAATTGGGATTTGTCGCAAGCGAAGGAGCAAGCATCGGTTATCAAATCGTTGAAGCAAGCTCGCCAAATTGCCTGGAGTGCTTACATCCGAACGAGCCCCGCGCCGATACTGCGAGACTGGCTCTCGCACATGGGAAATGCAGTACCTCGTGGGCGCGGACGCCGCGGTAACGAGCTGAGTATGTTTTCAGTCTTAGGCGGGCGCGCCGCCATTGAGGAAACTCTGCAGCTGCAGAATCTAGATTTTGCACAGAGCGGCCAGGCGGAGACGGTCGACGTCGCGTCCATCGAAGGTGTGCAGGTTCAGTCGCATCCTTACGAGGAGATGTTGCAGGGTCAGCCTGGCGGCGAACTCGACTTGGCCAACGTTGTGCCGGACGATCGCTTCATGGTGTATGTCTCCAATCCGGATTCAATTCTTCCATTCCTCGATCACGGCACCGAGTTTCTTGCGTCCGCTGGCGCAGGCTTCACCGGGAATCGAATCGACTATGATCTGACCGACCGTTATATGGAACGCTTGGGACTGAATCGACAATGGTTGGAGTCGATACTTCGCGCCGGTGTTGTCAAAGACCTGGCCGTTGTTCTGCCGGATCTTTTCGTAATCGATGGTACGGACGTGACCGTTGCAGCTCGTCTCGAGCGTCCGGCACTTCTCAACGGCTTGCTGCAACTGTTGGGTGTGCGTGGCCTGTCGAATACAAGCACGCTGACTCGAAAGACCGCCAGTGGCGGTACGTGTTATTGGGCCCTGCGAGACGATTTGTTTGTGATCAGCACTCACGCCGACGAACTAGATCGAGTCTTGGATCTGGCTCAACAAGGTGGCGAAGGCAGTTTGGGGCAGAGCGCCGAGTTTCGCTACATGCTGACGCAATTGCCGATTTCGCCCGAGACTCGAATCTTTGCCTACTTCTCGGATCCGTTCATTCGCCGACTTGTCGGTCCGCAAGTGAAGCTCTCGCAATTGCGTCGAATGAAGGCTCGCGCGGCGATGGAACTGTTGACTTCCCGATCGTTGCTTGCGCAGCTAGACGGCGTCAATGTTCACTCGGTCCAGCAGTTAAAGCGACTGAAGTATCTTCCCTCGGATTTTCCGTCGAACGAGTATTCCATCGACGAACTGGGGCTTGCCTACTCCAAATCGCACGGGCCGTTGCCGGACATGAAGACACTACCGGAAACTCCGATCGACCAGGTGACTCCAGCGGAAGCTGAGGCCTATCGTCGCTACGTTGAAGAGTATTCAAGTTACTGGCGTCAGTTCTTTGACCCGATTGCCATCCGACTGGATGATACGCCGGAGGGCGAGTTGGAGCTGACGACCTTTATTCTGCCTTTGATCGACAGCTCGATTTACAGGCGGCTACGTGGCTTTCTGGCTGAGCAGGACGATGAACGAGAACTGCTGGTTCCCAAGGTCGAGCCGACACCAGTGATTCAGTTTTCCGTCAACCTCGGCGATAACGCATGGCGTCAGATTGTCCGTGACTTTTCCGGGATGTTCCGTCGTTTCGGAGGCGCCAGCCCTGCCATGCTTGACGATCTGGGGCCTGGATTCCACTTGGCCATTTTTGACGCCGATCCAGTGATTGCCTTAGGCAGCGGCGACGTCATGGGGGCGTTCGGGGGTAACGTACTACGCGGCAGTGCCAACGAAATGATGATGGTACCTGTGGTCCTATCGCTACTGACTCGCCCCAGCTCTATTTTCGTTGAAACTCGCGACGCCGAACGGACAGCTCGTTTTCTTCGACAGGCGGCCAGCGGCTGGTCGGGTCGCGATCGCGGTCGCAACAACGACTTTCGCGTCTCCTTCTACCAGGTTGGGGATCAAGATGCATGGGTTTGGTCGATGGAAATCGTAGGCTTGATCAAATTACGCTTCGGTCTGGAAGTGACCGACCGCTTTCTCGTCATTCGCAACATTCCCTGGTCAAGTCAGGATCAGGTGATTCAGGTGGAAGAAGCAGCTTTGAGAGGAGCGCAACTAACGGCGACTCCTGCCGCCTGCCGATTACAGCTGCCGGGTCTGTTTGCCAGCGCAGCGGATCAAGAGCGACGCGCGGTGTTCGGCGGCATTGGACGGCTGTACCCGTTCGTCGCTGGCCGATCGTCTGACGTCGAGGCTGCCGCCGAGCGACACGCACAGCTCTTTGGCTTCCGACCGATCCACCCCGCATCGGGCGAATGGCAATGGCGGGATATGAAGCTAGCCAGCTCGATTTACGGAACGGTCGACCGTCAACGTCAGCCGGCCTACGATCCGCAGCGGCCCTTCGGATTGATGCAAAGCGTCGACTCCGTGAAGCTCAGCATGCAATTCGAAGACGACGGTCTCCGGAGCAAAGTCACGTGGCGTTTTCGACAACCCGATTGATCAGAGCTGAATCAGATCCGTAGCAGTCGCTTCCAGAACGAGGACTCTTTAACCGGCTCTTCGTCGGGGTCCTGGAGTTGGCGAAGAGTAACGTGTGAGCCTGAGTCGGCGAATTCGCAGCCGACGACATAGCGCTGGTCAACTTGGACCAGCCAGCGACTCTTGGCCGAAATTAATCGCTCCTTCGTCAATTGATCGGCATCTTGCTCGATACGTAACAGCACGCGTGAACCTGGAGTCACGGCTTCGGGTGACGTTAGACAGAATCCGCCCGGTGACAGGCTGGTGATTTGAACAGGAATGCGGGCCGTTCCCAATTCGTAACTGGCGGCAACATCGATCTTGGTTTCCTGACGTTCGCTTTCCCGCCGCTCGATGAATCCGACTTCCGCGAGGTCTCGAATCACATCGTAGGGCATACGGGGAGTGAACGCGCAGCCGAGCCACCATTCCGAACCGACCGCAATCCGCATCCAACAGATGTCCGCCGCAACTTCGATAGACGTCTTGAGTCCTTCGGCTTCGATCCGAAACGTCAACTTGGAATCGAGCGACAGACGATCGGCGACTCGAAGCTTGGCTCCGCCGCATGAAAGGTCAACAAGGGTCGCTTGCACGTTCTCTGTCCGGTTGTCACCGGCCTCGACCACGACATCAAGCGGTTCCTCCACTTGAACTGGGTATCGAGGCTCGCGTTCGACTTTTTTGCGGACCATCTGAAAACTTCCTCACGGTGCGCCTAAATCTCATGGTGACGCCAAATGCCTTACGGACAACGTGCTTAAGAAAGCTTAGTTTCCAAAAAAGAACCCCAGCGAATTTCGTTCAACCGTGCAAGACAGTTCGACGGCGCGAGTACGGTTGGTGGTGTTGTGCCGGTGAATCTGAGCCTGCCAGGCCTAGTATGGGGCGAGTTCTACCGGGCCTGAACACCTCGGATGCGGGGGGCGACGGCGGGTCGGGAAACGAGGAACCTGGTCCCTGAAGAACCGGGAAGCCGCACTGACGAACCCTTGCTCTTGAAGTTGGAAGTTTGCATTTGAATCGTCCGATGGCGCTCCCCTTGGTGTTGCACGAAGTTTGTGGAAAATGGAGGAGCCCACCCGGTTCAGCCCACGAAGGGGTATCCCACGTGTCACGTTATTTGGTCGTTGTTGCCTCCTTCGTTATCGTTGTTGCCGGGCTACGCGTAGCGCAATCGCTGGTGGTTCCCTTCCTACTAGCGATGTTCTTCTCAATCATTCTCGCTCCGCTGATGCATGCGATGCAGAAACGTGGACTGCCCTCGTCGCTTGCACTGAGCGTTATCGTGATTGCCTGTATTTTGGTCAGTGGTTCGGTGTCGTACTTGGTTGGCAGTTCGATCAACCAATTTCGCGAGACGCTTCGCGATCTCCCGTCGTTGATCGATGAGCGAATGGCACCCATTGAACAGCGGCTGATTGAATGGACGACGACAACAACGTCAGATGACGATACTGCTGAGTCGGACGAGGCCGCCGGCGAGGCGCGAGCCCGTAGCGCTCGATCGCTCACGTCGAGCCGCCTGAATATTCAGACGCTGATGACCTATTACCTGGGCCAGCTCTTAAGTGGTTTGGCGAGTGTCCTGTCGAACGCTTTCATTATTCTGATCACAGTTGTTTTCATGTTACTGGAGGCCGCGAGATTTCCTGACAAGATGACGGCTGCCTTCGGCGGATCACATCCGGCCTTGGCGAACATTGAGCAGATCGTTGCCGATGTGCGTCGTTACATGATCATCAAATCGACAACCAGTGCCTTGACGGGTGTCCTGGTATTCGGCTTGCTGATCTTTCTGAAGATTCCGTACCCATTCCTTTGGGCGCTGCTGGCGTTCCTGTTCAATTTCGTTCCCAATATTGGCTCGATTATTGCGGCGATTCCCCCGGTTCTGTTGGCTTTGGTTGCGCCCGACCATGGTGTTCTGTTTCCGATCGTCACGACGGTCGGATATCTGTTCATCAATGTATTGGTATCGTTTGGTATTGAGCCACGTTACATGGGGCAAGGATTGGGACTCTCCACGTTGGTGGTATTTCTCTCACTTGTCTTTTGGGGCTGGGTGTTAGGACCCGTTGGCATGTTGTTGTCGGCACCTCTGACGATGATTGTCAAAATCGGCTTGGAGAACTCCGACGACTCACACTGGATTGCCGTCCTGATGGGCTCCAAGGCACCCCATGCCGAAATCATGGAAGGATCGCCGCCCCCACGCGCCCCATAGGTTTGAAGCCACGATTGGACTTCTTTGTTTCGCCATGCTTTGTTCTTCATTTTCGAATGCGTTTACAACCTAGGAGACCTTGAATATGCGTTTGAGTTCCTGGATCGCAGTCTTTGTGTTTACATTGAATTCTTCCTGGGTGATGGCCGCGGATTGGACTCAATTTCGCGGTCCCGGAGGATTAGGTGCTACCGATGCCACCGGATTAGCCGTTGTCTGGGATGATACGAAGAACCTGGCTTGGAGGACTCCACTTCCTGGTTATGGCGCGTCGAGTCCTATCGTGCTGGGTGATCGTATCTATCTGACCTGCTACAGCGGCTATGGCGTCAAGCCGAGGCAAGAGATGGAAGATCTATCGCTGCATGTCGTCTGCGTGCGGCTCGCCGACGGCCAAATCGAATGGGATCGCAAGGTGGCACCACGATTGCCAGAGGAAGAGAGGGTTCGAGACCATGGCTACGCCGCCGCAACACCGGCTACCGACGGCAAGAGGATCTATGTCTTCTTCGGCAAAACGGGTGTGTTCGCGTTCGATCTGACGGGCAATCAGCTTTGGCAGGCGGACGTCGGGTCCGGAACACACGGCTGGGGATGTGGGACGTCCCCGATCGTCTATCGGGATCTGGTCATTGTGAACGCGAGCGTGGAAAGCAGATCACTGGTGGCGTTGAATTCAGCGACGGGCGAAGAAGTATGGCGTAGCCCCGGGATGGTGCGATCGTGGAACACCCCGCACCTGGTCAGGTTGGATGACGGTCGTCAGGAATTGGTCGTAAACGTGAAGGGGCGACTTCTCGGATTCGATCCTCAGACGGGCAAAGAACTCTGGACCTGTACGGGCATTGACGACTACGTCTGTCCTAGTGCTATTTCGCGTAATGGCATCATCTATGCGATTGGTGGACGAAAGTCGCGTTGCATTGCCGTCAGGGCGGGCGGCCGAGGCGATGTAACTGAGACCCATCGGCTGTGGGAGGCCAGCGTGGGCGCGAATGTCTCGTCACCCGTGATCCACGGTGACTACCTGTATTGGGTCAGCGACCGAAACCGCATCGCTTATTGTGTCCATTGCGACGATGGAGAGGTGGTCTACAACAAACGATTCAGCGGGCAGCCTTATGCTTCAACGGTCGTCGCCGACGACAAGCTATACGTCGTGACGCGATACAGCGGCACGTACGTGCTGGCCGCAAGCCCAGATTTTGAGATCCTAAGTCACAACGAATTCGGCGACGACAGCACGTTTAACGCGAGCCCGGTTGTGGCCGACAGTAAGATTCTGATTCGCAGTGACAAATTCTTGTACTGTGTTGGCGAATGAACCGCGCATCAAAAAGGTCCCGCACTGTGCGGGACCTTCGTGTTTTGCCGAATGCGGTTTGTCCGATCTGGCGTTAGAACTCCGCATTGTACTTTTTGACCATCTTCCGACGAACGTCCACAGTTGCCGTCTCGATTTGACGCATCAAATCACGTGCGTCCCGAGTACCACCGACGCGTTCCTCACTACGAATCGCGTTGCGAGCCATCTGCGTTCCGACCGAGTCGTAGTAATCCGCAGTGGCGTATCCGCCCCAACCGCCCCAGCGGCCCACTCGACCACCGGTTCGGTAGGCGGTGGAGTATTGGTTCGCGTTCAATTCCCTCACGCGGGTTCGACCGGCGATGTTCTTCAACGAATCGGATGATTGCCGCATCGTATCGCTGACGAATGCGCCGTAGCCGAGCAACTCTTCGTCGACATTCAGCATTGGAAGGGAATCAATCTTGCGTGAGTAACGATCCAGCCACGCGCCCACTTGTCCCCATGTCTTCATTTCAGTCCGATTAGGCTTCTGCCGAAGGTCATCGACCAGACTCGTGACCTGCTTGAAGTATTGCTGTGATGCGGTTCGTTTCATGCTTTCTTCATCTTGACCCGCGCTGGGCGGGGAACGATGTTGCAGCGGGGTCGGAACCTCAATCAAGCTCATCAAACGTCGCAAACCGCTTTGGTCCAGGTAACCGGCAATCGAGGCGGTCTTGCCGTCGACTTGCTCTTTCCAGGTTTCGAATTCATGAATCATCGCGCGCTGGTTTGCAAGGATTTCCAGGAGCAGCGGTTTGGCAATTCCTTTCAGTGCGCTGGCATCTTCCGCGAAGTCGACTTTCAGTCTTCCAAAGACCTTCTCGTTGATCGTAATCCCGAGAGTCAGACCCTGAACACTGGAGATGACCTTGGCGAGCTCATCAATATCCACGCCCTTCAGTGATTCCAGCGACTTGGCTTTCTGTTTGACGATTTCGGGCGAGATCGAGTCGCGTAAATCCATCGCCATAATGATTGGCGTCTTGCTGCCACGATTAGCGTAGTTGACGGCCTGTCTCAGATACGGTGAAAGCCGTCCGCCGCGATTGTTGTCGACCTGTCGCAGCCAACGACCGACACTCTGGCGGTTGGCCGGACTCATCGCACCCACCATTTGCTGGCCAAACTGAATGATGTACGTATCTTGGGGCAGCACAACGGCATTACGGTTGCCGATGTTGTCGATGGTGCCACCATAGGTCGTCGCGGTTTCGGGCATCGAGGGCGTCTTCGAGACATTTAGCAGGCCGACCTGCCACATTGGATGCATGAACTCCAGGTCCAACTCGGCCGCCATCAGGAATTGATCACAGTCCGGAGGAAGCACCACCATCCCTGCATCCCAGGCCTGCTGACGATCCGCCGCCCAATTCTCTTTCTGCGCCAACGGGCTGGAGACCGCTTTTTGTAAGTTGATAGCAATCACCGTGTTGGCTCGGTCTGGGACCCGATTGACCAGATCTGTGAACTGAGCTTGGGTTACTGAAGCCAGCACGAGCACCATTAGCACAACAATGGGCCCGCCAATTCGCAAATTGATCACTTGGGACTCCTCCTTCGCGGATGCCTTTGAGGTGAATAGAAGAGGTCTATCATACACCAGGCAGGTCCGGTTAACAGCATCGGGGCGAGCCCGCATCAGTTAGACCGCGATCACCCATCCGGACTGGACATGCGTGCAGCACGCCAGAGGACCATGGATCGTCGCACCGCAGCCGACGATTACCGCCCGTAGAAGTTCTTTAGGTAAGAGTTCCCGTACGATTTTGGGACCTGTGTGCCCGTGTATGCCGGTGTTGGTACTGGACCCATTCTTGGGCCCACATTGGCCACAACACCTGTTGGTACGGGAGCGGTGTACACCGGTTTTGACCGAACAGGATAGTTCGCAGCCGCTCGCCGCTCAACCTCTGGAAGTACACGCTGATAGTAGTTGTTACCGTAGCGATTATGCCTGGCCAGATTTAGATACGGGCTGACGTTGGGATTGTGGTAGTAGTATTTGTCAAAGGTGTAGTCACGGATGTTGGTTGGCGGCCGTTTGAAGTTCTGTAGGTGTCGATTGTAATAGTCCGTGTAGTTCTTGGGTGGAGCTTGAAATTGCGTCCGCGCAGGCGCAACCCACGCCACCGCAAAGGCGATGGCGATCAGGCAAGTGTTCCGAATCCGAGAATGGTGACGCCAGCGATAATTCATCTATTCAAGCTCGTTCGATTCCTGCGGTGCTTCGATTTGCTTCAGTTCGACGTCTACGGGAACGCCTTCGAACCGTTGCATGATTTCACGCCAACTGGTGACCACGACTTGTTGCTCTTCCATGACCGACTTCACCTTCGGATCCATCATCAGTTGGGCGTCCCATACTCGTTGCTGCCAGTCATTGCCCAGTCTCGGCAAACCAGCCGAGCTGACGGCGGGCCGCAGCATGAACGTTGTCAACCCAGGCTTCATCGTAACAAGAAGATCACAGAATAGGTCACGCTTTTCTTCGTAAGTTGGTCCATCGGGGACGATCTGCAAATCGTCCATCTTCGGAAGTGGATAGCTTCGCACCAACTCGACCAGGTTGTCATCGAGTGGATAACCCTGTGTGCGGAAACGATGAAGATGCTCGGGAGTCAATTCCACGACCGGCGCTGGTATCCAATATTTTCGCGAAGCTTCCAGGAAGGCGGCCGCGGTGTCGGCGCGGCTGTAGGCCGTCCCGTGGTACGAACTCAAATGCGAAATCTGAAGCCCCGCCGAGCGAGCCCGTTCAATCTGTGCGTGGATCTCAGTCTTGACATCTTCCGGAGTTGCGTTGACCGCATACTGAAGAACCGTGCGCCAAGGAAAGCCGTCTTGATTTACAAGGCTCGGCACTTCTGACCGAGACGAAGCGAACCGCCAGCTCAGCTTTTCAAACGGGTTTGTGAGGGCGATGGCGATTCCTACATCCTCGACACCATGCTCCTTGCATTGTTGGACGAAGTCGTTGAACCATGGACCGGTTGGAACACCAGTCAACGCTTGAATCCGTCCATCCTTAAACAGGTCGATTCCAGCTTGATTCATTTCCCAGCTCAATCCCATCTCACGGGCATCGAGCAACACCACTTTCTGTCCGCGGGGAAACTGCAGCCGTTCGGCCCAAGTTTGGGCGCCTGATTCACGTCCTGCTATGGACAGCGTTGCCGTGACAACCAGGAGAATTGAAACCGTTCTAACTGTGCGACTCATAATCATCATCCCGTCTTGATGGTCCCTGCATCCGGAACCGGCGTTATATCAATTCAGTCAGCCTTACGAGAAGGCAGCGCATCCTAGAAGTATAGAACCACTGCGGAATAGCGGCCAGCGATTCTAGCCGGCCGGCGCATCGCCGTCTTTACACGACGATTCGCCCAGCCGAGGCCGATTGACTTGGAGAACGAATTCCAAGCGTCACATGCGGGTCGGCCACGGCTCATTGACCCTATACTTCTCGAGCGGATAGACTGTTCCGGCATGAGGAACAAGGCTGACCAGTTCAACTGACTACAGATGGGAGTCCATACGATGAAAATGAAGATGATTGCCGTTCTCGCTCTACTGATCGGAGCTGTAGTAGCCGGCCGCGCTGTGGCACATTGTGAAGTGCCTTGCGGCATTTATGCTGATCAAGTTCGTTTTCAGCAAATGTTGGAAGACGAGAAGACGATCGCGAAGGCGATGGCGAGCATCAACGAGCTGGCCGGCAAGTCGGATGCTCTTTCGAAAAATCAGTTGTCTCGTTGGGTTGCCACAAAAGAATCACACGCAACCAACACGCAGCACATCATTGCTCAATACTTTATGACGCAACGAATCAAAGCCGATGGTGATGGCTACACCAAGAAACTCTCGTCAGCACACGCGGTCATGGTTGCGGCGATGAAGTGCAAACAAAATGTCGATCCCGCAACTTCCGCGGCGCTTCGCAAGGCGATTTTCGACTTCTATCGGGCTTACGAAGGCAAAGAGCCGAGGATCGACTGACTCTGTCTGCGCGTAGTTGTCATGACACGCGAACTACAAACCACTCACGCCCCTCGACGTCGAACGGGTTCGATCGAGGCGGCGTGTTTTTGTTGAAACCGGAAACATAGTCGCTAAGGAAGATCGCGTCATGAAGTACCGTTATCTCGGACGTTCGGGTTTGTTGGTTTCGCGTATCTGTCTCGGGACGATGACCTTCGGAATGGAAGGCTGGGGCTGTGATCAAACTGAGGCGAATTCCATCACGGGTCGCTTCATCGAAGCGGGCGGCAACTTCATCGATACCGCGGACATGTACAGCGCTGGGGTTTCCGAGGAGATGCTGGGCCAGGCAATTCGAGATCATAATCGTGACGATCTCGTACTGGCCACCAAATGTTGGTTCCGCATGAAGGACACGCCAAATGCCAAAGGCTTGTCTCGCAAACACATGATGGAAGCCGTTGAAGCAAGCTTGCGTCGTTTGAACACGGACTACATCGATCTGTTTCAACTGCATGGACCTGATCCAATTACGCCACTTGAAGAAACGATGCGTGCTTTGAACGACCTGGTGCGTTCCGGGAAGGTCCGCTATGTCGGTTGCAGCAATTTCTATGGGTGGCAATTTGCCCGGGCCAATGGTTTGGCCGAGCGATTGCAATTGACGCGCTTCATCAGTGGCCAGCACATGTACAACCTGCTTCGCCGGGATATTGAGCGCGAGATTCTGCCAGCATGTCAGGCAGAGGGTATGGGACTGATGTGTTGGAGCCCCTTGGCCGGGGGCATGTTAACCGGCAAGTACGATCACGCAAGTGGTCCAGCCGATACGTCTCGGGTGGGTCTGCGATCGGACATCGATTTGCCTCGATACTGGAGTGACGACAGTTTTCGCGTCATTGATGAAGTCATCCAGGTCGCTCGTGAATGCGATAAGACACCGGCGCAGGTGTCGCTTGCCTGGTTGTTGCACGATCGACGAGTGACAGCGGCCATCGTCGGCGCTCGAACCGCGGATCAATTGGAGGCTAGCCTGGTCGCTGGCGATTGGGATTTGACGGAGGAGACTTGCCAGCGCCTAGCCAATGTTGTTCCTTTTCAATTCGGCTATCCCCAAGATTGGATTGATTTGACCCTCAGTAACGTTGCCGGACAAGAGGAATTCTTGCCTTAAACCATGTGTCACTGGTGAATGTTTTTATCTGAGACTTTCAGGTCAGGCGCCGCCCTGCGGGTTTGTCTTTAACGAATCTGGGCAAAACCGTATATTTACCCTGCGGGCGAACACCTAAGCCTGAATTCACCGCATAACCACGGAGTCTCAGATGCGAATTGCGATTCTCGCCATCCCCACAGTTCGATGCGGACTGTGTTCTCTGGTGGCTCTGTCGATGATGCTCGGATGCTCATCGAAGTCCACGAACGATTCCAACTCGACCAACTCAACGGCAGCTGTTGCTAATGTTGAGTTTCCCGATGGTGATTCCAGTGTTCCGGCTGAAGAAGGCGGCCCAGGATTCTCCGGCGAGGGTTGGGCCACGGCCGACCCGGGCCCCATGGGCGACCCCCGTGCTGTCAAAGGCGGCGTGATCAGCAGTTCGATTCCAAATTGGCCCGAGAACTTACGCGCCTACGGGACCGGCTCGAACACTTGGCTGAACTATACGGTGCGAGACCTGTGTTATGAGTCGCTCTGCGAAATTCATCTTTCGACGCTCGAGATCATTCCGTCGCTCGCCACTCACTGGCAAATTGCCGACGACGACATGACGTTTCGATTTCGCATCAACCCGCGTGCTCATTGGTCCGATGGCAAACCGGTCGTCGCACAGGACTGGGTGGCCACTTATCGATTGCTCAACGACGACACGTTGATCGATCCGATGTCGAAGCAGACGATCTGCGGAAAAATGGAAGAGCCAAGGGTGCTATCCAAATACATGCTCGAAGTGAAGTGCAAAGAGCGAGACTGGCGCAACTTTCTAGCGATCGCGGGGCTGAATCCGTTGCCGGCACATGAAATCGAGGGCATGACCGGCAAACAGTATTTGGAGGAGTATAACTTCAAGTATCCAGCGGTCACCGGAGCCTATTATGTTAATCCGAGTGATATCAAGAAGAATGAGTCACTGACGCTGACCCGGCGGAAAAACTACTGGGCGATCGATGAGCCATCGCGTCAAGGCCTCTTCAATTTCGACCGAATACGTTTCCTTGTGGTCCGGGACAGCCGTCTGCAGTTTGACAAAGCGTGCAAAGGTGAGATCGACTTCCATCCCGTCTTTACCGCGCAATGGTGGGTCCAGGATGTAACGCCGCTGAAAGAGTACCAGAACGGCCAACTGATTCGAACCGAGATATTCACGCGTTTCCCCAAGGGGTTTCAGGGCTTGGCCTTTAATATGCGGCAAGCTCCGTTGGATGACCTCCGCGTCCGCAAGGCGTTGTTCCATCTCTACGATCGCAAAACGATGTTGACGAAGTTTGCCTTCGATCAATACGACCGCTTGATGTCGTACTATCCGGGCAGCGATTGGCAGAGTCCTGACAACTCAATGGTTGACTTCGACCCGACGGCGGCGATCAAGCTGCTTGAAGAGGCCGGTTGGACCGAGCGTGATACGGACGGCACCTTGATCAAGGACGGCCAACGTCTTTCGATCACGATTATGTACAACACGCAAGGCCTCGAAAAATACTTCACCAGTTTCCAGGAAGCATGCCGCAAGGTCGGTGTCGAAATCAAACTGAATCTTGTGACTCCCGAAACGCTTTGGAAAAGTGTCATGGAGCGCACTTTTCAAGTTGCCAGTATGGCTTGGGGGCAAATCCTCTACCCCAATCCTCGATCCAATTGGACGACCGAGATGGCTGACAAAGAAGGCAGCAACAATATCACTGGCTTCAAGAGTTCAGAAGTTGATGCACTGATTAAGCAGTACGATGCCGAATTCGACCAAGCCAAGCGAGGCGAATTACTCAGGCAACTTGATCATTTGATCTATGGACAGGTGCCGTATGCCTTGGCCTGGTATCTGCCCTGTGAACGAATTCTGTACTGGAACAAGTTTGGAATGCCCGACTACGGTTTGCCTCGATATGGGGAATATGAATCGGCATTCGTCTATTGGTGGTACGACGCTGACAAGGCCGAACGCCTGAAGCAGACTCGCAAGAATGGTACGGCGATGGGTCCCATCCCGACTCTGCAGATCCGCCCATGGGATGAAGAAGTCGTCCGCCAAGCTCGTCAGAACTGAGCGTTGCCGCGCAAATGACAACGTACTTCATCCGGCGTCTGTTATTGACGATTCCCACGTTCATCGGTGTGACGTTAGTGGTCTTTATGATCACGCGAGTCGTTCCCGGTGGGCCGCTGGAACGTCGCATCATGGAAATCCGCATGGCGAATGCCGCGCAAGGACGCGGTGGTGGCACAACGGTTGTTGATTCGACCGATCTCATCCCTAAGACGGCACTCGACGAGTTGAAGAAGACCTTCAATTTGGATAAGCCGGCTCCGGTCGCGTACTTGATCTGGCTCAAGAATGTGCTGCAGTTGGATCTGGGTAGATCGTTCTACTATCGCGAACCCGTATGGGAAATGATCGTGCAGCGATTTCCCATCAGTATGACCTTTGGGCTCACCGGATTCATTCTCTCCTATCTCGTCTGCATACCGCTGGGCATTTACAAAGCACTCAAGCACGGTTCACCCTTCGATTTCATTAGCTCAGCGATTGTGTTCGTCGGTTATTCAATCCCTGGCTGGGCCATGGGTTTGTTACTCCTGCTGTTCTTAGCCAGTGGTCGTTTTGCAGATGTCTTGCCGCTGGGTGGTGTCCGTAGCACGGATTTCGATGAGCTGCCGTCGCTTGTCAGGTCACTTGAAGACGAGGATCAAGTGAAGGACGAGTTTGGCTCGTTCCAGTGGGAGCGGATGGGAGTCTTCTCGCAGGCGCTGGACATTGGCTACCACATGTTGCTCCCAGTGTTTTGCTACATGTTGGGGGGATTCGCAACCTACACCGTGCTGATGAAAAATTCGTTGATGGAAAACCTCGGACAGGACTACGTGAGGACCGGATTCGCGAAAGGCTTAACCGAGCGCCGTGTGGTCTTTGTCCATACGCTGAGGAACTCCCTGATTCCACTGGCGACCGGACTGGGCCACGCATTGTCGCTCATCATGGCAGGGTCCTATCTGATTGAGTTTGTGTTCAACATCGATGGTCTCGGGTATCTCGGCTACAACGCAGTGGTGCAGCGAGACTATGCAGTGGTGATGGGGATTCTTGTGATCAACACCCTGCTAACTCTGTTTGGCAATATCTTCTCGGACATTCTGTACGCCGTCATCGATCCACGCATTCGCTTCGATTGACGTTTCCGTTCAGTAGGGCGGGCGAGATTTGGGAGAGACCGTTGGCGAGCAAGAAATCAGCATCCTTATTACGGCTCCGGCTCCGCAAGTTCCGGCGGATTAAGCGAGGCTTCTACAGCTTTCTGCTGCTGTTCGGTCTTTACGTATTCTCCTTTCTGCTGCCCTTCCTGATGGGATATCGTCCTTTGGTCGTGCGATACAACGATCAATTCTTCTTCCCTGCTTTTGCTTCGTACCTGCACGACACGTTTGGTGTCGGCCGAAATCGAGTCTACCTCGCATCCGACCTTGGTCAGACCGATGTCAATGGTGTTCCGGTTTACGGTGAAGCAGACTATCGCGCACTTCAGCTCCAGTTCGCAGAACAGAATGAGGGCAATTGGGTCTGGATGCCGATCATCCCGTACGGTCCGACCGAGCAGTTTCTCGATCAGGAAGGCACACCTCCCTTTAAGCCGTCAAGCACGCATTTGATGGGTACCGATGCCGCGGGACGCGATGTCTTGGTGCGATTGTCGTACGGTTACCGAGTCTCGATATCGTTCGCACTCCTGGTGACAGCTATCGCCTACTCGCTGGGAACGCTGGTTGGGGCAACGCTCGGATTCTTTGGAAGCTGGATCGACATCCTGGGGTTGCGATTTGTTGAGATTTGGGGCGCCATTCCCTTTCTGTACACCGTGATCATCCTGGCATCGATTTTCCAGCCCAGCTTTCTTCTGTTGGTCGGCATTCTGATGGCCTTCGGATGGTTGGGTATCAGCTATTACATTCGTGGTGAGTTCTATCGGGAGAAAGGCAAAGACTATGTAGCGGCTGCCATCGCCATTGGCGAGAACAACTTCAGGATTATCCTCAATCACATCTTGCCAAACGCACTCACACCCATCATCGCTTTCGCTCCCTTTGCGATTGTGGGGGCCATCAGTGCGTTGGTATCGCTTGATTTTCTCGGCTTCGGATTACCAGTGCCCACGCCCAGTTGGGGTGAACTGCTGAGGCAGGCCAAGGATGGAGGTATGCAGTCCTGGCACATGGTTGTCTATCCACTGGGGATTCTGTTCGTCACGCTGCAGCTGATCGTCTTTATTGGCGAAGCCGTACGTGAAGCATTTGACCCTAAGGTATTTAGTAGGTTGCGATGACCAGCGATCGAGCGCCGGGCCACCAAACGAAACGCCAGACGGGATTAGACAGCGATCCGATCCTCAGTGTACGCAATCTTCAGACTTACTTTCGCGTCGAAGGCGGGGTTGCGAAAGCGGTTGATGGCGTCTCGTTCGATGTCTATCCCAACGAGGTTCTGGGAATCGTAGGTGAATCGGGATCCGGGAAGAGTGTCAGTGCGCTGTCAGTCATGCGGCTCATTCCCGATCCGCCTGGTTTCATCGCGGGGGGTGAAATTTGGTTCGAGGGTCGAGACCTGTTGTCGCTCAGCTATGCTGACATGCGCGATGTGCGTGGCAATGAGATCGGCATGATCTTCCAGGAACCGATGACAGCTCTGAATCCGGTCTTCACAATTGGCATGCAGGTGATGGAGGCCGTCCGCCGACATATGGACTTGTCCCGCAGCGAAGTGCGAGATCATGCGATCGGCATGCTCGAGAAGGTCGGGATACCCGATGCGGCGAAGCGAATGAAGGACTATCCGCATCAGTTTTCCGGTGGCATGCGACAGCGAGTCATGATCGCCATGGCCTTGGCCTGTAACCCGCAGCTGCTGATCGCAGACGAACCGACAACGGCCCTGGATGTCACCACGCAGGCTCAGATCTTGGAGCTGATGCTGCAGCTGAAGGAGGAACATGCCCAAGGATCGATCATTCTGATCACGCACGATCTGGCGGTAGTGGCCGAGACCTGCGATCGGGTGATCGTCATGTACGGCGGCAAGATTCAAGAGTCGGGTACCGTCGAACAGATCTTTAGCAGCCCCCGCCATCCGTACACCAAGGGCCTTCTCGACTCGCTGCCTTCCCAGCAGCATGAGGCCAAGCAGCGGCTGCACGCCATTCCCGGCAACGTACCATCGATCATGGATTTGCCTGAAGGCTGTAAGTTCTGCACACGGTGCGAGGAAGTCTTGCCAGTCTGCCATACAAACGAACCACCGATGTACGATCTTGATCAAGAACACGTCGTACGCTGTCATTTGATGGAGGAGTTCGTCAAGTGACGCAGACGCTGTTGGAGGTGAAGAACCTCACTATCAAATATCCGATCTGGGGTGGCATATTTCGGCACAAGGTCGCCGAGGTCTGTGCTGTCGACGATGTGTCGTTCAAAATCCGTCGCGGAGATACGCTTGGACTGGTCGGTGAAAGCGGATGTGGCAAGACCACCGTCGCCAAAGCGATCATCAATATCCACCGAGCGATGACGCCAGGTGTTCATCAAAGCGGCCAGGTCTTGTTGCATACCGATGACGGGCCGATTGATCTGCTCAGCCTCACCCGGCGCGAGATGCGACCTCTGCGATCTCAGCTGCAAATGATCTTTCAAGATCCCTTTTCGTCACTCAATCCACGCATGACGGTCGGCAACATTGTTGACGGTCCCATGCGTATTCATACCAAAGTGAAACCGAAGGAGCGGCGAGAGCGAGTTGCCTACCTGCTACGGCGAGTCGGTCTGCAGCCCGATCATGCGGGTCGATATCCACACGAGTTTTCAGGTGGACAGCGTCAGCGTATCGGGATCGCGCGCGCCCTGGCTGTTCGGCCTCATTTGATTGTTGCTGACGAAGCCGTCTCGGCCCTCGATGTGTCGGTGCAGGCCCAAGTGCTAAACCTCCTGCAGGACCTTCAAGAGGAGTTTGGACTGACTTATTTGTTCGTCGCTCATGATCTCTCGGTAGTTCATCATGTCAGCGATCGAATTGCCGTCATGTATTTGGGGAAGTTGATCGAAATGGGGGATTCCGATTCGGTCTACAAACAGCCAATCCACCCATATTCGCGAGCACTTATTTCGGCCGTGCCGCAACCGATTCCGCGCCGCCAGCGGCCGCAACGCGTTCAACTTGAAGGTGAAATCCCAACGCCATTGAACAAGCCGTCTGGTTGCCCATTTCGTACGCGTTGCCCGATCGTGAAGGAAGATTGTGCCCGGTCGATGCCGCCGCTCGACGAAAAACGTTCCGGTCACCGGGCCGCCTGTCCGCATTCGGAGTAAGCCGGAATTATCGCGATCGCTGCCGCTTGCGCCACTGCCACGGTGCAATCGGGTTCGGATCGCTCCAAAGTCCTCGGCGTTGCTGCTGTGCCTCTCGCTCAAGTTCCGCAAGTGTGACACTCTTGTTGTACTGTTTGTAGTGCCAAGCCATGCCGTCGCGAAGGAGGCGTTGATTAACGCTCTGACCATCGACTTCGATCCATCCGACAAGGCGGCCATAGCGATCGGTCTCGTCAACACGCACGATCACATACCGATTAAAGCACATCGCGCCGATGGCGTCTCGCGCCGCTTGACCAAACGGTTGCCCGCGTTCCGGCGTGTCGATGCCGGCAAGGCGTATCCGATGCTGCTGATTGTTTTCGTCTAAAACGGTTACCGTGTCGCCGTCAGCGATCGAAACCACGCGACCGGAAACGATCCGAGTTTGCTGAGCGGAATCGGCGACAGGATTTGAGGGATCCTGATTGATGGGTAGCGAGAAGGTTCCAACAGGATCGATTGCTGAATCGTTGAGAATGCCCTGTAGATCCAAATTCGGCGCGTTGAAGTAGGCGAGCGTTACGATAACGCCGAGTATGAAATACAGAAAACCGGATCCCTGCTTTTTGCCATCCTTGCGCCGCGACATGCGGCGAATGGTCCTGAGATTTCAATCGCGACGCAATACCAATTCAGCAAGCGTTGCTGGCAGCCGTAGCGGCGACGATCATCGATAGTCCGGATTGGGCTCTGGCATTTTTGCATTCAGCTGCTTTTGCCAGTTCCGTAGCTTGCGTCGCAGCTCAGTTGCCTTGGCGGACTCCTCAACGCTTAAATCCGTTTGTTCGCCGGGATCGTCTTGCAGATTGTACAGTTCGACTTTCTCCCGATCGTAAAACTCAATCAGCTTCCAGTCACCGTCACGGATCGAGGCGCCGGGCGTCCAGGTTGATCCGTGATAGTGCGGGTAGTGCCAGTACAGCGTCCGTTGATCGTTGGCTTCCTCGCCCTTCAACAACGGCATGATACTCTGGCCATCGCGATGATACTCTTCCATCAGCGGTAGCCCTGCCAATTCAAGCATGGTCGGAAAGAAGTCCATACTTACGATCGGCGTGTCGGTCTGGCTTCCGGCTGTGGTCGTCCCAGGAACGTGAACGATCGTTGGCTCACGAACACCGCCCTCGTACAGCCAGCCCTTACCCGCTCGAAGCGGAAGGTTACAGGTGGGCCCGATTCGTCGTGTCGTACACAGACCGCCATTATCGGAAAAGAAGAACACCGCGGTATTTTGGCTCAGGTTGAGATCATCCAGCGTTTCGAGAATACGACCAACACTGTCATCGACCGCAGCAATCATCGACGCATAGTCCGCGTTGTCCTGACGCATGCGCGACGTGCCTTCGTGTTCTTGAGCAACAGGCGTTGGGTCAGAAAACGATTGGCTTGCTTTCTCGACAAACTCAGCGTGTCGCTTTTCATACGGGGTAATCGGCGTGTGAACGTTGTAATACGACAGGTAAAGCAGGAAGGGGCGATGTGGTTCGCTCCGCTTGAGGAATGCGATCGAGTCTTCGGTCAATCGTTCCGTTAAGTACTCGCCCTTACGCCTTGCTTCCAGAGCAGGGTTTGTCCAGGGAGAGTAGTAGCCTCCAGGCGGTGATCCTCGGTGACAACCACCGATGTTCATATCGAAGCCCTGAGCGGTTGGCCAGTACGCGCGGCCACCGAGATGCCATTTACCGGCAAAGAATGTGCGGTAGCCGTGATCGTTCAGCACTTCCGCGATCGTCACTTCGCTCAATGCGAGATTGTCACGGTCTTCAATGTGCTTCAGCTTTGCGTTGCGAACACGCCGACCTGGTATCCAATCGGTGATGTCAACACGCACAGGATGGCGTCCCGTCATTATGCTGGCCCGCGTTGGCGAGCAGACCGGGCAAGCCGCGTACGCGTGAGTGAACTTCATACCCGATGCACACAGCTTGTCGATGTTGGGTGTTTCATAGAAGGTACTGCCAAAGCATCCCAAGTCGGCCCAACCTAAGTCGTCGACGAGAAAGAACACGATGTTCATCGGCTTCGCGGCATCTGTCTCCGCCGGCGGCTCGGCCACCGACGCCGTAGGGAGCAGACAGGGCAACAGCTGCCCGACGGTGATCAGGAAACCGGCACTCGCTGCACTTTTCATCGAACACCTCCAGGACTCGTTCGGAATCAACAGCCACGTCGGTCGTGATTCGTTATTCCGCAATGGGTAACGTAGGCCCAAGTTGCGTTGCCGGCAAGTGACGCTGGCTCTGCTGGCTCAAGCAGCCATTTGTCCGGCCATGCATACTGCTCTTGACGGCCGGACTGGTCGTCGACACAATCCGCCGACTTTTCTCGGCTGAACCGATGTTGACTGCTGCTGCGGACTCGGCCATGCCTTCTCGTCTTTGAGGCTTTATTGTCGGCGGAGTATCGCCTGTGTCGCGGGGCCAGGCGAATGCAGTCTTCATGCAAATCAGGAAGGAACGGACCATGGTAATTTTCATATCCCGCCGCCCTCGCCGCTGGATGGCGGCATTGGTCGCCTGTATGGCCTTATCTGTTTTCGGCTGCACGACTCCGGGAGGACCGTCGAGTTTCAAATGAGGCGACTGTGCCTCGCTGCAAGGTTCGAGTTTCGGACCCACCGACGCTGCTCCGGCAAGTCATTCCACTACCGAGCAAGTAGCGGCTAAGTAGTCTTCTCATACCGCGCGATTGATGACGCGGTGGCACCATTGCGGCTTGGTCAGGCCCAACGGCCGGGCCGAGCGAAGGCTAGGGCAAGCCGACGCGCCAGCGGCGGCGCTGCCCTGGGAACGCGACATCAAAGTTGCTTCTTGCCCACACGGGCCCCGTTTCACACCAACTGTTGAACCGTGCGGCGCGTTTAAGAAGCCTGACCCCTTTTTCATCGATCCTCAAGCGTAGGTGGGGAAACGGGTTAGGCGTCATCGGATTCTCTGGTTGCCGCGCAGTTTTTTTGTCGCTCGGCGTGCGCCGCTTGTGCGGATGTCGGTAAGAGGGGTAACGACGCATCTCTCCGCCGCAAACCCAGAGGGAATTCTGATGAAGACGGCCCTAATTCACGAGTGGTTTGAGTGTTTTGCTGGTTCTGAACGCGTAGTGGCCGAATTTCTGAAGTTGTTCGATGATTCCGATCTATTTGCCCTCGTCGATTTCCTCTCGGAAGAGCAGCGTCAGGCGATCCAAGGCAGAGAGGTCCGTACTTCTTTCATTCAGAAGCTACCATTCGCCCGCAAGGCGTTTCGCAACTTCCTGCCGCTCATGCCTGCTGCGATCGAGCAGTTCGATCTCTCGGAATATGACGTGGTTCTGTCTTCGAATCATGCCTTCGCTAAGGGAGTCGTTACACGGGCGGATCAGTTGCACGTGAGTTATGTGCACACTCCGATCCGCTATGCCTGGGACCTTCAGCATGAGTACCTGCGGCAGGGGAATGTTGATCGTGGCCTCAAGAGCCTGATTGTGCGAGCCACGCTGCATTATCTGCGAACATGGGATCGCTTGGCCGCCGATCGTGTGGATGCGTTTGTTGCTAATTCACGATACATCGCTCAACGAATTCGCAAGACCTATCGCCGTCCGGCATATGTTGTCTATCCGCCCGTGAATGTCGATGCCTTCGAGTTTTCGAGGGACAAAGAGGATTTCTATCTGACGGCATCGCGTCTCGTCCCCTACAAGCGTATCGATTTGGTCGTCGACGCGTTTCGCGAAATGCCGGAAAAGCAGCTGGTGGTCATCGGCGATGGACCGGAGATGTCAAGCCTGCGGGAAAAGGCCACACCAAATATCAAGATTCTCGGATTTTGCGAGTTCAACGAGCTGCGGGACTACATGCAGCGAGCTCGGGCGTTCGTGTTCGCTGCCGACGAGGACTTCGGAATCATGCCGGTCGAGGCGCAGGCGTGCGGGACTCCGGTCATCGCCTACGGTCGCGGTGGATCGCTAGAAACAGTGGTTCACGGCCAGACGGGCCTCCATTTTGAGCAGCAGAGTCCCGAATGCCTGATGCAAGCGGTCAGTCAGTTCGAGGCCCAGCGAGATCAATTCGATCCCGCTGTCATCCGTGAACACGCCGAGCGATTCTCGCCCGAGCGTTTTCGTCGCGAAATGTCCAACCTACTCGGCCACCTCTGGGAGCGATTCGGGCAGCACAACTGCGGACCCGCCGCCATGGATGGGATCTCCACGCCCTATCCGTTCGATCCCGATCAGATCGGCGTCGATCTGAGTTCCGAGTTTGCTGGCCACATGAATACGGCGAATGCCTTTTCCCTGCCGGTCAATGTCGCGCCACAGCGGGTCGTCAGCCGATCCCGAGCCGACACGCAACTGGAATCCGTGCCGGCCTAGGCTGTTTTGCCAAGCGGATCAATCCAAATACAGCGAGCGAAAGGATGGTGGTTATGAGTGTTTTGCCGAACCTGATCTACATTGGACCCGACAAAGCTGCCTCAACTTGGTTTTTCCAGCTCTTTCGTGCCCATCCCGAGATCTTTGTAACGCCGGCAAAAGACCTCTACTTTTTTGACCGTTACTACGACAAGGGGCTGGATTGGTACCTTCAGCAATTCGAAGGTGCACAGGGGCACCGAATCGTTGCCGAGATCTCGCACGATTATTTGATTAGCCCGATCGCCGCCAAACGAATTCGACAGCTGATGCCAACGACCAAGCTGATGGTCTGCCTGCGAGAGCCCTGCGATCGCGCATTCTCATGCTATCTGCACTTGGTCAAGAGCGGTCATTTTAGCGGCAGTTTCGAGGAAGCGATTGAAACACATCCGGGATTGATTCAACGCAGCCTCTATGGCCGCTGGATTGAAATGTACCTGCGACATTTCTGCCGCTCTCAGCTGTGCTTCGTCACGTTCGACGAATTGAAACGAGATTCGCAGCGATGTGCGGACGATTTGTGCCAGCAGCTAGGCGTATCGCAGTTCGAACTGCCACCGGAATTGCTTGATAAGGTGTTGCCGGCCGGTCGCTCGCGGTCGCCGCGGGTGACTCGCCTGCTCAAGCGTGGCGCTGACTTCACGCGAGAAATTGGGCTGCCCGGTCTGGTTGGGCGTGTCAAGAGCTCGCAGCTCACCCAGCGATTGCTCTATGTGCCGTTCAAGGCTGAGGAACGGCCGCAGATGCCGGGCCGCATGAAGGAGAAGCTAGGCGGACTTTTCCGGGACGACATTGCAAAATTGGACGAGCTGCTGGGCACAAACCTGGGGCGACAATGGGGCTACGAGACGCAATATCCGCTCGTTACGGACGCATCACTGCAAAAAGTCCCACATGAGATTCTTGTCTAGACGTGGCCAAAAATCTGAGCTGACCGCGGCCGACGCGTTGACGGCTTTGGCCTGCGACAGAGCAAAATTGCTGCAATTTCGCTCAGTCGTAGGCTGAAGCCTGTAGTGATTTGAGACATGCTGGCCCGCCCATCTCGATCCGTCTCTCGGCCGATCTGACGGCCTCCATTTTCTTCCTCCAAGGCGTGCGTGCGCTGTCAATCCATTTGTCGGTATAGAGGGTAGAAAACGCGCCCGACTCAAGGAGACGACATGTCAAATCAGCAAGCGGACTCACCCGGCCTGTTTGATGCTCTTTCTATCTTTCGTCGTCGCTTTCGTTATGTCGTCCTTGGAACATTGCTCGGTCTGGCGATCGCTGCCGTCTACTTCGTGATGCTAAAGCCGAAGTTCGAATCGGTGACGTCGTTCTTGGTGGATCTTCCTGAGAATCTACCTGGCCGGTCGGGCGACCCAACCGGTGAGGGATCAATCCTGTCGGACGATACGTTGGCCGATCATGTGTTCATTGTGGATAGCGCCGAAGTCATCCAGCAGGCTCTGAAGGAAGCCAATCTGATGGAACTCGAATCGATCCAAAACTCGCTCGAGGAGGATCAAACCGAGGTCGAGTACGTCGCGGAAAACCTCCGCGTGACGCGAGGCGGCGAAGGTCAGCTGCGTAACGCACGAGTGATCACCGTGCGAATGAGACACGGTGATGCAGACGACACGGCCGCAATCCTCAAGGCGATCATCGCCAGCTACAAAGATTTTATCGGTGAGCAATCCGGCGAAACCGGCGATCAAGCGATCGATACCTTACGCGAGGAATTGAATAAGGCCAAACAGAATCTGGACAAAATGAAAGTCGCTTACGACAAGTTCCGCGACGCCAACCCGATGTTGTTGGGCAACCAGGTAGACCGGATCAATCCTTATCAGGATGAAGTCACCAAATGGAACGACTCGTTGGCCGAGATTCGAGCGCTCAAGATCGAGACCAGGTCTCGCATTGATACGGTTCGCAAACTGCTTAGCAAAAAGGTTGGGTACGACCGTGTTGAGCTGCTGCAAAAGATCACCGGCCAGGCGGGTCGACCAGAAATCGTTGAAACAGCCCGGGTTGAGGTCAATGAGCTGTGGCAAATGATGTTGCGAGAACGGGACCTGCTTGAGCAATACGGGCCCGGGCATCCTTTGGTCAGACGTTCGCGAGCCGGCATCCACAAGATGAAAGAGCTGCTGGCGACCAATCGTCGAGAGATGGAACGGGATTTCGCGCTGCTGGTTGTCAGCGATCTGCAGGAATTGAATCGACGTGAAGTCGAGGAAACGAAATATCGCGATTCGGCAATGCAGAAGGCCGCGGAGTTGGATGCAGCGGTTCGGAAGGACTTGCGTTATTTGGAAGACTTAAAGCACGAGCAGAATCTTTACAACATCGCTCGTACTCGACTCGACGAAGCGATCATCGCGAAAAGTCACGGTGCGATTCTCACGAAAACCCTCGCACCGGTGAAAGTGGGCGAGCCAATTACTCCCAGTCCAGTTTTGATTCTGGCCATGGGAACGCTGGTTGGTTTGTTCATGGGATTGGGATTAGCCGTCGTTGCCGACAACTTGGATGCGGGAGCGGTTCATGAAGCAGAAGTCAAGGTCACTCGTCAACCACGAACGATGCATGATTCCAAGCTTCAGCACGTCCGTCCAAACGTCGGTGCCGCCGTCTAAGTCTCACTCAATCGATTAGCTTGCCTCAATAGGGAAAGGGAGACAGCGATGTCAACAGTCAACCTGAACATGACCGTCTCGAAACGAACGATACTCAGAAGCGTAGCTGGGAATCTGGCCGCTGCGATGCCGCGACTTGCCAAGCGCACGATGGATTTGACGCTGACGACCCTTGTCGCCGTCGTGGCAGCTCCGATCATGCTGCTGCTGGCTGTCGCGATCAAACTGACGTCGCGTGGACCGATCTTCTATTGTCAGAAGCGAATTGGTCAGCACGGCCAACACTTCTACGCTTGGAAGATGCGGACCATGGTGGTTAACGCCGACAAGGTTCTGCAGAGCTATCTGGACAAACATCCAGAGCTGCGAGAGGAATGGGAGCGTGATCACAAGCTCAAGAATGATCCTCGCGTGACGCTGGTGGGACGCTTTCTCCGCAAGACCAGCCTGGACGAACTGCCGCAGATCTGGAACGTCCTCAGGGGCGACATGAGTCTTGTGGGGCCGCGACCCATCGTCGACGACGAAATCGAAAAGTACGGTGACACCTTCAATCGCTACAAGCGAGTGCTGCCAGGCATCACCGGACTGTGGCAAGTTTCCGGACGGAACAACACGACCTATCAGCAGCGCGTCGACTTCGACGACTACTATGTCCAGCATTGGTCGGTGCGTTTCGATCTGTACATCTTGCTACGCACGGTCCGCACCGTTCTGCTTCGCGAAGGTGCCTACTAGTCTCTTGTATCGTTGCTTCGGAGTCACTGATGACATCTAATTACCTGGCACAACGACTGAGGTCCGGAGCGGTGTGGACGTTGATCGGACGATCCGCTGGGATGGGCACCGTATTGGCTGTCCACGTGCTGCTTCCTCGCAACATGGGGGCTGCTTCCTACGCTGCCTTTGTGCTGGCCTGGAGCCTCGCGACCTTGCTCAGCATGGTCGGCATGTTTGGCCTCAACACGCTAGGATGTCGCTACCTGTCCGAGAGCTTTGCGGTGAACGATCGCCGACGAGCAATCCGGGCACTGTCGATCATCGTCATTCTGGCGGCGGTTGCAGTGACTGGCAGCTCGGTCGTGGGTGCCTTGCTCACCAGTCGTTTCGTACCCGTCTGGTTCGGCGCACCGGAGTTGGCCAAGGTGGCTTTGGGCGTTGCCGTTTGGATCGTCCTGTTGTCCGTGACGCAACTTATGGCGGAGCTGCTCCGCGGTTTGCACAACTTGTGCGCTGCCAGCTTACTCAGCGGCGTGGCGGGTGGTTTTCTCTCGAACTCGGTCCTGCTGTGTCTGCTGCTGATCATCGGAACGTGGCACAAGACTGACCTGTCGGTCGTTGTGCTCGCGGTCAATGTGTCGCTGGTCATCCAGCTGGTCGTATCCGGCGTCTTCTTCGGGCTGAGTTGGCGGGCCACTGAAAAACAGACAGAGCCCTGTGAACAGAGCTTGAGTGATTTGAGCTGGTGGCGTGTCCTGCGCGAAGCAACGCCGATCATGTCTGTGCAAGTCGGTAGCTTTGGCGTCGGTCAGTTCGATATTTGGCTCGTCGGCCTGATTGGCGGTACCGAGCAGCTGGCGATCTACTCGGTTGCTCGACGCCTGGCCCTATTGATTGCGATTCCCCTGACACAGGTTGGCCAGGTGATCTCGTCGTCGATTGCCGAGCTACATGCGAAGCAGGATTACGAACGCCTGGCGTCCTTGCTCAAAGGGGCGGCCACTATCGGCGCCGTGATCACCGTTCCATTAGCGGTGAGCTTGTTGATGGGTGGCCAAATGCTGTTGTTGGTTGTGTTCGGCAGCGAATTTGCCGCTGGAGCGACGGCCCTTCAGTTCTTCTGCTTAGGTCAACTGGTGTATGCGTTGACGGGTCCTTGTGGGCCGGCGTTGCTCATGACCGGACACCAGCGTGTGGTCCTGGTGACCATGTTAGCGTCAGTCAGTATTTTTGCACTGACACCGATCGCCGTCGATCAATATGGCGTCAACGGTATTGCCGCCTTGGTCGCGCTGTTCGTGGCTGCGAATAATGTGCTGCAATGCGTCGCACTTCGGGCTCGTACCGGACTAAAGACCGTGCCGTGCTTTGAGTTAAGTTTTTTACGAAGTCTCTATGCCGCTGCGACGGGCAGCAGTCGTGTCCAGATTGCGGGTTGAACTGTCCTAGAAATGAGAGCGAGGGCTCAGTCCATGGCTACATCGAATACATTGGTTTGCATCCCCTGTTACAACAGCGAAGACACCATCGAAGATCTGGTTGAGTCGCTGTTGGCCTATTCAGATGCGGACATCATGCTGGTGGATGACGGGTCCAAGGTGCCGCTCGATAGCTTTCTACCGGATCGGTTTGCCAACCAGATGGATCGCATCCAGATTGTCCGACCTGCCCAGAAGGTCTATTCAGGTGGCGGGAAGAACCTGGGCATCTGGAAGGCGATTGAAGAGGGCTATGAGTACCTCATCCTCATGGACAGCGATCTTGCGTTGCCTCATCGCTTTGTCTCTGGATTACGACATTACTTACAACAGCATCCAACCGAGGTGCTCGTCGCCCCGTCGATTAATCCAGCCGGCAATCGGTGGCAATACGCCGACACGATGATTAACTTCTCGACGTATCTTCCCTCACCGGGAGGCAAGATGTCGCCCAAGAATTGTTTGGCGGGTTATGCGTTCGCACTGAACATGGAGTTGTATCGACAGAATCCGGTTTACCATCGAGGACGTTACGGTGGGGAGGATGTCCTTTTCTTCCACGACGTGATGGAGCAATTCAAGCTGGATTACCTCCCGATGCTCAATGACATCTATGTCCGACACTTACCGCCGCGAGCCACACGTATGGACGCGAAGAGAGCTCAACAACGCTATGGCAAAGCCTTCTTCTCACATAACGATGGATCTCGTGAGAGACTTTTTTCGTCATATCCCTGGATGCACTTCCTCACGCCACGCTTTATGTTGATGGTTAGCCGGCTGATCCGTCGCTGCAGGTATTCCGATTTGTGGTTCGTGCCGCTCTGCTGGTATTTGGATATCTGCAGAGCCAACCGCATCGTGCAGCTTCACCGCGATGGCTACGCCGACCCTGACAAAGGAACCGCGATCGACACCGCCGAGTTTCAATCGAAGGGTGTCGACCCGATCAAGGTCGGCGGGAAGAAGTCGAGCCAGCGAGCAGTCAACGCGTCATCGACGGGAGTCTAGTATGCCAGCGACTTCGGCCGTGCCACGATCGAATCCGCAACGTCATTCGATCGATTACGACCAATGGAAGTCGTGGGGACTGAAGCTCTTTCTTGTCGGGCTCTGCTTCGGCATCTTCGCGCTTCGCTTTCCCTTGATTGTCCTGGCGTCACTCGGTGCTTCAGCAGTTATCTTCGCGTGTCTCTCCTGCGTGCGACCGATTCACGCGGTCAGCATTTGCGTGCTGTTGAACTACGTTTACTGGCTGGCCTCGGGCCTGTTGTCTGGGGGCGTCGCGTTTGCATCGTTCACCAGTGGTGATTTTTGGCGGGGCGAGGGACGCTGCTTCTTCTTCTACCTCCCACTGCTGGCGCTATCGATCATGCATATTCGACAGCGTGACCTTGAGTTCCTGGTCAAGCTGATCGTCGTACTGACTTTGTTCGGCACCGTTTTGGCAGCGCTTTGGCTGGTCGGATTGGGACACCTGTTTCAATCGCATGAAGAGGAGAGTGGTGAACTAGTCGACTCGATCTACTTTATCGGCCTGCTAACTTCGCACACAGGTGCGGGTGCTTTTTGGGCAACGGTGGCGGCGTTTCTGGTTGGCTACGCCTGGTGTCGACGCGATCGACCCCTGCAAATTGTTGCCGTGTTGGCCATTCTCTTGATCGTGGGCACAGGTGGGCGTGCAGCCACTTTGGGAATCATGGGAGCGTTGGGCTGGCTGTTGATACGTGGCGAGATTCTCCAAAAAAGGACGATGCTGATCGGCAGCTTGACCCTTGTCCTGTCCGGAATCGGAGCCATCTACCTGGGGTCAAGGGTGCCCGAGATTAGCGAACGCATGGGCGAAATGCTCTCGCCCGAGGCGTTCTATTCGATCAGAGCGATGGTGGAAGAAGACCCATTGGAAGATCCCACGAGTTACTTTTTCGACGGGACGGATCTGCCACATCACAATCTCGTGATTCGGGTCTACCTGTGGAAGTATGCGATTAATCTCTTCCAGAAGAGTCCGCTCACCGGTGTTGGCTTTGCACGCTATAACGACACCGACCTGGACTATGTCGGTATCCCGTATGTTGCTCAACTAGCGACGAGTGGCGAGGCCTATTACGGGTCTGGTATTCGCTGGGAAAGCGAGCAGAAGATGACTTCGACCGGCAACGCTCACAATAGTTACCTGCATATCCTGGCAGAAACGGGGCTCATTGGCCTGGTGCTATTCCTTATCCTCTGGATCAAAATGTTCATGGCGGTTGAGCCGGGGCCGCAGACGTCGCCTGACGATTTTGCCCGGGCATATGCTGTCGGGTGTCAGGCGATGATTATTTGTTTGGCGATCGGCGCCTTGGCGGGCCACGCGCTCGGAGCTCCGTCAGGTGGTATCCTGCTGACCACGATGATTGGTGCCTGGCTTGCCTTTAAGCGAGGTGAAGGCAGCTAGCTCGTCAACACACTGTAACTTCGGGCCGCGGCCTTGGAATGTCCGGCCTTCGTCAGTTCAGTCGCAGGACTTGACTGAATTCTGGATGATCTCCATCCGCACGCACGCGTCATGCGAAGCCTTAGCGGTCATATCGAATGCTCCTAATTCGCGACCGCTACCAATTGTTCGCCTCGTAGCGAGAAGCCCTTTTTTTCAGCGCCAGTCAGTCAGGTTGCGTCGATGTTCCTGATTGAACGGGCAGCACTCGTTGCAACCATGTTCATGGTTATCGCGGTGCTGCACCTCTCATCTCACGTCACATCAAACATCTGATTTCGAGGTCGAGCATGTCGATCCTCTTCATGAAGAACGCATACCGTTTGAATGTCTTGGCACTTCTACCTGTCCTATGGCTGATGACAGGTTGTGGGCATGTAGGCAACTATTTCCACAACGGCTTCAAGGTCGGGCCCGACTATGCTCGACCCGCCGCGGAAGTCGCCGAGGAATGGATCGACTTCAATGATCCGCGTGTTATCAGCGACGCCTTGGGCGTTGACGAGCGTGAATGGTGGGGTCTGTTTCAAGACTCCAACATCGAGGAGTTGGTTCAGCAGTCCTACGATCAAAACTTGACGCTCCGTGTTGCTGGCCTGCGGGTCCTTGAGGCGCAAGCCGAGAGGGCGATTGCCGTCGGTTTGTTATTCCCACAGTTCCAAGAAGGAATTGGAGAATACACTCGCACACAGGTCAGTCGTAACGCTGGCGCCCTCCTTGGGCCGCCTCCGACCGCGAGTCGGACCTTCAGTAACTGGACGCTTGGCTTCAATGCTGCTTGGGAATTAGACCTCTGGGGCCGTTATCGTCGAGGTATCGAGTCAGCCGATGCGAACTTGGACGCAACCGTCGAGGATTATGACGACTTCCTGGTGTCGCTGATCGCTGAAAGCACTTCCGCCTATTTGGAAATCCGTGGATTTCAAGAACGAATCGCCTTTGCTCGAGCCAACATTCAGACGCAGCAGAAGAGCCTCGAATTGGCCACCACACGATTCGAAGGGGGAGACGTCGGCAAGCTTGACGTGACTCAGGCACAAACCAACTTGGAGCAGACGCGAGCCCTGGTCCCCGTTTTCGAAGCAGGATTGAGAGTCGCCAACAATCGGCTCTGCACGCTGATTGGCATACCGCCGCGGGATCTGGTTGAGGAACGATTTGGAGACGCTCCGATCCCAGCATCACCTGAGAATGTTGTCGTGGGGATCCCTGCCGAGTTGATTCGTCGACGACCCGACGTTCGACGGGCTGAACGAGATGTGGCGGCACAGAGCGCCCAGATCGGTATTGCCACGGCTGATCTCTTTCCCGCCTTCACGATTAACGGATCGCTCAACTGGCAGGCCTCGAACTTTGGTGATGTCTTTCGATCCAGTAGCAACGGCGGCGTGATCGGTCCGACCTTCAACTGGAACTTGCTCAATTATGGCCGACTCGTCAATAACATCCGCGTCCAGGACGCGCGCTTCCAGCAACTGGCGGTGACCTATCAGCAGACCGTTCTCGAAGCCAACCGAGAAGTCGAAGATGCGATCGTGCGATTCCTGAGATCCCAAGAGGAGGAGGCAGCCCTCACGCGTAGCGTTGCGGCGGCAACCGAATCGGTATCGCTGGCAGAGATTCAGTATCGCTTAGGAGCGATTGACTTCGACCGAGTCAACAACCTGCAAAGAGATCTGACCGTGCTACAGGATAGCCTGGCGGTTGCTCGAACCAATGTTGCGCTCGGTTTGGTCGGAATTTACCGTGCTTTGGGCGGCGGTTGGCAGATTCGTTTGGGAGCTACGACACCGGCCGCGGTCGCGGTCGCGGACGAGATCCCGGTCCCCGACGACCCGGTTCCAGCCGATACCGACGTGCCACCCCAGCCACCTCAGCCGTTCCCCGAGGATCTTCCACCTCAACCGGATCCAAACATTTAATCCAGGGACCTTCTCTTGGCCCGTGACAACGCAAAGGTGCACTCGCTCTAGTTAGGCGGTGCACCTTTGCTCATTCCTCTAAGCTCTGTTCGTCCTTCGCCTCTTCACGCGCCGCTAACGCCTGCTTTTTCTTCTTCTTTTTCGTCTTGTGCGTTTTGCGTCGTGGAATCTCGCTGACCAGCCAGGCGACGATCACAGCAATGTAGAACTGGCCCGCCACCGACTGGATCCACGCCATTGTTCGTACAGCCGGCGTAACGGGCAACAAATCGCCGTAGCCCAAGGTCGACATCGTCACGAAACTGAAATAGATCAGCTGCGAGAAGGCAGCCACGTCACTCTGCTCGAGCAGTTCAGTCGAGATCCCACTGATTGTTAATACGTTGTTGGGGCCACGCGCGACGCCTAAGTACAGCATGGACCAGGCCAGTCCGAACAGCAGGTACGAACAGATTGCACCATAAATTGAATTGACGGTGGCCAAATGCTTTCGCGTGACAGCGACCAGGATGAGCACAGCCATCCAGGCAAAGAAGGCGCTCTCGATAAAGCAAGCGACCAAAAACACACTTTGTCGTTCGATCGCGAGCGTTACCCAATTGGCGGGCGTTGCAACGGTGAATGCAACCAAGCATGAAATGATCAGCATCTTTCGGCGCGTCGTAGCAATGGCGGCAAGAAAAATCACCATGGTGATGCCGATGCGCCAAAGCACGCTTGAAAACCCGGTTCCCGACAACATCGGGACGACCACGAGCAAAAACAGCAACGAAAAGAGCAACATCAACAGCTTGGCCGAGGAAACGAAGGGATCTGGTACTTCTGCGTCGGCTGACATTTCCTATACTCCGAGTCTTAGGAAGGTGCATGGGCGACGATCCACGCGAATCCGCACCCCGAGCCCTCGGCTGATCCCGGCTCCAAGGCCCTGTTTCCTTCCGTTGTCTGATAACTAGAATAAGCCGAAAGCAGTCGGCCGCGTACCTGATACGAGAAGATTTGTCGGAACCGTGGCGCTTATCCTGGCACACGAGGTTAGAGATGTTCAACATGCGAAGATTAGCTGCGTTGCTATCAATTGCCATTCTGTCCACCGTCGGTTGTGGTCCGGCTAACGAATACCAGGCCGGACCTCCCCAATCGGTCACGGTTGCCAAGCCCATCCAGCGCCCGGTTACGCTCTACCTGGAGGAGACGGGTACCACGGAACCCGTGCAGATGGTGGATGTCCGCGCGCGAGTTCGCGGATTCCTAAATGAAGTACTCTTTACGCCTGGGTCCGACGTGAAGGAGGGCGACATTCTCTATCGGATTGAAAAGACGCAATTCGTCGCCGCCGTCGCCGCCGCAGACGCACAACTCGCGGCAGCCAAGGTCGAACTCAATAAGGCTGAAATCGAGCTGAAGCGACAGCAAGATCTATTCGCGCAGGATGCGACCGCGGAAACCAAGGTCGTTGCCGCTCAGGCCGCACGCGATGAAGCCGTTGCGATCATTCAGTCGGCACAAGCGTCTCTCGACCGTGCGAATCTCGACCTCGAATACACGGATGTCAAAGCTGCGATCGACGGACGAGTAGGCAAGACGTTGGTCAAGCGGGGGAATCTGGTTGACGGCGCTGAAGCGACGCACCTTACAACGATCGTCAAATACGATCCGATCTATGCCAACTTTAACATTAACGAGCGACAGTTGCTGGCTCTGGTTGATGCGGTAAGGGTCGAGCAGCAGAGCAAGCCCGACAACGAAGTCGTCAAGATTCAACTGGAGTTGCGACGAGCCAATGACGAAGGATTCCCGTTTAAAGGTGAATTCGATTACGCGGACCTAGCTGTCGATCAGAGCACCGGGACGTTCATGATCCGAGGTATATTCCCGAACGAAGAGCGGAGAATTGTCCCGGGGCTGTTCGTACGAGTGCGCATTCCACTGACGGTTCGAGATAACGCGATCCTGGTACCCGAATACGCCGTTGCCTCCGACCAAGCCGGAAGACACGTGTTGACCGTGGGCAGTGACAATCTGGTCGAGCGGCGTGGAGTCACGGTCGGACCGCGACAAATCGTTCAGGCTCAACCGTTTGTCGTGATTGAAGACGGACTGACGCTTGACGACCGCGTCATCATTAACGGCATGCAACGAGCCAGGGCCGGCGTCGCAGTGACACCCAACGAACGCGACCTGAACACGGAACTGGCCGACGTCGGCGAGACAACACCGACCGACGCGGGTTAGCAACTGAATCCGCGGACTTGACTTGGGTAGGGTCGACCGTTGCCCAGCGACGGGTCTTGCTCACGCTTCGGAGGTGGCCGTTTGCTGCTCAACGGCTTTGCCGCTCGACTCAATCTTGGCTTTGGCCCGATTGGCGGCTGACATCTCACTAAGCAACTGGAAGACGACGAAGAAGGCGGGGACAAACATCAAGGAGAAAGCGGTCGCGGCGATCATACCACCGACCACGGCGTTGCCCACGGCCTGACGACTTGCGGCTCCCGCACCCGCGGACACCAGCAACGGCATGAATCCGAGGATCGACGAAAAGGCGGTCATCAGGATGGCCCGGAATCTTAGCTTCGCCGCCATCGCCGCCGCTTCACGGATCTCTAATCCGGCTCGACGTTGATCGCGGGCGAATTCGACGATAAGGATCGCGTTCTTGCTGGCGAGAGCGACCAACAGTACTACACCAATCTGCGTATAGGTGTTGTTGTCGGCACCGCGAACCAGCAGCGCGATGACGACGCCTAGGGCGGCCAGCGGCACCACCGAGATCACAGCAGCTGGGCTTGTCCAACTCTCATATTGCGCCGCGAGTACGAGGAAAACGAACACGACCGCCAGCGCGAAGATCAAGTACTGTTCGCCACCGACTTGTTTCTCTTGATACGACATTCCCGTCCATTCAAAACCCATTGAGGCGGGAAGTTCGTTGCCGGCGATGTCTTCCATCAGCTGCAACGCTTGGCCCGAACTTCGTCCGACGGCCGGCTCGCCATTGATCTGAGCGCTGGGATAGAGGTTGTATCGTTGAATGACCTGCGGTCCCAAGACTTCTTCTACCGAGACAAAAGAACCGATCGGAACCATCGCGCCCGCGCTGTTTCTCACATCGAGCCGGGCGATATCCTCGGGCATCGAGCGGAAGTGCGAATCGGCTTGAACGCGCACCTGCCAGGTCCGGCCGAAGGCATTGAAGTCATTCACGTAAGCCGAACCGAGAAACGTTTGCAGGGTCGAGAAGACAGAGTTCAGTGGGATGTCCATCGTTTTGACTTTCGTGCGGTCAATGTCCAGGAACAATTGAGGCACGTCGGCACGAAAGGTCGTATTCATCGCGGTCAGGCCCGATTGGTCGGTCCCTTTGTCGACCATTAACTGGGCTGCGCCTTGCAGATCTCGCAAGCCAACGCCACCGCGGTCCTGCAACTGCATCTGAAAGCCACCGGCATTCCCCAGACCGTCGATCGCGGGCGGCACAAAGGCGAACACAATCGCCTCTTCGATTTCAGCGAACTTGCTGCGAATGTGGGCCAGAATGCCGTCCTGACTAAGCTCTGGTGTTGTCCGATCCTCCCAATCCTCGAAGACCACCACGACTAATCCGAGGTTTGAGCCGTTGGTACCGCTCAGCAAAGAATAGCCGGCAACCGAAATCCAGTCTCGGACGCCTGGCGTGCCTTTCATGATGTCATCGATTCCGTTGATGACGTCGGTCGTGCGTTGCAGCGATGAACCATCTGGCAATTGGACGTTCACGAATGCGTAACCCTGATCTTCCGTCGGCAGGAAGCCCGTTGGCAGCGATGTGAAACCAAGCCCAGTGGCGACAACCAACCCGGCGAAAACGATCATCACAAGAGCGATCTTGCGAACCGTACCATTGATGATCGCCGAATAGATGTTCGTTGTGCTGTCGAACACACGGTTGAACCAACGAAAGAAGAAGAAACGTGACTCGGGTGCCTTTCGCATCAACAAGCCACACAGAGCCGGGCTGAGTGACAACGCGTTGATCGTACTGATGATCACAGCAGCCGATATCGTGAGCGCGAATTGCCGATACATCTGACCCGTGATTCCGCCCATAAAGGCAGTTGGAACAAACACCGCCAGTAGCACCAGCGTCGTCGCAATCACCGGTCCAGTGATTTCTTCCATCGCCTTAACCGCCGCGTCCTTCGACGACATGCCGGCGTCAACATGGCGCGTTGTGTTTTCGACCACCACAATCGCATCATCAACGACGATACCGATGGCCAAAATGATGCCAAACAGTGTCAGCATATTGATCGAGAAACCGAGTCCGGCCATGACAGCGAATGTGCCAATCAGCGAGACAGGAATGGCCGCACATGGAACAATTGTGGCTCGCCAATCTTGGAGGAAGATGAAGATGACCACAATCACCAGAACGACGGCGATCATGAGCGTATCGTAGACTTCGGCGATCGATGCCTCCACGAATTTCGTCGTGTCGTAGGGGATTTGGTACTTCAGGCCCTGTGGGAATCGCTCGTTGAGCTCCTCCATTTTGGCTTCGATCGATTTGGCCAAATCCAATGCGTTGGCCCCGGGCAGCTGGTAAACGGCGATCGCGGCGGTGGGTTGACCCTTGAAAGTTGACACTCGGTTGTAGTTTTTGCCGCCCATCTCGACCCGAGCGACATCGCGAATCCGGGTGATGCGTCCACCTTCAACCGTCTTGACGATGAGATCCTCAAACTGCGTCGGTTCTTTCAGGCGTCCCAAGGTGTTGACCACCAGTTGGAAGGACGTTCCGCCCGGAGCCGGCGGTTCGCCAATCCGCCCAGCGGCTACCTGAACGTTCTGCTCCTGAACGGTCATCACGATGTCTTCGGTCGTAATGCTGCGTGCCTTGAGCTTCTGCGGATCCAGCCAGATTCGCATACTGTAGTCCTCGGCACCCATCACCGTGACCTGTCCAACACCTTTGATTCGGCTCAGTTCGTCCTTAATGTTGATCGTGGCGTAGTTGCTCAGATACAAATCGTTATAAAGCCCTTCTTCGGAGGTCAACGTGATGAACTGAGTGATCTGAGTCGACTGTTTACGAGTCGTCACGCCCTGTCGCCGCACATCTTCCGGCAATTTCGGATTCGCGATCGAAACTCGGTTTTGAACCAGCACGGTGGCCATATCCATATCCGTGCCGATTTCGAACGTCACATTCAGCGTATATGACCCGTCGTCCGCGCTGCTGGAGGACATGTACAGCATGTCCTCAACTCCGTTGACCTCCTGCTCGATGGGCGCTGCAACCGTTTCCGCGACGACTTCCGCGTTGGCACCCGGGTAGAACGTGGAAACCTGCACGGTGGGTGGTGAGATCTCGGGGAACTTCGAGACGGGGAGGCTCGTTTGCGAGACGATGCCGGCAATCATGATCACGATCGAGATGACCGACGCGAAGATCGGACGATAGATGAAAAAGCGTGAGATCATAAGAATTCTCTTGGGTTTTGCTGCCTTCCAACTTGCTCGATCACGTCGACGCTGGCATTTTACTCCAACGATCGATCAGCGATAGAGGATCACGTGCGGCTAGAAGAGCTCCGGAACAAAGTTCCGATCGGCCAAGGTTTCCTCGTCGTCATACGCATCCTTCGTGTCCCGATCGGGCAGCTTGATTTTGTCGCGCTTAATGGGCTCGTAGGGAATCTGCGAGAGGAAGTGTGAAATGCAATTCAATCTAGCGCGGCGTTTGTCATCCGACCTGACGACGTGCCATGGAGCGTGAGCCGAGTCAGTCGCCGCCAGCATCGCGTCTCGAGCTCGCGAATAGTCATACCAACGTCGCCGAGACTCGAGGTCCATGGGGCTTAGTTTCCAATGCTTCATCGGATCGCTGATTCGCGACTTAAACCGACGTTCTTGCTCGTCGTTGCCGACGGTCAACCAGTACTTGAGCAACGTGATTCCATCCTCGGTCAGCGCGTGCTCGAATTCAGAGCAATTACCGATGAATCGGAAGTACTCTCTGTCGGTACAGAATCCCATGACTCGTTCAACGCCTAATCGGTTGTACCAGCTGCGATCAAAGATGGTGATCTCGCCTGCCGCTGGCATGTGGGAAAGATAACGCTGAATGTACATTTGAGTCTTTTCGCGATCGCTTGGAGCCGGCAATGCGACGACGCGAAATACGCGAGGACTGACGCGTTCGGTCATGCGTCGGATGACACCACCCTTACCGGCCGCATCACGACCTTCGAAGACCACCACAATCCGGGCTCCCGATTCCTTGACCCAGTCCTGCATGATGGCCAGTTCCGTTTGGAGTCGATCGAGTTCTTTGTTGTAGATCTTGGAATCCAGCTTCTTAATCTTCCCCGATTTTTCTTTCGACATTTCTAACCCTCTATCGTATGTCGTTTACCGTTTGAGTTTTCGTCGCGACCGATCGGACTGGGAGACGGCACTTCGGATGTGTTGCTGAACATCATAACCGACTGCCGCGTAGGGCGTGACAAAATGTAGCCACTCAGCGATCGCCGAGACTGACCGTAGTGAACGATTCTTCGTATCTCATTCCTGCTTCTCGCCCGTTCGGTACCTTTCAAACCAAGCCAAGACGTGGGCTGCCTTCGCAATCAGACGACTGGGGCGACTTGAAATGGCGTGAGATGCCTCGGGAATACGGACCAACGCGCTTTCGATCTTTCTCAGCTGTAGTGCCTGGTAGAACTGCTCGGTTTCCGAGATGGGAGTCCGGTAATCGGCCTCGCCAGTGATCAGCATCGTGGGGGTCGAAACGTTGCCGACTTTAGAGATCGGACTTCGACTGAGGTATTGATCGGCGTGATCCCACGGCGGGCCGGGAAACCAGTACCTGTAGAAGAAGTTGTAGGCGTCGGCCGTCAGGGCAAAGCTGTACCAGTTAATGACCGGTTTGGCCACCACCGCCGCTTGGAATCGATCGTTCTGGCCGATGATCCACGCGGTCAGAACTCCGCCGCCACTACCGCCGGTGACGAAGAGGTTCTTCGTGTCGATATAGCCCTTCTTAATGACCGCATCGACTCCTGACATTAAATCGTCATAGTCTTGGCCGGGATAATTGTGGTGAATTAGGTTGGCGAATTCGGCACCGTAGCTCGTACTTCCTCGCGGATTCACGTACAGGACGACATAACCGGCCGCGGCATACAGCTGCATTTCGGCAGCGAACCGATCGCCGTAGTTAGCGAACGGCCCACCATGGATTTCAAGAATCAGCGGGTATTTCTTGCTGGCATCGAATTTCGGTGGCTTGATGATCCAGCCATGGATTTGACGCTGATCAAAGGATGACTCAAACCAGATCTCTTCAATGTCCCCCAGCGTTTTGTAAGGCAGTAGATCATTGTTCAATCTTGTCAGGCGCTTGGAGTTTGATCCGACGCGGACCGAAGCGACCTCTGCGGGATGCTTGGGATCGGTTTGGGTGAACGCGAGTCGTCCGTCTTTGGCAACTGAGAATTCGCCCGATGAATACGGACGACCCAGCGAGAGTCCCCCGACGTTTGACGCAACCGTCGTGCGTTGGCCCGCGAGTGTCACGTACCCCAGCTTCGTGTTCCCCTTGTCATCGTACTGAAAATACACACCTCGTCCGTCGGGCGAGAAACGTGGTGCGTCGACGCTTCGATCCAAGTTGCCGGTGATCAGTCTTGATTGCCGCGTCTGCCGGTCCAGCACATAGAGACGCGTTGTGTGGTAGCCCAGCAATTGATCATCGAAGCCGATGTAGGCGATGGATCGACCGTCAGGTGAGATCGATGGGCTCTCGTCGGGACCATTTCGATCCGTCAGCTTTCTCAAGCTGCCATCAGAGACGGTCAGCTCGAACAACTCACTTTCAATTGGGTCGTGCTCCCAGTCTTCCTGACGATTGGCCGAAAAGATGATCGCTTTACTGTCCGGCGTCCAGCAGAGTCTGCCACCATGGTGATAGGGATCGAATGTCAGTTGTCGTGGAGATCCACCTTCGCTAGAGAGGACGAAGATCTGGCTAAACCCCTCCTTCAAGTATCCACGGCCATCAAAACGATATGTCAGTCGCTCGATCACCTTGGGGGGTGCCGCCCACTTGGCTCCTTCGGGCGCCTCTGGCATTTTCGCGAGCGGCTCGCTCTTCTGCGGGACCATCATCGACAGCGCGAGATGATTGCCATCTGGAGACCAACTTAGGTTCGCCGGCGTCTTGGTCAATTGTGTGAGCCGCGTGGTCTGTCCTATGTCCATGTAACGCAGATACAGCTGCGTCGTCCCGTCCTCGTCGGAAATGTAGGCCAGACGTTTTCTATCGGGCGACCATCTCGGTTGGCCAACGGAATGGTTGCCTCGCGTCAGTGGGCGATGCTGACTTCCGTCGAAGTTGATTGACCAAAGGCTAGCGCGGCTCGTGTCCTTCATGATGTCCATGAAATTCCGCACGTAGATAATCGTCGAGCCGTCTGGAGAGATTTGCGGGTCACTGGCCCACTCGAGCTTGAAGACATCCAGCGGTTGGAACAGTTGCTCTGCCTCGCGCTGGTCGCCTTCCGTCGTTTCGGCAAGCACACTTTGAAGTAGGCACATCCACAGACAGCACAGAAACATCGCTCGATTTCTCATGTCAGCTCCTCAGTTTGCAGCACGAACACCGAGAATCCAGACTTACGAATTCTCAGTGCTCTCTGTGATGTGAGCTTCAGTATAGGGAATTAACTCGGACGTCGATGTGTCGACGATCGCATAGCAGCCTTGGCATAGCGCACCGATCACGACGAAGAATCGTCCAGGCTCAAGTCGGACGGTACCTTTCCCGTCCCAGGCCTCGATCTGCGCTGGGCGTGCGAGCAACCAGCGGTGAAAATGGCCCGCGAACAGCAATCGCTCATGGGCCGAGCGAAAGATGCGATCGAGCTTGCGGTGCTCATCCGGAGGCCCGTCGAAATACCAAAGGTCCTCGGCGCGGAGCGGATTCAGCCACGGCTC
>CAJHYQ010000693.1_pt1 | contig 65728 bp, 55 predicted proteins | sample 9198721 | NCBI WGS metagenome assembly CAJHYQ01 (sample SAMEA7708357, study PRJEB35096) | sediment metagenome | biome: marine neritic benthic zone biome [ENVO:01000025]; feature: sediment [ENVO:00002007]; material: shallow marine sediment [ENVO:03000034] sea grass bed [ENVO_01000059] ... | reverse complement strand
GGCGGCTTGGGTGTTCGTGAACTTGTACTCGATGAATTAATGGCTGAACCATTCGGCCCTACGGTCGCGATTGTTTCAGCGGTTTTGCTTCGTTTAGTCTGGTTGATGACGGAGCTGGCGATATCGGGTATCCTGTACCTACGGATGAAGGGCCGGCGAGTTGCGGTTTTGGATTCCATGCGGCGCTGACAGACATTTGGGTCGCTCGGCGCAATCCCGCCGCCATGATCGGCCGATGGCACGACCCTTCCGACGGCCGAAGTTTCGAATCGAGGCTTGCCATGCTTTCGATCGTCGTTCCTGTCTACAACGAGCAGCACAGCCTTGAGCTGTTGCATCGCGAGCTGAATGCCGTCGCCCTTCGCCACCACTATGAATTGGACATCGTTTTCGTCGACGATGGATCGACGGACGAATCATGGGAGGTGATCGGTCGGCTGGCCAGTCAAGATCGTCGCGTTCGCGGCATTCGCTTTCGCCGTAACTTTGGCAAAGCCGCCGGACTGAGTGCGGGTTTCGCGGCAACGCGTGGCGAGATCGTGATGTCGATGGATGCCGATCTCCAAGATGACCCACACGAGATCCCGAAAATGCTGCAAGCCATGGACGAGGGCTACGACGTGGTAAGCGGTTGGAAGCAAACCCGTCACGATCCGTGGCACAAAGTCTGGCCATCGCGAGTTTTCAATTGGCTGGTGAGTCGTCTGACGGGAGTCGTACTGCACGATCACAACTGTGGCTTCAAGTGTTATCGTCGCGAAGTGTTTCACGAACTTCGACTGTACGGCGAATTGCATCGCTTCGTGCCGGTTTTGGCGGCTGCCCGTGGCTGGCGAATTGGCGAAGTCGCCGTGCACCATCGGCCGCGCGAACACGGGCGATCAAAATATGGCCTGCTTCGCATCCCCAAAGGCTTTCTCGACCTGCTGACCGTCAAGTTTCTCACTGGCTTTGGCCAACGCCCGCAACACATGCTCGGGGCCGTCGGCTTGACATCATTCACGCTCGGCGTTTTCGGCATCCTTGTGCTGACGGCGTTGTGGGTGATCACTCGCCTGAATGGAAATTCTCTTGATGATCTCCATCTGACAGAACGTGCCATATTCTATTACTCGCTCGGGGCAGCGCTGCTCGGTGCGCAATTCATGTCGATTGGCTTCATCGCCGAACTGATGACCGCAATGCATAGTCGACAAACCGACACCTACTCTGTGGCCGAGCGCGTCGGTGGAGAGGCGAGTTGGCAAAAGCGAGACGAATCGCACGGACGAATTTCCGAGACGACGCCGGCCCAATCGATGGCGACGCAGCGGCACGACGCCTCGCAGCCCAGCCCTCATATCCGATTGAACAAGCAAGGCGAGTCGTCTTCCATCCAAAATGAATGAGCAGTTTGACGACCAGAAGTCACTGCGTCTGTCCATCTACGCGTTGTTGATCGTCTCCACCGTGGCGACGATGACCGCGCGCATCTTCAGCGCATCCTCGGCCGACGGACATACTCCCTTCTTTAGCGCCAACGACCGGAGTCGTTGGTCGGCGATTAGCGCGATTGTGGACGAAGGAACTTACGTCATCGACAATGTCCGCCGACGTCCCGGCTGGCGGTCCATTGACATGGTGCGACACGAAGGACGAGACGGGCGGGAGCACTACTACTCAAGTAAACCACCACTCTACCCGACGCTGCTGGCGTTGCAGTACGCGACCATCAAGACGACGACCGGCGTGACACTTGCCGAATACCCCTTCTATGTCGCTCGCGTGATGCTGCTCGTCACCAACGTGATGCCTTTGATTCTCTTCTTTGCACTGCTTGTGCGATGGGTCGAGGCCCACGGAGAAACCGATTGGGGGCGGATCTTCGTGATCGCTTGCGCCTGCTGGGGTACCTATCTGACGACTTTTGCCATCTCGCTCAATAACCATCTTCCGGCGTCGATCTGTGTGATGATTTGCGCGTACTGCGTCTTTCGCGTTTGGGACGACGCAGACCCTCACCCGATTTATTTTGTGGTCTGCGGCCTGGCCGCGGCCTTCACTGCCGCCAATGAATTGCCGGCCTTATCATTCCTGGCCGCGATCAGCCTGGTGATGTTCGGCTTGTCTCCTCAAAAGACATTGGTGTTATTCGTGCCTGCTGTTTTGCTCGTCGTGTTGGCTTTCTTCGTGACCAACTTTATCGCGCACGATAGCCTGCTGCCGCCGTATGCTCATCGACAACCGGGTGACAACTGGTACGACTACACCGGCAGCTATTGGACGTCGGAACGAAGCGGAATCGACAAAGGTGAACCGTCGCGCCTTGTGTACGGCTTCAACGTCCTGATTGGCCACCACGGAATCTTCTCGTTGTCACCGATCTGGATCTTGAGCGTGGCCGGATTATTTGTCTGGCTCGTGAAACGAACCTCGGTAAATCGGTGCATGGCCATTTTGACCATCGCCCTGATGGCCATCTGCCTGACGTTCTACATCGTGCGTCTGCGCGAGATTGACAGGAACTACGGAGGCAGAACGTCTGGCTTTCGCTGGATGTTCTGGTTCATTCCCTTGTGGCTGATGAGCATGATGCCAGTCGCCGACTGGCTGGCGGAAGGTCGAGCCCGACGCGGCTTTGGACTCGTCCTACTTGGGATTTCTATTCTGTCAGCACAATACGCTGCCGCGAATCCGTGGTCCCATCCGTGGATCTACGACTACTGGCAAGCGTTGAATTGGATCGGGCCTTAGCGCAAGTGAGTCGAAGCTACTCAACCCCGACAGCCTTCGGGGCGCGTCGCTGCGCTAGTCTTCGGACACCATCACAAGACGACCGCGACTCCGTTCGTCGATGTGTAGCTTGTTCTCCCGTGCCAACCAGCCAACCGCCTGATGGACAGAATCCCGCGGCGCACCAACGGTACGAACGAGTTTCGCAAACGACATCGGCCCTTCGGTTCGAAGCGTGTGCCAAACAACACCCGCCATCTCACCAATACTGTCAACTACCGGGTTCGGCGTCACCGTGGACATGGTGAAACTGCTCCTTCAATTGGATTGTGGATTTCCCTGGATCGGACCGGTTGAATGGGTCGGGTCGATGCCATAGGGACTCAAAACCCCAACTATCGGCTGATTCGTGTCTCGGGGAGACGAACGACCTAAAGGCATACCTCATAACAGCGAGCGGAGTGTAGCCGTGATGTAGAAAAAGCCGCAAGCTCAATCGGGCGACATGGGCTACTCGCGGCGGGCAGCTAGTTGAGAGAAATCGCGATCCAGGCCATCGTCCCTCGGAGACGCCTCCCTAGACAGGAGTACTCCGCAACAGACTCAGCGAAATCGCGTCAAAGACCGGTGAGAGCTTTAGGAAGTCGCGATGCTCGGCCTGGTATAGCAGGACCATCGACTTGTCATCGCCGGGAATCGTGAGCAGATGGGATACGACCAGCAGGTCAAGACAATAGAAATGCAACTCGTAGCCACTCATTCGCAGGTCTTCGAGCTCACGCTCCAGCGGCTCAAGTTCCAGCTCGTCGAATTCACGTCGCATCGCCTCTAACGTATCGTCCGCTAGCTGCTGGCAATCACGGGTGTCGATATTGACCGACCAGAAGGCGCTCGTCGGACTGTGAACGGAAACCGACAGCGGCCAGCCACCACTGCTGTCGGTTGAGACCTCCCAGTTCTCGGGATAGAGAAATCTCACACCCATTTCGTTGAATTCAGCTGCCATAACAGCACTCTCCATCAAGCACTGCCCTCATCGTATGCGACCCACGGATTGCCGAGAAGCGGTTGTGATCCCGTTTGGGCTGGATCTCTTGACGGAAACGTCGAGGACGACTAACTACGCGATCTCCACGAAGCGGATCGGCGGCTTCCAGCACCGAACTTCCCGAGCGTCGTCTTCGTATCGTTGTCAGACCGGCGTTCGAGCTGCAGTCCGTACCAGCGGATGCCCGATACAAGACAGCAACGGCCAGAGGATCGGCGGAGTCATCGTTGCAAGCCACATCTTCCATGTTGAATCTATCCCTTAGGAAGTCCCCCAGAGCTGGGTGTCGCCCGAGAGTCCACGAGACGCTCGTCCCGCTGTTGATCGTTTCGATCATGAGCGGCTGTGCTGGGCTGAAGCCAAGGGGCGGTGTCGACAAGGACGTACTACTAGGACGTCGGTTGACGCAGCGCGGATTGGATGCCTTGGATCGCGGTCAGGTGAACGAGGCAGAGGCTCACTTCACCCAAGCGTTGGATTGCTGTCCGACGAACATCAGCGCGCGATGCCGTCTGGCCGATTGCCTTTGGAAACGGGGTGCGAATCAAGACGCGATCGCTCATCTTTCGGAAGCTCTGGCTCGATCGAGCCACCAGGACACAACGATGCTAGTCCGACTCGGTCAAATGCGGCTGGATATTGGCGAATTGGACCAGGCCAAGCAACTGGCTGGTGAAGCACTCAAATCCAGCCCCGACGCCCCGGGAGCGTGGCGATTGCAAGCCGCCATTCAGCACCATGAGCAGCGACGGATTGATGCCTTGGCCAGTTACCAACGGTCGCTGTCTCTCGACCCAGAAAACCTCGAGGCTCAATTGGCGGTCGCTGAGATTTACCACGAGCTGGACCGGCCAGGCCGCACCCTCGCCACGCTGCGACACGTGGATACGTGGCTCGCCGTGGACGAGCAACCAGCACGAGTTCTGGCTCTCAAAGGGATTGCCTTACATCGACTGAAGCGATTCGACGAGGCCGCGGAATTGCTCGCCTTGGCATCCGAGCGAGACCAGGACAATCACGCCTTGCTGACCCTTCTAGCTCGCGCCCAGTATGCCTCCGGGCGGTACGAGCAGGCGCAGCACACGATTCGAGATGCGTTGCCACTGGGCGAAACGAAAGACAACGAGACGCTCGAGCATCTGATGACGCAGATGACGGCTAACCATCACAATCTGAGAAACCGCTAACATCTTCGCCGACCTGAAGCTATCCCGAACGGACGGTTTGCCCTGCCTTTGACGGTTGACGAATCGCGTCGTAAGTTTTCTTGATCGTCACTCAACGGTCGAGCTTCGCGATCGCCTCAATCCCCAGAAAGGAGAAGACCCCATGTCGGATGCGGCTGCAGCAGCAGGTTTTGTCGACCGCCGGGCATTTCCGCCCAACCAGATTGCCCCAGTTCTCGAACGACGCCAATTCTCGAATAGCCATGCGGAGCTTTCTCCACCGGCTCGGGAAATCGCACTGGCCATCGACGAGTATAAACTGCGTCACCGACGTAGATTCATCACTTACGAAGAAATGTACGCCGTCCTAGTCGAACTGGGATATCACAAGACCGAAGCGGTTACGTCCTAGTTGACGACCGTTTACTGAAAACCTGGCGAAGGCCCGAGGGCCTTTGTCACTCTTTTTTCGAGATGCCTCAGCATCCGAATTCAACTCGCCCTTCTGAGCAGTTGATCCAGTAGCAGAGCCGAACCGAGAATTCCAATGGTTCGCCCCCGTTCATCCACCAAACGGGCAAGGTCTCGATCGCTACTTTCCATCCGCATCAGTGCCGAAACGGGCGATTCGGTTTTCGAAATCTCGATCATCGTGCGCACCGAATCAACAACATCTCCCGGCTGAAGCTTGAGATCCAGTACATGAACATAGCCGATGATGCGACGCCCATGTGGCTCCGTAACCAACACCGTCGGTTGCTTTTGACGCCGAGTCAGGCGATACACCTCACTCTTGGCAACGCCTTTGGGAACCGAGGGTAATCGCGCGACGGAAGTGGCGTAGCGGTCAAGTGGCTCCTTTGCCAGCGTGAGCATTTCTTGGGCGAGTCGTCTTTGCGTCGGACGCAGCAGCCCAACCTCATGCCCCTCATCGAACACGCGATGCAGCTCCTTGCGAGCCAGCGATGTTTGAATCTGCTCGGGTGCTTCGCCAACCACGTACTGAAGGCCACGACCGAGCAACCACAGCACAACCGAGACTGGCATGAATAGTACACAGCAGAACATGAACAGCGGTCCCCCCAACCGCAACAGACGATTGGGGGCTTGGTAGAACAGGTTCTTGGGCAGGAGTTCACCGTAAACGAACACCACCGGTGAAAATACGATCGGGGCCACGGCACCGATGAGCTCTTCGTTGATCGGAAACACCCGCACACTGGCCAACACAATGGCCAGCGACGTGAGATAGTTCGCAAGATTGTTGCCAATCAACGTCGTTGCCACGAATAAGGCGGGATTGTTGGTCAACCACATGAGCCCTTTCGCAACGTAGTTACCGCTGATGGCATCCATCGTCAGCCGTACACGCGTCGCTCGATAAAAGCCGGTTTCAGAACCACTAAAGAAGGCGCTCAGGAAGACTCCAACGACGAACAGCAGTAGAGCAAAGATCATGACTTATGCTCCCGCTGGTCGATTCGCTTCACGTTTGCCAACAGGTAACGGCTTTTGGCCGTGTCGACAACGTCAAAGGCAAAAGGCCCCCACTGGCAATGGTCTCCTGTCACAGGAAGCCTTTGCAACGATTCCTGGATCACGCCGGCAACCGTAACGCTCGTCGATTCGGGCAAATCAATTCCAAAGAACTCTTCCAGCGTCCGCAGGTTGGTCATGCCCGTCACTTGCCATAGGTCTGTGTCGATTTGACTGATCGGCTCGCGCTGCAAGATGCGTTCGCTACGACTGGACCGCGCGGTGAAGACGACGTCGAGCAGGTCTCGACGCGTCAACACGCCAATCGTTTCTCCCAATTCGTTCACGACCGCCGTGACGTCATGATCATCCGTCTCCATTTGCTGCATGACGTCGGCAGCGATCGCACACCAGGGCGCGTAGGCCACGGGTTGGGCGAGGTATTCCAGATGTTCACTGCGTGGATCGAACAGGCTCCGCAACTCGACCGCCGACACAATCTCGTCGCTTTCGCCCTCCGTGACGAACAAATATCCGCTCGGCGGCAGCTGCTGGGTCACGTTGGTCCAGTTCACTGGCGGTCGAAAAGTCACTAGCTCCGCCCGGGGCCGCATGCACTCGTCCACGCGTAGATCGGACAACATGACGAGATTCCGCAAGACGCTACGCTCTTGATCGACCAATTCCGCATCGCTGGTGGATAGCTCAATCGCTCGCTCTAGGTCCGTAACGTCCAGATATGGCTCGGGTCGAAAACCCGGCCAGATGAGTCGTCGCGACAACAGATTGACGACACGCAGCGTCGGCATCAAGGGGTCGGCCGTGCGCACAAAGACGGCCAAGGGCAGACTGAGGACGGGGGCCAGTGCACGGGATTTGAGCACGGCCATCGTCTTTGGCAACATCTCGCTGAGAAAGATGATCGACAGCAGCGATCCGAAGGTAAAAGCCAGCAGACCTGAATTGCCGACATCCGAACGGCTTTGCAGCCGGATGCCGATCAGAGACGCCAGCGCGAAGTAGACAATATTGACAACCAGGTTCCAGAACAGGACGGCGGACAACAGCCGATCGGGATCCGACAGCAGCTGGACGGCCATACGTTGTGCGCGGTTGCCGGATTTGAGGTGGGCCAGATCGGGAGTCCGCAGCGAAAAGAGCGCCGCTTCGCTCGCTGAGAAAAACGCCGAAAAGCAAATCAATACGGCCATGGCGCCCAACATTGGCGCCGAATCCATCAGTGCGCGAAAAATCGTCACGGATTCAGATTAGGACTTTGAAACCTCACGGACCACCTGTGCGAACACCTATTCCTCGGCCGCAGCATTGCGGCCCATCGCAAAATCAAACTCCGATAACGCCGGGATCATCATGGCTGCCGTTGTGAACGAATACGCAACGGCCATCACCAAGAACACCGCCAGTGTCAAATTCAACAGGAAGCTGGTTATCGCATAGAAAGTGAAAAACGGCAACAACAGTGATGCCACTTGGATCGCAGGCGACGGATTACGAATGCCCAACGCCACATACAGGCCGACGGCACCGCCCAGGATGAAGGTCAGGAAGGGTGCCAGCTGAACCGAGAAGGAACCGCTGAAGGAAATCATCATCAGAATGCAGATCGTGACACCCAAGAAAAGGAAAAACACGGTACCGAGGCTGACGCCAATCGCCGCTCGCGAATTCGCATAGGTCATTCCACAATGGATTCCCAGGACGGAAACGAAGACGTCCATCACGAGCAGACCGCCGACCACGTAGACAAAGTTCTCCAGGGATAACGATCCGGTCCACCAGAGATAACCACACAGCACGATGGGCAACACGATCATGTCCTTGGTGACCCAAAAGACGCCGCCGAGTTTACCGAACAGGAACTCGTGTGGAGCCAGGTCGGTTACTAACAGCAAATCCAGTGATCGGCCATCGCGTTCATTGGTGATCGAGGTGACGGCCAGCGCATTGACGATGACCAGGCTGACCACAAAGAAGGGAATGATGACTCGGGCAACCGGTGGCATGCCGGCACGTGACGTGTCGACGTACACTCCTTGCTGGGTCGTCTCCAGCCAGTACAGCCCGGCGGCTGTCAGGGCAAACAGCAGCCAGTAGGCGACGCGAATCGCAATCACCTTGCGACCATAGGCCCACGTACAGACCTCGCGCCACAACACGGGGTTGTTCCAAACGTTGCGATAGGGCTGTTTCGGGCGTTCGCGCAGCTGAGCATCAACGTGTTGCGTCCTTGCTTCATCGGCCACGGCAACGCGGTCCTCTTTTTCCAAATCGTGCTGCACACCCCAAATGCTCTCATGAACTGCGTCTTCGGCAGACACACGCCGTACTTCGCGCGATGGATTCCAAATGCGAATTCGCCAGATGGCAACCGCATTCAGTGCGACGGTGTAAGTCGTAGCAAGCAGCAGGAACACGGAGACGGGATTTCCCAAAGGCCCCGCGGTGGAAACCGAGGGCATTGGCGACGCCGCCTCCAGAACGGCTCGCAAGGGACTCAGCCAAACGCCCCAGATCTGGCGATCGATACCCGCCGGAGCGACTCCAAATACGCCAGCACCTATCGATTCACAGGCCAACACCCAAAACACAATCGTCAATGCGGTGAGTGCGAGCGTTTGAAACGTTTTTTCACGCCACAGCGCAATCGTCGAACCGAGGCTGCCGGCCACCAATGCCGTCGCTAACGTTACCGCAAAGACACGCCAGACTTGACCGAACGAAATGCCCCCAAAAAAGACCGCTAACGCAAACACGGGTAGTCCGGCTAAGAGCATCACAACAACATGCAGCAGACTTGCCAGCAGCTTGCCAAGCACCAGCTCGTTATTGTTTAAACGCGTCATCAACAGCAGCACCAGCGTCTTTCGATCCTTCTCCTGTGCCACGGCACTGGCAGTCGAGAGCGCTGCGAAGAAGACAACCATGGCCAGCTGCAACGGGGCTAACATGCGAAAAAGGATGCCACCAAATCGGGCCATGTCGCCCACAGTGCTGATCGTCTGCGTGCCCGTCAGAATCAGCCAAGCCGTACACATCACGGCAAACAGAACACCCGCATAGACGAATCGATAGAGAAACAACCGCGCACGACGGGGCGCCGTGACCAGTTCGCGAGTAAAGACGGGACCAACTAGCAAAAGTGTTTCCTGTTCTATCCGACAGTCGACGGAACCTATTCATTTATGTGATGCCACTCATTATAGTTGGCTTCGACTTATCCAAGAAACCGGACTGACGAGCGGCGACGGAGATGGGCGGAGCGGATGAGCTGAGATTTGCCTGCCTTGAGCTAAATCGTTAGGATTGGGTCGGCATGGTCTCAGCGGCAGAAAACGCCGAGAATACTCGCAGCGCAAGACCTTGTGGCGGATGATAGAGGCAGTCGAGGTAGCCTGATGGGCGATCGAGTTCGCGGTGCCGACACCGAGATTCCCGTGGTGTGTTCGCTATGCGGTACGCGAATGTACACCTCAAGACAAAAAATCGGCTCCAAAATGACCTGCCCGGATTGCCACACACAGACGGTCGTCAAGGAACCGCCGCCAACTCCCGAGCCGACGAAGCCGAAATACACGGGTGACGAATACGCTCTGCGAGACGCCGAGGAATCACCTCAGCCTGCTGCAGGCGAGATATACGTCAAAGTGACCTGTCGTTTGTGCAATACACTGACTCAGGTCCGCATTGAGCATGTTGGGAAGCGATTCAAGTGTCCGGATTGTGGGACACCCAATATCGTTCCACCACCCGACGTCGAAGTTCGCCCATTTCGCCTACCGGATACAAGCGACATCCACATCGATGAAGTTGCGCCGACAGCAGATGACAAACGGAAAGAGATCGCGGATCGCTTAATGACTGACGCCACCGAGCACGTTGAGCGAGTCAAGGAGGAAACACCTCAGCCGATCTCACCTGTAAAGACCAACTCGCTGAAGTTCGCGTTTCGCTGGAACATACTTCCCATCTGGATTGGCGGTGGCGTCAGCATCTTGGCTCTCTGGGCGCTAGTGGACGTGGTGAATCAGTTGATGGTCAACATCTCCTTGGAATCCATCATGGCCGCCTTCGTGGTTGTGATCACGGCGTTCCTGACCGCCGTGTTTGCGGGAATCTTCATTCCCCAGCTATTTACGATTGCCGTGTTCACTTCCGAGGGGCATGACCGAATTCCCTACTGGCCTTCGCTGGACATGCTTGAGCGAGGACGCGCCGTACTGTTTGCCGTCAATAGCTTCGCAGTTGGCTCAATTCCCGGAATGACAGCCATTGTGCTCGTCCGATCACTCGGTGTTCCGACCTGGGTGGGCCTGCCTTTTACGCTCATCTTCATGCCCATCGTGAGCCTCTCGATGCTCGAAGCGGATTCGCCCTTTGCCCCGTATTCGAAGCGCATCAAGGAAAGCCTCACGACACGTTGGTCCAGTTGGTCATCGTTCTACTACCAGACTTGCGGCCTGGCGCTGGCCGTGGTCGCCGTGTGCGTGTTGGGATTTGTGGCCGATCCCATGGTCGGACGCGTACTTGTCGCATTCGGCGGCCCCGTGTTCGCCGTGTTCTATTATCATGCGCTGGGGCGGCTCGCTTGGGTGTTAGGCGAGCCCGACGAGTCGGAAACGGCAGTGACCGAATGACGCCTCGATCTGGAGTTGGATGGATCTGAAATCTGACTATCGATCGGCGCTCAGATGTCGGTCGAAGAAGTCCCAAATTGCTTTCGCCGCGGCCGGCTCTAGAAACCCTTTTCCACCATGCCCACCGTCACGAACGCGGTAGAGTGTTGCGTCGACACCCACATTCTGCAGCGCCTCATGAAAGATCACACTTTGACCAAACGGCACGAGCGGATCCTGGTCGCCGTGCATGATCAGGATCGGTGGGTCGTCGGCGGTGATGTAAGTCATGGGATTCGCGGCCTTCACTCGGTCGGGGTTCTGCTGAATCAGACCGCCGACCAGCTGAGACTCGGGTGAGTCGGCCGCATCATGATCCATTCGGCTTCCTTGTGTATTCATCTGCAAGAAGTCCGTCGGTCCGAACCAGTCACAAACGGCTTGAACGCGGCAGGACGTTTGGCGATCGCCGGCCCAGGCGTCGACATCGCTCGCCGTACCAAGCATCGCGACCAGATGTCCCCCGGCCGACGCGCCCCAAGCGCCGAATCGATCCGGATCGATGCCGTACTTCGACGCATTTTCGCGGAGCCAGCAAACTGCGTTTTGACAGTCCACGATTTGCGCTGGGAACTGCGCCTCCTGGGAGAATCGATACTGCACGCTCGCCAGCGCATATCCTCGACTGACGACCTCCGAGATGCGACCGGGCGACAAGCGCTTGTCACCCTGTCGCCAGGCACCGCCGTGCACCCAAATGATCAGCGGCAAAGGTTCTGTTGACTTAGGTACGTAAAGATCCAGGTGTAAGGATCGATCATCAACCTGACCGTACTCGAGATTGAGAAACGATCGATACTCAACGCTGTCTTGCTGAGCGGATGCGGAAGAAATCAGGAGTGCCGGCAGCACAAGCAATAGTCGTTGGTAATACATCGCTTTTCCGTTGAACCGTTGCCTTCAAGTTGATTCCGTTGTGGACCCACCAAGGCAAATTGTACACCCGCTGGCGTTGCGCTCGCCCTACCCTAATTCGTAAAGACGCCAGACACGCAGAGTCCAAGAAACAGAAGTCCCGACGGCACGGCCCTCGCCAAGTCCCGGGCAAGACGACTCATGACACATTATTCAGTCGCTAGATCCACAATCCAGGCATTCGGCAAGCGCAATTGGATCACGTTTCTCGCTAGGTTCAACCAGCGCGAACAACTCAGTAGAACTTGGCGGTCGGCAGTGGCGACGGTGGCATTTGCTTCGGTGAGTACGCGATCAGGATTGGCGTGCAACTCGACGGTCCACTCCCAACCGTGTCGCGAGGCTTGTTCGACCAACATCGCCTTCAATCGACCACTATTCGACACCGGACGATCCAACAGCCAGTGGCATCGTCGAATTCCAATCTGCTCAATCGACTCGCCCAGGAGGCAAATCGCTGGAATCGTTTCCTCCACACGGCGCCAGGTTCCGTGCATACTGGCCATATCGCGAAAGCAACCGTCACGAGCCTTGAGAATGGCTCCGCCGGCCATGGCGGCTTCAACGGACGTCAGGACGTTGTATCCGTCGATCCACACCTCCGACCTTCCGTTGGCTTCAAAAGGCTGTCGCCCGCGATCCATATGCGCGAGCGCCTGATCGGAGCAAGCACATCGAGAGACGGCCAGACGTTGTCGTTCCGTCAAGCAATAGCGGTCGCCGACCAGTTTCAGGGCAGATTTCGATGCATAGCGACGCGTCAACAGCCATGACAAGTCGCAGCATGCTTTCCGCAAACGCGGCAATTGCTCGGAACCGAATAACTGATGATCTGCGGGATGGGCACCGCGATGAGACCGTGAATCCGGCACAACGAACACCTTAGGGCACATTTTCGCACTCGGCGGGTCGTCTCATCGGACTCTTCGCCAGTGTCTCGCAATTGAAATGTTATCGACCCTTGCGGTAAAATACGGGTCCTGCCTCCCATGGTTATATCGCATGCCTTACCAGGAAACATCCGATGCTCACGCTTTCTGGTGCTAGAACGGGCCGACTCTGCAATGGTGTCAATCGCCGGCGTTTTATGCAAATCGGTTCCATCTCGTTGTTTGGATTGACGCTACCTGACTTGTTGTGTGCCGAGGCACGCCGTCCTCACCAATCAAAGCGATCCGTGATTCTGATTTGGCAACATGGCGGACCATCCCAGCTTGATACCTTCGACATGAAGCCAAACGTCGTCGAAGAGGTTCGTGGTCCTTACCAGCCGATCTCGACGAATCTGCCTGGACTGCAGATCTGCGAGTTGATGCCTTATCACGCAAAGATCGTGGACAAATGCACGATCATCCGCTCGTTCACGCATGGCAATGGCGATCATTGGGCAGCGGCGCATTGGCTGCTGACTGGATATTTGGGCGCGACGGGCTCGGATCGCGTCCCCAGAAATCCGTCGATGGGTGCAGTGGCCAGCCATTTGCTCGGTCCACGTCAACCGGGAGTTCCGGCCACGGTCAACATCAACGATGGCGGCTTCGGATTTCACGGTGCATCGTATCTCGGTGTCGCGCACAATCCATTTCGAACGGGCGAATTTAGCTATGGTAACGAGGCCGGACGGCTTCCCACTGGTAGCGACCGCAGCTTTCAACTGACCGACGGTCTGACCAAAGACCGCTTAATGAATCGCTTGTCGCTGATGAAGCAGTTTGATCGCATCCGCCGCGACGTGGATGCGACGGGCACTTTCGACAACATGGACCAGATGAGCTCGCAAGCACAGGAGATGCTGTTGTCGGGACGTGCGAGAGCGGCTTTCAATTTGGATCAGGAAGATCCGAAAACACGCGAAGCCTACGGTCCTGGCTGGGGTGAACAAGCATTGCTCGCGCGCCGTTTGATCGAGGCGGGCGTCCGATACGTTTCGTTGAATACCGGCTACTGGGACGATCACGGCAACATCAAACGCGCGTTGGATGACAAGCTCGTTCGACATGACCGCGCCGTTGGTGTCCTAATTCAAGACCTTGCCGATCGTGGCATGCTCGAGGATACGCTCGTGATCACCGCGGGAGAATTTGGCCGCACACCGCGGATCAACAACAACGCCGGACGCGATCACTGGCCTCAGGCACAGAGCATTTTGATCGCTGGCGGTGGCTACAAACATGGCCAGATCATCGGCAGCACGAATTCCAAAGCCGAGCACCCGACGTCACGGCCCATTCAACCGGCCGATTTCAACGCGATCGTTTACCGTGCGATCGGACTCAAGCCGGAAGATACGATTCGCGATCGACTCAATCGACCTGTGCATTTGGTGCAAGGCGGCGAAGTACCGGTCGAAATGGTTTAGGCATCTATCAAAATCGCCGAATCTTAATTTTCTGGGAGGGCGAGGCTCCTGCCGAGCCGAATGCGTTTTGCGGCTCGGCAGGAGCCTCGCCGCCTCGCCCTCCCGTTTGCGCTCGCCCTCCCGTTTGCGCGTCGTGATTCTTGGGGAACTCCAGCCCTAGAGCCCCTTTCGACTTCCGGAAAACGCTCGTGTAACTCGATCACCACTCACTCGCCGGACCAAGTGTCTCATCTCCAAAACGCTGATCGTTGACAATACGCGGTGCACAGCAACTTCGCTCCGCTCGGCAATCTCGTCAACCGTCGTCGGCTCGCTGTCGATCGACTTGAGAACAGAGCGTTCCAAATCATTCAGCTGCAGCTCCGCTGGCACTTGCAACTCCAGTCCATCGTCAGCTTGAACTTGATCGCTCAGCGGACCGAGTTCGCTGACGACATCGTCGACACACTGAATCAGTTTTGCTCCGTCACGGATCAGTTGGTGGCAGCCCTGTGCCACCGAATTGTCAATTCGCCCGGGCAGCGCGAAGACATCACGATTCTGTTCGATGGCGTGTCGAGCTGTAACCAAGGCCCCGGAACGCGCGGCCGCTTCGACAACCACGACTCCCAGGACGAGCCCCGATATCAATCGATTTCGTCGTGGAAAACTCCCGCGGCGAGGCTTGCGCCGCAACGGGGACTCGCTGATCAAGGCACCGCTGCCGACGATCTGCTCAGCGAGCTCATGATGCTCCGGAGGATAGACTTCCGAAAGACCTCCTGCCATCACAGCAAGGGTTCGACCCCCAGCATTTAGTGCTCCACGATGAGCAGCCGCGTCGATACCACGGGCCAAGCCACTTACGACCGTCATTCCTGCTTGGGCAAACCCAGCTGCCAACGCTTCGGCATACCGGCGACCGTAAGGCGAAGCGTGACGCGTTCCGACGATGGCCACGGCCAAGGAGTCGATCGGGCGGAAATCACCCTTCACATACAGCACTGCGGGGGGATCCGCAATCTCGCGCAAGAGTGTCGGATAGTCTGCATCCGCCATCTCGACGAGATCGACATGCAGCTCCCGACAGCGCTGGATCTCAAGAACCGCCTCAGTTGAATCTGCTGCCGAGATGATCGCATCGACCAACGCTGGACCTAAACCGCGGACCTTTCCGAGTTCTGTGGGTGATGCCCGCAGCACGTTCGCGGGTGAGCCGAACTGCTCGACCAACAGGGTTCGCAGCCTTGGTCCAATGCCCGCCACCAGATGCAGGCGAATTGAAGCGAGCAAATCCGCGTCGATGTTCATTGAATCGTGCCGTCCGCGCCCTTAACGTGCTCGTCAACGACATGCATTCAGCGTGTTGATGACCTCTGACGTCTCGACGCCCGATACGAGTTCGACATGACCGAGACGATCAGGAAGTACAAACCGAAGCCGTCCGTGCTCGGTCTTTTTGTCGCTCTTCATGGCATCGATGAGGAGCTCGTTTTCGCTGTCCGGAACCTGAATCGGTAGTTGGAGTCCAACCAGCAATTCTTGCTGGCGTTGCGTCACCGAGGGCTCTATCCGCCCTAAGCTTTCGGCAAGGCGCGAGGCACAGATCATGCCGATCGAAACCGCTTCGCCATGCAACAACTCACCATACCCCAACACGGCCTCGAAGGCGTGGGCGAAGGTATGGCCATAGTTGAGCACGGCACGCAATCCGGACGTCTCCCGCTCGTCCGCCTCAACAACATCGGCCTTCAAGCGACAACAGCGGGCAATGACTTCGCGGAGCACGTCAGCGTCACGTTCCTTCAGCCGCTCGACGTTGGACTCGAGATAGGCAAAAAAGTCAGCATCCAGAATCACGCCGTACTTCACGACTTCGGCAAGTCCACTGCGATACTCTCGATCTGGGAGCGTCTGCAACACCTCTGTGTCGATCAGCACATACTGCGGTTGCCAGAAGGCACCGACCATGTTCTTGGCACCGGTCAGGTTGATGCCGACCTTCCCGCCAACACTGCTGTCGACCTGCGCCAACAACGTCGTCGGAACTTGGCAGAAGTTCAAGCCTCGCGTGAAAGTTGCCGCGATGAACCCCGCGAGGTCGCCAATGACGCCACCGCCCACGGCGAAGACGACAGATTTGCGATCGGTCCCTTGCGAAAGCAGTTCGTCCCAGAGCCGCGAGGCTTCCGAGATTGACTTGGAAGGTTCGCCAGCGGGCACTAGACAGAGCGTCGTTCGCACTCCGGCCTGCTGCAAACTTGACGTCACCACGTCGGCAAGCGACTGGACATTGGTATCGGTGATCACGACGGCGTGCGTCAGTGGCCACTGTGACGAATAGCGCTGTCCGATGTCACTTAAGTTGTCCGTCCCAATGGCGATGTCGTAGGATCGCTGATCAAGGTTCACGTGGACGGTCAGGGTCGAGTCGTTCAAGTTGTGCCTCCGACGGAAACCAGCACAAACAGCGGCGCTGGTTCGATGCAACGAGGACCGCTGCGAGTTCTGGCGCGACACATCCTCTTCGCACCGCCGCACGAGTGAATGGTCCAGTGGGACAGGCAACTCGACTTGAATCTCAAGACACAAGACTGGAACGCCGCCTAAGTCACCCGACTGACATCTTCCTCGGTCACAGTGATCTCTCGACAGAAGCCACTGTGCAGCCGTGTATACTGCAGATGAGCTGCATTCTCGGGATCCGTGTGCAGAGCCCGTTCGACGTTCAGCTTCGTCGCCTCATCCAGATGCGTTAACTCCTCGGGCCAAATCGTCTGAGTTTCGACGACAAGCGCCTCACGGTATGGATCAAACTTGTCTGGCATCTTTCTACTCCAAACGGCCTCCGGCTGAAACCACGATGCAACTTTGGTGATTTATGTTGGGCCAGGGCTCGGATCTTGGACTAGCTCCCTACTCACTTTCGGCCGGATCGACTAAGTATACAAGTCACAGCTTGTACCGAGAATATGGGAGTTGAATGGGAATGTGGAATCCTGGCAAGGTGCTCATCATTACGATCGTGGCGGTTGGTCTTGCCGCCGGTTTGTTCGCCTGGCAGCACCAGTATCGGCGAGGCGCTCAAGTGATGGAACTTTGGGGTGCCGACACCGCTTACCGGATTCGCATGGCGGACGACTGCGAGTTACTGCAATTGGCGTCGCCAGCGACGGATGCAACCGACATCTTGCGTATCGAAGATCAGAACTGGCAGATCGTCCAGCGCCAGGACATCAGCCAGGCGCGAGGCTGGGTCCATGCACGGCAAGCACTGATCCAAGACGTGAGCTATCAATGGGACGCGGGGGACACCACCGCCCAATGGAAGGTAGCGATTGTCTTTCGCGATCCGGATCATCCCGAATCCACAACCGTGCTGGCCATCGATCTCGACAGCGGCGCGATATGCGACGTTCAAACAAATCAACGGAGTAACGTGTTACCGATTGTGACCGGACTCAAAACCTTCTTTGACGAGCAGTTGGATCCGTAGCGTGTCACGAAAACGTCACGCTCAGCGACTCGACAACATAATAGGCACATAGCTAATTGCCATTCCCGCGATAAGCCCACCGGCGTGCGCCCAATTCGCGACATTGATGCCCATCATTTTGAAGACGCCCACAAAGCCCAAGACCATCACGGCAACAAGGAATACAAACGTGGACTGACTTAACATGAATCCCGAATTGGGTTCGAAGCGAATCTTGACAAAAATGTAGCCTAGCAGTCCGTAAACCACACCGGACATTCCCAGAAAGAACGGATTGCGATCACCCATGTAGAATTGCAGCAAATTGGAGAAGACAGCGACGCCGATCACGATCCCACCTAGCTTCTGCGCGCCACGCCGGGCCTCGACCTGAACACCAAGCAGGTAGAGCCAATACATGTTGAAAAATAAGTGGAAGGGATCGCCATGTAAAAAGATGGGCGTTACCAATCGCCAAACCTGCCCTGACCGAACCTGAGCCATCCCGTCGCCTGTGCGCCTGAATTGGACCGCGTCGACAAAGCCCAACACCCGCATGCTGTAGTTTGCCCGATCGTTGCCGAAGCCGGAGAAAAACGACAGACCGAAGGACAGGGCGATTAACGTCATGACCAACGGTGCACGCCGGTAGGCCGGCCGATTCCATTGCTGTCGCATATCGACGGTGTGGCGTGTCACTTGACGTCGTCGCTGAATTTCTTCGTCGCGCAACTTGCGTGCCACGTGGGTCACATTGCGGTACCGCTCGTCGTTGGAATTCTCCTGATACTCGAGCAATTGGGCACGCGCCGTCTCCACATGATTCTCATCTCGTACCCAGACAACCCACGTCTCGCCATCCTGCTCTGAATGTGCGGCAATACCTTGAGTCACCAAATAATCAGAGAAAACCTGCGCCTGCAGCGAATCTGATAGCGATCCGATTTGTCTCATTTTTTGCCAGTCGTGGAGGAAGTGAGCCGAACAATCTTGACACCTTCGCCCCCTTTGTACCGAAATCACACCGCTGCAGACAAGCGACCTCCGACTCATCTATCACCGCTTGGTGCATCATCGCTATAATCGTCCGACACGCTGGGAAGGAATAACCGGGCCCGAAGAAGACACCTGTACGGGCGGAAAAGGAGTTCCGTGTATGCGATCCATCGCCATTATTAATCAGAAAGGTGGCGTCGGCAAAACGACGACCGCCGTGAATCTGTCTGCCGGCTTGGCCAGTCTTGGACAACGTGTCTGCCTCCTCGACTTCGACCCGCAGGCTCACGCCTCACTGCATCTGGGCGTGACTCCCAACGCACCAGGCACTTCGATCTATGACGTCTTGATCGGTGATGCTCGGATGGAGGAGGTTCGTCGCGAGATCGCTCCGGGGCTGTGGATCGTTCCGTCCCATATCGATCTGGCTGCAGCCGAAGTTGAGTTGGCAGGCGAAGTGGGTCGAGAAGTGATCCTACGCAACAAGCTTCAGACCGATACCGAAGAATACGACTATCTGATTATCGACTGCCCACCCTCGTTAGGTGTCTTGACACTCAACGCCTTGGTAGCGGTCCGCGAAGTTTTCCTACCGCTCCAGCCACACTTCCTGGCGTTGCACGGATTAAGCAAGTTGCTCGAGACGATCGAGGTGGTGATTCGGCGACTCAATCGCGAACTGCGTTTGACGGGTGTTATCTTCTGCATGTTCGAGTCATCAACGCGACTGGCCCAGGAGGTGATTGGCGACGTCGAGCAATTCTTGACGGCTGTCGATCAGCCCGAGTGCCCCTGGTATGGCGCTGAGATCTTCCCCACGCGCATACGACGCAACATTCGGTTGGCAGAAGCACCGAGCTTCGGTCAGACGATCTTTGAGTACGCACCTCACTGCAATGGTGCGGTGGACTATGGCAATTTGGCCGAGGACGTCCTCAAGCGTGGCTACCGCAGTGTCGAACCAAGCCCGGCAAAACACGCCGACCAACAAGTCTCGACGTAGTGGCGACCTGACTGCATCAGCTGCGACACCGCCAAACCTGGCCGACAGGATCTAAGTGACTTATCCCTTAGATTCTTCCTCGTCGCGCATGTCTTCGGTGTCAAACTCTTGGGGCCGCATGAGTTGCAACAGGTCGGCGAAGATGCCGACCGGCCCTTAGACTTTGCCGCATTGATACAGAGTTTGGTCAACGTTCAGATTGAGCGATGCTTACCGGTTTGCCCGGCTTGGATCTGGTCGTTTTTCTTTTCGATGATGCTTTCATGCTGGCAGCGCGGCGTTCATCGTCGATCACTGTAAGCGGATTGACGAGGGATAGATGCTGTCCTCTGCGCAATGGATTTGCGGCGTGAGGAACGGACTCCATCATGACACTTCTACGTCCTCTTCAGGTGATACCCACCCGATTTTCGGGCTGACATGATTGTCCAGCCCATGACGTAAGGAGACACATGATGAAGCGACTCGCCCTCTGGGGCGCTGTGCTGTCTATTTGCACAGCTGTCTCGACAGCCGATGCTCAGACGCCCTGGACGGGCGGCGGTTCGAGCTGGCTGTCATCCGATCTATCAGCAGCCGCCGGCCGGCTGTTCAATTACCGCCTGGCAAGCTCCCAAGACCCGGCGGCACCCATGGCCGATGAGCCGTTACCCGCGGCAACAGATACCGCGAGCTACGCTGACTGCGATGGCGATTCGTGTGCCAGTATCGACACAAGCTGTTGCGACACCAGTTGCTTTGACCACTGTGGCGATTGTTGCGGCGGTTGGTTCGGTGGGATCTACGCGATTGCATTGAACCGCAGTGACGACTTTGGTGTTGAACTAAGTTACGACGGCCTGAACCCCTATCCTGCCGCGATGACGACGAGTGCGGCAGACATCGATTGGGGAGCGGGCTTTGAAACTCGATTCGGCAAGTACCTCAGCTGTTGTTGGGCCGTGGAAGTTGCCTATTGGGGGATTTTTCCTTCAGAACAGGAAGCATATGTCTGCAACGCGTGCGACGCGATCGATCTGACCTCGGCGATTGAGTTTGACGGGCTGTTCTATGACAACGGGACGATTAACGATCCCGTCTCGACCTGGTTCGGTACGGCCGCGGCACCGGCACAAGCACACCGTGTTCGTCGAAAATTCGAAGCTCACAACATTGAGATCAACTTGATTCGAAATCCGTATCGACGAAATGGCTGCACTCACTTCGAACTCGTCGGTGGCTTCCGCTATCTCAAATTTGACGACTCACTCAGCTTTGCTTCAAACCTGACCAGCGATACCTTCGGCAACGATCCAGTCAACGAAATGTTCTACAGCATCGATATGGAGAACCATTTATACGGATTCCAGATTGGTGGCCGGCTCGACCACTACTTGTGTAGCTGCCTGTCGATCAATGGTGGTGTGAAATACGGTCTGTATGGAAACCACATCAAACATCGTCAGGATCTGGCCAGTGGAGCGGGTCTGTTGGCCGGCAACGGTGCGGGCGATCCGTACGAGTTCCACGTTTCCGATGATGACTTGGCCGGCCTCGGTGAGCTATTCTCCGGTGTGTCCTACAACATTACACCTTGCTGGCGACTTACTGGTGGCTACCGAGTCATACACGCATGTGGTGTTGGACTTGCCACAAGTCAGATTCCGCGTGCTCGTGGATTCCGCAGCCGCCGACTGGCGCAAGCCATCGATTCAGAGAACAGTCTGTTCTTGCACGGTGCTTACGCCGGCGTCGAGTACAACTGGTAAGAACGAGTTTCAATCACCCATTTTGAACAAAGGCCTCGGTTCGCGTTGAACCGAGGCCTTCGCATTTTTCTTAGATATTGAAACCGTCGCGCTAGACGATGACGCTGGTCAGAGCTAGGAATTCCGGATGATTGCGCACCGGATCGAAGTCGGGTTCTTCCGCAACCAGACTGCGGTAATCCGCTTCCAATTCGAAAGCGCGAGCCAGGTGAGCTAGCGTGAGCCCGACGTTGCTCGCGAGACTCCAGTAACACGCGAGATTGTAGTGAATGATGCCCTGGCAGGCGTCCACTTCTAGTGCATCCTCCAAGGCTTCGATGGCAAGATCAATGCGACCGATCCGCTTGTAACTCCACGCCAATGCCAGATGAATGTGAATGTTACGAGGGTCGAATTCGACGGCACGAGCCAAGGCGTCGATCGCCTGATGGTACTTCTCCATGAAGCGGAATGCTTGACCACGCAAATAACAAGCGCGACCGTGATTAAACTCGCCATTCTCAAGTCGATCCAACGTCGCAATGGCCCGCTCGGCCATCCGACAGCGCAGTGGACTCTGCAGAGGCGATCGATCCGAGGTCGCCATAATCAGATCCAAATAGCCCTCGGCCTCCTGCATGAGCTGTTGACGCCTAATACGCGAGTAACCAGACACGCAACCGGTCCTCATGATTGGCTGGAACGACGTGACAATGCCTGAATAATTCTACTGGGGCTTCGAACGATCCCCAATAACCTATCGCTCACGTGGCGATGAATTTCAGCGTTGCAATAACATCCAATTCTAATCAGGCAATTCAGTGGGACAACATGGGAAGATGCGATGCGATAAAGACGACATGTGAGTTGGATTTTTCGGGCTGTTTCAACCCTTGAGCGATGTCGAACTCGACAGTTAGACAGTACCGAAATGACTAGGAATCGAGACGCTTTCAACGTCGATTATTTAAGACATTGCATTCTCACGACGTTGACATTTCGAATCGTGACGCGTAGGACTTGCAGAAACAACGGCTGATTTCCCGCACATCAACGATTTGGAAATCTCTGGCGCGGCGATTGCTTTTAGAGGTGCCAACCACCCGTAGCACCTTCTTCTTTTCTGTCATGGTTGCACACCGTGAAAAGCTTCTCCGCGACACTCATCGTGCTGGGCATCTTGTTCTATGTTGCCTGCAATATAGAAGGCGATTTGCCCAGCATGAGTGCTGAAACGTTACGCTCTACGCACGCACGTGACGCTTGGCGCCGCACCGTTCAGGGTTGGGAAAACACGACGGAATGGGAACAGGTACCCATCATCGCGCCCGAATGGGCCCATCTTGGAGCGATCCATCCCGCGCTGGTGGCGGCACTTCAAGTGCTAATCTCACTTGGCGCGCTCCTCGCCTGGGCACCCAGTAGCGCCGCTTCGATAGCGAAGCAGCAGTAGCAACTCTTTTCCTCTTAGAAATCAAGACGAGCAACAAAAGTTCACAATCTCGTGGACTCGTTGTACGAATCGCGGCCTGCAGCGTCACTATTGATATATAGACGCGGCTGCCGCGAAGGACTTGACCGTCACGGCGATCTCGTGAAACGGCAAACGCGTAAGGTTTTCTCTCACCTACGCTTCGAACTTGATGCTCACCGGACAAGGAATGAGACGATGCGTTTAACTCTAAGAACTCTACTCGCCTATCTGGACAACATCCTCGACGAGCCGGACGCCGAGGAGTTAAAGAGCAAGATCGACGAGAGCGAGGTGGCCACTCAACTCGTGCAGCGCATCGGCCAAGTCGGACAAACGCGACTCGATGCCCCACCTATCGAGGCCGAAGGGATCGGCGCGGATGCCAATTCGGTTGCCGAATACCTGGACAACACGCTGGCAGCCGATGATGTTCCCGACTTTGAGCAAGCTTGCCTCGAGGCGGATATGCATTTGGGTGAGGTTGCCGCTTGCCATCAAATACTCACTTTAGTTCTCGGTGAGCCCGCGGAGATTGCACCGCGACTGAGGCAATCGATCCATCAACTCGGTAGCACCGATCCAATCGATGGGGAAGCGTCAACGACCGACCTCGATCGAACGCCCATTCCATCGGTGACCCGGGAACCGGAAGCCAATCCCAAAGCGCCGCTCGACCAACCCGCTCCAGGCGGTCTCGGGGCCACGATCCAACCCGTGCCCCAGCGAGACGCCGACGAGCATTGGACGAAAGCACCGGACTACCTGAAGAAACGTCGTCGCAGCGTTTGGAAGCCTGTCGGTATCGCCGCACTCATCCTCATCTGTCTGGTCATTGCCGGACTCAGCGGCACGGGTCCCCTCAATCTGAATCATCCGTTGGCACAGCTCGTATTAGGACGGCCAGCCCCTGAGCAGCCTGAGGAAAACGGCGAACTAACCGTACCGGAAAGCACCATCCCGCCGGTCCCTGAAGAGGCGATGAATCCTCAAGACACGGCACCTCTCGACGCGCCTCTCGACACGGCACCGCTCGACCGTCCAGCGGTAGACCGTCCAATGGTCGACGCGCCGCCATTTGAAGATACAGCCATCGAGGGCGATCCGATTAACGACGGAACGATTGAACCAGATCCAACCGAGGCGCCGTATTCCGACGTCGTCGAAGACGCGCCGGGTGACGACGTCGCCTTACCGGATACTTTCAACCCACCTGACGTGCCGACCGACGAGTCGACTCCCACGATCGATGCAACGGCTGAGACCAATCTTCCGGAGACGATACCGACTGAACCGAGCACAGCGGGGCCGATCCTGCCTCCGGATCCACCCGTTCTCGAGCAGCCCGCTTCCGTCCAACCGGATCCAGACCAACCGGAAGGTATTGTGCCGGTCTTCACCGACGCCAATGCCAATCCGAGTGATGATGTTGCCGCGGATCCGGTGGAGCCCGCCGATCTTGCCGATGGACCGAAAGAGCTGGGGCGATTTTTGTCGGAGGACCAGGTTCTAGCGCGATTCAATCCGACGGATGAAACGTGGCAGTCCGTGCCACCTCGGGCACCCTTCATCGAAAACGATCTGTTAATGGTCTTTCCCATTTTTCGCCCGCAACTGATGTTGGCATCTGGGATGCAGGTCACTTTTGTGGGACCCGGGCGCGCTCAACTCCTCGCGCCGAGCGTTGACGATCAACCCAACGTACGGCTGGAATATGGTCGCGCCACGATTGTCACGTTCGCCCAATCAGGCACGGCGATTGGCATCACCTGGCCGGCAGGCTCGGCAACAGTCTCCTTAGCTGATACGAGTTCAACCTTTGCGATTGCCGTTGATCGGCACCATGCGCCAGGCGCTGATCCAGAAACCGAACAGCCGCACACGGTAGTTCGCGTCGTCGCCACGAGCGGCGATATTGAATGGCAAATGGCCGGCGCCGAGCCGATTCCGATGACGGCGGACCAACAGCTGCTGATCGTCGATGAGGATCTTCCACAGATCGTCGATGGCGTGGAGATCCCTGAATGGATTGAAGGACGCGATGCGCGGCCCATCGACCCACTCGCCGTGCGAAGACTGCAGCCATTCTTGACGGAGGATCGGCCCGTGAGCCTTTCGCTGCAGGAACAGGCCGATTCGCGACGTTTGGAAGTGCGTTCCCTGGCGGTCTGCAGTCTCGCTTATCTGGGCGAACTGGATCCGTTACTCGTAGCCCTCAATGATGATCGGTTGAAGTCCTACTGGTCGACGCAATTCCAGGCGCTGCAACATGCCGCCTCACTGGACAATGAAACAGCAACCAAAGTGCGTCAGGCGATCGAAGCTCGACATGGAGTGGAAGGCCAGCCGCTGTTTCGCATGTTGCAAGGATTTAGTCCAGCACAGCTAAACGAAGGCGCCGCCCAAATGCTGGTCGATTTCCTGGATCACGAGTCGAGTGACTTTCGAGTTGCCGCGATCGAAAACCTGAGAGCCATCACTGGCGTACCTTCTTTGTACATGCCGCACTACTCGGAAAAGCTGCGACGAAAACACGTGGTCGCCTGGCGCAACAAATTGAACAAGGGTCAGATCAAATACCGCGAAGCGCCTCCCTTTAGCGCACCGGCGGATGTCCCGATCGAGCCCTAGTTCGTTGCGCCGGGAGGGAGAAGCTCCTGCTGAGCCGGAGAACGTTGGACGGTTGAATGTTTCGACGGCTCAGCAGGAGCTTCGCCCTCCCGTCATGTCGTCCCAAATTAGATGGCACGTCAGAAGTTGCTCGTGTGACGGCGGCGCAAGGGACGATGCAAAACAGCAACGCCAGCTCAATCCTAACTGATCTTCTCGGGCTGCATGCCCAGATCCACAATGCTGCAGGCGACAATCGGCTCAATGCCGAGGCGACGTGCCTCACTGACCAAGGTGTCGCTTTCGCTGCCAGGATTTAACCACACTTCATCGCAATCAATCGTCGCGATTTGAGGCAGCAGTCGAATCCCAATCTCCGGTGGTACATACAAACTGATGCGATTCAGCTTGCGAACCGGTAGCTCCGACAACGATCGGTAAACCTTCAGGCCCTCAATCTGTCCGCCTCTCGGATTGATCGGGAACACGTCGAACCCGTGGCTGAGATGAGCGCGGACCGACTTGTTACCGTACTTCTCGCGGAAAGAACTTGCACCTACAATCGCAACGGTCGGCTTGGACATCCAATCTCCCTCCGTAAATATGATGACCGATTCGCCACCCAACACACACCGCCAGTCCGCTCCGCAAATCATTCGATGTGCAGTGATCACCGTGAGTGACACGCGTACGCTCGAAACAGATCGTGGCGGCAAGAAGCTGGTCAGCCATCTCGATTCTGACGGTTACGAGATCGTAGCACGCCACATTATACCGGATGACGCAGGCAAGATGCGAAGTCTGTTGATGCAATTGACCGACCAAGCAACGGCCGATGCAATCTTGCTCACCGGCGGGACGGGAATCGGTCGGCGCGACCAGACGTTTGAAACGGTGTCGGCACTGCTGGACAAAGAGCTACCAGGTTACGGCGAGTTATTTCGGATGCTCAGCTTTGACGAAATCGGAGCGGCCGCCATCCTGAGCCGAACCATTGGTGGGGTCAGAGGACAGTCGGTTATTCTCACCATGCCAGGATCGCCAGCGGCAGTCGATCTGGCCATGACCAAGATCATTCTTCCTGAACTAGGACATCTGGTGCAGCAGGCACGAAGCTGAGGCTCGCTTCACGGAGCCGCTTCGATGGAGGAGACAGCAATCTCTTGATGCTAGCACGTACGAAATCACCTTGAGCTGACCGGCGACATTGCCTATCTTTCCGCCCTCGCTCTTCCACCGGATGGGGATTAGGCATGCGCAAGCCAGTCATGTTTTTGTTCGGCGTGCTTCTCGCCGCCGTGGGTTGGATCATCTACGAAAACTTCCAGGATGCGAGTCGAGACCCACAGGCATCACCATCGCCCCCGAGTTCTGTCGAGCAGGAACAGCCCGGAGCCCTTGCTCCCTTGGCGGCTAAGGTCAAGCAGTTGCTGAATTCCAATTTGCCCCTGGGCGGTTCAAGCGACAAGCTGAACGATCCGGATGGTCGGCGCATCATCCGCATTGGAACGTTAAATGCTAGTTCTTTGAACGAAACCAAGTCGCACAAGGCCAACATCATGGACATCCTGGCGCGGATCGTTCGCCAGTTTGATGTCATTGCGATTCAAGAAATCCAGTCACGCACCGATGACGTATTGCCGCGACTGGTCGACCTGGTCAACGTCACCGGGCAACAATACGATTTCGTGATCGGCCCGCGTTTGGGACCGGAAGGCGTGCAGGAACAATATGCCTTTGTCTTCAATCGTTCTTCCGTCGTGATCGACCGTGCCGAACTGTACACGGTCGATGACCAGGACGACCTGATCATTCGTGAACCGCTTGTGGCGTGGTTTCGGACCGTCGGTCCCGACCCGAATGAAGCGTTCACTTTCAGTCTGGTCAACATCAAGGTCGACCCGACTCGAATCAGCGAAGAGCTGAATGTGCTGGACGATATCTTGTACGCGGTACAGGACGATGGTCGAGAAGAAGATGACGTGATCCTGATTGGAGACTTCCAAGCGGCGCCACGTTCGATGGGTGAGCTCGATCAGATCGCCGATGTGGCCTACGCCATCAACAACGTGCCGACCAACACGGAAGGAAACGCAGCCTGGTCGAATGTCGTGCTTCGCAAGACGCCGACAGTCGAGTTCAATGGTCGAGGCGGCGTGTACGACTTCTTACGCGAATACAATCTGACGCTTAGCGAAGCGATTGAGGTGTCCGATCATCTGCCGATCTGGGCGGAGTTCTCCATCTATGAAGGCGGACAGCCGGGGCACGTCGCGCGCAAAAAGAAATCAACCGAAGGTGAGCTCAGGTAGGTTGGCCAAACGGCAGATGAAACATCCGTGAGACACGGGATTGCATCCGCCATACGGTGGCTGCTATTTCTTGACAACGGTCTCGTTGGCCCAAGGGTTCGACCAGCTACCCCATTGCTCAAGATACTGTTGGTAGGCAGGCGAGCTATGCTTGCGGTCCTCCAGCCATTGCTTCGTATGGACGATGACCTCCTGCTCGCGCTGCAGAGTGATCTGCCCCGTTAAGACACAACTCCTGAGAAAAACAAAATAGGTATCCAGTACATCACAACGACAATAATCGTTGATTCGATCGAGCTCTTGTCGATCGTGCATGTCTTGAACCATGTATCCCTGGACATCCATTTTGCCGGGCTTGCCGAGCAGGTTTGCGGCCAAGTTCAGGCCGCCGCTGAAACGCGTTGCGCCAAAGTTGCAAAGAAGATCCTGTAGATCCAGATGCGACGCAACGTTATATCGATTGCGGGGCTGATCCCAATTTCGATGACCCGTGGCGAACCAGCGTTTGACTCCGATTCCAAATCGAAACGCCGCCAATTCCAGCAGTGGGATGTCGAATGTCCGCCCGTTGAAACTGACGAGTGTGGGATGATCATATCGCTCCCAACCGCGCCAGAAATTCTCGGTGATAACATGTGGCCGGAACTCCGGTTCGTCCAGCAGCACGATGTCCTCGATTAGATGATCCTGATTGACCTTCGCGATCACCACGGAAACGGGAATCTGAAAGGTGTAAGGAATGAAGTCGGTTCCGCGTTCCTCCAGCAGCTCCTCGCGATATCGTTGCACTGCCTGTTGAGAATCCAACGACTCATCCGCATAGCGCACCTGGGAAACTAACTCTCCGTCCGCTACACTCTCCACATCGAAGACGAAATACTTGATCGACGACTTCGCCATAACAAACTCCTTTTGTGCGTAAGCCGGTGAAGCCGTCAGCCTAGCAGTTTCTGTAACCGACCGGTAGCAGCCGGATCCAGACCATGAGGCAGAATTGATGGATGCCGAACGGCTTTTGAATCGCTTTCTGCGCTACGTTCGTGTCGACACCACGGCCCATGATGCGACCAATCGATACCCCAGCTCCGAAGGACAGCTTGAACTCGGCAAGATGCTCGCCGATGAACTCAAGGCAATGGGTTTGAATGATGTCACGCATGACGAATTTGGAATCGTGATCGCCACACTTCCATCTAACGTCGATGGATCGGTACCCGTGGTCGCCTTCAACTCGCATGTTGACACCTCTCCAGAAACCTCCGGCAAGAACGTCAATCCGCAAGTCATTCGCTCGTACAGCGGTGGTGACATCGAACTGCTGACCGCGAATCAATCGATTCGCATCGCAGACAATCCAGAACTTGAGAAGCTCATTGGATGTACTCTCATCACGACCGACGGCTCCACCTTGCTCGGCGGAGACGACAAAGCGGGATTGGCGATCATCATGGAAGCCGTGCAGTATCTGGTCGAACATCCTGAGATTCCGCATGGTCCGGTGCGTATCCTGTTTACCTGTGACGAGGAAATCGGGCACGGCGTCGATCACGTCGACGTTCCCGCGCTAGGTGCGACGGTCTGCTATACGATCGATGGACCAGGCGGCGGTCAGATTGACGTCGAAACGTTTTCGGCCGACTTGGCAACCATCACCGTCCAGGGCATCAACATCCATCCGGCGATCGGAAAGGATCGGATGGTCAACGCCCTCAAGGCGGCCGCTGCCTTGGTCGATCGGCTGCCCAAGGACTCACTCTCACCTGAAACCACCTCTGACCGCGAAGGTTTTCTGCATCCTTATTCCATCGAAGGCGGCGTTGCCGAAGTCACGCTACGCGTCTTGTTGCGCGACTTTGATACATTCCGCCTGGCGGAGCACGCCGATCGGCTGCGACAGGTCGCGCGTGATGTCGCCCAAGCGATTCCCCGTGTCGGCATCGATGTGCAAGTGACACCCCAATATCGGAACCTCGGTGACGGCCTGGCCAAAGAGCCGCGCGCCGCGGACTTTGCCGAAAAAGCCTTTCAAAAGTTGGGCATCCCCTGCTGTCGCTCCATCATTCGAGGCGGGACTGACGGCTCACGACTCACGGAACTGGGCCTGCCCACACCCAATCTGTCATCCGGTCAACACAACCCTCATTCGCCGCTGGAATGGGCCTGCCTGGACGAAATGGTTCAGTCGGCACGCGTGGCGGTGGAGTTGGTTCAGATCTGGGCGGAAGAAGACTCGTAACGCGATATTTGAGGCTTCCGCCGCAAGCTTTGAAGTGCTAGCGACAGTTGGGCGATAAGACAGCACCGATAGGAAGGCGGTGAAAACGCACTTTCTATAAATTCAATGCATCCGCTCGCCGAATTAGACATTAGTACGCGCTCCATGCCGAATTCGCAGCATCAGGAAGATGTAGCTCGTGTTGAGTCTATCGATCATCGTTCCCGCCACGGGACGACAAGAAGAACTTGACAGTACGCTGGTCTCGATCCTCGAAAACCGGCCGAGGAATTGCGAGATTCTGGTACCCCATGCCGACTCGTATCACGATCCATACGAGTTAGGTGACGAGGTCCGATTCGTTCGCTGCTCAAGCAATGCAATCATCGACCTCTACAACGCCGGAATTTGCGCAAGCCGGGCCGACGTCGTGCATTTGCTCTCCAGCGGCAGTGAAGTCTCGGACCGCTGGACGGACAGCCCGCGCGAAAGACTTGAGGCAGACACCACGCTGGCGGCCGTCAGCCCAAAACTGCAAGAGCCCGACTCCAGCGTCGTGGTGATGGGAGTTCGATACGGTCGTGGTGGCAGCCGGCGTGTCATCACCGGACGCCGCTCCCAGCGCTCGTTGCCCAAGATTGATGCCCCATGTCTGCACGCGGCCTTCTTCCGAAGCGCGGTGCTGACCACTGTAGGCGGCCTTGATGGCACCCTGGATGACTACTATGCGGAGGTTGATCTCGCCGCCGAGCTGCGGCGCCAGCAACTAAAGTGCGAGCATGACCCGGATTCCGGCGTCGTCGGCCTGCTCACACGTCGCGCGGAGGGCTTCCGCACAGCGCGACAAATGGAGCAAGTCTACTGGCGACACGCCGCGGCCCACGGCAGACTCGTCAGCCTCTTGCTGCACGTGACGACCATCGCGACGCAAATGGTTCCACAACTTGTGTCGCCCCGTGTGTTGGCCTCTGGCTGTGGTCATCTGGTGGGTACCGCCGAATGCTTGATTCGCGGATCGAACCAGAAAACGCTCAGCTCAGACACATCGACTGTCGAACCATCCTCCACGATTCGCCTGCACGTCCCGGAGGCGGATGACGCTGACGCGTCCAACAAGATGGACGCGAATCGCCGCGGCGCATGAAATAACCCCTCCAGCTGCGCTGCAGGGGTTATGTCGCTCGTCTGATTCGATGATCTCCGCCACCCTAGGGCATGACGGTATCTAAGGCTGGTCGCTCACTCATCGTCGGCTCGGTCCGAGACGAAGTGGCAATCGGCTGCATTTGCAGCGTTTCCTTCTGCTTGTCGGGGAAGCACAATTCTTTGACTCCGTAGAACAATCGCAGTTCGTCGTTGTCGTGACCGGCGGAGCTGAACCGCGTGGTCAGATCGTCCAGAATCGTGCGGCCCTCAGGCCAACGGACTCTCATGACTTTGCTGCAGTCATCAAGCAGCTGATAAATGCGAGCGCGCGTTACGCCCAGTGATCGTGCTTGGGAACGGACACTCATGGGCTCACCGACAAGTCCCAGACGTTCTGTCGCCAAGCGATGAACGGTGGGCCCAGAATCAATTTGAATCTGCTGCAGCAGCGGCAACGTGAACTGCTCACGGATCTCAGTCCCCGCGGGCAAATCCTGCCGATTGAATTGACCGGTGCCCCAATCGTGGACGTGTAGGACCAATTCCGGAGTCAGCAGCCGCTTCAGATCGGCATTCGGCGGGGCCGCAATCAACTTCTCGTAGACGGAATGAAAGACCTCAAGCACACAGCGGACACGCTTTTCACCATGGGTCCGCAAGCGCCGAATCTCAGCAACCGTGTGATCCAAATACTGACACAGCGGTGTGTGCCAGATCACGGTCGGGAGGTTTTGCAGCGACGGGGCCAACCGTCCAAGCTTCTCAGAACCGACGTCGTACTGACGCACGACCTCACGCCACTGACTCCAGAGCGCCTCGGACACAATTGCGGGATCAAAGCGGTGACCGGGCACGTCGCCAGGGCGACTGGTGGTTTCTTGCTCGCTGGCCAGGTCGTTGATTCCAAACGGAACCGCCGGCGGCTGGTCGTTAGTGGCCCGATGCAGCAGCTTGACTAAAGAACTTATTTTTTTCTGACCAATACCAGGAGTCGCAGACAACTCATCAAACGGCGTGGCCAATAAATCTTCGAGGGTCCTTCCGAGAAATGCCAGCGGCAACCGCCGGTCGTTGGGCAAAACCCAGTAGCCCAATGGCTTTAATAGCCGATCGGCGTATCTTTCTTGCAGCAGTGTCCGACGAACTTCCTCAAAACTGGTGACCAATTTAAAGTCTTCAACAGTCGTTGAATTACTCATGCCTTCTCTCCCGTTCCGCCCGTGTTTCACCCCGTGCGTCACGTTGACGTGTCAAAAAGTTTTGCGAATCAGAGACCAAGCCGCGAGGCTTCGCCTCGACTCGCACGGCAATCGTGTTGGATACTTGTCCTAACGGCAAGGACGCCGACGATCCACCGGGATCTTAGGAAGGAAGGCTCATGGTTATGGAAGGCAGATCGGACGTTTCAATGCCGAGTCATTCTTAGGATTGACCCCCGAGCCGTCAAGCATCTTTTGACGGTGAGGCGCCAAGTTTTTTCCAGCTTGAGCGGCTAAGTGTTTAGTGTAGCAAACATTCGAAAAAACATGTTGTGAGCTGAGTTACATAGCCAAACCCCGGGAAACCTAAAGTAATCGCCTTGTAACATCGCTTCTCTAGAACCCCCAAAAGTTCATTCAACTGCAAACTTCCCACTTGGTTATCGGGACACACCTCACGGCAACCGAAAGACTAACGCGAGCCGACCACAGGTAAAACTTTTGAATCACAGAATTATTACATGGCTGATCTGATCGCCCAAGGTCCAGAACGACGTGACCGATGGCGGCGACGACTCGCGCCGGACACGACCATTCGACTCGGCCGCGCCCTCGATACGTGGGCAGTACCGTGGGACACTCGAATTTCGCGGTACCACGCCCGACTCACATGGCAGGATGGTGTGCTGCAGGTCGAGGCAGAGCCGGACTGCACCAATCCGCTGTTTTTTGGTGGGCAACCCAGTCGAGAATTCAAACTACGCCCAAGTGAGCATTTTGTGATTGGTTCGACCTCGTTTTCCTTGGTGGACGAGGCGGCCCGAGTCACAATCGATGCCCCGCTACCGGTCTCTCAGCAAACTTTCAGTCCGGAATATCTTCGTCAGGTCGCCTTTCGACACGCGCGCCAGCAGATTGAGGCGCTAACCCAGTTGCCGGAGGTCGTTTCGGGAGCGACGACCGACCAGGAACTCTATGTACGGCTGGTGAGCCTGTTATTGACCGGCACTTCCATGGCTAAGGCGGTGGCGGTCGTGCGAGTCGATCCGGACCAGCTGGAAACGGATGACATCGAGGTGTTGCACTGGGACCAATCGGAGGAATCGAGTGCTGAATTTCAGCCTAGCGCCCAGCTGATACGCGACGCATTTCTGCAGCGGCAGAGCGTCCTGCACACGTGGCACCGCACGCCTCAGAGCGAATCGTTCGGCAGTCAATTCGATTGGGCCTGCTGCACGCCGGTGCCTGGCGTGAGCTGTGAGGGGTGGGCGATTTACCTGGCCGGATACGCTGCCGACGACGACAAGCGGCCATATCAGCCCGAGGACTTTGAAGATGCGTTGAAGATTGTCGAGCTGGTGGCCACGACGGTAGGCAGCGTCTGCGACGTGCGGCTTCTCCAACGCCGCTCGACTTCGTTATCCCACTTCTTCTCCCCACCTCTGCGGGACGCACTGGCCACTTCGGATCCTGAGGTCGCGCTGGCCCCGCGCGAGGCCGACGTCTCGGTGCTCTTCTGTGATCTGCGCGGGTTCTCGCGCAAGTCAGAGCAAGCGCGTGACGATCTGTTCGGCCTCTTGGAGAGGGTCAGTGAGTCGCTGGGGATCATGACGCGGCAGATTCTTGATCACGGTGGCGTGATTGGTGACTTTCATGGCGACTCGGCCATGGGGTTCTGGGGCTGGCCGCTTCCCCAGTCGGATTCAGTGCTCAGTGCATGCCGCGCGGCACTTGAAATCCGTTCGGCGTTCGAAAGCGCCGCTGCGGGCGGCCACGACGCTCTGTCTGGATTTCGCGTTGGCATGGGGCTGGCCACGGGGCGCGCCGTGGCGGGCAAGATCGGCACGATCGATCAGGTCAAGGTCACGGTCTTTGGTCCGGTGGTCAACGTGGCGTCGCGACTTGAAAATTTGACGCGGCAAGTCGGGACGGCCATTTTGATGGATGGGGCCACAGCCGAAGTCGTTCGCCCCCATCAGTACGACCACGGCTTTCAGCTGCGGTCGCTTGCCCAAATACGTCCCTATGGAATGCAATCGACGGTCGAAGTCTTTCAGCTGTTATCCATTGGCAACGCAGATCTGGATGCTGTTCGTCTCAACGGTAAGCTCCATGAGCATGCGGTAACTGTGTTTCGTGCAGGCGACTGGGCGGAGGCCAAGCAGATTCTCGAGCGACTTCCAGACAACAAGGCCGCCTGCGCGTACCTTTTGCGGTTTATGCAGCAACACGGATTCCAAGCACCCGAGAATTGGGACGGCGTCATCCCTCTGGCGAGCAAGTAATCTGCTTGTCTGAAGCGTGGTTTCGCGGGCTGGGCGAACCGCGAGGTCTGTGCGAACAACTCGGGAAAGATGACGCCATCCAGCCAGACCGCAGACCGGCTACTTTGCCGACCGACTTACTGTGTTAATTCCTGCGGGTTGGGAAGGGACTCACGCCGCCGGTCAGTCAAGCTGCAGAATCGCAACCGATTATCACTGCTTGTACTCAAAACCCCATTGGACGACTTCTAGCGATTGTTCTTCGCTTAGATTCCAGCATGGTTTGCTGCTATCCGATGGCCGATAACGCCAATGACGGGCGCACGAACGACACACAACCGCCGTGCCCCCATCGCGGTTGACATCGAGCAGCAAGTACAGGCAAGGAGGCCTATCGTGGGACAGTGTCGAAAACAACTGATTGCTCTGTGTTTCGCCGCGATCCTCATGGCAACATCGCGGGCGGACGAAAACTGGCAAACGGAACCGATCATCCCTCGATCGCCTTGCGGCGACTGCTTTGGGCCTTGTGTCGAGCCCAAGATGCAATTCACGCTCGACGGCGTCTTGATGGGCCGCACGAACGTCGATGGCCGAGACTTGATCTTTAACTTCAACAACGGTGACGTGCTGCTGCGAACCGACGACTTGCTCTCCGAAGCTGAGATGGGCGCGCGGATTGGACTGATCATCTATGGCAATGAAGACCGAGGTCTGGAGTTCGCCTACTTCGGCCTGGATGAGCTGGGAAATTCGATCAACGTGAGTGCCGACGCACCGCTGATCTTTCCCTTCTTCGGCGGCGTCCCAGCCAATCCGCGTAATGAATATGACGTCATGTACAAGTCCACGTTGAACTCGGGTGAGTTGAATCTCCGGCATCGATCCTACTCGCGAGTTAACCTATTGGCGGGCTTGCGAATCCTGGATTTGAACGAACGATTCACCATCCGTGACAATACCGGCGGTTGGTTCTCGGGAACCGACAACGACCTATTCGGATTTCAATTGGGCGGCGACGCTTATCTGCTAAACGTTCGGCGATCCATCATCTTCAGCACGATCAAGGCGGGAGTCTACTACAACCAAGCGGACGTCAAGGCGCGGGCCGCCTCCGTCGTCGGAAATCCGCTGCGAATTCGAGTGCGTGAAGAAAACTCGGCCTTTGTCGGTGACTTGGCTTTGGGCATGCTGATCCCCATGGGACCGGCAGCCGACCTACGCATCGCTTATCAAGGCCTCTACATGGATGGTGTTGGATTGGCCCCAGATCAAGCTGACAACTACAGCCTGTTCGATGGCATCGGTACCTTCGACACCTCCACGATTTTCTATCACGGCGGATTCATCGGCTTCGACTTGTTCTGGTAAGCCACCCCACGTCGCTGGCCATCTGCTCGTGGCACTGCCTGGGAGCGCTCACCGCTAAGGCCGATGCGCGAGCAGTTCCGCGAGATGGGCTTCGACGCAATGCGGCAGGATTTCCGTGTTGTAGCCGCCCTCAAGCAAACTCACGACACGCCCACCCGCGTGAGTGCGACTGACATCGAGTACCAGTCGCGTTAACTCTCGAAAGTCTTCGACTTCCAGTCCGAGCGAACCCACGGGATCTAGCCGATGCGCGTCAAAGCCAGCGCTGATTAATACCAGTTCGGGTTGAATTTTGTCGGCCATCTTTGTCAGTGCGTCCCGGAAGGCCGCAAAGTACTCGTCGCGTGGCGTGCCGTAGTCGATGGGCAGATTGCAGGTGCTCCCCAATCCAGGACCACTTCCTGTTTCGTCGCGCGCACCTGTCCCCGGATAGAACGGCCAGCGATGGATCGATAAGAATCCAACCTGCTCGTCACGCCAGAACGTGTCTTGCGTGCCGTTGCCGTGGTGCACGTCCCAATCGACAATCAGCACGCGATTCACGCCAAGCTGATCGACAGCAAGCCGCGCCGCGACGGCCACATTGTTGAACAAACAAAAGCCCATTGGCCCGCGCGTGACAGCGTGATGACCGGGCGGACGGACCAGGCAGAGGGCCGACAGATCTTCACCACCCACGACTTTTCTCACCGCGTCACAAGCCGAACCAGCCGCTCGTAACGCGACGTCGTAGGAGGCACGGCTGACCATCGTATCGGCCTCAATTCGACCGCCACCTTTCTCGGCAAAATGGCGAACGGCATTGAGATGGGAATCGGCGTGCACGCGCTGGATATCTTCCCGATCCGCCTCGACCGCAGGCTTCACGCGACACCGTTCCACGAGACCTGATTCTGCGAGGTGAGTTCTCGTGCGGCGCAAACGCTCGGCACACTCGGGATGAGCCCCAGTGTCATGCTGCAGAAAGCAGTCATCGTCGTACAGTAACGTCATCAGACCGACCGCACATCACTTTTCAGATTCGTCAGACTTGTCGGCCGATCCGGGCTGCTCGTCGTCTTCCTTTTTTCGTTGAAAGAACTGCTGCAGATCGGAAAAGGTACGCATTGGCTCGCTACCATCTGCCATCGCATCGGTGATCGGCACGACGGGTTTGGGCTTCTTCTTCGGCTTCCAGCCCGAAGCATGTTGATGGCGTTTCTTACCTCGACCCCCGGCGGCCTTGTCACGGCCCTTTGCAGCGTGCTCCGAACTTGGGCGACGACGTTTCTGTGCCGGCTTGCTGCTGGACGGAGACGGTTTGGACGAACGCGGTTGACGCGGCTTTTCCGTGCCCGGTTGGATCGCGGTCAGCGAAACGCGTCGCCGCTTTTCATCCACCTCGACAACCCAAACGCGAAGGATGTCACCCACGCTTACGACTTCGTGAGGATCCTTGACGTAGCGATCGGCCAACCGGCTCACGTGAATCAATCCGCTGTCACTCAACCCGATATCCACGAAGGCGCCGAAATCAACGACGTTCAGCACCGTCCCCGAGAACTCCATGCCCGGCTTGAGATCTTCCAGCTTCAAGATCTCACGACGGAAAACCGGCGGCGGAAGATCTTCGCGCGGATCACGGCCGGGACGGTCTAGTGACGTGAGGATATCCTTGAGCAGCAGTTTGCCGACCTCCAGTTTGTCGGCCAGTTCATTGACGTTGATTTGATCCAAACGCTCGGCTAGGACACTCGATCGGCTGTCTGTTTTGGCAGGGGATTCCGGAGGAGCCTCTGTAGGGGGCTTGTCGGTTGCAGTCGTCGTCTCCGAGCTGGACTCAGCCGGCGATTCAGTGACTTCAGACGACGGAGCCGGTGGCATGTCGGACATTTCATCATCAGCGACCGTCGTATCACCACCGACCGGTGCTTCAACCGTCGCGGGCGGAGCCTCAGTCACACTCGGTTGCTCAACCGATGTCTCGGTCCCAGCGGCCGGCTCCTGATCCGCCGGCACGCCGTCGGCTGACGGTTGCTGCTCGCTCGCGACAGCCACTTCGGCTGACGGCTCCTGGGGCGGCTCCTCGGGGGTCGCGACCGTAACGGTCTCGGGCACATGTCCGCGACTGGTCATCAATTCAGAGACGTCACAGTCCATCTCAGACAACACGCGACGTGCAATGTCGTAACTCTCCGGATGGATCCATGTTCCATCCAGTGGGTTTTCGGCGTTGGGGATCTTCAGGAAACCAGCGGCCTGCACGTAGGTCGCATCACCAATTCCGGGAACTTCGCGCAGCTGCTCACGATCGCGGAAGGGCCCATTCGCTTGGCGATGCTCGTACAATCGTCGTGCGGTGAGTTGATTCAGCCCAGAGACGTAACCCAACAGCGCAGGGCTGGCGATATTAACGTCGACACCAACAAAGTTCACACAGGACTCGACGACTGCGTCCAGTGAGGCCCGCAAGTGCTTTGCCTTGATGTCGTGCTGATAGAGTCCCACGCCGATGTTCGCCGGATCAATCTTCACAAGTTCCGAGAGGGGATCCAAGACACGCCTTCCAATGGACACCGCGCCGCGAATCGTCGCATCGTACTTTGGCAATTCCTCGCGCCCCATTTGGCTGGTCGAATAAACGCTCGCTCCCGCTTCGTTGACGACCAGATAGCGCGTGTCCAACTCACTGAGATGGTCTGAGATCACCTGAGCGACCAGCTGCTCCGTCTCGCGACAGGCCGTTCCGTTGCCAATCGCGACAACGGTAATTTTGTGCGTTCGCACAAGATCGGCGAGCCTCTGACGCGATTGCTGAACCCGCTCTGCGGTACCGATCACATGGATGACGTTGTGCCCCAGGACATTACCGAACTCGTCCAAGGCAGCAATCTTGCAGCCGCTGCGAAATCCCGGATCGATGGCCAGCACACGATGATGATGCAGCGGTGGCTGCAGCAACAGCTTTTTGAGGTTCTGTGCGAAGACCTTGACCGCATGAGTTTCGGCGCGATCGGTCAGTTCACGTCGGATCTCGCGTTCGATGCTGGGGACGACCAGACGCACGAGTGCATCGTGGAGTGACTCACGAATTCGACTCTCGTGCGGCATGCCGCTGGAAAGCACCAATTCCTCGGCCTGCGTCTTAAGCTGATCAATGTCGAACTGAACCTTGACGCGGAGTACCTTGCAGCGTTCGCCACGATTCAAGGCGAGCACACGATAGTGAGGGACCCGCTTGATGGGCTCCGAATGATCAAAGTAGTCCTTAAAAGACTGCTCGAGTTTTTGTCTTTTGCGGCGGCGAGCCTCACGTCGATGAGCCCGCCGGTCCTCCGCCGTCTGAGCCTTGGAGGCGGCACCGCTGCTTGATCCCTTTTCCGGAGGCTTAGATTCAGATGGCTTGGATTGGTCTTCCGCTGTCGTCTCGATAGCTGCGGTCACGTCGCCGCTTGATAATTCTGATTCGCTGTGCGAGGGCGCGCCCTCAGCCGCAACCGGGTCTGTTTCAGGACCGGGAGTCGCATCCGTGGCCTCCGCTTCGGTCGCGGGCTCTGCCGTGGATGCGACTTGATCGCCCGCCTCAGTCGATGAGTCGGCAGGTTCCGGCGGGCTCTCCTCCGCTGTCTCCGCAACCTCGTTTGGTTCCGCACTGGACGCCGCCTCGAACTCAACCGCGTCGTCTGCCCCTGCTTCGTGAGTCTCCTCGTCCACCACGTCAGCGTCGCCGGGTCCATCCGCCTCGCTTAGTGGTCGGTCAATGCGCTTGCTGACCAGTGTTCCATTCCACATACCGCGACGCGCCAGTGACCGCAAATCGACCCGCTCACTCAGAACCTCCGCCAGAATGTGACCCACGCCGGCCAGCACGTCATCGACGGTGGGCAATTCCTTTTCGGGGTCGACAAAGGCGGCGCAGCGGACGTCCAGATCTTCCGCCGCTGGGGCACCATTGAGGACTTCGAGGGCCAACGGCTCGAGCCCCCGCTTGCGGGCCTGCGTCGCTAACGTCTGCTTCTTGGGACGATAGGGAAGATACAGATCCTCCAACGTCTTGAGGGACGAGGCAGATTGAATTTTCTCTTTGAGCTCGTCGCTGAGCTTGTCTTGCGATTGAATTGATCGCAGGACTTTTTGCTTGCGTTCCTCCAGCTGTCGCTGTCGATCCACAGCCTCCTGAATCCGACGGATCTGCTCTTCGTCCAACCCCCCCGTTCGGTCTTTGCGGTACCGAGTAATGAAAGGGACCGTGTTCCCCTCGTCGAGCAGCTCAACCGTCGCACGCACCTGGTAGATAGGAATGCGCAGTTGACGGCCCACGAGTTCCAGATTGCTGCTGTCAGTCGCTGTGTCGTCCATGGCTCCAACCATTTGGCCAACGAATTGGCCGGAGGAGGCGCGCGCTCTCGCCGCTAGGCTACGTTAAAGCTGAGCGAAGAAGGACGAGTTCACGCTTGGGCATTCATTCGAATCGATGCAAGCCTCGGCGGAGGCAAAAGTTTAACTGTCCTGCTCAATTCCTCAGACCGAAGATGACCGCGCTACGGGGCAATCGTCTGCACTGCTCGAGAAACATGATGCGGCTCGAATTTCGCCGCTGAATTTCACGCGCAATCTAGCGCGTGGCGATTTGTTTGTCAAGGATCGTGCGTTTCTGCTCGCTGCAGGCAATGCAACGTTGGCACCGCGTAGCTAGCGATTCCGCGATGCGAGCCTCGGATAAAGAATTCAACATTTTCCGATTTTTTGTTCAAACCCGGGCCGCCGTCTTGGCCGATACAACGAAGGACGTGCAGGGATGGCGCGATTAGCACCTCCGAGGTCCGCACGGATGTGGACCCGACGAGTGTGCTAGCATAGAGGGAAGGAACTCCATGGCTGCTAGCCACCTTCGTATCTATTACGGTCCTGAGGACCAATCAAGTGTAAGCTCGGTGTCGGAGTGTCCTCGAGAGAATGAGGTAACCGTTCCACTTCGGGATATTCTGGCGACGCTGGTAGACGCCGTGCAGAGCGACCGCGGTTGGCTGCGAGACTTTGAGAATGACGACGTCACGATTTCGACCGATCTCTATGAGGTCATTCTCGCCTATCAGCACTATCGACGACCCTCGGCTTAGGTCCGGGGCACTCGTCGGGGCAAACCTGAATCAACATCAGAGCACGCGACTCGCCGGAGTCGTCGTGCTTTTTTGTGCGCGCATGGAGATCCATTGACGATGTCGAACGATGCCACCCCCGATCCTCATGCCAGTCCGGACCCTGACCAGGGCACTCCCTCGGTAGAGCACCATCGCCAGAGACAAATTGGCGATCTGGTCGATCGCATCAAAGAGTCGGCCGACAAGTTAGCCCGCGACGGCTCCTCTCGGGGGGACCTGAAGCTGCTGAGCCGTGCGTTGCGCGAACTACGCTACGGATTCAAGGTCTTCAGTCGCTATCGACGCCGTCGCAAGGTAACGGTCTTTGGCTCAGCCCGAACTCCCGAGGAAGCTCCCGCCTACGCTCAGGCCGTGGCCTTTGGGCGAGCCATGGCGCAAAGCGACTGGTTGGTGGTCACCGGTGCGGCAAGCGGCATCATGGAGGCGGGCCATCGGGGGGCTGGACGAGATAACTCGATGGGGCTCAACATCATGTTGCCCTTCGAGCAGGATGCCAATCCGATCATCGCCGGCGACCACAAGCTGGTGCACATGAAGTATTTCTTCACCCGCAAAGTCATGTTCGTTAAGGAGTGTGACGCGGTCGTTTGTCTGCCCGGTGGATTCGGAACGCTGGATGAGGCATTGGAGGTCGTTACCCTGCTGCAAACCGGCAAACGTGACATGGTGCCCGTCGTCCTCCTGGATGAACCGGGCGGCGATTACTGGCAATCGTTTCACGAGTTCATCGTCGGTCATTTGCTTCGCGACGGTATGATTTCGCCACAAGACCTGTCGATCTACTGTCTGACGGACGACTGTCAAACGGCGGTCGATGAAGTGTTGAGGTTTTATCGGATCTATCACAGCATGCGATACGTCCGCAATCGACTTGTCTTCCGATTGACCGAAGAACCATCCCCGGAGTTGCTACAAGCGATCAACGACGAGTTTGGAGACATCGTGAATCAAGGCGGCTTCGTGATCAGTGAGCCGCTCTCGGACGAGCGTGACGAACCGGAACTGGCCGAGTTGCCACGACTGGTCTTTCACTTCGACCGGCGAAATCTGGGCCGCCTCAGACAACTGATTGATTGTTTGAACGTGGGCAGTATTCAGCCAGCCGCCGACGCCAGACACAGCGGGTAGGCGGGTGTGCGGCTTGAGACGGGCGATGAGAGCTCATGTCTCAAGCCTCCAGAAACGCTTCCCGCTCAAAGGGGTTGTCGCGGTAGGCATCTTTGCCGCGCAGCCAGAGTGCTGCCGAGCAACCTAGATAGGCCGGTCCCATCAGCGGCCCCCATCGCTCGAACTGTCGCACATGAACGCGTTCATGATCGCGCGTCAGATCCAAGGCTTCCTGATGGCGTGCGATCACGGTGTGCCCGAGTGTCATGGCCTGAGCGCCAGGCAGCGGCAACCGATCGAGCGCCCAACGAACGAAGCGACCGTGGAATTCCAGGACCCCATCTTGCACGCGGACTTGGCCACCTGAGGCGACACCAAGGCCCCCGATCACGATCCCCAACATGGTGTAGGGCGATGCCCAAACGATGGCCAACAGCTTCAAAGTCATGGCGGCTCCGTCACGCCAGACTCAGCTGGCGATTTGAACGTCAGCGTTGACTTAGCTCGTGAACAGCATCGACCAGCGCGACGACATTGTCCACGGGTGTCTCTTTGAGAATGCCGTGTCCCAAATTGAAGATGTGTCCCGGACGCCCACGCGCTCGATCGAGGATGTTGGCCGTCCGCGCGCGAATCTGCTCGTAGTCCGACAGCAGAACGCCTGGGTCAAGATTTCCCTGCACAGCTCGATCGAATCCGACTCGCTTCCAACCATCATCCAATTCGACGCGCCAGTCTAATCCGACCACCGCCGAGCCACCTTCGGCGACGAGCGGCAAGAGGGCCGGATTACCGTTGGCAAAGCTGATCACTGGCACGCCAGGTACAAGACCGCGAATGATGCGTTGCACGAATGGCAAGACGTTCTGCCGATACTCCGTCGGCCCCAAACAGCCCACCCAGGAATCGAACAGCTGAACACATTGGGCACCGGCCGCAATCTGCGCGTTCAAGTAGATCGTAACCGAATGTGAGAGTCGCTCCATCAACTCACGCCAGGCCACCGGATCACGAAACATTAGCGTCTTGGTGTGGACGTAGCTTCGACTTGCCCCACCCTCGATCACGTAGCTGGCCAAAGTAAAAGGTGCGCCGGCGAATCCGATCAACGGTAGATGGTCCGGCAAGTCCTTGCGCGTTTGACGCACGGTCTGGACAACGAAATCCAGTGAATCGACATTGTCCAGTTCAACCACGCGGTTCACATCCAGCGGTTCGCGTACCGGGTTGTGAATGACAGGCCCGTCACCCGCAACGTACTCCAGATCCAAACCCATTGGTTCCAGGATGGGCAACAAATCGGAGAAGATAATGGCCGCATCGACGCCGAGTTTCTCCACGGCGGTCACCATCACCTCCGAACACAGCTGCGGATTCTTACAGAGCTCCAAGAAGCTCGTCTGCGCCCGGACCTGACGGTATTCTTGCATGTAGCGCCCGGCTTGCCGCATCAGCCAAACGGGCGTCACATCGGTCTCTTCGCGGCGGCACGCACGCATAAAGGGGCTGTCGTACCAAGGGGCGGTGGTATCCGGTTCATGCTCCTTGGTTTGGCTCAGCACAAGCTGAACTCGGCTCTTGCGCTCGCGCAGTTTGTGACTTTGGCGAGCCGTTTCGGCAACCAAATGTCCGAGCTTGGGATGAGATGGTTCGGTATCGACAGGCAGTTCGTGCCGTCGCAACATTTCCGTCGTCGTGGGTCCAACCGATGCCACAACGGAACGTTGCAATCCTGCGATGACCTCGTCGCGAATGCCCAACTCGGCGGCTAAACGCAAAAGATTGGTCACTTGGTGAGCGGATGTGAAGAGCGCTACGTCGGTTTCACCGCGGGCCAGACGGCGCAGATTTTCTTCCAACGGTCCCACGTCTTCCGGAAGATCCCAATCGTAAACGCGTAAGTTGAGCACGTGTGCACCCCGCGCCTCCAGCCCAGCAACGAAGCTTGGGTTAGGCTTACCGTACTCCTGGACGGCTACCGTTTGGTTGGCCAGCCGGACGTGATCATCCAGCGTCGCCAACACCTCTCGCCAAGTATTCGGTTCAGGAACAACGAATGAGGGCGTTAAACCGACTTCGCGCATTGCCGCGGTCGGTTTGGGTCCACGTACCACCGTCGTGACATCCGACAACGAGTCAAGGAATCGCTGACGATCGATGTTCCGCTCGACTAACGCCAGCAGATGACGAAAGCCGACGCCGGTCATGAAGATCACAATCTCCACCCGACCGGTTAACAACTCGTTGGCAAAGTTTAGCACCGCCGGATTGGAGACCAACGGAACTTCACGCATCGACGGGCTGACGAGTGCGACGCCGCCAAATCGTTCGATCATCCGTGCCGTTTCTTCTGCGCGACGACTCTCAAACGCCGCCACGTTCAGACCGGCAAAATCCTCTGGGTGCTCAGACATACACCTATCCTACTTGAGCTCTAACAGACCGAAAAGTGGCTCACCGATTGCCTATTTTCGGTTCATGCGACAGGTGTGGTGCACGAGTCCGTCATGCTATCGGCCGCGTTGCGCCCTTGATACGATAAAATCAAAGCGTCGGTCAGCTGCTGCGGTGCCCATGCGACCCCGGCCTGACCTCGGATTCCGATCGGCTCCTCCACGACTTCTGCGAATGACTATGAACGAAGGCGAAACCACATTCGACGACCTTGACGCAGTTCTAGCCCAAAAGGGCCCCGGCGGTGTCCTCGACCAACTCGTGCAACGTCTGCGAGTGGACGAAAGCCACCACGAGCTATTCGAAGCTTTGAAAATGAAACTTCGACACGACCTGGGGCTCCCTTTGCGATATGGCGATTCAGGTGACGAGTTGAACGAATCAACTCGTGAGAAACTCGAGCTCGGCTTAATCGACGCGTGTCGCGAGGTGGGCATCTTGTTGATGCGACAAGGCAGCATACGCGACGCATGGATGTACTTGCGTCCGGTTGGCGATGCCGCCGTCGTGCTCTCCGAATTAGATCAGCTCGAGCCTCACGAGGAAAATGTTGACGAGTTTATTGAGTTATGTCTTCAGGAAGGCTTGGACTTGGACCGAGGCTTTCGTTTGATGTTGCAGCACTACGGCACCTGCAACTCAATCACAACCTTTGAATCGGCCATGTACGGACAGCCACGTGCCAAACGGCAAATCGGAGCTCGATTGCTGGTCCAGCATGTTCATGAGGAACTGATTGAGAACATTCGGGCCCATATTGCGCGAGAAAAAGAAATGGAATCGCCGCCGGGCAACATCATCGAATTGATCGACGGCAAATCCTGGTTGTTCGAGGATGGTTCGTATCACGTGGACACAACGCACCTCTCCTCCGTCGTCCGCTTCGCTCGAGATCTCGAGGACGCTGAATCGTTGCGTTTGGCTCTCGAGTTAACCGCCTACGGTTCGCAACTCGATCCGCAGTTGCAGTATCCGGGCGATTCACCGTTCGCCGACTTTTATCAGTCGCACAAGTTGTACTTTTCCGCGTTGCTGGGCGAGGACGTCGACGAGGCGGTGGACTATTTCAAACAGCTTGCCGAAGGTGTTGATCCCTACGAGGACAGCACCAGCGCGATTGAGGTGTACGTCGACTTGCTCGCGCGACTCGGCCGCGAAAGGCAGGCGATCGATGAAAGCCTCCGACTCATCCCGGAGAACATCCAAACGACCGGCCAAGCGCCGAGCTTGCTGGATCTATCCGAAGCCTGCGGCAATTATGAGCAGCTGCGCGCGATCTGTCGAAAGCGACGCGACGTGCTGGGCTACGCGCTGGGGCTGATTCAACAGTTCGAGCGGAAGGAGCCGCACGGATAGGACGATAGGTCATAGGACGATAGGACGACGATAGGTCGATAGGACCAATGGGTCCGATAGGACGCATGGGACGCAAAGCGAATAGGACGATAGGGCATAGGTCCTCTATGACCTATTGGACCTATGACCTATTGGACCTATGACCTATTGGACCTATGACCTATTGGACCTATGACCGATCCGACCTAACGGCGGGTCGCTGTGAAAAAAACTTTCCTCCGCCCTCACAACCTGCTCGGCAAAACACCAATCGTCGTAGTTCTTTGGCTGACAACAAGTTGTGGTCGCTGGCGCTAAATCCTATTGTCATTGATCGCTAGCATTGCTATCCTGCGACCTTCTCTCGGGGGAGCTCGAATTCTCGACAAAATAAGGACTTACGTCGATCTGAAAAAGAGTTATTGACGCGGTGGATCGAGTCCTTACAATCTTGCTCTCGCACTAGATGTTGTAGCTCCAAGAGCCGAAGCTACAATATATGGTGGTTTTGCGACAAACCTGGGGGCGCGAGGCGATCAGACGCTCCATAAATGCTCTCAACCTTTGCCGTAAGACTGGCGATCATTGCAAAGTGTACCTCTGTACACTATGGTACGGACACTCATCTCAGCACCGGAAGGAGCTTTCAGCTATGGCGACTGTTGATTTAGGAAGGGCTGTGAACACGGAAACGACAAAGCCGAGCAAGTCGAATCCCCGTGGCATTCGGATCGCCCAGGAATTCTGCCCCCAAGAAGTGCAGAACCCTTTCGAGACGACAGATTGGGAGACCCGATCGGCCGCCATTAAGGGCGAAAACGGCGAGGTGCTGTTTGAGCAGACCGGCTGTGAAGTACCGGCCTCGTGGAGCCAGCTCGCGACGAACGTGATTGTCAGCAAATACTTCTACGGCGAGGTCGATACGCCGGAGCGTGAATCGAGTGTGCGGCAGCTGATCCATCGAGTCACTCGCACGATCGCCGACTGGGGCATCGAGGACGGCTACTTCGCCAGCCCCGCTGACGGCGAGCGATTCTATCGGGATCTGACTTGGCTGTGCCTGCATCAGTATGGTGCGTTCAATTCGCCGGTTTGGTTCAACGTCGGTCTTCATCACCAGTACGGAGTCGAGGGAGCTCGCTGCAACTGGCACTGGGATACGGAGACGCGTTCGGCAGCGCAGCCGGAAAACCCCTACGAGTTCCCTCAGGCATCGGCCTGCTTCATTCAGAGCGTCGATGACAACATGGAAGACATCATGCGGCTGGCAACCAGCGAGGCGATGCTCTTCAAGTTCGGCTCGGGAACGGGAACTGATTTGTCCACGATCCGCTCGCATCGCGAAAAGCTCTCCGGCGGCGGTCGACCTTCCGGACCTTTATCGTTCATGCGTGTCTATGACCAGATCGCGGCCGTCGTCAAATCCGGTGGCAAGACCCGGCGCGCGGCCAAGATGCAGTCGCTCAAGGTCTGGCATCCGGACATCATGGAATTCATCGAATGCAAGCACAAGGAAGAGCAGAAGGCTCATTGCTTGATTGAAAAGGGTGGTTACGACGCCAACTTCAACGGAGAAGCCTACAGTTCGATCTTGTTCCAGAACGCGAATCTTTCCGTGCGGGTCACGGACGAGTTCATGGACGCGGTTGATAAGGGACAAGAGTGGACGACGCACTGGATTACGGACGCCTCGCGCCCAGGTCCCAGCTATCCAGCACGCGATATGCTACAGCGAATGGCCGAATGTGCATGGCATTGCGGCGACCCAGGCGTGCAGTACGACACGACCATCAATCGTTGGCACACCTGCCCCAACAGCGGGCGTATTAACGCCAGCAATCCCTGCTCGGAATACATGTTCCTGGACGATACCGCCTGCAATTTAGCAAGTATCAACTTAATGAAGTTCCGTCGTGACGATGGATCGTTCGACCATCGATCCTTTACGGCCGTCTGCCGCCTGTTCTTCGTTGCTCAAGAAATCCTGGTCGATCATGCCAGCTATCCAACGGATCGAATTGCAGCGAACAGCCATATGTACCGACCTCTTGGCCTCGGGTATTCGAATCTAGGTAGCCTGATCATGACCAGTGGCATGGCCTACGATTCCGACGCCGCCTTAGGCCTTTGTGGAGCCGTGACCTCGCTGTTGCATGGAGCCGCCAATCTGGCGAGCACCGAGTTGGCGATGTCGGTCGGCACGTTCGAAGGGTACCCGGAGAATCGTGAGCCGTTCTTGAACGTGATGCGGATGCATCGTGACGCCGTTGAAAACATCAGTGACGCTGGATCTCAAGATCTCAAAATTGCCGCTCGCGATGTTTGGGATCAGGTCTTGGCCGAAGGCAACGTCAATGGCTTCCGTAATGCTCAGGCAACCGTGTTGGCTCCCACAGGCACCATCAGCTTCATGATGGACTGCGATACAACGGGCATCGAACCGGATATCGCGTTGGTCAAGTACAAGCAGCTGGCCGGTGGTGGAATGTTGAAGATCATCAACCGGACGGTGCCCCTAGCTCTTCAGCAGCTTGGCTACAACAGTGGTCAAATCGCGGCCATCTGTTCATACATCGAGGAGCATGACACCATCGAAGGTGTCGCCGAGCTCAAAGAAGAACATCTACCGGTGTTCGACTGTGCGTTCAAACCGGCCAATGGTGTTCGTAGCATTGGTTGGCGTGCTCACGTCGCGATGATGGCGGCCGCTCAACCCTTCTTGTCCGGTGCCATCTCCAAGACGGTGAATATGCCCTCCGAATCGACCCCAGATGACATCGCCACTGCGTATCGCTGGGGTGCCGAGTTGGGTTTGAAGGCTTTGGCGATCTACCGCGATGGCTCCAAGCAAAGCCAACCCTTGTCGACGACCACGGAAGGACAAAAGGCAGCCAGTCAAGAGGCCGCCAAGCCGCGTCGCGAAAGACTGCCGGACACACGGCAATCGATGACTCACAAGTTTAACGTCAACGGTCACGAAGGCTATGTCACCGTTGGCTTGTACGACGACGGACGACCGGGTGAGTTGTTCATCACCATGGCCAAAGAAGGTAGCACGATCGGCGGTTTGATGGACAGCTTTGGCACCGCCGTTTCGATGAGTCTTCAGTATGGTGTGCCGCTGGAAGTCCTGGTCAACAAGTTTTCCCATTCGCGTTTCGAACCGATGGGTTACACAACCAATCCAGACATCCGGATCGCCAAGAGCCTGGTCGATTACATCTTCCGCTGGCTTGGCCTGCGATTCCTGCCCGGCTATCGCGAAGCGACACTCGGCATCCCACCGTCCGGCACCAAGTCGGACAAGCCGGCCAGTCAGGTCGCCAACGAATCGACGACGCAGGTCGCGCAAGCTTCGGCACCGGCCAACGGACATGCTCCCGCTGCGACGAACGGCAAGTCGACGACCGACATCCTCGATCGCGCCGGAGTCAAGATGAAGGAGCTGGACACCGAAGAAACGTTGCACGGTCGCAATGACCAATTCGCTCGCTTCCAAAGCGACGCACCATCATGTGACAATTGTGGATCGATTACGGTCCGCAATGGGAATTGCTATTTGTGCCACAATTGTGGCAACAGTATGGGCTGCTCATAAAAAGGATCGGGGACGGATTCCCGGAGCAGCCGTTTGATCAGCGAGATGTGCACATGCTGCGGGGTGCAGTATCTCGCATCGACGCCGGGCAAGCATGCCCAACATGCCGGCCCGGCTTTTTTATGCGCGATGCTCCACGACGCCTAAATCGCGATCGATTCGTTCAGCCGCTGATCCAAAGTGCTGACCAAATCCGCCGGCTCAAGTGGCTTGCGAAACCAGCCGTTGATCCCATCGCATCCGGTGGTCACACCCAACGTCGCCGGCTCAATGCCGCTGACGGCAAAGATCTTCACGTCGGCGAACTTCGGATCGGAGCGGACCTCACGCACAAATTCAGGACCATCACAGCGTGGCATGAGCATGTCGAGCAGGATCGCATCCGGCGGAGCGTGCATCGATAGGAAATCCAAAGCGTCCCGGCCATCACGAGCGGTCGAAACATTCAGTCCGCTGTATTCGAGAACGGCAGCCACAAGTTTCCGCTCGACATCATTGTCCTCAACGACCAACACATGCGACGTCTTGGCTGTCGCCGTCCACTCGATCGCTTCATTCGCTTCTCGCTCCAGCGATTCCAAGTCGCGATACAGCCGCATCACGATTTCGCGTACACTTTTTTCGCGTGTGCCCTCCAGCTTGCGATGCAACTCATTCAAGGCAACGGCAGCGCTGTCCAAACGGTGTCGCACGGCGTGAGCCAGATCTCGCAACTGCTTTTTCGTGTTGCATCCATCAGGCGTCAACTCCATCGTACGGCGTTCCGTAAGCTCATGACGCAAAACCGGGATCTCGGGCGGGGCATCAATCCCCAAGCGTGCCTTATTGCCTTGCACGCGTAATAGCTCGACAGAGATCCCGAGTGTGGGAAAGAGAACCTTTTCTGTCTCACGGCGAGAAAGTACGAGCATGATCTATTCTCCTGACTTGCGCGCGGCACGCTGGATACGCAATGATGTAAAAGACTCTCCACCGTCGGCGAAGAAAAGAAACTCAATGGCGGAAGAGTCAGCCAGAAGCGCGCGGCGTCTTGCCGTACAAGTGCATCTCGTCCATGAGTGATCCGAGTAGCTTCTGCGCCTAATGTGGCACCATCGCCGATCTGAGGCAAGATGAGTTCTTGAGCGCTTGCCCGCAACGCTAGCTACGTTGCCGACTCACCCGGATACATGCTGCGGTGAACGCGACCACAAATCACGAATGTGGTGCACTTGGAGAGGTCCTTCAATCGAGACGCACCCACGTAAGCACAGGCGCTGCGGATGCCACCGGTGATCTCTTGAATCGTTTCTTTCACCGGCCCCTTAGGTGGTACGACCACCTCTTTGCCTTCACAGGCCCGATAAGCTTTGCGTCCGCCAGCGTATCGATCCAACGCCGTCCGACTCGACATGCCGTAGAACGACATCCCCACCCGCTGACCTTCTTCCTCAACCCATTCCGCTTCGCACTCATCATGACCAGCCAGAATGCCACCGAGCATGACAAAGTCCGCGCCGGCGGCGAAGGCCTTGACCACGTCTCCCGGCGTGCGACAACCCCCGTCGGCACAGACATGGCCGCGGAGCCCGTGAGCCGCATCCGCGCATTCGATGATCGCGGAGAGTTGAGGATAGCCGACGGCCGTCGTCATCCGAGTCGTGCAGACACTTCCCGAACCAATGCCAATCTTCACGATGTCTGCAGCTCCCGATATCAAAAGCTCCTGGACCATCTCTGGCGTGGCCACATTTCCGGCCATGACGGTCAGGTCCGGAAACTCTTCGCGGATACTCTTCACTCGGTCCACAAAGTACTTCGTGTATCCGTTAGCAGCATCAATACAGACCAGGCGAATGGATGTCTTCGATTTGACCAGGCGCAGTTTCTCCGTTTCGTCCTCTTTGATGCCCAACGTATAGAAAGTGCTGCGACACCGTGCTTCCTGTTTGAAGAAGTCGATCAACTCGGCATCGGAGTAGTACTTGTGCAGGCAGGTCATGGCCTGAGGCCCGATACTCTCCGCCATCGCCATCGTGCCAACGGTGTCCATATTCGAGGCAACGACTGGGGTGCCCTGCCATGTCTGACCGCTATTGAGAAATCGGTAGTCTCGTTCGACGATGACGGTCGAGCGACTCGGAGCTTCCGAACGCTTCGGCCGGATCAGCACGTCATCAAAATCAAGTTTGGGGTCATTGTCGACGCGCATAGATCTTGTCCCGGCAAACAATCATTGTTTCGGAAGTACGCGAAGATTATACCGACCGAGATTCAGGCCCGATAGAACAACTGAAACGGCGCAACGACGTCGCCGAAACATGGTGACATCAGCGATTCAAGAAAAACCGCATTCGCCTTCGGGCCGAAAGGCATCAGAAGAGTGGCTAAGATCGCGGTCCGCGCTGGGAATATAAAGTGCAGCCGCCGCCAGCAACCGCGGTAGCAGACCGACGTGGGATTCAAGCAGGCACGACCGGTCCGCCGCCAATGAAGGCCGGCAGTCACACATAGAACGGATCAGATTGCGGTGCGGGGCGAAGGGCTCCCATGACACTCACGACCGCAAGTCCAAAACCAATCGCCATCAGGATCGTGCTCACGTACACAACTATTGCTCCTTGGATTCAAGTGTTGTCGGTAACACGCTACCAAGAACGCAAAGGCTATGCCGGACGTGCGCTGTACAAGTTCCAAGCTTGAATGTTGGAGAAAGTGGTGGGCGCAGTTTTCCTGATGCTGCTAATCGCCAAAAGCTCTCATCGCTTGCGTTGTCAGATTGAACACGCGGCGCTGACCATTCTGAGACACAACGTGCCCCGGTCTTGAACCAATTCCGAGCAGCCTGCACGACCGTCGTATTCAGTAAACTTTCGCTGGCCAATCAGAAGGGCCACTCGATGATAGAGCTGATGCGACTGCTTGCGTGCTTAGCGAACAGACGGTCGCTTGCGCAGCCTGAGAGAGACGCTAGCCTAAGCCAACCGTTGTTTCCGACGCGTCCTGCTCTTTGATTTCGCCGAGCATGCGGGTGAGCGTATTGGGATGCACACCCAACAGTTTTGCGGCGCGTCCCTTGTGACCCTCCGTAGCACGCAGAGCTTGACGCACGGCCACCGATCGCAGCTTGGCCAGGTCGAAGAAAGGCAAGCGGTCTTCTGACCTCAGCGGCGTCTTCTGGCTCGGCAGCATCGGAGCACAGTCGAGCACGTAAGACTGCTCGATGACATGTGACAACTGTCGAATGTTGCCCGGCCAGCTGTAATCGCAAAAGTCACGCAACGTTTCGGCATTGGGTTGCCAGACTTCGCGCTGATACTGCTGGGCGAATCGGTTGGAGAAGTGTTGGATGAATTCGGGAATGTCTTCGACTCGTTCACGCAACGAGGGCACACCAAGTTCGACCATGTTCAGTCGGAAATACAGGTCTTCTCGAAAGTTGCCCTGCGCCACCTCAGCCTCAAGGTTACGATTCGTGGCAGCAATGACTTGCACATCAACTGAAACAGGGGTCGAAGAGCCAACCGGGGTCACTTCCCCTTCCTGAAGGACACGAAGCAGTTTCGGTTGCAGCTCCAATGGCATTTCACCGACTTCATCCAGGAAAACAATTCCGCTTTGAGCCGCACGGAAGACACCTAACGACGCGCCGAGGGCACCAGTAAACGCGCCTTTCTCATGGCCAAAGAGTTGGCTTTCGGCAAGCGTGGCGGTCAGAGCCGCACAATTGACAGGAACGAATGGGCGATTGGAGCGAAGGCTCAATTCATGAATCAGCTTGGCCCAAACTTCCTTGCCGGTGCCTGTTTCGCCACTAATCAGAACAGTGCAGCCGACGTTAGCAGCTCGCTCGGCATGCTGCGCGATGCGACGGACAGATGGATTCGATCCGAGAATCCAGTCTCCTCTCGGAAAACGAGATTCAAGCGTATCCGCTCCGTTCGGGATGCCGCCGGACGGTTCCGTCATCTAAAACTCCGCGAACGATGACGCACAATCGTCAACGTTGCTGCAAATCGAAGGGAAATGTGCGTTACCGATGCGCGGTAACCAGATTCAGGTCACTAGTCCACCTAGTCGGACAAATCACTATTGTCGGTGTGGCTTACCCCTCGCATTGTAATCGACACGACGACCATTGCAATTATTTTTTCCGCTTCCTCCCCCCCTCTACTCACTTACCTGACCCCACCAGCAAACTATGTGACTTGCACAATCTTCAGCGCACGCACAACGCATCAAAACTTGTCACGATAAGAGACTGAAACATTTGCGCAGCGAACCAAAGGATCACGCGCGAGCCATTGTTAGCGACGCGTTCATGCTAATTCGCATCATCGCGTTTGAAGAACATCATGTGTTGCCAAGGCAGCCCATCGAATTGCTCCGCTAATTGGAAGCCGTTGGGTATCAATTCCTTTAACACCTGACGTTTCGACATCTTATGAAGTGGCTTGATCGGAACCGTCGGATCTTCTTCGCGAAATTCAACCAAGACCGCACGCCCGTTCGGCTTGAGTGACTTTCGCATGGCGGCGAGCATTTGTTCCGGATGCGAGAATTCGTGGTAGACATCGACACACAAGATCAGGTCGACCTCTGCCTCGGGCAGCTTGGGATCAACGACGGTGCCGTAAATTGCTTTGATGTTACGTAAACCTCTCTCACCAGCACGAGCCTTCATCAATCGCAGCATTTGGCGTTGGATATCGACGGCCAATACCTCACCTTCTGGACCCACGAGTTCAGCCAGCTTAATGGTATAGAATCCATTGCCGCAGCCCATATCGCAGACGGTCATACCGGGCTTGACGCCCAACTGCTTGAGCATCGTGGCACAGTCTTCTTCACGCTGTCGTGACTCGCGGATAAGCCATCCGGCACCTTCGTAGTGCATCGTCCGCGCAATTCTTCGGCCCTTGTAGACCGTCAACGGCTCAGGGATCTCAGATTCGTCGCTCTGAGCAGCAAGCGGTACCGAGGCGAGCAGCAGGCACAGCATGGTCCGGCCGCAACGTGAGGCCGACCGTCGGAGAAATGAGAGCATATTCGGTGCTGGGGCTAGGGGAGTGGGCCATCGACGAACCGTCGCTATTGTAGTCGAACGGCAACACGGCGGTTGTGAGTATCCCGCTTTCCCAGCGCCGTCGCGCTAAGCAGCTCGCTGACGCTCCTGCAGCTGGCCGTCGCGAACGGCGACGACCGAGATGCGGTTTTTTTGCGCGAAGCGAACGAATTCGGCCTGATCAATCAAAATTGTTCGATCCGCTTCCACGGCCAGGACCTTCGCTCCGGTTTCCGCCATGACACGTAGCGTTCCCACCCCCACGGTCGGCACGTCGAATCGCATGTCTTGCTGTGGTTTCGCAACTTTGACAATCGTGAAGCCGCCGGCCGGGCACAACTGCCCCGCGCGACGAATGCACTCGTCTGTTCCCTCAACCGCTTCCACAGCCAGAACAGCTCGGCCCTTCACCGCAACGCTTTGGCCAATATCCATGCGCCCGATTTCCGTTGCCAATTGCCAACCGAATTCGATGTCGCGCCGCTGACCGGGTGTCAAACGATTGCCCGTCAGTTGTCCGTACTTCACAAGCAACTCCGGCGCAAAATCTGTCGCGGGAGCGAATTCAATGCCCCGCTTGGCGAACGCCTCGACAATCGTCCCCAACATCGTATCGTCGGTTCGATCGCGCGTTTGGGTAATGAAGTGTGGATAGAAAGTGCGCAGGAACGTGAGATCGGGAAGATGCTTGAGCCAATAAAATTTTTGGAACAGGAGCACCTTGTGAATCTTGCCCGCCATCGTGGCGCGAGTCACGCCGTTCCGCTGAAAGTAACGGATCGCGGCACCCAAGCGCGCGAGACCGATCGGTTGAAAATCGTGACAAAGCTGCTGCAGCGCGGGGTCCGCATGATCCTTTACGCCAAGGCAATAAATCTTCAACCCCTGCTTCTTCAAAGCTTCGGCCACCACGATTGGATATCGTCCCCAACCCGCGACTAAACCAACTCGTTTGTCCATCTTCGAATGATCATCCATCGCAGTACGTTGGGACCTCGCTTGAATGAACAGGGCTGACGCAAAACTCACGGGCCAGTCGTTAGGCCGCTTCTTGTGAATTTCGAGGTTCGGCTTGGCCAAGCGACTCGGCCATTTCATCGACAGCTCGCTGTAGCTTTCGCAGCTGCTTTCTCATTTCCGGCAGTTTTGCAAAGGCCGCCTGCTTGGCCATTTGATCCCGCTCAGGTGTCGCCGGAATGCCCAGCACGGTTGTATCGTCGGGCACATCTCGCATGATGCCGGCTTTGGCTCCTAGCACAGCTCGATGGCCAATGCGAACGTGGTCAGGAACACCAACCTGACCGGCCATCACGACATAGTCGCCACTTGTGCTGCTCCCAGCGACGCCAACTTGCGAGCAAATCAAATTGTGGCGACCGATACGGCAGTTGTGCGCGATCATTACCTGGTTGTCGATCTTCGTACCTTCGCCGATGACCGTTGGTCCATACGTACCGCGATCGATTGTCGAACATGCTCCGATCTCGACATCCGCTTCAAGGGACACAAAGCCCAGTTGCGGACCTCTTTCGTGACGCCCCTCAGCGGTGTCGTACCCAAATCCGTAGGCACCAATCACCGCTCCGGCATGGATCACGCAACGATCGCCAATCTGGCTCCCCTCGTAGAGCACAACGCCTGGGAAGAGCACCACATCCTGGCCGATCTCACACCCCGGCATGATCGTGACGTTGGCGTGAATCTCGGTGTTGCGACCAATACGCACGTTCGCGCCAATCACCGCGCCCGCATGAACGCGAACCGTGTTGTCTAGCTGAGCCGTCGGATCGATTTGAGCATCCGGGCTGACACCGACGTCCGGAATTTGAACGGGAGGGCGAAAGAACATCACAATCTTGGCAAAGGCCTCACGGGGCTCTTCCACCAAGATCGTCGGCCGATCAATTTCGGGAAACTCTTTCGGCACCACAATCGCGGCGGCCGTTGATTCATCAACCCGATCCAACAGACGCGCGTCGTCGACGAAACTGATCTCTCCGGCGGAAGCTGAGTCTAGAGTGGCCGCGCCGCAGATCTTCACCCCGGCATCGCCGTCGATTCGACCGCCGATTAATTCCGCCAGCTGTCCTAGCGTCGTGCTCATCGATGCGCTTCCTTGTCACTTAAGGCGGAACCAGATGCGTAGCTGGCAGATTGCCGTCGGCTACGCGCAACAGGGACCAAGATTGGGCGATCGTACTGAGATCATACGAGTCGAACAATAGCAGAACCGGTCAGCTATCACGGGGCCATCGGTACCGAGCCAGCGGATGCCTGAAGCGTGGAAGCGGTTCATACTATCACGTCGAGAAGTTGCTGCAGACTCGTCAACTTATTTTCGCTGGCAGTGGAGTCTTCACGTGTCAGCCAGTAGGACTTCCATCCAGCTCGACGCGGAGCGCGAAAGTCATCTCGCCAGTCATCGCCGACCATCACAAGCTGGTCGGGCTGCAGCGCCAGCTGTGCTTGAATTTTGTCGAAGAACTCGCGGGCCGGTTTTTGCACACCAAGACGTGCCGAATGAAAGACATGACAGGGATCGTTGACGAGCCGCAACTGGCGGACAATGCGATCCAATCGATCATCGAAATTTGAAGCGACCCCAACTTTGATACCGGCGTCCCGCAGTTCCCGAAGAGTGGGCGACACGTCAGAAAACAATGCCCAGTTGCTGCCCTCGGAGAAATGACGCCACAGATGTTCGAAAAGCGACGTCGTATCGTGCAGATCATCGAAGACGTCACCAACGATTTGCTGCCACCGGCGCACCATATCCCGCTGACTGGTCTCGTGCGATCGATGACCGAGCTCATTCTGATAAAGCCGCAACGGAATGAAGTGCTGCAGCCGCGCGCCGACTTCGCGTTCGTCGAGTTGACTACCGCACCGCCGACCTGCCTGGTAGTAGACCTGGGCCACCGGAGGCTTGGCGAAGATCAACGTGCCAACAGCATCGAACAGGACCGCCTGAGTCGCCAACCACAAACCCTCGGTATCAAGTGCCGGATCGGTTGAGTCGTGTCACGGCTTGGCGTTCGACACGACGGGTGACTAGCTGGCCATGCCCGACAACCGCCAGACGTCGAGTCCAATCACGAAGATCATCAACCCAAGGATGAAGCAAAAGCCGGCCATCGTCAGGCCAAACGCGATCCGATCATTGACCGGTCGACGAAAGATCCCCTCGTACAACAGGAATGTTGCATGTCCTCCGTCGAGAACTGGAATCGGCAGGAAGTTAATGACAGCCAGGTTGGCACTCAACAGCGTGAGGAAAATCAACAGTCGTGCTGTGCTCTCCGACGCCTCTAATCCGGCCATCGTGGCAATCGAAGCCGGCCCGCCCAAGTTCGTCGGCGAGATCTGTCCGGTCACGAGGCGGAACAGAATGAAATAGACCTGACTGATGGACTCACCTGTTTCGCGGACTCCCAACCAAAACGCCTCGCCCCAATCGTGAACGCGATGTACTTCCTCTCGGATGGTCAGCTTGACGCCACGATCAGCGACAAACCATGCTTCCGATACGGTGGTGTCCATTTCTACTTCCGACTGCAGCCCGTCGCGGAGGTACTGCACGCGGACTCGGGTCGTCGGCGCGCTCAGTTGGATGCGATCGTGAACGGCCGGCCAGGACAGATTGTTTTCACCAAGCGCCAGTGGTTCGGCAGGCCCAAACAGCCTCTGCTCGTTCGCCGTCGACTCCGGCGTCGTGGGAACAAACCCGACCTCCTGCAATTGGTCGCCTGGCTGGAGGCCTGCCTCCGCGGCCGGTGAACCGGGCTGAATGGCGGCGACTGTATTTTCGATCGAAAACGCAATGCCGATCGCATCTGCTCCGAGCGGTTTCCCCAAGCCAACGCCAGCTTGCAGCATTTGAGGCTCACGCGGTGTCACCGTCAGCTGGACTGGTTCGCCTTTGCGTTGAACAGTCACTGTCGTTTCCTGACCCGCCTGTCTTCGAAGCTGGCCGGGTAACGTCAATGGATCGCCTATTGGTTCGCCATTCAGCTCCAGAACTCGATCCCCGATTTGAAAACCAGATTGCTCGGCGACTGAACCATTCTGAATGGCAACGATGGGGCCCATCGTCATTTCCATTCCCAACCAGCGCGCCGGATTCGGTGGGATTCTGACATTGATCGATTCGTTCGTCGGATTCTCCGAATCCTGCTGATCTTCGGCCGGTCGCTCCACAGTGAGCTCGATCGTGTCATCAACACTCTGCGCTAACAGGCGACTGAGTTCGACGTAGTCATTCACCGGCGCACCGTCGAAGGCAACGATCTTATCACCCACCTGCAATTCCGGTTGAGCTTGGATGGCCGGCAAATGGGCAAGCACTTTCTTAACTTCGTCGGCTAAGCCGATGGTGGGCGTCGCATACCGACTAATACCAATGATCGGCCGGCCATGAAGTTCTTCCTGGGGATTGCTCAGTTGAACCTGAATCCACTCGGGCTCCGACGGTGTGGCGCCCTCCGGCGAATACCTCTGGACCAATAAATCCAACTTCTGATTGGGGCCGGTCATCATGACCTTGACCATCATGTCTTTGTCAAATCGCAGGTGCTCGGACATCTTTCCGTCGCGACCCATCTGAATGATGCGATCACCCGTGCCGAGCCCCACGTCCCAGGCCGAGAGTCCGGGACTGGTCGAGCCGACAATGCACGGCGTGTAGCTCACGCCCATGCGGTAGGCAATCATGCCAAAGATCACGGCGAAGATCAGATTCATGATCACGCCCGCCGAAATAATCATGAGCCGCTGGGGAACCGTTTTCGCGGGATAGCTGCGCGGATCGATCTCTAGCTCCGCATCGCCACTACCATCACCCGACTCTCGAGCTTGCCGAATGCGTTCCGCTTCTTTCGCCGAGTTCGCGGGGTTGTCGTCTTGGCCCAGCATCTTGACGTAACCACCCAAGGGAATGATGCCAATGCCATACTCGGTTTCACCCCACTTCGCGCGAAACAGGGCGCGGGGCAATTGAATCGGCCCGATCTTAATCGGAACATCGAAGCCGACGTAAAACTTCTCACATTTCACGCCACACGCTTTGGCGACGAGAAAGTGGCCTAACTCATGCACGAAGATGACGAAACCTAGCCCGAACGCGGCCTTCAGGATCGCTATCAACATTGCGCCCGATATCAGGGCGAATAGCGGAATCATGTACATACCCTCCGAAAAATCTCCTGACGAGCCCAGGCATCCATTCGGTTTAAATCATCAAGTGTTGGGGCCGGATCGTAATTGTGGTTCTCCAGAACCGCTCGACAGGCCGGCACTATCTCGTGAAACTTGAGTTGGCCATCCAGGAAACCCTGAACGGCCGCTTCGTTGGCCGCATTCAATACAGCTCCCGATGTGCCACCCGTGCGTGCTACTTGATGTCCGAGCCCTAAGGCGGGAAATCGATCTTCGTCCGGCGGCTCAAAATCCAGTTGAAGCGTCTGCGTCCAATCAACACGCTCGGCGACTCCCTCCCATCGCTCCGGATGCGACAACGCATACTGAATTGGCATCCGCATGTCCGGTGGACTCAGCTGGGCGATGACCGAACCATCGGTGAATTCTACCAGAGAGTGCACGATCGACTGAGGGTGAACGATGACCTGAATCTGCTCGGGTCGCAAGTCGAACAACCAACGGGCCTCGATGATCTCAAGTGCCTTATTCATCATAGTTGCCGAGTCGACGGTGATCTTGGGTCCCATATTCCAAGTTGGGTGGGCCAAGGCCTCGGCGGGCGTGACCTGCTGCATCTGCTGCGGCGTGTATTGGCGAAAGGGGCCGCCGCTAGCCGTCAACAAAACTCGCTTGACCTCACTTCTTCGACCCGCCGCGAAGGCTTGGAAAATCGCGCTATGCTCACTGTCGACCGGGATGATCTGACCCGCTTTTTGCTTTACTAATTCCATCACCAGCGGGCCGGCGACGACCATCGTCTCTTTGTTGGCCAGGGCCACGCGTTTGCCAGCTTCCAAGGCAGCCCAGGTGCCGTGCAGTCCGGCGCTGCCAACAATCGCCATCACGACCACGTCCACCTGATCATCGCGTACGACCTGCTCGATACCCTGAGGCCCGACAAGCACCTCCGTCTCGCCGGGCAGACCCGACCAAGAAAATTCACTCTTATTTCCCAGGGCCGTGGCGACAAGCCAGCGCGGTCGGTGACGTTCTGCTTGCTGGATCGCCTCCTCCAGGCGAGAGTGGGCCGACAACGCAACGGCGGAAAGCCGACCGCTGGATTGCTCGATCACGTCCAGCGTGCTGCAGCCGATGCTACCGGTCGATCCCAGAATGGCGACGTTTGTCACGCGAGTACCCAATGCACGGGGAAATTCGGACGGATCGCGGCACCCTCCAATCGCGACGGCAAAGATCCCGTTGGCTTAAATCGCTCAACAAAGATGGTCGCCAAAGGGGTCAGACGGAATAATCCACAGTCGACCCATGGCGAAACGTCGCTCGATCCGGTTGCGACGATTCCTGGGGTTCAAAAATACTTGGGAACTCGGGGTGTTGATCGGGTACCGCGGGGGCATTTTAGAGATGTGTTTTTTCGCAGACAAGATAGTTTTCCGTCTCCACGGTGGCGGCATTGGGCCTGGAATAGCGGATCGGCGGTCTCGGAACTGAATATATAATTGGAAGGAGTCGCCGGCAAAATCGGGGGCGGCTGAAGTAGCAAGGAACCTTATCCTCGCTTACACTGGCCCCGCTAAGCTCGACTCTCGAGAAAAGGCAGCACGCGGAGAACGATCCAACGATGAGTCAAAACGACAATCAAGGCCGACGACCGCCGGAAGGCAAGACCGGCAACTATAGTTTTCTGCTGTACGCCATTGTGTTCGGCGTCGCCATCCTGTTCGTCGTCTTCTATGTGATGCAGCTGTCGACCGAAGAGATCGCTTACCCCGATCTCATGCGTTTGATCCAGGCGTCGCAGAGGGCAGGCAACGAGAAGGAACTCGCGGACGTCAACATCCAGCTCAGGAAAGGCAATCGTGACATCCAATACAGCTCGCTCAAGGAGCTGAAAGTTGGCAAGACAAGCGTCCAGGGTAAGGTGAAACGCTATGTCGTCGGAAGCCCCAAGGAAGAGGAGAAGATCGTCCAATTTCGGACGCACAAGAGTGACAACGAAACCGAAGAATCACGGCTGACCGCCGCGCTGGACCAGACACCGATCGAATGGTCCCATCCGCCCGGCCCGAGTGTCTGGCGATCCTACGCACCGATGTTTGTGATCAGTGCATTGTTCTTATTGTTCTTTTTTTTGATGCTGCGTCGATTGGGTGGAGCTGGATCCCCGATGTCATTCGGCCGCAGCCGAGGACGACTTTACGCTCTGGAAGATTTGGGCGTCACGTTTGATGACGTGGCCGGGATTGACGAAGCCGTTGAAGAAGTTCGCGAAGTCGTCGACTTCCTTAAGTCTCCTGACAAGTACCAAAAGCTTGGTGGCCGCATCCCCAAGGGCGTGCTGCTCGTGGGACCTCCCGGTACCGGCAAGACGCTGTTGGCCAAAGCGATTGCTGGAGAGGCTGGCGTACCGTTCTTCAGCCTGTCGGGTTCCGACTTTGTCGAGATGTTCGTGGGTGTCGGTGCCGCTCGCGTACGCGATATGTTTCAGCAAGCCGAAGCGAAGGCTCCCTGCATCATTTTCATCGACGAATTGGATGCCTTGGGCAAGTCACGAGGAACGAGCATTGTCGGTGGCCATGATGAGCGCGAACAGACTCTCAACGCTCTGCTCGTCGAGATGGATGGTTTTGATTCCAACAGCGGTGTGATCGTGATGGCGGCGACCAACCGCCCCGAGATGCTCGATCAAGCCTTGCTGCGACCCGGCCGTTTCGACCGACAGGTTCTCGTCGATCGACCCGATATTCGCGGCCGAGAGGATATTCTGAAGGTTCACGTCAAGCAGGTGAAACTCGATCCATCCGTCAATTTGAAGGACGTGGCCGCCATCAGTCCTGGCTTTGTCGGGGCCGATCTCGCCAACCTGGTCAACGAGGCGGCGTTGTTGGCCGCGCGCAAGGACCGCTCCGCAGTCAACATGTCGGAATTCAATGAAGGCGTCGAGCGTGTGACGGCCGGCTTGGAAAAGAAACAACGGGTGATGAATGAGGACGAGAAATATCGCGTTGCCTACCACGAGAGTGGTCACGCGTTAGTCGCCTATAGCCTGCCAAACACCGACCCGGTTCACAAAGTCTCGATCATCCCCCGCGGACTGGCAGCTTTGGGCTACACCCTGCAGCGTCCCGAAGGTGACCGCTTCCTGATGACTCAGCCGGAACTCGAAAGTCGCATTCAGGTCCTGCTCGCCGGGACGTTGGCCGAAGAAATGGTCTTTCAAGACATCTCGACCGGTGCCCAAAACGACTTGGAGCGCGCAACGGAGATCGCCCGTAGCATGGTGATGGACTACGGTATGAGCGAGCTGGGAAGGATCAGTTTCCGTGAGAGTAATCGATCGGCCTTCTTGTCCGGGACGGGCGAAGAACGCGTTCACAGTCACAGCGAACAGATTGCTCAGCGTATCGACGAAGCCATTTCGCGCATCATCTCCGAATCGATCTCTCGTGTGCGTGAGATTCTGACGCACCGCAAAGATGCTTTGGTCGCCTTGGCAGAGGAACTGATGGTCATCGAATCGGTCGACGCTGACGAGTTGAAGCGAATCATCGAAGAATGCTCGCCCGTCCCCCGCGTTGTTCCAGGCACCGGAGAGTCGGCGGTCGAGAATCCTCAACATCAACCATCGGCAACTCGTGATCCAAATGCGGCCAACGAACAGGGCCCGGGTTTACGCGAGCCGGGTTGATGGACCGGACAACGTGCAAACCGGCTGCGCGCGGTTACTCCTCAAACGCCATTGGGCCGTACGTTGTTCGCAACGCGGCGAAGACCGAATTGGCCACCTGATCGCAGCTGATCGGCTTCGACAAAATGTCAATTGCCTTAACACGCGATCGGATGTCGTCGTCCAACTGTCCGGAAATAAGAATGCACGGCAGGCGGGCGTGGAACTCCTTGATGCGGTCGATGGCCTCGATACCCGTCAGTCGAGGCATGTGCATATCGATGAGCACTAAATGCACTTCTTTTGATTTGACGATCTGCAGCGCTTCTTCGCCGTCCGCCGCCAAAAACGTGCGAAATCCACGCGGCTGAAAAATCGACCGCAACGTTTCACGAAAGTCACGGTCGTCGTCGGTGATCAAGAGTGACGGTGAAAGGACCACGACAGAAACTCCAGCTGAAAGACCCCTCTGTTTTGCTGAGCAATTCGGATGCCGAGAAGAGGGCTTCTAGACCGCGAATCGCTCTAAGTCGTTTAATGAACGGCTATTTTTAAGCTAATCGGCGACTTACCTCGAGTCAAACTAGGTAAACCCGGTCGATTCATGATGGCCGACCATGCAGGCATCGCTGCCATTTAGGCAGACCGTGCCAAATGAGCGGCTCAAGCGGACCGGGGTGTTGTCAGAAAATCTGCCCAAAAACCAGCAAAACTACTGGCAGCTCATGCCTCTTGACGCCAGCTGCTTCCTCGGGTACCCGTCATAGCTGATACAAATGGTGAACATACCACCCAGATGAGTGGCTCCTTGAGGTAAAAGACCCGGTGCGCAGTGTGTCTCTACCCGAGACGGGAACTAGTTTTTCGTGTCAGAGATGCAGCCGAACAGAGCGTGGTGGCGGTCCATCGGAGATTTGACGTTCGGACTGCGGCGTAAAAGAATTCCGGCAAATGAGTCTTTCATAAGCCGATTGAACTGTCTCAAGCAGTAACGAGGGTGATCATGAACGAAACCAAAAAGAAGGCGATGACGAAAACCGAGATCATCGCTGCGTTGTCGGCCAACACTGGGCTCTCGAAACAGCAGGTTAACGGCTTTTTCGATGAGTTAGTCAAACTGATTGGCGATAATTTGGACGAGGGCGGCCCGGGCGTGTTCAACATCCCTGGCCTGATGAAGGTGCGTGTGGTGCGTAAGCCGGCTCAGCCGGAACGAAAGGGCATCAATCCTTTCACGAAAGAGGAAACGGTCTTCAAGGCCAAACCCGCACGCAACGTGGTCAAGATCAGTCCGCTGAAGCGTCTTAAGGACGTCGTTTAGCACCAATCCGCCGACCACGCGTAAGCAATGCAACCATCGCATTCCTGGGGAGAGCTGCCCATGCAGCTCTCCTTTTTTTATGCCTGGGTCACATCTGAAGGCTTAGAAAACCGGCTTTCTCGCCCCGCTCTTGGGTCCCGGGGCCGGTGCCGGTTGTCCGTTTTTCGAGCAACCATATACTATGCAGGGTCGAGAGTATTTCTGAGATTGGTGTCACATGCCTCAGATGGCTGTCTTTGGCTGGACGCTGTGTGACGGGTGGTCGAACCCCCGGACTATCGGCGTTTTTAAAAGCTTGGTGGGGAAAGGCCTCTGTCACCCATTTCTGAGCTGCTCTGGCGTCAACGCCAATTGTTGCGGTCAGTATACGCTTGGCGAATCAATCGCCGCGTCAGATTGCTTGAGGCCCCGTTTGCGAAATGAGGGAAATACGTGAGCGCTTCGTCCCCCCCGGCAAATTCATGGTTGGTACGGAATGAATTCCTTATACGACGCCTCCATTCTCTCTCCGGCCTGATTCCGGTTGGCGCGTTTATGTGCGTCCATCTCCTGGTGAACGCCAGTGTGCTGGATTCGCCGGCCACGTTTCAAAGTAACGTCTACCAGATTCACAGTCTGGGTCAGTTGCTGTGGATCGTCGAGTGGGCGTTCATCTTTCTACCCATTCTGTTCCATGCCATTTTTGGGGTGATCATCATCCGTGGCGGTCTGCCAAACAGTAGCTCGTATCCGATTGCCAGCAACATCCGCTACACGCTGCAGCGAG
>CAJHYQ010001177.1_pt1 | contig 66533 bp, 52 predicted proteins | sample 9198721 | NCBI WGS metagenome assembly CAJHYQ01 (sample SAMEA7708357, study PRJEB35096) | sediment metagenome | biome: marine neritic benthic zone biome [ENVO:01000025]; feature: sediment [ENVO:00002007]; material: shallow marine sediment [ENVO:03000034] sea grass bed [ENVO_01000059] ... | reverse complement strand
GACGCCCCGTACTCTGCTTAAGCATTTTGCATTGGCGATTCACACTCTTCTTTCACTTTCGAACGCCAGCGTCCACGTCGACCCACCTATAATACCAGGCTGGTTAACACACACACTGATGATGCCCGCGTAATTTGCCGTTGAGGGGACAACCAATGAGATCAGCCGGCGACATCCACATTCGACAACAACGACGCCAGCGTAGTTCGCGTGTGTACCACCTATTTGTTCGCGCAGCGATGATCTTAATCGTCGGCTTCGCATCGACGTCTTCTCTGCTAGCGCAAGTTGAACCTCACGGTGGGATGATGCGATATCCCGACGTCAGCGCGACCCACATCGCATTCGTTTACGCCGACGACATCTGGACGGTTTCGCGAGATGGTGGCGAAGCGAGACCTTTGGCCAGCCCGCCAGGCGGCGAGTCGTTTCCACGCTTCAGCGCCGACGGTCGTCACATCGCCTTCAATGGCAACTACGACGGCAACAACGATATCTACACCGTGCCGGTAGAAGGAGGAATACCGCTTCGAATCACTCACCACAGCGGTAGCGAACGCCTATGCGATTGGTCGTTTGATAATCGGCTGGTTTTCGCCATGCGTGGCTTAGGTGGGCTCGGCCGACAATTGCAGCTGTTCAGAGTTTCCAAAGACGGCGGTTTGCCGAGCCGGCTGCCTGTTCCCTACGGAGGCTACGGAGTGATTTCGGGTGATGGACAATGGCTGGCGTATACACCCCGAAACCGAGACTTTCGTACTTGGAAACGATACCGCGGTGGTTGGGCGTCAGATATTTGGCTCTTCCATCTGTCCGATCGGAAATCGAAAAAGATCACCGATTGGGAAGGTACCGACACCATCCCAATGTGGCATGGCAACAAGGTGTATTATCTCTCCGATGCAGGCCCGAATCACCGTTTGAACATTTGGTCTTACGATCTCGATTCGGAAGAGCGAAAACAGATTACGCGTTTTAGCCAGTACGATATCAAGTGGCCATCCATTGGTCCGGGAGCTGATGGTCAGGGAGAGATCGTTTTCGAATACAACGCGAAGCTGTACTTGCTGGATCTTCAGCGAGAGGAGGCGCAGCCGGTCAACATCTCGGTCCCCGGGGCCCGCCCAAAGCTCCGACCGATTCGCAAAGACGTCAGCGATAGCCTGTCTGACTGGTACCTCTCGCCCAAAGCGAAACGCGTGCTGGTGCAGGCACGGGGCGATGTCTGGTCCTTGCCGGCTAAGAAAGGTACGCCTCGCAATCTGACTCGTACAAGTGGCGTGGCCGAGCGGGAACCCTCCTGGAGTCCGGATGGGAAATGGATCACTTACTTCTCAGACGAATCCGGCGAGAACGAATTAGTTCTGCATGCCGCTGATGGAAAGAAAAAGCCCGATACGATCACGAAGATGGGTGTCGGCTATCGGTATCAACCGACGTGGTCACCAGATTCGAAGTGGATGGTCTTTGCTGATCACGAGAGTCGATTCCATTTGCTTGAAGTCGAGAGCCGTAAGATCCGTAACTTCGACCGAATCAAGATCACGGGGTGGCGAATGGGCGCCCCGCTCGAATTTCGATGGTCGCCCGACTCACAGTGGATAACCTATTCCAGGCCCGATGATGACAACGTGCGGGTCGTCATGATCTACAACGTGAATAATGACAAGCTGCATCAGATTACGAAAGGGATGTTCGCCGACTACCTACCAGCCTTTGATCGCAAGGGCGACTTCCTTTACTTCTTCAGCGAACGCGAAATCTCGCAGCCCGATTATGCCGATGCCGGGCTTACCTTCATCTACCAGAACACCGGCGTGCTGCACGCCATTGCCCTGCGCAAAGACGTTGCCAATCCATTTAAGGCCGAAAGCGACGAAGAAGGCGCAGCGGATGAGGAGGACGACGAGGAAGAAAAAGACAAAGACGATGACAAGGACGACGACAAAGACAAGGACGACCAAGCCGAGGACGCTGAAGAATCGGAAGATGAATCCGACGAAGACAAGTCGGACGGAGACAAGTCCGACGAAGACAAGTCCGACGGAGATAAGAAGGACGGAGATAAGAAGGACGGAGACAAGAAAGACGACGACAAAAAGGACAAAGCCAAGAAGGACGAGGTGAAACCCGTTGAAGTCGATCTAGTCGACATGGAGCTTCGTGCGTTTCGCATCCCGATCAAGCGCGGGCGGTTTTCGTTTCTCGCCGTCAACGACGCTCATCAGCTGATTTACGTTCGACGTGGCGAGGAGAGCAAGCTTCAACTGTTCGATCCCAAGGATGATAAACGCGAAGAGAAGACCATCCTGTCGAACATTCGCTCAGTCCAAATGACGCCTGATGGAAAGAAGCTGCTTGTGCAGTCCGGCGGCAAGACAGCGATTGTGGATGCCAAGCCCGCACAGAAGCTGGAGAACGTCGTCGTCACATCACCGATGACCGCAGTGATTCAGCCACGCGAGGAATGGCGACAAATTTTCACAGATGCCTGGCGGTTCATGCGTGATTATTTCTACGATCCCAATATGCATCGGGTCGACTGGCCAGCGATTCGTCGACAATACGAGGCGATGCTGGACGATTGCGTCTCGCGGCGCGACGTGGGCTATGTGATTGGTGAAATGATCAGTGAAGTCAACGCCGGTCACACCTACTACGGTGGCGGAGACATCGACAGTGGTCCGCAGAATTCGATCGGCTATCTCGGTGTTGATTTTGCGCTGGACCAGGGCTACTACCAGATCACGAAGATCTACGAAGGTGGAATCTGGGACACCGATGCGCGCTCGGTCTTTCACGAACTCACTCCAGAGCAGCGCGAGCAGGTGAAATACCTCTTTCAAGTCAACGGATCACCCGTCGACTCTTCGAAGTCGCCATGGGCTGCCTTCGAAGGATTGGCCGGACAAACTGTAACCCTTACGGTCGGATCCGAACCGAACCCAGAGAAAGCCATCGACGTTGTCGTCAAACTGCTCGGCTCCGAAGGCAATCTACGATACCGCGCGTGGGTGGAACGAAATCGTCAGTACGTCGCTGAGAAGAGCGACGGCCAGGTCGGCTACATTCACGTGCCTGATACGGGGAATCGAGGTCAACGCGAGCTGTTTCGTCAGTTCTATGGCCAGAAGAACAAAGCCGCACTGATCATCGACGAACGATGGAACGGCGGCGGTAACATTGCCGACCGATTTGTGGAGCTGCTTAATCGTCCAATCTACATGCATCTGTTTGAGCGCTACGAGCAAGACTGGCGCGTTCCAACAATCAGCCACCAGGGTCCGAAATGCATGATGATCAACGGCGAATCGGGATCTGGCGGCGATATTTTTCCATACCTGTTCCGCAAAGCGGGACTTGGAAAACTGATTGGCATGAGAACGTGGGGCGGCGTGATTGGCATCTTCAAGAATCCTCGCATGATCGACGGAGCTGTCGTCACAGTTCCGTTCATCACCTTCTACGAAACCGACGGGACGTTGACTATGGAAGGGCATGGTGTGGACCCAGACATCGAGGTGATTGACGATCCGGCACTGATGGTCGACGGGGGCGACCCGCAATTGGACGCGGCCATCCAACACATGCTGGAAGAGATCAAAAAGAACCCCTATGTTCCCGCGAAGAGGCCTCCCTATCCGGATCGCAAAGGAATGGGGATCCGTGAAGAAAACAAGTAGGACGTCATTGCTTTAGGCCCAACGGGCCCGGGGCCCGTATCACACCAACGGACAACGTTGGGTCGCCGACACGCGTTTAGCGCGCATTGGCGCGCGACCGAGGTCGGCACGGCCCCGTTGGGGCAAAGCGCGATTCTTGGCGTCGTGTCCCCAGGGCGCCCGTTGGGCCTGCAACGAAAAGGGGTCAGGCTTCTTTTTCGCCCCTCACCCGTTGGGCCTGCAACGATCATGCAATCGCAACACGCCACCCTCGCACGGATGCGGCACACAATTAAGCCTGACCCCTTTTTCGAGCCAGGCTGCCAAGCCCAACGGCAACGACGCGGCGAACAATGAAGCCTGACCCCTTTCTCGACCTATGCTTGGGATGGATATGCTGCACTCCTCGAGGTCTCAATATGCTGGACGACATACTTGAATCAGCGGTCGAATCGATCGACGTAGGGCCAAGCTCGAAACGTGGCCAGTGGATCGTGCGAGTACTGTTTGGCACGTTGGGATTAGCGCTGTCAGTTGCCGGTGCTTACAAGATGCTGGTGATCGGGGTAGACGGTGCATCCACGCACTTCAATATCGCCTCCTCCCTGATATTCTTCGCGCTCGGCGCATTCTGCTTGTTCAACGTTATTCTTGCTCGACCATGGCGCTGGCCCGGACTGGCGTTTGTGCTGAGCTTCGTCGTGCTGTTCTTGGTGCGAGTGCTGTTCGGCGCGTAAACGACCTCGAGAAAGATCACTCAAGACAGTTTCGAATCGCTCAACGACGTTGCCACACAAGATACGGGACGCGTATTCGCTTGGCGAAAGTACCGTCCCACTCGACGGTGAAGCCGGCGCGATTGAGCTCTTCCCGCACCATCTCTCCTATTTGCGGGCCCAACGTTTCTTCGTCGTTGGCATCGACCGGGCCGAAGGCAAGATTCAAGCCTTCGCCACGCACAGCTCGCTCCAGATCCTGACCGTGATAGAAACAGTAGCCGACTACCGATGTCGGCTCGGGATGATCATCGTACACTTCGAGGAAATCATCGTACCCGTCGCCTTGAGTGTAGCCGGTGTTCTGCAGCGCGATGACTCCTCGATCGTTCAGAGCATCAAAGACGGAATTGAGTCGATCACAATCGGTGATGTCCGGCCACGTCGACTTATCCGCCTCCCACTGGGCAAATTCTGCGTCAATCACAGCAGCCACTTCATCTGCATCGAGCTCACCAGGGGAATACACTTCCTCACAAAACAGTTCGATGAGCTGCTTCCGATCGTAGAACCCAGAGCGAACGAAACAAGAAATCTCTGAACGTGTTTCAGGCTCAAGCATCATCCTCACCTAGACTAGCAGCAATCGTGTGCAGCCCAAGATTAGATCGAAACGGTGGGGCAACATCAAGTTGATGCGCTACTGCGAGACAACGATTTCGTGTCCAAAGCACAAGCGGTAGCCGTTGCAATCTTCAACGTCAAAGTCTCGGCAGCCGTAGTGTTGGTCGCAAATCTCTCGAGTGATCTTCACGTCCTTTACCTTGAACTCGTTGTAGAGTGCATCCGCATCGTCCACCCATACATACGCATCCCAAGCCTCACCGTACGAATCGACCATGCGATTCGGGCGCATGACGTCTTTCGTCGAGAGTTGGCCGAGCATGATGATGATGCCTTGACGATGCACCATGCAGAATGTGGGGGGATCGCCCCAAAACCGCTCGTAGTGAAAACCAAGTTGATCTCGATAGTAATTGGCGCTCATGACGACATCGTCAACGATGAAGTTCGGAGCAATTGACCAGCGAGATTGATCAGATGAAGGCGACATGAATCCTGACTTGGTCGATATCGGTGTAGAACGCACTCAGTTTCGCGACTACGTCGGACAGCGTCAACACGCGACGGAACCGCTTTGCAACGAGCGGCGACGGTGTCGGTTGTACGCCAGGCCGATCAAGCCGAGCATCATCAACATCAGCGCCGATGGCTCGGGTACGGCCACTGCAGTCAGGCGGAGATCGAAGCGGAGGTCAGCCGGGCCGCGCGAAGCCTGATGTAATTCCACGGCCAGCGTGTTGACCCCGGGAACAATCGCGTCGTCCAGCCGGAAAGCGGTCAGGCCATTATCCAGGGCATCGATACGTGCAAACGAATCAAATCCCCCAGTACTGCGCACATTGCTGTCGCGAAAGACTTCGTTTCCATTGACATACACACGGACTCCGTCATCTCGCTGGATTTGAGCCATCACGTTTTCGATCAGTGCCGGGTCATCGACATTGAATTCACCACGAAAGTAGTAGGTAGCGTGCTTCTCGTCCTCGCAGACTTCGGTGGGGCCACACGAGAGGACGGTTGTGAGATCGTCGTAGCCAAAACCAAGTGGGCCGGCGCCGCGTGGCCAATTGCTATCGTCGAACTCCGGAGCGCGCCATGCTTCGCCCTGATCGCTCCCGTCATCGCGGAAAGCCCATTCGGATCCAAACTCAATCAAGGACTCGGGGGATCGTCCGTTCCGTCGTTGACTGAACATCCAATCGTACAAGCCATAGGTTTCTCGGACTGTGTCGCCGTAAATCGGGCTCCAGATCACATGACTGCCGCCAACCAATTCCGTCAAATGCGTTGTGCCGCCAACGTTTGTGACCTCGTCATACATCTCGCGAGAGAGTTGGGGTATGACGACGTCATCGCGATCCCCGTGGAAGGACCAGATCGGGATATCCTTGATCCGGTCCGCGATACCTGGACCGAAGCCACCAGACATGGGAACCGCGGCGGCAAACTTGTCGGGATGTTGTGCGACGTAAGTGAAGGAACCAAAACCGCCCATTGAGAGTCCGGTCACATAAATCCGGTCGGTGTCGATCGGTAGCGATTCGGTGAGTGAATCGATAATCTCGATCCCAAGATCCGTCTGCCCATCGGCCGACCATCCGTTGCCGTTGGTGGGTACCTGGGGCGCGAGCAGATAAGCGGCAAACTCTTCGGACTGCGTTGCCCGGATCAAACCACTAATGTGCACTGCCACTTGCAGTCGATTGTCCGTGCCACGCTCGCCGGAACCATGGAGAAAGACAACCAACGGTAATTCGCCACCTCCCTCGGCCGTCGGTGGCGTGAATAGACGATAGGGCATCGTATTTTCGTCATCGTCCGTGAAAACGAACGGATCGCCGAGCTGCGCTTGAACCGGATGGGCCCAAAACCCAAGCCATATTACGATCGCCATGGCGAGTTTCCGCATCGTCGCTCCCTTTACTTCGGCGCGCAAAAAAACACCGCTGCCGCATCTGGAGTCGACACGAAGCAGCGGTGTTGTTGTTAGCGTCCCTCTCGGTAGTTCTCGATTCAGTCTAGAGAGCCCATGGCGTTGCTGTCAAACACACCTTCGTTATGCAATGGGCACAACAATTTTCTTTGCGAGATTTCCAAGGCAGCGCTGACGCTCGACGCGTGACCTTGTTCTGGGCATTGCGAGAGCCGCCGCCCTGCAGCTGATTCGACTGCGGAACTAGAACGAGTCCCAGCACGGTCGGCTCGAGGTCCATCGGACCGAGTTGCGGGATCAGCCCCGTCTCGACCGGCCGCGTTGGGGCTCGATCCACGCCGTGACTGGATAGAAACGACGCTAAATCCTGACTTTTCTGAAATCGGCCGATTTTCCCTGTGCTCAGCCACGACGTGCTCGCAGTTAAGTTGTTACGGCCGGCTGCCAAAGCCGGGTGCGAGTGATTGCGGGGGATTGCGATGGGATTCACGTCAAGAGATCGATACGTCGTGGGTTTGCTGGCCCAAGGTATGACGCCCAAGGACATCGCTGAAGCGTTAGGCATCGAGCGTGAATTCGTTGAGGAACGCTTGGCACGCGCACGCGAAAACATCGGAGTTGAAACCAACGCCGAACTCGCTGAATGGGCGATCAATGTGGACTTGGACAAGTCCGATCCCACCGATACGTGACGGTTCAACACCAAGGCACAGGGCTCATAGAGCACTTCTACTCAAGTCCCCCCAATCCTCTTTGAGCTCTGTGCCCTGGTGTTCATCGCGTCACGACCGTTGCCAAGCAGTGACTCAGACACGCGCAGAAAAATTCACGCAGAAACAGAGGAACGGCCAGGACAAATGCAGGAAGCCTGACCAGTTTCGCTACGGGCCATCAAAGCCCTGCCAGGCGTGTGTTGGCGTCGCCAAACTGATCCAGCTTGACGCCCATCCGATCCATGACTGACAGGTACATGCTGCAGAGTTTGCGATTCTCGTCACCACGATTCTCGTAGTTCAGCACGCGTCCTGTGTCCAGACTACCGCCCATGCCGCCGGCTAAGATCACGGGCACCTTTGAGGAGTCGTGTTGCGCGCCAGACCACATGTTGTTGATGAACATCAAACAAGAATTGTCCAATACGGTCGAGTCGCCTTCGGGCATCGCGTTGAGCGTATTAAGTAGATAGGCGTATTGACTGCAGTAGTACGTGGTGATTCGTTCGTATTCCGCTCCTTGATCGTTGTGCGAAGCGGGATGATGCGCATTGCGAGCATCTAGGAATGGGTAAACCAGACCCGATATATCTCGGCACAGCAGCAGCGTGGCGACGCGTGTCTTGTCAGTTTGGAATGCCAGGGCGATGATGTCGCACATCAGTCGCATGTGCTCGCGGATGTCTTCAGGCATGCCGTTGTCGGGGCGCTTCATCGTGAAGATCGATTGGGCGTGGTGCTTAGCACGAGTCTCTGCCTCTTGCTTCAGGTCGCGAAGACGTTGAGCTCGCTGCTCAACATCCCGGACACTGCTCAGGTACTCATCGAGTTTGGCTTGATCCTCACGACTTACTTTCAGCTTGAGGTGGGTGGCGTGTTCACGCACGCGGTCGAGAATACTCTGTGCTCGACGACTTCCCCGATTATCGAACAGGCTGTCGAAAGCCAACGACGGATAGACCTCCATAGGAACGGGCGCCGTGATATCGCGCCATGAAATGTGAGAGCTGTAGACCATCGAAAAATTCGTTTCGTGGTAGCCTGTCACGGGCTGCTCGCAACCCAACACCAAACTCGATTGGACGGTTTGCTGACCAATTTGTTGAGCCAGAACCTGATCCATACTGATGCCGCCCTTGAGCACGGCCCCTCGCTGCAGCGAAACACCTGACAGGATATTGCCCGTCTGACCTGGATGAATGCCAACGCCCGTCGCGTTCTTGTTGAAGAGGCCGAAGATGACATTGGTCTTCTCTTTCACGGGCTCAAGCGGCTGCAGACAGCGACCCAACTCCATCTCCCGGCCGGCACCCTTGGCCCACCAATTCTCGTAGTTGATGCCATTGGCCATGAACAAAGCCGCGAAACGTTTGGGGGGAGCTGACGCCGTCGTCTGCCCCCAGACCGGGATTGACTCCAACCATGGCAGAGCCATCGTTACGCCGGCTCCCTTTAGCAGAGTTCGTCGATCCAGTTGCCAACTGCGGTCGTTCATCTTTCGCTCCAATCGCCTAGGGGCTCGTCGTGTAATCCCGCCCTCGCGTGCGCAAGAACTGTGGGCTCGTCACGATCGCCTCGACCATTGTGTGAAATCGATACTCGGATGCGGCCAGTCGCTCTTGCATCATTTGAATCGTAGATTCGTCGGACAACAAGAGAGAACGTCCCAAAGCGTAAGCCATCAGCTTTCGACCAAGATTGTCAACGAAATCGTGCTGCCGACTTTCCCTCAAATAGCGACGCAATCCGGATAGCCCAAGACCCGCACTGCCATCGGGAAAGATGGCGGCGGTGTCTACCGGTCGACCGCCCAAATCTCGCTCCCGCAATTCACCGATCGGACCGTAACCCTCAAACACTAATCCGATCGAATCAAATCGCTGGTGGCACCCGGCACAACTCTTCGACTCACGGTGTTTGGCCAAGACCTCTCGCAGGCTGAGGTCGCCCAACTGGGCCTCGTCTTGCGGCAGCTCTGGCACGTCGGGTGGCGGCGGTGGAATATGCTCACCCAACAGACGACGCACAACCCAGTAACCGCGTTTCACGGGGCTGGTTCTTAAACCGGGCGAATTCTTCGTCAGAAAAACCGACATCGGCAGCAACCCACCGCGACCCACGCGATCGGCATCTTCAAGTCGAATCCATCCATTTGGATCTTCATCGTCAAAAGGCACACCGTAGTGTCGGGCCAACTCTGCATTCACGAATGTGTGCTTTGCTTCAAGGAACTCAATGATCGAACCATTGCGCTGTATCAAGTCGGTAAAGAATCGAATCGGTTCCTCGTACATGGCTTGACGCAACTCACCCGTGAAGTTGGCAAAGCGATCTCGATTCACGCCGCTGTGGGCCTCAAATCGACGTACATCGAGCCAGTTGCCGCCGAACTCCGTAGCTAATCGTCGGCTGCGTCGGTCTCGCAACATCCGTCGCGTCTGTGCCAGCAGGATTTCTGGCTCGTGTAGATCTCCGGCCTGTGCATGCCTGATCAGTTCAGCATCGGGAAGACTCGACCAAAGGAAGTAGCTTAAGCGACTTGCCAGCGCAGCGTCCGACAGTACCGTTGCTTGAGCACCAGATTGCGCCTCGATGACTCGATAACAGAATCGCGGCGATACCAAAATGCTAACCAATGTGTCTCGTACCGCATCTTCGTGGCCCAGGCCTTCTTGATCTCTGAGCGTCCGATAGAAATCGATGATCTCGGCATCAACTGAATCCGGCGGATACCGTTGCCACGCGCGCGCGGCAAATGAACAAAGGGCTTCCAGGTGAGTTCGCTCGGCATCGGCCTTCTCTTTTTCCAGCCGGCGAATTTTCGCGGACATGTCCTGATAGAAAAAATCGATCTCCCGCACGACTCGATCGTCCAATCGGGAAGCGCGAGCCTTTTGCAGGTAGAGCCGCGCAAGGCGCTGCATCTTCGCTTCGGAAGTCACGTCCACATCTTCGCGCGCAAACGCGAACTCTTTAGACCTTAGAAAGCCACTCTCGGCCCGTTCGAAATAGACGTAATCACTAAACTGGCGAATCGGAGCCTCGGTGACGAAATCCAGTTCACGCCATAGCTGGTCGAGTGTTTCTCGCTGCTGGTCATTCAAGATGAGGTCATATAGCGGAGCGTCGTCGCGGAAGTATCCCAATTGCAGGTGAAACCCGGCACTCAACAGGCGACCCTTGTTCCGCTCTTCCGGCGGCAAAAACATGCGGCCACGTTCGGACAGGTAAAACAAGTCGGGAAAGACCCTGCAGAATCGTTCGATCGCTTCTCGGAGTTGTTTCGTTTCGCCTGCGTCATCAGACTCGGGCAACCGCCCCCGTCGGCGATTGGCTGCGATCTGCCGATTGATCCACAGCACAAGCGGTTGGCTGCTGCGATTCAAAACTCTTCTCGGGAGCTTGCCAGGATCCGGTATGAATTCCTGACGTTTGTTGACCAGCCAGTCACGCATCTTCACGCAAGCGACGGGGGCCCGCGACCTGTATTGTGGATCATCGCCAGACGGCAACATGAGCCATTGCGCACGCAGCTCAGCGATCGGTCCTACGTCGGTCTCTGAGTCGGTCAGGACGGTCCAAACAATATCAAGGTAACCGGGGCTGATGCCAGCGGACTTGGCGATATCTTCGAGTCCTGCATCAGACATACCGAGCTGATCACGATGCTGATAGCGCCAGGCGGCGAGAAAATAGTCGGCAAAGTCAGTCGGTTGTCGCTGATAGAAATCCACGATGCGGTGCGTACAGAACTTGTCGCGATCCGAGTAGATAACAGCCGCATGCGGGGCGAAAGTGAGCCCCCGCGGCAAAAGCACGAGATGGTCAGCGACACGTTGCGCGGCCGCTAAATATTTATTCAGCAGCGCCGGCGACATCGTGAGTGATTCACCGGAGTTATCAAAGCCAGCCTGGTTCGCCGGGTCGACCGGAAACTCTCGCGTCGGCTGTATGTCGACGTCTGTTAAATCCTGAATCGAATAGTCGTACTCAGCATTGCTCAAGCGTCGTGCCAGTACCGGGCCAGGATCTCCGGCGTTACGACTGGCTTCGTGTCGGCGCACGCGATCGATCCATGCGACGACTGTCTTGCGTAGCTCGTCAGCTGGGATGTCAACCGCATCCTCCGGTGGCATCTCTCCAGCACGGAGTCGTTTCAGCACGATCTCCCAATGCGCCAGATCGGCAAGCACCGAGTCATGCGATGCGTATCCGGTCAGGTCCAGCATCGCCTCTGGTTCATCCGCGTTGTGACAACCGACGCAATATTGTTGAAGGAAGGGTCGGACGACCGTTTGAAATTCTCGCCGAAGTGTTTGGTCATCGGCATCAACCGACTGCGGCGAACAGAATCCGCAGGTCAGCCATGTCGCAACGACCCATCGGAGAATGAAAACGCAATGTCTCATCGATTTTGACTGTTCGCTTTTGGATGCCGAATCGTGTTCTCGAATACGTGGGCCTGGTCTTGACAGCCTAAGGCCATATCGAGGTCACCGTCGGCGTCGATATCTGCGAGCATCACCTCGTGCGCTGGCCTCGAAGTTCTGGCCGACCAGGCGGGTGTGTTAGACAAACGTCCATTCTCCAACAAATACACCGTCACACCGGGCTTGCCGCCTCCGCCCCAATCGGCAGCGACCAGGTCAAGGTCGCCATCCAAATCGACATCGCCGAAGTCGAATCCATGAATCGCGGTATCGGGTGCAGAACGCCAGACGACTTTCATCTGGGGCGAATCCTTTTGCGCAACAAGGCGCACGCTCATGCCAGGTCGCCCCCACGGCCCGCCGGCACAAAACAACTCAGGCGTGCCATCCTGATCGAGGTCTTGCCAATAGAGCCTCTGCGTCCAGGGTTGCCGAGGATCCTGGTAGACGGTCGTCCCCGAGTCAAACTCGCCCGCATCATTGCGATACACAACGATCTTGCCGGTTTGGCCGTATGAAGCGAAGATGTCCAGGTCGCCATCGCCGTCGAAGTCACCAAAGATGGCTGTCTCCGAATACTCGTCCGGCCCGATCTTGCGGCTTACCACTTTGGAGGGCCTTCCATCCTCATTCTGGAACAAGGCGACACCGTTGACCGGCTTTCCTGACGCCATCAGCATGTCGAGGTCGCCGTCCTGATCGAAGTCACCAAACACAATTTGATTGGCGTCGGTCACGATGCCCGTCGCCCAATCGGGACGTGATTCGAAGCGGCCGGACTGATTCAGATACAGAGTGCAGTGCGACTCGTGAGTGGCGGCAAGATCGAGTTGCCCGTCCTGGTCGAAGTCGAGCACGTCAATGTGATCGCAGTCGGTCGTCTCGGCCGATTCCCAGGAAGGCTTTGACGCGAGTTTTCCCGCATCATTGGCGTACAGCACCCATCTCCTTGGTGACGGTGCGCAGGTCACGAAGTCCGGGTCGCCGTCTGCGTCGGCGTCCATGAATCGAGCGATTCCATCGCCTCCGGAATGCGAGGTCCCGCTACTCCAGATTGGATTGGCCGAGAAAAGGGCGTCCTCCGCCGGTGCCCGTCCAGCACCGATCGCCACGAGCGAGGCCGTACTCAGCAAAAAGGACATCAGTGGTGGGTACATGGTGCGTGTCATCGAACGGCTCGACTCCTGGCTGGAAAGGAATTTGACAATGGGCAACAGCCTACCACAAACGCGTAAAGGATTACGAACAAACTGTTTAGCACTCCGCAGATAGGCGTAACGACGGCCCCGTCTGGAATGCCAAAAAAAATTTGCCGCCGCGTGGCGGGTCAGCGGGGCAGTTGGCAATTACTCCCTTAGAAGCGATCCGAACCCCTCATTTCAAGGAGAATCCCATGAGTCAGGTCACCGCCAAGCAAGCCGTCTGGCTGACTTTTCCATCGCTTCCCCTCCCCCGGATTCGCCGGAAGGAGCGAGTTGTCAGCCAGCCGAAGGTGTCGGCACCCACCCAAGCCGGAGCCCAAAAACGCGAATGGCTTGAGGACCTGCTCAATCTTGCGTTACTTTGCATATTGGCCGGAGCTGCCATCACGGCGACGGCGTGGATTGGTCGCGAATTCGTCAGCCAAATCCTGCAAATTCACAGCATGGATCTGTTGCGTGGATTCGGCGCGATGTAGATCGCTGCACTATCACTCCACTAACTTTGAACGATAAGGAACCACTCATGCGTCGATGGTCTGCGATTCTCATGCTGGTGGCACTTACGCCTGCTTCTGCGTCAGAGCTCAAGATCAACTCAGACCAACGTCTTCTCGAACATGGCGGGCGGCGGACGACGATTCCGGTCGGGACTCAGATCGACGGTTTGGCATTTCACGATACGGCAGGTCATACGCACCGGATCAATGCGCAATCGGCGACGACCTTGGTCTTCCTTTCGACAAGCTGCCCGTTGGCCAAGCGATACACCATGCGCCTCAACCGCATGCATGAGGCGTATGCCGACAGCGGGATGGCCATCGTCGGAGTGTTCTCTAATTCGGAGGATCAGCGTGAGGAAGTCGTGCAGCACAGCCAGCACATGGAATTCGCTTTCCCCACGGTGAAGGACGAACACGGCTATTTGGCGAAGCGACTGGGAGCGACCATGACACCTCAGGCCATTGTCTTGGATCGGCAAGGTGTGATTCGGTATCGCGGCGCGATCGATGACAATCGTTACGAGAATCGAGTGAAGCAAACTTATCTGCAGGATGCACTCGCGGCAATTCGAGATGGTAACTCGATCGAGACGGCGGAAACCAAATCGCTCGGTTGCAGTATTCACCTGTCTAAGCCCGAGGACGCCGGTGCGGTCACCTACACTCAGCATGTAGCGCGAATTCTGCAGGACAACTGCCAAACGTGCCATCGTGACGGACAAGTCGCCCCCTTCGCGCTGACCAATTACGAAGAGGCTAAAACGTGGGCGACGGAGATCAACGCATACACGAAAGCTCGCTTGATGCCACCTTGGAAGGCGGCGGCTGACTTCGGCGAGTTCCAACACGACCAGCGCCTGTCCGAAGAGCAGATTGAACTCATCGAGCGCTGGGTCAAGGGTGGTACGGCGCAGGGGCCGAGCGAAGCGATGCCGCCGCAGCCCGAATTTGTTGACGAGTGGACTTTGGGTCAGCCCGATCACATCCTGGAAATGCCTGAGGAATACACGATCGGTCCGGAGGGCGAAGACGACTATCGCCACTTCATCATTCCAACCAACTTCGACCGCGATATGTTTGTGCAAGCGACTGACGTGATTCCTGGCAATCGTCAAACGGTGCATCACGTGATTGCTTACGCAGACACGAGCGGCAAAGCTCGAGAATTGGACGCCGCCGATCCCGGTCCCGGTTACAGTCGCTTTGGGGATGTGGGATTCGAACCGGCCTCGGCTGTCGGTGGCTGGGCACCTGGATCAAGACCCACGATGACACCCGAGGGCACCGGATTCTGGCTGCCCAAGGGAGCCGACGTTGTGTTGCAGGTCCACTACTACCGGACGGGCGTCGAGGAAAAGGATCGTACCAAGCTGGGGCTCTACTTCAGCAAACACCCCAAACCAGTTCCAGTTCGCGCGGGCGTTGCGATCAACCACGACTTTACGATTCCGCCGGGTGAAAAGAACTACAAGGTCGAGGCCTCGTGGACGGTCGAACGGCCGGTCTATGCAATCTCCGTCTTCCCCCACATGCATTTGTTGGGCAAGGAAATGAAAGTGACGGCGACGCTTCCCGACGGAACCGTGGAGCCGTTGGTCTGGATCAAGGACTGGGATTTCAACTGGCAAGGCGACTACTACTTCCGCAAGCCCCTGTACTTCCCCAAAGGCACGCGGGTGGATGTCGTCTCCTACTTCGACAACTCAAGTGAGAATCCCCACAACCCACACGATCCGCCGCGAGCGGTTGGATGGGGCGAGAAGACGTCGGACGAAATGTGCATCGCCTTCGTCAGTATCCTGAACGCGAGCCAATGGCAGCCGAAGACGACAAATCTGACCGCGTCCAAGAGCCAACGCTGAAATCGTTGAGCTACCATCGCAGTCGTGTTTGTTGAGAATTCTGAAAGCAGAGCGACGGTCGGTCGCTTTGCGGCTAGTCAGCCAACGCTGAATCTCTATAACGCAAATGGTACAGTCTTTACCTACCATTTGAGCTCCGAAGAAGACGTCGTGCGATGGTTCGCGTGCTGAACTTTGTGCTGTATCAGATCGGGTGGTTTGCCTGTGTCCTAGGTGCTGCCTACGCCGCACCGTGGCTAGGCATCTCGGTAGCATTGTCACTGGTCGCAATTCATCTGTGGCTCGCGACAGACCGACTCAATCAATTCAAGCTTCTGATCGCAGCGACTTGCGTGGGCTTGGTTGTTGATAGCATTCTGCTCACGCTAGGTGTTTACCAGTTCCCGAGCGGGATGCTCGTAGCGTGGCTGCCGCCGCTGTGGATGTCTGTTCTGTGGATGCAGTTCGCGACCACTTTTCAGTACTGCCTAAATTGGCTGAGCGGACATTACGTGGTAAGTGCGGTATTTGGATTTGTGGGGGCTCCGCTGGTCTTCCTCGCCGGCCAGCGGCTTGGTGCCGTCTCCTTCTTACCGCCGCTGGGTGTGAACTTGATGCTGCTGGCAGTGCTTTGGGGTGTTGCGATCCCGGTTTTAATCTACATGTCGGATCGCATTCACGCTGCACAACGGCTTCCTGCCAGCTATCGAGTGTTCCAAAGATCGTGAAAACACGAGAACTTACCGGCTTAGCGATTGCCTCGTGACGTTGCGTGTCTAAGGTACCAGGCAAGCGGCCTCCCTCGCCGAGATTTTCCTACTCCCCACCGCGGCACCGGCTTCGACGTTGTGACAATATCATCAGATAGCACCGAGCGTATGCAATGCATGGAAGTTTGGGGGGGCAACTCGCGAGTTGACCGCGGCTTCGAAGTGCCCGGTCTAGACGTGTGGGTCTACAGTCATCCATACGAAGCATCAAAAGGCGGTGGAGATGTCTACTATGTCTCCACCTGTGCGTCAGGTCGCATCACTCGGTTGCTCTTGGCCGACGTAAGTGGCCATGGCGAAGCCGTTGCGGACGTGGCCGTGGGCTTGCGAGACCTCATGCGACAAAATGTCAATCTGATCAATCAAACTCGCTTCGTCCGCGAAATGAATCAGCAGTTTGCCCACCACCCTGACGGGGAAGGATTCGCAACCGCCTTGGTTTGCACGTTCTTCTCACCGACGCAAACGTTACAGTTTTGCAACGCGGGTCATCCTTCACCGTATGTGTACCGGATTGAAGACAATCTATGGACCTCCGCCGAGAAATTCTCGGCCGTTGAGAATGTCATTCGTCCCGCCGACACACCCTTGGGCGTCGTTCAAGGAGCCGACTATTCGCGGTTCGATACGAAGCTGTTGCCAGGCGATATGATGCTGTGCACCAGTGACGCATTCAGTGAGTCAAGAGACGCGAGCGGAGCGTACCTTGGCCCCGAGGGCCTCCTGTCATTGATTGAAGAAACCGACACCGCTCATCCCACCGAATTCATCCCTCAGCTGATTCAACGAGTTACCTCTCTGCATGACGGTAATCTCAGTCATGATGACGCCACGGTCATTCTGTTTCGTGCGAATGGTTCGACGCCAACACTCACGGATAATTTGCTGGCACCGTTTCGCCTGCTAAACCCCGTGCGTGACAAAACCGGCATCATCTAGCCCTCCGCTGGAACGGTCGATTGTTTTGGTCGTCGACGGTAAAACGCGCGGCTACAATAGGGTAAATGACCACAGGCGGCTCAGACAGTGCGATCGAGCAACTGCTTGCTTTAGGCCAATCCGAAGCGGAGCGTTTCGGGTTCTCATTCGTTGTGGAACGCTCCGACCGAAGTGAAGCACGCTATCTGTATGTTCGGCGACATCAAACGTGGTTCGGATATCGTATCGCGGGTCACGAACCGTTTTACAATTGCTCTGCCGATTACCAACAGATCTTGCTGCCCGAATATGCAACGGGAGACGTTCTGCGGCGCAGTCTCCAGTATCTAAAGGCCGCGATTCGCAGCGGTGGCAACGTCGTGGCTGACCCAGCCGAGGTGTGTGAGTTCATCGATCATGCCGCGCGACAGCAGGTTCACAACACAACAGTCACCAACTCAGACGGATCGCAGTGGTGTTGGAATGCGGACGATGGCAATTGGGTAGGTCTGAGCGAACACGCCGATGGCGCCGAGCCACCAACGTTTACTCCACGCGGAAGGCTCTCTGCGCGGGCTCAGTGCTCAATTCGTCACCGTTTGAACTTCATGGCCCGGTGGACCTACGATGAATCGACGCGTTCGCATGTTCAATCACCAACCGTTGGGATCGACGAGACTCAGTTCGAAGCGTTCTCTGAGGAGGAATCGCGATGAACGAGACCCGTCACGCTGCCGCATCCTCCTCCCCCGCCCGGCCGACCGACTCTGCGGATGCCCCGATCTTGGCGGATCCGGATCCGCCCGGCACCCATCTTAAAGACGAGACCCCAACTCCCAACCTTGCTGCCAATGCAGGTGGCTGGAAACGCGTCGTGTTTCTCGTCTGTGCTGGAGTCTTTTTCGTTCTAGGATCACTCGGAGCCTTGCTGCCGATCCTTCCCGCAACGCCTTTCCTACTGCTTACCAGCTACTTCTTGCTGAGGTCGTCGCCGCGACTCAATACAGCCCTATTGCGTTCGCGACTGTTCGGTCCAATCTTGATTGACTGGCAACAGCACGGTGGCGTGCGATACGACGTCAAGCTCAAGGCGATCTGCATCGTTGCAATCGCCGTCGGCGTGACAATCTATCTGACGAACTTCGCACCAATTCCCACCGTGGCGGTATTGCTCGGCGCGGCGATTGGAATCATCGTGGTCCTGCGGTTGCCAACGGCCACAGGATGATGTGGGCTCCTTGGCGACATCTCTGCCAGTAGTGTCACGGCTTGCTCTTCGATTTGCGCAGATACCAGCGAGTCACAAGTTTTCGATATGTGAACATGATCCAGAGATTCGGTCGCGCAAACAATAACCGGGTAACGATCCCCCAGAATCCACGCTTGTGCTCGAACTCAATGTGCTCATGAATTTCTGTCCGGTTGTCCGCAACTGAATGAAATGAATGTGTATGCGCCCACTTCTGCGCAGGTCCCTTGGTTTGCACATCAGTAAATCCGCGCTCGGAAACGTCTTTGTGAAGCGCGGTCCAACGCAGCGGCAGCGGGCCCACCCAGAGCGTGAACTGAGAGACAGACCCCTCGGCTAGTGGTTCGATATCGTGCAATTGGACGATGGTTGGGGGTGGCGTTAGTCGCTTCAACGCGCTCGTGTCGTGATGAAAGTCACGAACATCTTTAAGTGATGCGTGAACGTCGAACCGGTAATCGAAAATGGGCATCAAAAATCATTTCTTTTTGGTTATTAGAGGCACAGGACCTCACAGTTTCAGCTTAGAACCGAACCGAGCCGAATTACAGCCTGCCAGCAATTCGCATTCAAGGTTTTTATGACCGTCGTGGCCTCGCTTGCCGTCCCACCGCAAGCGACTAAACTCTGTAAGTTATTCACACCCAGTCGATCTCTGAAAGAAGGAGAATGATCGTGAAGCGGTTCCTACTGTTGCTGGCGATCGTAGGCGGCATGATACTCATCTCGAGTGAAACTGCCGACGCCGGTCGAAGGTGTCGTGGTTATGGACGGCGCTGCGGTTACTCTGCTCGCCACTACGTTGGCTACCGTCGACCTTACGTCGCCCATCGCAAATACGTCGGCCACTATCGTGGCCATGTCGGACGCGGATTCTACGGAGCGTACGGCTACGGTGGATGGTGGTAGACCCATCGTAAAAAACCAAGCCGGCCGCGAAGAGCTTACAGCATTGTGAAATCGATTCAGCGGCCGGCTCTCTGCAGCTAAGCTGCATCTCATGCGATCTATGGCAGGTCATTGCCGGCGATCGCCGAGCGCGGACTAAACCGCTCACTCGACAAACCAGAAAGTAAGTGTCGGTTCTGTCCCGCGGCGATCGAGTGTGCGAAAGGCGCCGACGATTGCATCGAACGGGGCCGATAGCTGGGCCATCGAGCTCTTGCAAGCTGACGTAGCTGGCCGCCCTGATTTCTGGGTCAAATAGATAGCCGTAGCGGCTGGGCAGGGCAAAACCGGGCGCCGGCGTGATCGCTTTATCCGAATGCCACTTGCGGTAGTCGTCAATCGTGAGGAACCGCATTCCTGTCATGCGGAGAAGTTGGCCCGCGTCTACGATCTTCAGATGAGTCTCATAAAACAAGCACGAGGAAATGTTCTCGGGGAAGCCACGCCGTGGAATCACGGGATCATCCGTGCATGACCCAGCCAGTAGCTCGAACAGCACAAGCTCTTCGCAATGGTATGTCTCGAGGGTGCCCGTCGAGAGTGAACTGCGAACCTTTTTCTCTGGGTCGACGGTGTACTCCAATACACACCGCAGACTGGTGTTATCGAGCCCAGGGTGCAGCTGCCGCAATTCGTTTGGATTAAGCCGAGGCATGAGAATCCTACGTAAACCGCTTTTTCAGTGACTCAGACACCGGACGCCACGTTGTACGGATCTCACAATCGGTCCATTCGGCGTCTTCGTTCGTGCACTATCCTTGAATAGATAGCATGTTGCGACAACCGACCTCAGAATGCGGTAGCCAGTGGAATCTAGCGAGACCAATTTGATCGACCCAACGAGCCGGCAGGCGGGTGACTCTGTGCAGAACGGGGCTGAGACGGCAAGCGACTCTCAAATCGTCGACCTGGTCAAGTTAGTTCAAGCTGAACTGGATCGTGACCGGCCGACGGTTGGTCAGCAGTTTACGTTGAAGCGATTGCTCCTGATTTCACCCTTGTTGGCGATGTTCCTGTCTCTGCCCGCCGCAACTTGGTCTCCCGGCGCTGAGCTGCACGTCATCCTGCTGTTTGTGACGGGATATTCATTTGTCATGACGTTGGCTCTGTTCCCCCTCACGCTTTTCCTTTCCTTGATGCATTGGATATTTGCCGGAGACCGCTCGATCGCATTTCGTGTGGCCACACGCACCCATTGGGTGATGTTCCTGTACGCACTCGTTTGCCTCAGTTACCTTGCGTACTCGTATTGCATCGCCCTAGTGAACGGCACTTGAACTCTGTCCATCAATGGCAGAGGATTCCCTGACGCGTGGCGAGAGAACAAAGCCTAGAGGTTCTGCGACAGAAGAGCACCTTGATTGTACTCTTGTCGCAGCAATTCCCAACGTTCTCGTTGTTCTTCCGTCAGGATCGTCGCGACTTGAAGGTCGGCATTTGTGAGCAAGCCAACGGCCTTGGTCGATACAGCATCAAGTTCCTCTGCTTGCCAGCGACGATCAAGTGTATCGATAAGTTGCACCGTGACTGATCGAATCGCATTGTTCTGCTCTTCGTCGAGGCCAAGTTTCTCTGGCACCTCGCCAAAGGCCACATCGACCAGTTCTCGCAATCCCAAGCTGTCTGAGTAGGGTCCGGATAGCTGCCGAACGCCGCGCATTTGATTCCAGTTGTCGCTTTCGTCGGGCGTCAATACGGCGTTGATTTGAGTTGCGGCATCGGCAAAGGAGCGATCGTCGAGTTCTTCTTGCAGAAGCCGATCGAGTGCATCGAGCGTTTGATTCAGAACCCGCTGAATCTCACCGTGTTGCCTCTCATTTGCATTCAACGTATCCAAGTCGTCGTCCATGATCAGGATCAGCAATCCGCGCAATCGCAGGGAGTCCGCCATCTTGTCGTCGTCTTGCCGCGAAAGCCAATAGAAGGTGCCACAAACTGTCACGAGCAACAGCATGACGACTCCAACGATCCACTTGTTGGCGTGCTTGCGGAAATGCTTCTTTACCAGATTAAGGCTGAAGTTCCAGAAGGTACGGAGCATCAGCAAAATGTTGCTCACCGTAATCAAGTCCGTCAGCTCGCCGGCCTGCATCTTGTCACGCAGCCAGACAAGGATGTGTTTGTCCTTGTCACAAGTGGAACTGTCATCAACGGGAACTTCGCGCAGGCGCTGAAGGCCAATACGGGTGCCGTTATCTTCCCGGACAACCGAACAAACACGAACTTGCAGCGACAAGCTGCTGGCGACCAAATGGGCCTCGTCGCCAACTCGAACGCGAATGTTGTCGGGCGTGTGGACGGAGATTCCCCCCATCGACTCATCAACCAAACGCACCGTCACATCATTGCCTCTGACGGACAGTGTGCCCTGTTGTTTGTCGGGCGGTACGGGATAGCGATAAGATCTGCGCAGCTCGGTTCGCATAATGTGAAAGATAGGCTAGAAACAGCAACGATGGGTGGGTTGGAGTTTTGCCGTTTCTGCGGTTTCTATCGCAGGCCGATTCGCGCGGGGCGCGCGATCGATCTGAAGTAGCCCGACGGGCATTCGTTTCATTTTTCGAGTCGTTACCCAGCGCATGGCGGCGACATCGTTTGAAAGCCTGGGACGCGAGTCCCCAGGTGGTGGTGGATCGACGTCTCAACGCGACCGCATAAGAGGGATGTAACGCGAACGAAATAAGAGACAATGAGTGAGAGACCCCAGCGGGGCGTGCCACACGAATGTCTCGCAGAGACGGTCTTTGCGATTGAGCCTTTGACGCGACGAGGAATCCATACATGAATGAACTCATTGATGCGGTCAAGCGAGGTGACATTGATCGAGTGGCCCGCGTGCTTGATGCCGACGGCAACCTGGTCGGTCAGCGTGATGAGAACGGGGCGACTGCCCTGCACTATGCGGCCCTCGGTGGCCATCGTCAGATCGTCAAACTGTTGGTAGAACGCGGTGCGGATGTCAATTGCGCGGACACCGAGTTCGGCGCAACGCCTACGGGATGGGCGATCGAGTATCTGCGGGAAATTGGAGGATACCTGGCCTTCGAACTGGACGACTTTGCGTATGCGATTGAGCAAGCCGATGCGCACTGGGTAGTTCGGATACTACAGAGATTTCCCGCTCTCCGCACCGCGCATCACTCAAGCGGCAAGACGTTTAAGCAGCTCGCGCAGGCCAGCGGTCAAGCCGAAATCGTTGCCTTCTTCGAACCCGGGCAATGATTGTTCGCTGTGACGCCCGTCCTAGCCCGCTTTCGTCGCTGCCAGCGCCGAGACGACCCGGTGAGTCAGCGGCTGTGAGATCCGTTGCATCACCTCTTCGCGATGAATGGGCACTGATGTGGGAGCCTGAAAGGCGAGTTTTACTCGGTCTTGGCGAACTTCGACAACTGTCACCACAATGTCGTCGCCAATGACAATCCGTTGACCCGATTTACGACTTAAAACGAGCATTTCTCTAACGCCTCAGATTCAATGAGAGTGTGGCCAACCGTCCGTATGACGCGTTTATAGCCGCTCACATTAAAGACGCGTGAGGACAATGCTAAATCTCAGATAGGATCTCGTTCACTCTGCGAGAAGATGGTCGTCAAAACAGGGCATCCAGATGCCCTTGACCTTCGCGACGGGCCGAGTCGGCCGACAATTCGGCTTTACCAGTTGACCTCAAACCCAACGTGAAGACCGTGCAGGAAGGTGTCGTCACCGTCACGCAGGGATGTTCCGCTGTCGATCAGATCGTTGAAATCGAGCTGATTTGCCGCCAATGCAACGCCGTCGATCCACAACAGGTTGTAGCCGCATCGCAACCCGCAATGACGGGAGACATGGTAGACGACCGAAGCGCTCAAGTCCGTGACAAATGCCACATCCTCACCGCTGGCCGACGCCGTTCGGAAAAGGACGTCATTCACCCCCAGCTCGTCGATGATCTGTTGGCGTTGCGACTCGTCGTTTCCGTAGACGCCAATCTTCTTGGTAATCTCCCATCCCCATTTGCCATGGAATGAACGTATGCGGGCACCAAGTTGGGCTCCGTACAAGTTGTTGTTGACGTCGACATCGTATAGCGCGGCTGCGACGGCATCGTTGTTGCCCACGAGCGAGAGGTTCTCGTCCAACTTCAAATATCGCAAGCCCCAAAGCCAATCGATGCTGCGAAAATGATCACAGTCGACGTGGTTATAGAAGCACTTGAAGCAATTCGCCTCCCCGCTGTGCACCCTACTGCCGTATGAAGTCTGCATGGTTTCGGCGAGCGTAAACCCGTTGACAACAAAGCCAAGATCTCCAGCGGCTGACAAGTTGTCGCTGCCGACCACGGTCGCCGAGTCATCCCAATCAAAGATGCCTAGGTAGGTAAACTCCCACGCCGAACATAGCCAGCAACAGGGGCTGCGCCATCCCACGGTGGCGCGGACGCCGGGTTCGAAGTCGAAATCCAGATCTTGCGTGGATATCAGTTGGCTCCCGCTGTTCGCGTCGACGACGATCGATCGATGATAACTGTCGTTGTTGCGGTCCATATAGATGAAGTCGGCAGCCGCGTAAATCTGCGACGCAACTCCCAACAGGCTTCCGCCTCCGCCCCGGACAGGCGGACCGAAGTTCAACGGCGTGACCGACGTGGTTGAACCCACCGGGGCGGGCACCACCGACCCAGCTCCGAAACTGGTCGGAGCTTGGTCGCTCGCATATGCCATCACTGCTCTCCCGCCATTGCTGCCGGGAACATAGCTCAATCCCTGCCCCAAGACCGGGTGGCTCAACATCACCAAAATAGCGCAACTGATCAGCCCACGCATGACGAACGCCTCCTATCGATCGTTATGTCCGTAGCAATCGTATCGACTGGCACTTGCGGCACATCGATCAAAACCGATCGACATGGCACAACTGGCAGATCCGGCACAGTCTGCCTAACCGTCACATATTGGCGAGTGCGAACCTCAATCATCAAAGATCGCCGTCATCGTCAAGCAGGTCCCTGAGACTCCACAGCTCTTCGTCTTGCCCGAACCACCGATCGCGTGCGATGAGGTTGCGTGACACGTCGGCCAAGTCGGTGTTCATCGGCGGATCAACGTTGGCCAGCAGACGCACATCTCGAGCTGGACGGCCATAGTTCCCCTGGCGGAATACAAACACCAAGTCGCTACTTGTGAAGTCGCCGTCACCGTCCCAGTCACCGGTTTCGAAAGTCGAGTTTACCGCCACGTCATCCTCATACTGACCGGCGGCAAAAACGGCGACAAGATCCGATGAATCGAAGATACCATCGCCGTTGCTGTCACCCGGTACTCGGGTCGGTCGATCGACCACCTCGTTTGTACCGCTAACGCCACTTGCTTCACGCTGTGGTTCGGCATCTGCGTCGTCCAAGGGTTCATCGACTGGTTCATCCACTGGTTCATCGATTGGTTCATCGACTGGTTCATCGACTGGTTCATCGGTGGGTCCCGAATCATCCGGGGGCGTTGGCACGTCGAAGAGATCGATCACGTCGAGGTAATATGCGCCAAACAGGCGTGAGTCATCTAAGTCATTCAGATTCAACGTGGCGTCGGGATCGGGGACGACAATCAGACCAGCGTTATCGAAGATCAGATCGAAGCGACGGATCTGATTGGTGTTGCCATTGGGTCCTTGAGCAGTAACGATCCGATCACCTTGAACTGCCAAACGCACCGGCGCGTTTGCGTCGCCGTATGCGGTGAAGCTGTCGAGTACGTTGCCCGAGTCACCATCGATCACTTCCACAACCGACTGCCCACGATAGCCCGCGCCAACAACCAGTTCGGGCACATCATCAAGGTTGATCTTGCTCAGAGCAATCGAAACACCACCTCGCATCTGTTCGGAGAACGGGAAGTAGTTTTGGATGATGTCGGGCGAACCGGACACGTCGAAAACATTAATGGTCGATCGCATGCCACCCACGTTGCCGACCACGACTTCGGGTAATCCATCCAGATTCATGTCGGCCAGCGAAACGACCGAGCCGCTGATGAAGTCAGGTCCGAAGGCGAAGAACTGTCGATAGGGATCATCGTCAATCGGATCATCGCCATCGCCGAAGACATTTCGAAAGACCTTCGTCTCGACGGCACCTCGGGAAGGCGTTGTGACGATATCGTTACGCCCATCACCGTCCACGTCACCGACGGCGAGGTTCACGCCGCCGGCAAATTCGCTGACGTACGCCAATGTGCGAAACTCAATTAGCTCTCCCCACACGTCGGGATCATCGGCGGTCCCGCGGCTAAAGACCCGGATTTCGGGCACGCGCGACTTGCCCGGTGCCGTAATGATCTCATCGACTCCGTCGCCATCCATGTCACCCGTTGCCACGCGGACACCGCCAGCAAATTCGGCTTCGTAAGCCAAGAATTGACCGACGACCGCATTCGTTTCGCCATCCAGCAGGGTGACCAAGGGCGTACTGCTCGGTCCTTTGTCGTTGCCAATCACGATGACTTCGGCTCTGACCCCAGCGTCGAAGCCAAAGTGGTTACTCGCATCAGAATCGGCAACCGTGGTTCCCAACAAGCCTTCAGCGGTCACCGTCGCGATGTTGGTGTATTGACCCTCGGTAACGATCCCGGTGGCCTCGTAAAGCCAAGTCTCGCTCGGGTCTAGCAAGCCATTGGCATTCTCATCGCCCACGTTGATGTCACCAACTTCGACGGGCGATGGTGAGAAATCGTCACTGGGATCGCCGGCTGTGCCTGCGTCGTCCGTAATGCCTGTGATCGTGAGCAGTGCATTGCCCGGATTGCTGACCTCATATTCGAACAACACCTCGTCCCCGATGGGTACCGACGGTCCGGGTTCAGCGTCAGCGTCTTCGCCATTGGTTGATTTCTCCAAAGCAACGTCCGGATTCGGATCGACCCCGAAATGGTTACTCACGTCGGAGTCCGTATCGGTCTGCTCCTCTCCACCAATGACCTCCACTGTTGCGGTGTTCGTGTACTGACCAGCCGTGACGACACGAAACGCTTCGAACAACCAGGTTTCATCGGTATCAACCAAACCGTTCATGTTGCTGTCGCCGACATTCGAGCCCTCCGACTCAATCGGCGCTGGTGCAAAGTCGTCGCTGGGATCACCCGGCGTGCCGTCGTCATCGGAAAGACTGGAGATCTCGAAGGGGATCTCGCCCGAGTTGCTCACCTCATACAGGAAGCGAGCATCGTTGCCAACAAAGACGAACACTCCGGGTGCATCGTTGGCATCCTCGCCATTGGTTTTCTTGATCAGCTCGACATCGACGCCGGGGACGACACCGAAATGATTGCTCGGATCTTCGTCGGTTACGACCTGATCGATCGCATCTTCGGCAATGACGCTTCCGACGTTGGTGAACTGCCCAGCCGTCACGGTCCGCGTGGCCTCGTAAAGCCACCTCTCGCCTTGATCCAGCAGTCCGTCTCCATTGATGTCTCCTACATTGATGCCCTCCGACTCGATCGGCGAAGGATCCAAATCGTCACTTGGATCGCCGGGAGTCCCGTTGTCATCCGAGACGCTAGTGATGCTCAGCGGTACATTGGCTTGAGTCGAGATCTGGTATTCGAAGCGTACCTCGTCACCGACAGGAACTAACGGACCCGTCGGAGCGTCCGCATCCTCGCCGTTTGTGAGTTTTTGAATCTCGACGGACGAAACGACGCCCCAATGGTGGCTTGGGTCCTCGTCCACGACCAAGCTCTCATTAGGGTCTAGCGCGATCACCTCGCCGATGTTGCTGTGTTGACGCGGAGTCGCAATTCGAGTGGCCTCGTAAAGCCACGTTTCACCCTCGTCCAATAGACCGTCGGCGTTGGTATCACCGACGTTCACTCCATCGTTTTCGATTGCCATCGCGGGGAAGTCATCGCTGTCGTCAGCGGGTGTCCCGTTATCGTCATCGACACTGACGATCAACAGTGGCACGTTACCTGGATTACTAACTTCATAGGTGAATCGAACTTCATCACCGACCGGAACCAACGGACCGGGCGTCGTATCTGCATCCTCGCCGTTCGTCTGTTTTTCGATCTGAATCTGAGACAACAGCCCGAAGTGATTGCTCGGATCGGAATCCGTGAACGAATCTTCAAAATCAGTGAAGACCTCGACTTGGCCGATGTTTGTGTACTGACCCGGAGTCGCGGTCGTGAGCGTGTCGTAAAGCCAGACTTCGTCCGCGTCCACCTGCCCGTTCATGTTGCCATCACCGACGTTGAAGCCATCGACGAGAATCGGATCGGGGGTAAAGTCGTCGTTAGGATCATCGGGCGTGCCGTTGTCGTCCGTAATCGTCGACACGGTGAATGGAACGTTACCGAGATTGCGAACCTCGTAAACAAACATGACTTCGTCGCCCACCGGAATCAGGGGCCCCGTGGGCGTGTCGGCATCCTCGCCATTGGTGAGCTTCTCAATATCGACTCCGGCTGCAATGCCGAGATGATGGCTCGGGTCGGAATCCGTGACGACAACTTCTCGAGGATCAAATGCGGACACCGATCCGACATTCCGGTATTGACCAATCGTCACGACACGACTTGCTTCGTACTGCCAAGTCTCGTCCAGATCCAACCGACCATCGGCGTTGGTGTCGCCAACATTGACCCCCTCCACTTCAACAGCAGCCGGTGCGAAGTCGTCGTCGGGGTCTTCCGGAGTGCCATTGTCGTCGGACACCGTCGTAATGGTCAGCGGGAGATTGCCAGAGTTGCTGACTTCGTAAGTGAAGAATGCCGTTTCGTCGACAAGAATCAACGGGCCGGTCGGCTCGTCCGCATCTTCTCCATTGGTGCGCTTCTCAATGGTGATCGCCGGACCGGCGCCAAGATGATTGCTGGGATCGCTGTCGGTGACGATCTGTTCCTCTGGTCCGATCGCGAGCACCGTGCCGATGTTCGTGTACTGGCCGGCCGTCGCCGTGCGGGAGGCAGCGTACTGCCAAACTTCTTCCTCGTCCAGCAAGCCATTCGCGTTCAGATCTCCAACATTGATCCCCTCAACTTCGATGGCTTCCGGCGAGAAGTCATCGGTTTCATCGTCTGGGGTGCCGTTATCGTCGACAACACTCGTGATTGTCAGGGGTTCGTTACCCGCATTGCTCACCTCGTAGCTGAAATCGACGGTTTCTCCGACGGTCACCACAGGTCCGGTCGGTTCGTCGGCGTCCTCGCCGTTGGTTGCCTTCTCAATGTCGATCGCGGCGAGTATGCCGAAGTGATTGCTCGGGTCTTCGTCGCTGATGGTGGCTCCGCTGTTCGGTTCTTCAGCCGTCACCGTGACGATGTTCGTATATTGCCCCGGCGTAACGGTTCGACTGGCTTCGAACTGCCAGATTTCTTCGCCGTCTACTAAGCCGTTCGAGTTATCGTCACCCACGTTCACGCCATCCGCCTCGATCGGATCCGGTGAGAAGTCATCGCTTTCGTCTTCAGGCGTGCCGTTGTCGTCGATGATTTCCATGATCGACAGTGGCGGATTTCCCGTGTTGGTGACCGCGTACGTGAATTGAGCCATTTCACCGACAGGTAGGTTGGGCCCGGTCGGTTCGTCGGCATCGACTCCGTTGGTTTCCTTCTCGATCGCAACGCCCAACTCGATGTTGGGAAAATCCGCTCGCATCGGGCCAATCGTGCCGATGTATTCAATTTGCGCGTCAACGGCGGGCGCACTGGGGTCGTGGAACAATTCGATCGCCCTCACATTCGTCAAGTCAGCACCGTCATCGTTCTCAACAAACTGATCGAAGGGCACAACGAATGCCTCCGGCCCCGTAAAAATGCCGCCAGGCAAACTGATCGTCGTCTCTGAAAAATCGGTGGCGTTCAAATAGAAGCGAACGGTTAGGTCAATCGGTAAGTCATCGAACAAAACTCGTAAGACCAAGGCGTCCGACCCGCCGGCTGTGAGATCCAGGTTTAGACCGAAGTCGAGGCCCGGAGCACCACCATCTGCTGAGCCATCCCAAATCACACTTCGCTCCGAGGAGGAAGCCGCTGCGGAGTCGAGTTCCAATAACGGGGCTCCACTTGGGTTCACGGCCAAAGTCGCAAAGCCAAATTCGGAAGTCAGATCAGCCGCCAACTCGCGCTGGCCACCGACAATCTCGGTCGTCGCTGCATCTACGAAAGCGAAGGCCGGGGTCACTTCCCCTGACGCCGTCACGGCGACCGGAGTCTCAAATGAGTCGATCGTGGGGCCCGACACACCGGTCGCGTCCTCAATCGTCTTGGTAACAACTTGCTGGGTCACACTCGGGTTTTGTGACAACCCGTCGACCGGTTCCTGCGTGACCGTGTAAATGCCTGCCGCCAGCTCGTCAAAGCGATACAAGCCGTCTACGTCAGTCGTTGCCGTCTCCCGAAAGACCGGATCGCCCTCTCTGGTCAACGTGACCGTCACGTCCCTGAGTGGCACATCCGTGCCTTCGTCGAAGATGCCATCGTTGTTGATGTCGTTAAAGACGACACCCGCGATCGATGCCAAGTTGTCCGCGGCCAAGAGTCGCCGAAACTCGAGACTCTCGAGCGACAGTCTGCTGCGACGCGATCGGCGCGGCTGGCATGAACGACGACTTGATGGGAATCGATAAGGGTCTCGCGACGGCATGGTGTCACTTCCACAGCAGCTGGAGAAACGGGAAACGCCAGAGATAGGGCGCTGTTCTACGCCTCGTCGTCAAATCGGCCCTGGCCTGCCCATTCTACCCAAACTGCCCGCCGTAACACCCCTCTGTTCAAGTTATTTGATGCCGTCCGCGTACTCCGCGTCGAACTGGCCGAGTCCGAGGCAGAGCTCGGTATGGAGACGAAGCGTGCGCCGCGGCGTGATCGATAACTTCACTTTGCCCGTTGATGCCACTGCTGATTCACGCAGTGGATGTCGACGACGAGTGTGTCGTCAAGCATTTCCCGCCTGACGATGCCAATCAACTCGTCGCCGAAGGCAGGTTCCAAGTCGCCGGTGGTCCCGATGACCACCACGACATCGGATGGGACTCGCTGGGATGACGGTCTTCCCGCTGTAATCAGGGAGACGTTGGGTTGGGATTCGATACGATCCTCCAACGCATCCATGACGGATTTGGCGAGTGGAAAGGCGCGCGGCTGGGGCTTGGTTTCCACCAGGCTCTGTTGCAAGGCTCGATGCAGCGGAATGCAAGCCACCATGACGGAGATGCCGAAGAGGCTGGCTGTGCGAAGCACCCAGCGCCGTTCTAACTTGCCGGCATGGTCGGCCGTGATGCCAATCAACCGAAAGGTCAGTGCTGCGGTCAGCACAATTGCCAGGAAGTTAGTCGTAAACAAGAGAGCCGCACCCAACGCGTTCGTCATGTCCTGGTAGGCGAGCGACAGGCCAACGGAGCACAGCGGTGGAACGAGAGCGGTGGCGATTGCCACCCCGGCGATGGATCCGACGAGACTTGGTCGGGCCAGAGCGTAGGCGGCAGCTGCGGCTGATGCGACAGCGACCACCAGATCTAACGCAGTAGGTTCTCCACGCGCATAGATTTCGGGGGTCAGCTCAGCTCCGGGGGCAATCAATCCCACGACGAAGCTGATGGCGAGTGAGCAGAGCAGTCCAACAATGACTGTAAATAACGCCGACCGCCCGAGTTTCATGTTTGCTTGCGCCAGCGACAGGCCACACCCGATCATCGGGGTCATCAAAGGAGCCAAGAGCATCGACCCGATGATGACGGCGGGCGAGTTTTGCAGCAGACCCATCGAAGCGACGACCGAGGCTAAACTGAGCATCGTGACGAAATCAGCGTCCAAGCGGGAACCATGACGGAGTCCCTGAATCAGCTCGGCATAGTCAGCTGGACTGAGGCGAGGATTCCAAACGGTTGACGGTCCGCCAGTGTGCCAGAGTCGAAGCGGCGGTGCGCGTTTGATGACTGCGACGGTCGGCTTGTGCGTCAGGCCTATGATGGCGGGAACAAGCGGGCAGTTCGCACCCATCAGAACCAGATCGTGGTTGTCCATTTCCGTAGTCACTGCCGCTTGGTCGCCCGTCTGAAAAACGCGGCATTCCAGATGTTCGGTACCTTCTATGCCGGCATTCCGCAATAGTTGATGGAGTTCGCGACGACCGACTTCCACGTCCTTTGCGTCCGTGGCGGGTTCGGCTCTTGCCAAGGTCACCTGTGCGTCGCGTTGACTCGCAAGTCGGTCGGCTAGGAAGACGGAAGCACTATCGTGGACGTTGTCCGTGGCGGCGACGAAGATGCGGTTCGGTTGCGTTGAGCGCGTCGAGTCTCCGAACAGAACGACGGTGTTGCAGGTCGACTGTTTGAGTAGCGGATTGGTCGCGAATGTTGAGCCTTTCATTCCAGTCGGATCACTCGCGGCGACGACGAGCAACTCGGCCGACTTTCGTTGGATCACCGAGGCTGCAGCCGCTTGCTCAGTTGGACTGCGAACGCCAAGGACTTCCGGCACTACCTCGGTGTTGAATTGAGCAAAGAATTCTTGGGTCGCCTGCACGAGTTCCTGGCTTGCCGCTTGCGCATCGATTTCGGTTGTGGGTACGGGCGAGCGTGTCCAGCAGGCTACGGTGAGTGACGTGGATCGAGCTTGGGCGAACTCGCATGCCCAGGGGATCACCAGGCGAATGCTTCGTTCGTTATCGATCAGAGCGATGACTGCCATTTCTTGTGACTTCTCAGATATCTCTATGGCAAGCAGCCCAAAGCTAGGCCACGCCGACCTCAAGGGATCACTCCATTCTAGTAAGCGTGGGGATTGGCGTGAGCCCCTTCGGCGAGTCCCGTGTGTTGGTCCATGTCGATTGGCTCCGAAAAACGGGCGAAGAAGACCATTGCCAAAGCGAAAAGCAAACACAGCCTACAAGCTCTCGATCGACTCACGGAAGAAGTCGATGGCCAGTATCGTATCAAGAGTGAACCTCCGCTGCTGATTCCATTGCGTGAACTCGAAGAACGGCTGAATCGCTCGGATCTGCATCGATTGATCCGGGAAGGATTCGAAGCCTACTTGCGAGGTGTGGCGCCGGACTGCCGATTGCTTCTGCGCAAGTATCAGCCAGTCGACGCGGCCTTGAAGGTGGTCGGTGTCGGCAGCGTCGGCACTCGTTGCTGGATCCTGCTGCTAGAAGGTCGTGACCGAAACGATCCATTGTTTCTGCAGATGAAAGAAGCAACCCATTCGGTTCTCGCCACGCATCTTCGTCCAGGCCCCTATGAACTCCAGGGACGCCGGGTCGTTGAGGGGCAGCGGCTGATGCAGACGGTGAATGATTTTTTCTCGGCTGGACGCACACGACAGAGACAGGACATGACTTTTATTGGCGGCAGCTTCGTGATTGGAAGGGTTCCGTCAATATCGAGGGCCTCACCGCCACGGCTCTAAACAGCTATGCGAATTTGTGCGCCTGGACTCTGGCCCAAGCTCACGCGCGCTCGGGTGACCCGATCGCGATCGCGGGATACCTAGGCTCAAGCGACACGTTTGATCAAGCATTGGCCGAGTTCGCTGAGCGATACGCGGATCAGAATGAACGCGACTACCACGTCTTTGTCGAAGAGATTCAAAAGGGACGACTCGAGGCGGCACCGGAAATGTGCTAATAGTGATGCCGATGGTCGCCGGTGGATTGATCTCAACGACGGGCGGTAACTCGCCGTTGGGGACGCGACATTCTCGGCACAAGGCTAGTTCTTCGTCGATCGGTACTGAGCCTCATTCTCGGCGGACTCGTTCTCGGCGGACTCATCGGCACCGTCACTGCACAGTCGCAGCTGTCGACGCATCCTTGTGCACAGACAGCCGGCCTGGGTGTCCATGTGTACTTGCATGAAGGGCATTCGTAATAGCACTTGCTCAGCGTACGGACTGTCTTGACAAACGCCCCTCGGTTAACCGTCTTGCATCGTGCGCCTCCCATGCTGCCGCAGCAGCGACGACCACAACACTTTCCTGTGCAGCTGTCCACTCCTGCGCAAATCCCAGTCTTGCAACACCCCAACTGTCGGTTCTGCCACGGAAAAACGATTCGCGGCACACAGATCTGTTTGCACTCGATGTCCCAACAAGGCTTTAGGCTTTTCGATTCCTCTACGGTCAGTTCGCAGCAGCTTCGACAACCCACACGGCGCTCTTCGACCAGCTGTGCGTGCACTGTTGATGCAGCGACCAACATCGCAAAGTACACGGGAAGAATGAATCTGCGAGACATGAATCTGCTCCGTGAAAGGTCCAGCGCCATCGAAAGGTCCAGCGCCATCCGAGTCAGTCGCTAAAAGTCAACCATCCCTCGAAGGCCAATAATGTCATAGTTACCGGACAGAACGTCCGGAGCGCGGGTCACTCCGTTCTCCTTGATTCGCCCATGGAGCCAATTGAGCTGCAGGCGAGCATTCGCGGTCCAGTACCAATTCAAGCCGAGGGTCAGGCTTTCTCCCATTCCGCCCATGATGTCATCATCATTGAAATCCGCATACGAATAGCGAGCCGCGATCTGCCAAGCTCCCCAACCTCCGCCCACGCCCCCGCGACAGCGATGGACGAGAAAGAAGTTCTCGAAAGGTTCAGGTCGGTCCAACTCCCCAGTCCTCCGATCCCAGGGCATATGCTCGCCTGTGAGGAAATAGGAGGCGTAGATGTACGCGCCCCAGAATTTCAGATCAGCGCCCGAGTTTTCGTCCCGATTGAGCCAAATGTGTTGCCACTCGCCTGTGATCTGAAGAGGCCCAAGATTCGTCACCGACTCGAGAGCTAACAGTCCGTAGTCTTGCGTGCCCGCAATTCGGCCTGTATCGAGCCACTGCGTCGCCGATCGTGCTTCGGGGCGAGTTGCAAAACGGGCTTCATTCACATCCGGACCGGTTGGATCACTGTCTTCGGCCACCGTCCCGTCGGGCCGAGCATAGGACGCAGCGACTGCCAAGTGCTGGTAGCCTCGACCACCGGACACTTCGTCGTACCACATGGTATTCGCCAAGCGGCCCGCAAACTCCATTTGCAGGTGATCTCCCACGTAGGTCCCCTCGTCCTGAATCAATCGTTGATTGAAGACCCCGTATTGCCAATTCCAACGCTGATTCTGTGAGAGTCCCAGCGATTGAAGACCCCAGCGGCGCGCATCTTGATTGAACGATTCGATCACGAATGGCCTCTCCATAAACACGTTGAACAGACTGCTGTTCCAGTGGTCTAGACCATACGGTCGCTTTTGATTTCCAAATTGAAGCGTGTGAACAATGGGTAGGTCTTTCCAGCCAAACCAAACGTCACGAAACTCGGAAAAGTTGCCACCTGAAAGTTCCAAGTCGATCCGGTATAGCATGTTCGAAGGCAGATCTCCCTCGACTCCGATGCGTACGCGACGAAAGCCGAGACGCGCTTGTGGGCCATCCGGTCCACCTTCCAAAGTATCGATGCTCGGATCGTTACTCGGGAAACCCCACGCATCGATGTGCACGCGTCCAAAGACGTTGATGCTCGCGTCGGTTCCAGAACGGACAATTGACTTGTCGTCAATCAATTCATCGAACGCGGACAAATCCTTTTGGATGTCGAAGCTTTCCTGTTTCTCGCAGCACTCTTCGTCGGAGGCCTGTGGTGGCGGAAGGATTTCATGCTCCTCAACCGCTTGTGGAAAACTTGCCGTGCGGGCGGATCGAATGATCGGAGCGGGATCGGCCTGCTCAATGGGCGTGGTGGCGTAATCGAACTCAGCCCAGATATCCGCCGTTTCACTTTGAGCCAGTACGTTTTCCGCGGCCAGAGAGAGGGCCATCGCGGAGAGCAACAGCGCGGCACTGAATCGATAGGGGGCTAGCATGCGAACACTCCTCGCTGGCCATTCCCCCCTCTTCCGATCGCCAACACGCCTGCCATGCATCGCGTGCCAGCATCCTCTTCTCGTCAGAGTTAGGTCCTAGAATCGTCACGATCGGCATAAGCACTACAACCGAAATTCTTAAATTGATCGGAAAAGTCGATTCAAACGATGCAGAGGCGGCCCAAACATTCGGGCGACCTCCCGTGTGGGTATAATGGCGGCCGGCGGGAAGATAGGCAATTCAGAGAGTTTGCTACTATGAGACAACGTCCATGCCACGACTAGGACTCGCGCTATCAGGTGGCGGTTTTCGCGCCACGATCTATCACCTCGGCGTCGTTCGGTATCTTCGGGACGCCGGTCATCTTCGGCACGTCACCGACATCGCATCGGTTTCCGGCGGCAGTGTCTTGTCAGCTCATCTGGTTCTGAACTGGGATCGCTATCACGGGAGCGACGAGGACTTCGATGAAGCGGCTCGCGAGGTTGTTAAATTCGTGCAGTTCGACGTCAGGAATCACATCATCCGTCGATTGCCTATGACGTACGCGCTCCGTCGTCTGGCCAGGCTAACGCCTTTTGATGGCCGAAGGATCACACCTAATGCGATCCTGGAGCGTTGCTATCTTTCGCTCTATGGCGACCGCCGCCTCTACGAATTGCCGGAGCAGCCGGCGCTACACATCCTGTCGACGAACGTGATTAACGGCGGGCTTTCCGTGTTCAATCGAAATGGGTTGTACGTCAAGCTACGGGACGACTCGTTTTCTTCGGAGCACGTTGAGGGCACGATGGCGAGTATTTCGAGTGTCGTTGGCGCGTCGTCGGCGTTTCCTGGACTGTTCCCACCGGTGGAAATTACGGCAGCCGACATTGGAGTACGCGAAGGAAGATTCACCAGCGAATGGTTTACCGACGGTGGCGTTTACGACAATCTCGGGATCCGGGCCTTCCTCTGGTTGAAAGAACAGAACGCGGAATTTGACCAGATCTTCGTGAGTGACGCGGGCAAACCGTTTCAGATCTTGAGTGACGCCTCGCTGGGTTTCGTTGGCCAATCCGTGCGTGCGTCCGATATTCTTTGGGATCGCGTCTGGCAATTGGAACGCGAAGGATTTGGTGAGCAGAAAGGATTTGTGTTTCTGCCAATCACCGAACAAGTTAGTGTGGCAGAAGATCCAACGGCGATGCACCCAGTCGTGCAGGCGGAGGTTCAATCGATCAGGACGGACTTGGATCGTTTTTCTGATCTGGAGATCAATTCCCTGACAAAGCACGGCTATGAAGTTGCACGCAAACTTTGTAGCCCGATCGGTTACGGCAGCGAACAATCGGCGCTGGTGCCGCCTTGGGCGCCGATTCGCGACGAAGAAGAAGCTCAACCCGCCTCGGGGGAGCCATCCGACGGACCATCCCAGCACACACGAGAGGCACTTGAGCTACGCAAGTCGGCCAATCGACGGACCTGGTCGACACTTTTGAGCTGGCGTGATTGGACCAGCTATATGTACGTCGCCCTTGCCCTGCTCTTGTTTGTTTACCTGCCACTCGAGATCTATGACGTCAATCGACATGCGCGGGTCCAGCAAAGCGTTGTCGAAGCCATCCGTTTGGGCGTACCTGATGTTGAGGAGATTCTCGAGTTGGTCGACACCGATCCCATGGCGGATTGGGCCCCCGAATCCATGGAGGAGAAGGATTCGCTCGGGGAACTTGAGTACACGGGGATTGAGATTCGTACGCACAGTCGGATCATTGACTTACGTCAGTGGCAACCGGAGGCGACCGAGCCCGCTGAACAAGGACACATCTATGTTCGCGATCGAAGAGACTTGCGGCTTGCTGAGTCTTACGAGGGCGATCGGCAGATCACATTTCGCAACACCACGCCACTTGCGGACGTCGAGTGTCGACAGCGGCACTCATTGATCCGAGGCGTCATCAGCAAAATCGCTGGGACATCCGCCGATTCGGCGAACGAAACTTTCTATGAGGTTGACTATGACCTTTCTAAAGTTCCGCTCGGAGAGCCGGTCGTGCTGGAACTGGAAACCGTGGCGAGGTTTCGCGGATGGATGGAGGGCCGCATCCCCTTCGAAACTCGTATGAATATGGAACTGCTGATCGTTTGGATGCTTTTCCCGGTAGACCGACCCTATCGCTCATTCGATCTGATTCGCTACCCTTCGGACGGCAGTGCTGCGCCAGAGTCAATGGACGCACGGTATACGATCGATCATCCAGCCGGCTCGCTAATGGGCTGGTCAGTGGTTGACCCTCAAGTCGGCATGATCTACGAGGTTCGATGGTCCGAGTAACGTTGGACATCGTGATTGCCTTTCCACGCTAGCTTGTGATCTCGACCCACCACGCGCCGAAGCGGTCTTGGCCTGGAGCGGTTGCCCCGTCTAAGCTCTACGGGCCTTCACGATATCCAGCGACGACATCCAGAGGAAACAAGGATGAGCTGCTCCTCCACGACTCCATCTCACTCCAGTGGCGGCCAGCCAATGGCATCTTCGACGCGCGATTGGCTCTTGGCAAATCGTAATCTGCGGATGGATGCCAACGTCGAAGAGTTCCCCGACGAGCGACGCGAATTTCACTTGCAACGATATCGATTCGCTCAGCAGTACTGTCGCGACAAACGAGTTCTCGATGGTGCCTGTGGAACTGGATACGGATCTGCCTTGATGGCTGAAGTAGCGCGCGAAGTTGTTGGGATCGACTGCTGTGAAGACACGGTCAGCTACGCCAGCCAACGTTATCAGGCGCCAAATATTCAGTTTCAGAAGCAGCACGTCGAGCTGACTTCGTTCGAGTCCAGATCGTTTGACGTCGTTGTTTCTTTCGAAACGGTGGAACATACGCTCTGCCCCAGACGGCACCTGCATGAGATTGCCAGACTCTTGGAACCCAGTTCGGGCACTGCGATTCTGTCGATTCCGAATCGTTGGGGTCTGACACCCTATCACTTCTTCGACTTTGACTATCCGATGTTGAAAGAGATCACGTCCAGCTGTTTCGAGAGGGTCGAGTGGTTCTACCACAACTCGGGAAGCCGCCGTGGCAAGAGTTCGCTCAGCGGCATTGGGCCCTTGACTGCAGTACCGACCGCTCAAGCAGAATGCATCTTGGCAGTTTGTTCGGGACCTCAGAGCGAGGACGAGCAGATTCATCGACTGCAGATGACGATGGACGAGGTCTACTCATCTGCGTTTCAGCGGCACCGCGAGTATCTTGAGATGCTGCGGCGGGAGCGCAAACGACCATTGAATCGTCTTCGGCGCTTGGTGACGAAGTACTGGGGTTAGTGGTGAGACGGGCTCAACGGTATGTTCGAGGCCCAACCGGGCCGGCCCTAGCGGAGCCGAGCGGCTTCGGTCGAGATCGCGTTTTCTGTTGCCTGCAACTAGGCAACATGCGCGTGCGTTGATTGTCGTCGGGCTAATAGCTGTGTGTACAACCGGTAGAGCGACTGGAAATTGTGCTCGAGCGAATACTGTTCGGCTCGTTGGCGTGCGGCTTTGGCCATGGCTTGTCGAACGCCCGGATCCACCAGTGCTTCGAGATGATTGTCCAACGCCGCAGAGTCTTGCTTATCGAAGACAAAGCCACTTTGGCCATGGTCAATCATATCCGTAGCGCCATTCTGGATCGTCGTAATCACGGGCAGGCCACACGCCATTGCTTCCAACACCGATAAGCTGCAGGCGTCGTAGTGCGTTGCGTGTACATAAACGTCCGCCATCCGGTAGAAGGAAACAACGTCGTCCGATGGGCCAACGAAGTCTACGATTGAGCTAATGCCGAGTCGCTTTGCTAGGCCACGTGTCTTACGTGAGGGTCTTCCTCCAACGACTACGACCCGACACGAGTTTCCCTTGCTGGCGAGTGTTGCCGCAGCTTGAAGCAATGCCGGTATCCCCTTGAGCACGTGGTTGTGTGCAACCTGGAGCAAAACGATCTCGTCGTCCTTGATATTCATGGATGAACGTTTCTGTGCTCTCTCGTTTCCGTTTCCCGGCGAGAAGCGATCTACGTCGACACCATTGGCAACCAGCTGGATTTGCTGCCTTGGGATTCCATGAAGGGAAACGTAGTCGTCAATGATTTTTCGCGACAGGGCAACGAACACCTCGTGGTTCTCGGTGCTGTATTGTCGAGCGACGATGCGCCGAGTTTCACGATATCGAGGCAACAGAGCAGCCGTCGGCAGTTCGCCCAGACGTCGATACCACGGGCGAAGCTTGCCCAACGCTTTGCGAAACGCAACGGGCGACCCAACGTGGGAATGATGAATGTCGGCGTACCAACCGCCTCCCATATCATGCGAGATGTCGACGTCCAGTTGTTTGACGAGTTGTTCGGCTGCCGTGGCAAATTCACTTCGCGTTCGTGTCCGGAGGCAGTGCATCTGGACCGATGAACCGGGGTCGTCGACCTTTCCGGCCTGGCAAATGAGATGCACTTGATGACCGCGTTTCACCAGCCAATCGACAAACTGCCAGGTCCACACCTGCCCTCCGCCTTTCTGCGGATCAGGAACACTACAGATGATCGCAATCTTCATGGGCCCAGCCTTCCATTAGAACGTTCGCCATCGGAAGGATGTTACTGGCAATGAGTAGCTGCTGCGACCTCAGTTCCACCGCATCAAGAGACGGCAGCAATGCGCCGACAGCACTGAGACGATAGCACGACGCAACGCGATTTCGACCTTGTCCGCGGCTTGAATTCAGTGATATTCTCACCCCTCGCGTGTGCACGCGCTGCCACTGAGTCATGTATGCACGTCCATGGAGGGAGATGTCATCTTGCGCGACTACGTTGGCACGCTGCGCCGTTACCTTCAGAGGCTCGCTCTGCGCGCTTATCGAAGCACCTTTCCCAAATCGCTTCGACATCAGGCCATCTTCGATCGTCGGCTCGGCTTGGTCGATGATTCGCATCGTCCCCGCCACCGTCGCATTACCTGGTGTCATCGCGAAGTGGGAATCGCGCAAGATCCTCGCGAGATTCGCGACAGCCAGCGTGGCGACTGTTTCGTTGTCTGTTCTGGACCATCAATCGGTGAAGTCGACCTCAAGCAGATCGCTGGTTGTCGGACCTTCGCCGTGAATGGCTCGATTATTGAGGTTCAGCGCAGCGGGCTGAGGCCAGACTATTACACGGCGACCGATCCCGACTTTTATCAACATCGATTATCGTTTATCGAGCAAGCCATCGACGCTGACGCTCAATGCTTTCTTTCCGCCGAGGGATTACCTTGGTTGATTCGTCAGCGACCGGAGTTGCTGCGAACGAGCAATCTCTTTCTGTCGGAAACGATCAATCGGCGATATGGTCAACCTCGGCTGTCGCCGACGGACTTCGACCAATATGTTGCGACCGACAAGGATCTGTTTGTGCACCGCAGCCACCGGCGCCAGACCGGCAATATCGGATTCAGCGCGGACCTTGGCAAAGGCTTGTTCTGTGGTCGGACGGTTGCCTTTCGAGCGATCCAGATCGCTTACTACATCGGATACCGACGTGTCTTTTTGCTAGGCATGGATCTTGGCGGCAAAGATCGTCAGCTGCGGTGCTACGAGGAACAGGAATGCCGGCCCTCGAGACTGGCCGACGATTACCAGCGATTCATTCTTCCATCATTCGAAGTATTGCAGACCAACTCAGCGACACTCGGCCTCGAGGTCTACAACTTGTCGCCGTGCAGCCGCCTGCCATCTTCGATCATTCCCACCATCAGCCTGGACACAGCCTTACGGATGGTCTCGGCTCGTGGTGCCGCGTGACCGCTCCGATATGAAGTGATTAAGCGATGACTCATTTAGGTATCAAGTCGACACCGAGGGAATTACGAGTCGCCGTCATCAACTATACCGGTGATCGCGATAACTGGGGCTGTCGTGCGACGAGTCGTGAGTTTGTCGGCCTGCTGGAGCGATCCATGCCACACGGCTCGACGATCAAGCCGGTGTTTGTTCCGCTTTTGAGGCGACGGCGGGTAGATCGAGTGGTCGAGCGCGTCTTGGGGAAGACTGTGCTGAATGCGCTCGCAGCGGGACGACCGAGCCGTTCGCAGCGCGCCGCTTTGCAGATTGCCTGTCGAGCTTGCTACGGCGATTACCTGGCTGCGGTGCAGCGCTGCGACTATGCCTTCTTTCAAGGCGAAGGAACGATGACCGGCGAGGACTTCTGCACAGGCGCCCGGCTGCTGCTACTGCCGCATCTGATGAAAGTAATCTTCGACGTGCCCGTGATCTCGATCAATCAGACCGTGTATTCAACAGAGTCCGCTTTCGACCCCGTATTGCAGGCCACCTATCGGCTGCACGATGAAGTATTCGTGCGCGAACCGGCTTCGTTGCAGTTCTTGCATCGCCTAGGCCTCACACGGGCGACGCTACTGCCGGACACGGCGTTCTTGACTCAGCCTTCCGACGATGCCGTTGCGGACCTCATCGAACCGTCACCATGCGGCCGCTATTTCTGCGTATCGGGTACGGCGCTATTCCTGACGCATGGGCTTTCCTTCGGTGGCTTAGCCGTGTTGATCAACCACGTTCATCAGCGATGGAATTTGATTCCCGTGATGTTGTGCTCGACCGAGGTGGATCGGCGGTTTGTGGGTTTTTTGGAGCGCTGGTCAGGCCGCAAGTTTCCACTTCACCGCGTGGCACTCGAGCGCAGTCACCAACAAGTCGCACGGGTCCTCTCAGGCGCGGAATTCCTATTGTCGGGTCGCTACCACATGTCCATCCTTGCGGCAGTCGGAGCAACGCCCGTTGTGATGATGGAAACCAACACGTTCAAACATCACGGACTTGCCGAACTGCTGCAATGTCCGCGGCCTGTTCGTGACTACTCGGAAATGGATGGAGTTTGTGCGGATATTCAGTACGTAATGTCCAATCGACAAGAACTGTCTAAGAGCCTGGCCAGCCGTACGCGAGACATCCTCGCCATGATTGGCCAGGGCGAGCGTACGCTTCAAAACGCGATCGGTCGGGCGAGTTGACTCGACGGAAATGATCTCCATGGACGCCCATGCGTTAACAACCGCTCGTGTGCACGCCTCGACGCCACCCATTCGCAACCTACTGCGAACAGCGCTACCCGTGGCCGAAGAGATCGATGGAATGTCCTGGCGTTTTCAAGGCCGTGAGTTGAGAGAAGTCCTCGCGAGAATCGGTCAACTTGTAAAAATGCCAGCTGCGATCGACTCCGAAACGATCCTGCAGCAGCGATTTAGCACCGTCTTTCGTTTTGATCGGCAGGCGGAACAAGCCGACCCGCTGGTGGTGAAACTGTTTCCACTGCCAACTTGGAAGCACCAATTAAAGCATCGACGGTACGCGATCCAAGAGGGAATCAACCTCGCTTGCGCCGCAGCGCGTGGGTTGCAAGTGCCGCAGGTTGTGGCGGTGGGTTGGCTCCGACGATGGGGACGTGTTCGCAGTTGTGTGATGTGCATGCGGTATATCGACCGACGGACAATCAGCCAGAATCTGAGTGACTGCGACGACCCGACGGTTCGACGGAGGCTAATTTGGCGTGCCATGCCCTCACTCATTCGGCTGTATCAAGCCGGCTGCAATCACACCGACTTTGGCCCTCACGCCGTAATGATTCGTGACGATGATCCAGCCAGTGACGTTGTGATCGACTTCGAAAGAACCGTGTTTCTACCACGGCCGAACGCAAGGGTCCTGGCCGCTCAGGCCGGCTACTACGCTTGGGCGTTGACAACGCGAACGAAACGCGCTACGGCCGATACGCTGCGCGAATGGTTCAGCGAGCTACTACAGCGCTGTGAACTCAGCAGCACGGCCGATCTTTGGGAGATCTGGCAACAGTATGTGACCGCACGACCTTCGTCGCGCGAGCGCATGAAGGTCCGATGAAGCGCCACGCGGCGTGAGTTGTCTGACCAGTCGCCAGATGGGAGCTCGCGTAGGCATCAAAGTACTCGAATGCATGGGATGCACAAGCGTCTCTGGTCGCGAGCATTTTTGCCGAATCTGCATACTCGATACTCATTTGATAATCTGGCGCGCCGAATTCGCCAGAGAAGATCTGCGACAAGTGATGTCTCAGTCCTTTGCGATACTGCCTCGTCAGCGATACGATGAGCAACGGTGTAAAGCATTCACTGATTCTCCTGGGCTGGGCAAAACCAATGAAAATCATCGCATATCTGACGCTGTTTGCGCTGTTTCTTGTGTCGCTTCCGCAGTTGGCCGCGCAGGATGCGGGCACACTGGACGCGGAGACCGCAAAAAAGCTGTACGGAAAACGGCCCTATTCGCCTTACGCCGACAGAAAATACCCAACTCGCCCCTACTTTGGTGACACGCATCTTCACACCGGCTTCTCAATGGATGCCGGTGTGTGGGGTGCGACGCTCACGCCACGTGATGCATATCGTTTCGCACGCGGTGAGCAGGTTAGGTCCTCAACCGGTCAGCCAACAAAGCTGTCGCGTCCGCTGGACTTTCTAGTTGTGGCTGATCACTCCGACAACATGGGCTGGGTCACCGACCTGTTCGCGGGCAAGCCGGAGCTTCTGGCTGATCCGATTGGTAGGAAGTGGTATCAAATGGTCCAGTCGGGCAAAGGCGACGCGGCGGCCTTGGAAATGATCGGGCTGTTTTCGCAGGGCAAGTTCCCGAAGTCGCAGACGTATGCACCCGGCACTACAGGGTATCGCGGCGCTTGGGAAGAGACGATCGCGGCGGCAGAGGCCTACAACGAGCCAGGTCGCTTCACGGCTTTCATCGGTTACGAATGGACGTCGCTTGACAAGGGGAACAACCTGCATCGAAATGTGATCTTTCGTGATAACGCCGACCGCGCCAGCCAGGTCGTGCCCTACACCACCATGCCACCGCTGGGCAGTAACAATCCAGTCGACTTGTGGAAATGGATGGACGCCTACGAAAACAAGACCGGCGGCAGCGTATTGGCCATCGCGCACAATGGAAATTTGAGCAACGGCACGATGTTTCCGATCGTTGAGGCGTTTGGTAAGGCGATCGACCGTGAGTACGCCCAACAGCGTGCCAAGTGGGAGCGGCTGTACGAGGCAACGCAAACGAAGGGCGATGGCGAGACTCACCCGTTCCTTTCACCGAATGACGAGTTCGCCGACTACGAGACCTGGGACAAAGGCAACCTGGACGCCACCGTGGCCAAGACCAAGGAGATGCTGGAGTTTGAATATGCTCGCTCTGCACTCAAGAACGGCTTGAAGCTTGAAGAGAAGCTCGGCGCCAATCCTTACAAGTTTGGTTTGATTGGTAGCTCGGATGCTCACACCGGCCTGGCCGCAATGGAAGAGGAGAACTTCTTTGGCAAGACCGTGAAGCAGGAGCCAAGTCCGGAGCGCATGGTGGCCACGTTCATGAACAATCCAAAGAGCGGCGTTAAGATCCTCGACTGGGAAGTCTGTTCCGCTGGCTATGCTGCGGTTTGGGCCGAGAAGAACACGCGCGCATCACTTTGGGACGCGATGCACCGCCGGGAAACCTACGCCACCACCGGATCTCGAATGGTCGTGCGGTTCTTCGGCGGCTGGGATTTCGTCGCTGCCGATGCATACACTCGCAATCCGGCCGTTCCCGGATATTCCAAAGGTGTCCCGATGGGTGGCGATCTAAGAGCCGCACCCCGTGGAAAGACGCCGACATTTCTCGTCGCGGCGCTGAAAGATCCGATCGGCGCGAATCTCGACCGCATCCAGATTGTTAAGGGATGGCTCGATGCCGATGGCAAGCTGCATGAGAAGGTGCATGACGTAGCCTGGAGCGGTGACCGAAAGCCCAACGCGAGTGGCAAGATTCCCGCGGTGGGAAACACCGTGGACATTGAGAATGCAACGTGGACAAATACGATCGGTTCGCCGGAACTGATCGCCGTTTGGAAAGACCCTGACTTCGATCCGAAGCTTCGTGCCTTCTACTACACGCGAGTGATCGAGATCCCGACGCCGCGATGGACGGCGTATGATGCCAAACGTTTCGGCGTGGTGCCTCCGAAGGACGCGAGGATGATCGTAACCGAGCGCGCGTACACCTCACCGATCTGGTATACCCCGTAGATCAGCGGCTTGTGTTTACACACCTAGAACATTCGATCACCTGCGCAGGTTTTAAAAGAGGTGGAGCACCAGGCATGTCAGGCCCAACGGGCCGAACCTTAGTCCCCCTAAGAAGAACGCTTTGCCCCAACGGGCAATCTAGCATCAACGAGGAGAACCCCACGTGATGAAAACCCAAGCACGTCCAATCCTGTTCGCCGTAATAATCGGTGCTTTGGCCGCGATGGCTCCGGCGGCTCTTGCCCAAGACTTGTCGCCATCACAGGACAGTGTCATCATGGCACACGGAACCAAGGAGTTCTCCCCCTACGTCGGCCGCAACTTTCCGACCCGGCTCCTGTGGGGCGATCAGCATACACACACGGCCATCTCGGTTGATGCAGGGACGATGTGCCGTTTAGGTCAGGAAGATGCCTACCGCTTTGCGCGTGGCGAGGAAGTCACGGCGACCACTGGAGTCCGCGCCACGCTCGGGCGACCGCTCGACTGGTTGGTCATCGCGGATCATGCCGAGATGTACGGTCTGATGCCGCAGTTGCTCAAAGGGGATCCAACGATTCTGGCCACCGAACAGGGCAAAAAATGGTACGACGCACTCAAATCGGGAAACAAGGACACCATGTTTGCGACCGCCATGGAGATTGTGGCTGCCCTGCAGCAGCCCGATCCACCCTTTGAGAGCGACGCTGCAGTTCGTAATGCGTGGAAGGCGTATACGGCACTGGCCGATCGCTACAACGAACCCGGGCGTTTTACGGCACTCATTGGCTATGAATACACAACCCGTGGCGGCTTCAACCTGCATCGAAACGTGATCTTCCGTGGTGATGCATCGGTGGCCAACCAGACGATCCCATTCTCGCAGTTCGACAGCCAGAATCCCGAGGATCTCTGGAAGTCGCTGGACAAGTTTCGCGATCGAACCGGCGCGCAGTTGCTGGTCATTCCTCACAACGGCAACGTTTCCAACGGCCTGATGTTTTCGGTCAAGACGAACGACGGACGACCCTACACTCGCGAGCTGGCTGCGCTGCGCGCGAGTCTAGAAAAGCTTGTGGAGGTGACTCAGATCAAGGGCGATGGCGAAGCCCATCCGTTCCTATCGCCAAACGACGAGTTCGCCGACTATGAGACGTGGGACGCCTCCAATCTGGACGGGACGGAAGTCAAGAAGAAGGAAATGCTCCAATACGAGTATGCTCGATCGGCGCTGAAGATCGGTCTTCAGCTGGAGAAGAAGCTTGGCGTTAACCCGTTCAAGTTCGGCATGGCCGGTGGCACCGACGCCCATACAGCTCTCTCGGCCGTCGAGGAGGACAACTTCTTCGGCAAGCATTCGGGCGTTGAGCCGGGCCGGCATCGCTGGGAGCACATCGTGATCAAGTCACCGAAGGATCCCAACCTGACCACCTTCGGTTGGCAGCAGGCAGCCAGCGGTCGCACAGCGGTTTGGGCCACGGAAAACACCCGCGAGGCAATCTTCGATGCCATGAGCCGCAAGGAAACCTATGCGACGACCGGATCGCGGATCGCAGTACGCTTCTTTGGTGGCTGGGACTTTGTGACCCGCGACGTGCTATCTCGCTTGCCCGCGAAGATCGGTTACGAAAAGGGCGTGCCAATGGGCGGAGACCTCCGCAGCGCTCCGGCGGGCAAGGCGCCGACGTTCCTGGTGGTCGCCATGAAGGACGCGTTTAGTGGTAACCTCGATCGGGTCCAGATCATCAAGGGCTGGATGAAGGCGGACGGGACAACGGACGAGCGAGTTTACGACGTCGCGGTGTCCGACGGGCGTCGTATTGGATCGAATGGACGCTGCACCGAAGCGGTCGGCAACACGGTGGACGTCGCTAACGCCACTTGGACCAACACCATCGGTGCACCGGAGCTTATTGCCGTCTGGAAGGACCCTGACTTTGATCCGAAACAGCATGCCTTCTACTATGTTCGCGTGATCGAGATCCCAACTCCTCGATGGACCGCCTACGAAGCGGTAAGGTTTCAAGTCCAGATGCCCGAGAACGTTCCGATGATCACGCAGGAACGAGCCTACACGTCGCCGATATGGTACGCACCGTAAACGAACAATCCAAACTCGCGGCGATCGCCCTCCTGGTCATGACATTTGCGGTGCCGGCTGGTGCCTGCACATTGTGTATCGGCTATCCAGAGAGGTCTGCTGCCGACTTGCTGATTGAAAGCACAACCGTTGCGCTGGCTCGCGAAGATCCCAACGACCCATTCGCTCTGGCACCGATCGAGTTCCTGAAGGGCGATGACGACGGAACAGGCATCGACCTGTTTCTGGACAGCGTGACCCGGCGGGCGCTCACTAGAGATCCACATCGCACTGTTGTCGTCGTGCGGACAGGTGACGGAGAGGCTTGGCGCAGGGTAGCGCTGGCCAGCGTCGAGTACGTAGCTATCGTGCGGCGGATCCTGCTGCTGGCACCCCAATGGCAAGGAGAAAGCGGACGACTGCGGCGTGCGGAGTTCTTTCTGCCCTGGTTCGGCCACCAGGATCCCGCGATCTACGAGCTTGCTTATGTCGAGATCGCGCGGGCACCGTATGAAGTCATCAAGCGACTCAGTCAGTTCGTTTCACGAGAGCACATTGAGCGGATATTGAGTCGACCCGAATACCTTAGGTGGCGCTGGCTCGCGATCCTGATGATTGCTAATCGTGGTGCCGCAGAAGACAAGGCGTACATTGCAGAATCCTTCCAAAGTGCTGAGCGTTTCCGTATCAGCACCAACCTCGCTGCGTGGGCCGCGGCATCGATCGAAATCGAGGGCGCTCGAGCCGTGTCGTTCATCGAGGAGCGGTATTTTCGAACTCCCGACCGAAGCCCGGCAGAACTCAGGGAAGTTCTCAAGGCTCTCTCATTGCATGGAAGCGAAGGACGGGTGCAGCTGCGAGATCAGATCGTCGCGGCGTACGGAAAACTACTCGAAGTCCATCCTCAGATGTCGCCGTATGTGGCGGCCGATCTGCTCGCCTGGAATCGGTTTGAGTGGACTGACGAGCTGTCCCAGATCAAAATAGGTCACGCTGATTTGGACGCCACTCAGGCTCAAGCGATTGAACAGTACCTTCGTCGCGCTGCTGCTCTTGAAGCGGATGATTCCTATCCATGAATTCCGACATGTACAAACTGGGTTTTAGATGTCGTGCTCATGATGGATTCTTGCGCGTGTTGGTAAGGAGGGTCGTGTGAAGTGGGTCGTTGGCACGCTGCGAGAGCCGCTTTTCCATTTTCTCGTTCTCGCTGCTGGTCTCTTCGCGTTGTCTTATCTTTTTTCAGGCACGCCGACGGACAAGGAACCAGACACAATTCTTGTCAGTCAGCAACGGCTCAAGAGCCTGCTCCTGATCTTTCGCCGTACGTGGCAGCGACCACCGACGCAGCAGGAACTTGACGGACTTGTCCAGGAGTACGTCAAGGAGGAAGTCTTGTATCGCGAGGCGTTGGCGATGGGTCTGGACCGCGACGACACGCTGGTGCGTCGCCGGCTCCGGCAGAAGCTGGAATTCGTGGCGGAAGATATGGCCGATGCAGAAGAGCCGACCGACCAGGAGTTGCAAGAGTTCCTGGACACACATTCCGAATCATTTCGCGTTGAGCGCCGCGCAACCTTTCATCAGGTGTACTTAAGTCGCCAGCGTCGTGGAGATTCGCTGCAGGCCGATTCACTGGCGATCCTTGGCCAGCTTCGCAGCGGTTCACTCGACGACGACGAAGTTGGTGATCCGTCCTTGCTACCCAACTTTCACGAAGACCTGACGGAAGGCGGAATCTCAAGCCTATTCGGCGCTGATTTCAGTGCCCAATTGCTGGCAACCGAGCCAGGCCAGTGGAGCGGTCCCGTCGATTCACCCTACGGTACGCACCTCGTTCTGCTGCAAGAGATAACCGAGGGACGCTTGCCCAAACTTGAGGAAGTCCGCCCATCTGTGCGTCGTGAGTGGCTGGCCCAACGCCGTGCCGCGTCGAAAGAAGAGTTCTTTCAGGCACTTCTGAGCAAATACAAGGTCGTCGTCGAAGAGTTGGAGTCGGCGACCGACGACACCACGCCGGAGTCCGGCACATGACGCGCTGCTTGGTCTTTGTCGGCGCTTTTGTGGCCGTGATCACAGCGGCAGTGGTTGCCCCCGCGCACGAACTGAGACCAGCGTACCTCGAATTACGCCAGATCGGTCCAGACACGTTTGACGTGATGTGGAAAGTGCCGGCGCGGGGCGAACTGCGACTGGGGCTCTACGTTCGATTCCCCGAGGAATGCAGTGAACTAGCGACTCGGACGATTTACCCGACGGGTGATGCCTTCATCGAACGTTGGCAGGTGCAAAGTCCCGGTGGGCTTTCCGGCAAGACGATCGCGATTGACGGGCTGGCTACGTCATTGACCGATGTGCTCGTGCGTCTTCAATCTGCCGACGGATCGACGCAAACCGTCCGCCTCAATGCGGCGCGGCCATCCTTCGTCGTCCAAGACAACCCGAGCTGGCGACAGTTAGCGTACGCTTACACTGCTTTGGGTGTGGAACACATTCTTCTAGGCGTTGATCATTTGCTGTTCGTCCTCGGGCTCATGATGATCGTTCGTTCTAAGACCATGTTGGTGAAGACAATTACTGCCTTTACGGTCGCTCACAGCATTACTCTTGGCTTGGCCGTGTTCGGAGTCGTCAACGTGCCGTCACGCCCCGTCGACGCCGCGATCGCGCTGAGCATTGTGTTCCTCGGTGTGGAGATCGTGCATGCGCAGCGCGGACGAACCGGACTGACCTATCGCTATCCATGGCTTGTTGCATTTGCCTTCGGCTTGTTGCATGGGCTAGGTTTCGCCGGCGCCTTGACCAATCTGGGACTACCGGCCGCCGATATTCCGGTGGCGTTGCTGTTCTTCAACGTAGGAGTTGAGCTAGGTCAGCTGGGCTTTGTTGCTCTGATTTTGGCCATGTTGCGTTCTCTTCGAGTGTTGGAAATCCACTGCGCGAAGTGGACTGAGAAAATCCCTGCCTACACGGTGGGCACGCTGGGAACATTTTGGACCATTCAACGCATCGTCATGATGTGCACAGGCGTGGAAGCATGATCAGAGCTGCAGAGACTCCTCTCGTCGGGCAAAGTCTGAGCCGATGCAGCGCCGTGCTGTTGGTTTTGTTGTCGCCCGAGGTCGCGATGGCCCACGTGGAATCCGGTGAGGCCGGTGGCTTCGTAAGTGGTGTTATGCACCCAATCTCGGGCGTCGACCACGTGTTGGCGATGGTTGCCGTCGGTCTGTGGGGCGCTCAGTTGGGGCATCCCGCGGTCTGGCTACTACCCATCGCCTTTCCCATGATGATGGCTTTTGGTGGCATGCTTGGTTTGATAGGTGTGCCCGTGCCGGGTGTCGAGATCGGCATTGCGTTGTCGGGCGTCGTGCTCGGAACTCTGGTGCTAGGTGAAGTCAAGACTCCCGTTGGCGTGTCCCTGGTCCTCGTCGCCATCTTCGCGATCTTCCACGGCCATGCTCATGGCACGGAACTCTCCGAAGGTCAGAATGCGATGCTCTACAGCCTGGGATTTGTGGTCAGCACCGGGACATTACACGCGATCGGCATTGGAATCGGTGCCGCACACCACTGGAAAGCGGGGCGGATTGTGTTGCGTGGCGCGGGTGCCTTCGTGATGTTGGGTGGTCTCTTCTTTCTCTGGAACGCGTTGGCATAACGCTGTCATTGCGAATTACCGTGGTGCCTGGTGTTCTACTACAAGCTCGAGCGATAAGGCGTGTGGAACTCTGAAGAGTTCGAGCTCGAGTGGTTTCTTCAGTCAGCTGGACTGGATCTCGATATCCGACTTGACCACGACAACAGGGCACTCCGATTTTCGCGTGACCGAACCGGCGACACTACCAAGCACCGCGCGCGACAGGCCTTTGGAACCGCGCGTGCCGACGACGATCAAGTCGGCTTGTTCCTCTTGTGCCACACGTATAATCGTTTCCGCGGCAGCACCCTTCTCAAGACGACGGACCGCATCGGCGGCTTCGAATTCTCCGAGTGACTGAAGCCTGATATTAGCACCGTCGGCATCCGCCAATTCTGGTGGGATGGTGGACATACCGAGCGACTTTCGCTCCGGGACGACGTGCAGGATGACAAGTTTCGCAGTCAGCCGCTTGACCAGTGCAAACGCGGTTCTCTCGGCGGCATGCGATTTGTCAGTGAGATCCGAAGCGAGCAGAATCCTGTGCGGGAACATAGCTTCTCATTCTGTCAATCAGCGGCGGGCGAATCACCTTCAGGAGTGTCACCCGAATTCTCGGCAGGCGTATCTGTTTCATTCGTCGCGTCGCCGGAAGACGTGTTCGCTTCGCAAACGGTCTTGAGGCTATTGAGCCCTTTTTCGTAGTCTGCACCGATCCAACGATTCATCATGAGCCCGAAGTAACGACTGATGGGATTCATTCCCAAGTCGGTATCAAAGCCCCAGGTGACACTCGTCCCATCATCATCACTTTCTTGGAACGTCCAAGCGGATGTGGCCGTTCCTTGGGGTCCGAAATCAAGGGTCGTCTCAACGCTCGAGTTCGCAACGCTCTCGGTGATCACCTGCTTGCCCGTGCCGATGATTTCGCCTTCCCATTCGACCGTGGCGCCTTTGCCCGCTTCGGGCCCGGAATAGACGTACTTGGCATCGGGCTCCGCGTCGTACCAAGGCGACCATTCTGGCCAGGCGCTGAGGTTGTCCACACGGACGAAGATTTCTTCGGCGGGCGCCTGGATGACGATTGATCGCTGTACTCGCACGCGCGAGGGGAGAATCAGGCCAACGACGGCCAGCAGGACTAGAATTGCTCCCAAGCCAAGAAGGATCCGCTTCACAACTCTCATTGCTCAACCCCTCGTGATGGATGGAAGACGAACCAGACGGCTGTATTGTGACTGAATCTCGTACAAAAGCGAACCGGGGGATCCGGCTGCATAATCCGAAAGACCCGCAAATCTGGAAGCCGAAGCTTCAAGTAATTGCACCAGCCGGAAGAATCGGCAATCTCTTGGGAATTGTCGTATTCCGTGTTTCTCGAGTGACTGTCTTCCAGGGACACCAGTCAGACCGAAGCAACCCATGGCGATGATTGCGCCCGTTCTAAGTATCGGTTTCATACTATCGTTCCTAACGACTGCAGGTGCCCCATGAGTAGTCGTAATTTGACTCGGCTCTTCGCGCTATTAGCGATCGTCACGGCGTTGGTTTGTGGCTCGGAGCAAGCCACATGGGGACAGTCGTTTGGCGTTGAATTGCACAACACGACTACGGCACGATCAGGCGGAATGGGCGGAGTGAGTATTGCTCGACCGCAAGAGGCATTTGCGGCACTGAACGGCAATCCCGCGGCGATCGCTCGCTTCTACGGAACCAGCTTTGAAACGGGTGGGGCATGGATCGAACCCACCTACAATGTCGCTCACAACGGAGCGGCAGGCCTACCGGGCGTTGGCAGTTTCGCCGCCAAATCTGAGGCCGAGGGATCTGCGCTGGGAGGTTTTACAGTCGCTCAAGACTTACGTGCACTGGATGTACCTGCCACTCTTGCACTTGGGTTGTTCGCATCATCGGGCGCTGGTGTGAGTTTTCGTGACGTTCCCCAAAGCAATGGCCTGACGGTCACATTCACGGTTCTGCAGATCGCCGCAGGTGCCGGCGTTGACTTGACCGACAATTTGTCGGTCGGCGCGAATCTTATGCTCGGCAGCGGCACAATGGATGGCCCCTTTGTTGGCCTGACGGGCGCTGCCTATGACTACGCTCTACGCGGAAGTGTTGGTCTGAACTACGATGCCGGCTGTGACACGACGATGGGCTTTTACTATCAGACAAAGCAGGATTTCAACTTCGACGACGTCGTCGCACTGCAACTGACGGCACCGCCCGGTGTGACATTCGACATCATTCGTGACCTTCCACTTGGCTTACCCACCAATCTGGGTCTCGGCATTGCGAACGAAAGTTTCATGAATGGTCGGTTGCTGCTCGCCGCCGATGTCTTGTTCAAACAATGGGACGATACGGATCTGTTCGGAGTGCTCTACGAAAATCAGTGGGTCTTCCAGGTCGGAACACAGTACACGCATAATCGCAACACCAAGCTGCGACTCGGATATGTGTACGCCGAGAATCCGATCAATCAGAATCCGGGCGGCACGGCTGGGCAGATCAGCCCACCCGGTGCCCAGGACGGGATCTATTACATCCAGTCCACACTGGCCGTCGTCAACATGCACCGGTTCACTTGCGGCTTTGGGCGTCAGGACCTTCTGCCCGGCGTGGACATGGACCTTTTCGCTGGTTTCGCGCCCGAAGCTTCAGAAAACTTCGGCGAGTTTACTCGGTCAAGTATCGAAAGCTACTGGATTGGCACAGGTTTTACCTGGAGATTTGGCCGCGGGTCGTGCTGCCGACTTCCCGTTCCCAATCACTGGTAACAAGCTGCAACGTCCCTCAGACGTCGCAAATCTCGACCGCCTGAGCCAGCGAACTGATCGGATCACGGGCCGGGACAAACTCGTGGGCGACATAGCCGGTGAAACCTGTCTCGACGATAGCCCTCATGATCGCGGGATAATACAGCTCCTGCGTTTCGTCGATCTCATGACGCCCGGGATTGCCACCCGTATGATAATGGCCGATGAGATCCTTGTGAGTTTTGATCGTGCGGATGATATCGCCTTCCATGATCTGGGCATGATAGATGTCGTAGAGGATCTTGACGTTGGGCGAACCAACTCCCTGGCAGACCTCGACACCCCAGGCCATGTTGTCGAACACATAGCCTGGATGATCAACTTTGCTGTTGAGGTATTCGACGCAGATGTTGACCTTGTTTTTCTCTGCATGGCCCGCAACTTTCTTCAGCACCGCGATGGCATTCTCGATGCCTACATCGTCCGGGATTCCGTTTCGATTGCCGGCCATCGCGATCACGTTTGCAAAGCCGTGCTCAGCATTGGCATCGATCGCCGAGCGAAACCGCGAAATCGCTTGCTCATGCTTTGACTTGTCGTTGAGTGAACCTCCGCCCGATGTCATGGTGCAGACGAGGTCATACTTCTTCAGAGTTGGGAAATCAGACGGTTTCAGCAGGTCGATTCCCTTCAGACCGATCTTGGCGCCGGCCTCGCAGAGTTGGTCGAGCGAAAGTTTCCGGTAACACCACCGACTGGCCGACTGGTTGATTCGACCATTCTTAACCACATGCTTGACTTCGGCGACCGAATCTTGTGAATAAGACGACTTCGCCACAGCTCCGACGGCGGCCAGCGTGGCGCCCTGGATCAGTGTTCGGCGTGAGAGTTGGCCCGGTTTCATCGTTGACTCCTGTGTTCGAGAGGTTCAGCTTTTTCGTGCGAGCGTCGTTGCCTCTTCACGACTGCGCGTGTTGTTCGCGGTGATGTCGACTTCCGTAGGCAGGCGTCTTCCAGGGCTCAAGGGTGCCTTTGCGACCTGGCGTCTCGGTGTCGGCCAAGAGACGTTGCATCTCATTCTTCGAGACCGGCTTGAAGGCACGCGCCATCGCCAGATCCTGTTGAAGATCGGCCCGCGATCTGATTCCACAGACTAACGTCGCGATCGGTTGCGATAGCGCGAATCGTCGACAGGTGGCTGCCGGAATCCCAAGCTCTTGCGGAATCTTGCCACCAGCCAGCGCCTTCATCCCAATGACAGACACCTTCTGCTTTGCACACACCGGAAGCACCTGTTCCTGGAAGCTACGATAGTGTGCGTCCAATAGATTCACCGGCATCTGCAACGTGTCCCACTGGAAATCTCGCTGCAGCATATCCAAATGGCGCGTCGGATCGCGATGACCGGTAAATCCAATGTAGCGCACTTTGCCCTGGCGACGCGCTTCGATGGCTGCCCGAATACCTCCTTTTTCAAAGACCCAATCCGGATCGACCTCCCAATTGATCTCGTGGAACTGCCAGAGGTCGATACGATCAGTCTTCAGACGACGCAGACTGTCTTCGAGATGTCGCATCGCGCCCTGATAATCTCGATCACAGACCTTTGTCATCAGAAAGACCTTGTCGCGACGCCCGTCGCTGGCGAGCGCTTTGCCCATGACTTCTTCGCTGCCGCCATCGTGATAGTCCCAAGCGTTGTCGAAAAAGGTCATGCCTTCATCGATCGCCTCGTGCATGATGCGGATCGCTTCCTTTTCTTCTGGGAGTCCGATGTGATAGCCACCCAGACCAACGATCGGTACCCGTTCACCCGTGCGACCCATCGTTCGTGTGGCGATACCGTTCTTTCCATCATCTTGCATCGCGAGTGCTTGGGCGCCAAAGCCACTCCAGGCCAACGTCGCCGTTGCGGCCTGAAGAAATTCGCGTCGCCTTACTGGAACCTGTTTCGACCCGTCGTTCATCTGATGGTCTCCCATTGAAAACCGCAGCTATCAGAACCGCCACCGATCCAATCAGGATTTTAGCAGGTTGCCATGAGCGCAGCTTTTGAAGATGAGCATTTCGGAGTCGCGAAGACGGCATCGGATAGCCTGGGATGCCAATCGATGCCAATCCCAGGAAAACGAGGGAAATTGACGATGCGAGCTTCTAACTCACCGATCGCAGAGCCAACTCGGCTTCGGTCCAACGCGGCGTGATGTGTTGTGGGCAATTCCAATCAAATGCCTCAATGTGATAGACGACCGCTCTTTCCACCCGTGCTCCGTATTCAGGATCGGCAAGTTGCTCAACGAGATCCGGGCGATCATCCGCGTCGAAGATCTCGGCACGAGCCATCAGCTTTAAACGCTGTCGATTGGCATAGTCCATCAAGAAAAGCGCAACCCGATCGTCGTTGCGGATATTGCCCGTCGTGATGTATTGCAGGTTGCCGCGAAAGTCCGCGAACGCCAGTGTACGATCGTCTGTAACCTTGAGAAATCCTTGGGGCCCGCCGCGAAACTGGACATAAGGCCAACCGTTTTCGCCGACGCTGGCGACATAGAATCCATCTCGTTGCGAAATGAAGTCTATTTCCCGCTGGCCCAGACGGTCGTCCTGCCAATCCATCGCTTCCAACTTGGCACCTTGACGTCGCGAGCCGTACCTCTCCTGTGTCCGTTTAACCGAATCGGTGAACGTCAGTTGAGTGTATTTGCGAGGCATGGTTGTCCCTCTCTATTCGTCCAGACGCGTCCGACCCCCGAGCGGCCGGACGCTGTGTTGACAGCAACGAAAGTCAGCAGCTAGTTGTCGCCGGAAGCGACGTGCTGGCCGAGAAAACGACGGATGTGGGCCGCAATCACATCACCTTCTTCCTCAAGAGCGAAGTGGCCCGTATCCAGCAGGTGGAATTCGACGTTCTTCAAATCACGTTGGTAAGGGTGTGCCCCTTCAGCGGGAAAGATGTGGTCGTTCTTGCCCCACACGATTAACGTCGGTGGCTGATGCTTTCGAAGATAGTCTTGCCACTTGGGATAGCGACCGGGATTGCTGCCGTAGTCGTAGAACATCGCGAGTTGAATCTCCTGATTCCCCGGTCGATCAAGCAAGCGTTGGTCCACGTGCCAATTGTCGGGGCTGATCTTCGAAACGTCACGAACGCCGTGCGTGTACTGCCACTTGGTAGCGTCGATCGTCAAGAGATTCCGCAAGGCGTCGCCATTCTCGTTCGAACGATCCTTCCAGAAGGCCCGCAGCGGCTTCCAAAACTCGCGGAGCCCCTCTTCGTAGGCGTTGCCGTTCTGAACAATCAAAGCTTCGACTCGCTCGGGATGACGAACTGCCAAACGAAAACCAACGGGAGCGCCGTAGTCCATCAAATATATGCTGTACTTCTCTAGCCCCAATTTGATGGTGAGTTTTTCGACAATGCTGGCCATGTTGTCGAACGTGTAATCGAATTCATCGACGGTGGGCATTGAGCTGTTTCCGTAACCGGGATAATCCGGTGCAACCACGTGGTATCGGTCGGCCAACGCCGGAATCAGATTGCGAAACATGTGCGAAGATGTCGGGAATCCATGAAGCAGCAACACGGTGGGTGCGCTGCGGGGCCCGGCTTCACGATAGAAGATCTCCAGCCCATCGATCTCCACCGTTCGGTGGTGGACGCTCGGCGAGAGTACGCTTCCCGACCGAGTCTCCGCCAGTGCAGCCGAGGGCAAGGAGATCGCCAGGGTGAGTGCGATGACGGTAATAAAGGAGGCGAGATTGCGTGACATAGTGATGATCCTTTCCTATTCGGTTGTGACCTGACTGTGATTGGTGCTCGCGATCGGCCAAATGCAACGCGCGTGCCAAAGTTGGGAGAGGGGCCTAAGTCGATTCCAACCATCGACTTGAGGCGATCACCGAGAAGCTCCGACGACTCATGAGATTTCATGACCCGCAGAGATTCGTCGCGAATTCCCAAAATCTCGTAAGCGACGAAAAAGGGGTCAGGCTTCTTTAATCGCAGTGACGTTTCACCTCCTCTTTGATAACGATGCCACGTGACGGCCAAGACCGAAAAAGGGGTCAGGCTTCTTTTACGGTTCTCTTCGATAACGATGCCACGTGGCGGCCATGAGTCCTTCCCGAACCGAAAAGAAGCCTGACCCCTTAATGCGTTGACCCCTTTTGCGGTACCCAACGCTTCATTCGTAACATGAAATCAACCTTGGTGGGTAAGATGCAGGGTGAGGTGTCTGCGATGGAAACGAGGCGATGATGCGTCCACGTTTAGAAACACTGGAACCAAGACGGTTGTTGTCGGTCACTCCCTTCAGTGCACCGAATAGCCTGCTCTCCTCCGTGGTGAAGCGTCCCACGACGGTTGGGGTCGCGGATTTGGATGGCAATGGCAGGAAGGATCTTCTTCTCGGCACCGCCGAAGGCTTGCAGCTAATCCGTCAAACCGAGACAGGCTTTGGCACGCCTGAGGCCGCCTTCGGTCCAGCATCAGGCGTGGTTGGTGATGTCAACGGCGATGGCGTCAATGACATTGTTGGGCTTAGCCACCTGAGCGTCGCAGCGTATGTCAATCAGGGTCAAGGCAGCTTCTTGGAAATTGAAGCGGACGATCACCGCCTTCTGGCGCGTGGATCGAGCCTGACGTTGATCGACATCGATCGTGATGGGGATTTGGATGCATCCTTTATTGCCCACGACCTGAGGCACAACTTTTCGGGTCTTGGCTGGTCGGCCAACGACGGAAATGGCCGATTTGGTCCATTCCAAGGACTGATACCGCTGCGAGATCCCTTTGGTGGACGAAGAAGCGACGCAGTGGTTGCGGACGTCGATGGTGACGGGGATTTGGACGCGGTGACGGTCGACGAGCGAGGTCGCTCCCCGCCACGCGCTCTCATCTGGCACGAACAAACCAGTGAAGGTGAGTATACCGCTCACCGAGTGGTTGTTCCTGTCGAGTTGCACAGCGATTCGACGGTCGATCTGGCTGACGCCGATGGTGATGGTCGACTGGAATTGATGGTCGGGACATTCCGTCGCAGCTCTGCCATTACGGTCATGGGATTCAATGACGACCAACAGAACTTCAACCAGTTGACTGAATACGGGATGGGAATCGATGCTAGTCAACTGAGTTTCGCCGATGTTGACTTGGACGGCGACTTGGATGTAGTTCGCGCGAGTGGAGCAACGCTGGAGTGGTTTGCGCGAAGCCCAATTGGGCCGTTTGCTTCCAATGGGGTTGCAATCACGACGAGCAACGACACCATCAATTCATTCTCGGTCAATGACGTCGATGATGATGGCGATCCAGATGTCGTCGTTGTGTCCGAAGACTTCGATCTCGTTGCACTCCATCGCAACAACGGGTCGGGCTCGTTTAGCACGGAGGAGGTAACGCGATCCGCGCTGAATGAGATCCGCGAAGTGGTGGCCGTCGACTTTAACGGCGATTCGAAAACCGATCTCTTAACTCGCGGCCGGCATCTGTCCTTGATTCAGGCAGTTGATGGAACGGGTAGCTTCGACGGTGGCCGTGATCTGGACGATCGTCGAATTTCGTCGATGCGCGTCGGCGATTTCGACAGTGATGGTGATGTGGACATCGCGGCGACCGATCGGTCCAACCTGATTCTATTGGTCAACGATGGCAGTGGCGGCGTCGAGCAACGGTCTTTGGGCGCGAGCGGCGAACTGGTCGTGGATGTCGATTGGGATCAAGACGGCGACCTGGACCTGGTGACGACTAACGATTCCAACTCGGAGGGAGGCGTCTTGTTGTCCTGGTACGAGAACCTGGGGCAGGGTGCGTTCGCACCAAACGAGCAAATAGCCGACCTGAACAACCACCCGATATTCTTCAACTTTGAGCCTGACTTTCTGTTTGATCGTGAGGTTCGTTCTTTGCTGCCCGTGACTGTGATGGATTCACGGATGCGTTTGGCCGTTCATGTCGAACAATTCTCGGTCGATGTGTCGGGCATCGTGTTGATCGGCACAGACGATAACGGCAGCACCGTCGTTTCACCGGCCGTTGTCCGCTTCGATAGTGACGATCTCCGGCTGCGATTTGCAGCCGCTGATACGGACGGGGACGGCTACGAGGAAATCATCTCTTCTATTTACGGAGATGGCTTGCAAACCCGTGGTTGGCGGGACGTTAGCGAAGATACGATCATCCAGCGGCCCGTCGAGGAGTTGGACGCATCAATCGACCGCAGTCAGCTACGCAACGTCGAGTACTTGGCGCGAAACCCATGGACTTCGATCGTTACGTCCCGTTTCGACCTCGGGCCAAGGTTCTATCAGCACCAATTCTATCCGTCCGAACCGCTGGAAATCGCGGACGTGAATGGTGATGGTCAGTTGGATATCGTTGGGTCCAGGGACGCTGATGTGTTCTGGATCCAGAATCTGACGGCTCAGCGCGATCTAAACAACGACCAAATCGTGAATGGCCAGGACGTTGATTTGCTGTCTGCAGCAATCCAAACCGGCGCGATCGACGCGGTTTTCGACATCAACGACGATCAACAGGTCAATCAAAGAGATCTGACGGTCTTGGTTGAATTCGAGCTCAATTCTCGTCTCGGCGACGTCAACCTGGACGGGCAGTTCGACTCGTCGGATCTCGTGCTGCTCTTCCAAACAGGCAAGTTCGAAACCAATCAGCTGGCCCAATGGACCGAAGGTGATTTCGACGGCAACGGCCGCTTCGATTCCACCGACCTCGTGAACGCCCTGTCGGTTGGATACGATCGCGGTTTTGTCGACGATGATTAGTCGGCAGTTGTTCCGCGTCTCAGGTGGCTCTTGCCAGCGCGATGGATGCTAAGGCTTGGTTGAGGCAGCAACGTGTTCGGTGTGGTATCCGCGGGCACCCAATACGTTCACCCTGAGTATGTCTGCCTGCCCCAACGCGTCGGATACTCCAAAGTCACTTATCGTAAAACCCAACGCACTTTGCACGTTTCACTCATGGTTCTTCAATGAACCATTGGACATATGCAATTTGCTTCATCATCGCGCGTCTTTGATCAACTCATCGCGTACCTCCGATCAGGTTGTGTGTTAATCAGACTTAGCTATTGCGTACGCAAGTAACCCTTTTGGACGGGTTGATGGCCTTCGTAGTCGGATTCAAAAATCTGCGCGTTCGACCGAATTTGATGTTGATGGACTGAACACATTCCGCGCCGGTTCGGCTATAGTGGTTAGCCTGTGTCTTGAGACTTATCTTTGACCGTAATCCGGCAGTCCAAAATTTCGCGGACTATCGTGCCGGTTTCTGACCAATAAAGAAAAGGCGATCGCCTATCAAGCGCCATCGCCGGTCAGCCTATTGTGGTATGAACGATGTACACTCGTCAGCTCTTGCTTGCCGCACTTACGATCTTTGCGTTCAACTCAACGGGAACAGCACAGATTTATCGCCAAACAACTCGTCAACCCATACCTGGAACGGTTGGCATTCGACCAGGTCCTGGTGTCGACCTGGCTGGGTTCGATTTGGAATCGGCAATTCTTTGGTCGCACAACTTGTCCAATGCGAACATGAAAGCCGCAAACCTTGCCGGCGCGACATTCTGGCAATCTGTCATTAAGGGCGTTGATCTGACCGACGCCGTCGTCACACGTGCCAGCCTCGGTTCAACTCGTGGTCTATCAGACGACCAGCTCTACTCAACCATGAGTTACAAGAAACGTGATCTTCGCGGCATCGGCTTGGTGAATAATGACCTGACCGGCTGGAATCTAAGTGGTCAAGATCTAACGAGCGGCAGTGTTGCCTCGTCGACGCTTGAAAATGTGAACTTCCGAAACGCAAACCTCACCAACGTGTCTCTCGAATTCGCTGAACTAGGTGGCGTTAACTTTTCGAACGCCAAGGTCACACAAGCCAATTTTCGTGCGACCACCGACCTCGGATTGACAAAGGAACAACTCTATTCCACAGCCAGCTATCAAGCTCGGAATCTGAGCGGTGTCAAGCTGTGGGAGAATGACCTATCCGACTGGAATCTTGCGGGGCAAAACCTTTCCGATGCCTTCTTGAGCAATGCGGTTTTGGCTAGTACCAGACTCGATCAAGCCAACATCGAAGGCGCTCGCCTTAACAACGTGACCTCCAAGGGCTTCACCAAACAACAGCTGTATTCCACCGCCAGCTACCAATCGAACCAGCTCAGCCGGATTTCACTCAGTGAGAACGATCTGCGCGGTTGGGATTTTCGCAACCAAGACCTTTCCGGAGTGGATCTGTTTCGTTCGGAATTAGCGGGCGCTCGGTTTGAGGGGGCAACCATCGTTGGAGCGACTCTCGGCAACGGATTCACTCGAGAACAGCTGTATTCGACGGCGAGCTATAAGTCCAAAGACCTGAGCGGCGTTTCCTTCGGCAATATCGATCTGGCGGGCTGGAATCTGGCCGGACAGGATCTGACGAACGCAAATCTGTCATACTCACGTCTGAAGCAGGCAAGTTTAAGCGGTGCGACCATCGCCGGCGCCGATCTTGGCAACTCCGGGCTCACCACAAGTCAGCTGTACGCCACACAGAGTTATCGATCCAGAGACTTGCGTGGTGTTCAACTCAACGAAGTCAATCTCTCAAACGCCAACCTCTCGCGTCAGAATCTGGCAGGCGCATCTCTCATCTTGGCCAAACTGAACAACGCCAACCTGGCAGGTGCCGACATCTCGGGTACGGACTTTGCCCTCGCAACCGCCAGCGGCTTCACGAAAAATCAGCTTTATTCGACCGCCAACTATCGGGAACGAGATCTCCGCGACGTCTCCTTGCGTGGCAACGACCTCACGGACTGGAGTTTTCGTGGCCAGGATCTCAGCGGTGCGAGTTTCTCTCACGCGACCCTCGTCGCTACCGACTTGACCGACGCGTTGGTAACGTATGCCAGCTTCGAGAACACCACGTCGCGAGGATTGTCGAAAGATCAGTTCTATTCCACGGCCAGTTATCGCACACGAAATCTGGAGGGGATTCGACTGCAATCCAATTCACTTCGCAACTGGGATTTGAGTGAGCTTGATCTCCGCAACGCCGACTTCTTCCTGTCGACTCTGCGGAACGTCAACTTCAGCGATTCCGATTTGCGTGGTGCCCGACTGTCTCCGACATTTGGTACAAATCTGACTGGAGCAAATCTCAAGAATGCCACGTTGGAGGGCAATAACTTATCCAAAGCGCTCGTTGATCGAGAGACGGTCTACAATCAGTGGACGGTCTTTCCCAACGGATTCGATCCTATGGGAGCTGGATTACGCCTTGAGCCATCACCCATCGGTGACTTTGACGCCGGTGGCACGCTGGACGTCGCCGATATCCAGCTACTGCATGACCGAATTCAGGATGTTCGACGCAGCCCAAGCAACTCCGCAGACAAGATGTTCGACGTCAACATCGATGGCCACATCGATGCATCAGACCTCATTCATTGGGTCACCGATATTAAGGCCACGTGGTTTGGCGATGCGAATCTCGACAACGAATTCGATAGTGCCGACCTCGTCGTTGTCTTCGCCGCGGGCAAGTATGAGGACGGCATCGCCAAAAACTCAGGTTGGCACGAAGGCGATTGGAATGGCGATGGCGACTTCGATACTGCGGACTTCGTGACCGCCTTCATCGACGGGGGATACGAGCTAGGCCCGAAACAGGGCAGCGTCGCGATTCCCGAACCGAGTGCTGCGGCACTGCTGGCTGCCGCCCTGGCCGTTCTCGCCCTGTTCCGACGGAAGTAATTGTGGGAAGACGAAACGTCAGACCCAACAGATCACCTTCTTCGCGCGCTCGGAATTGAGTGGCCTCTACAAGAGATCGCTTGCCAAATCGGCCAACTCGGATCGCTCACCCTTCTCTAAAGTGATATGAGCGTATAGCGACTGGCCTGTCATCCGGTTGATGAGGTAGCTAAGTCCGTTCGATAAAGAATCGAGGTACGGCTGATCGATCTGGTTCACGTCGCCAGTGAAAACGATCTTAGTCCCCTCTCCTGCTCGTGTGATGATCGTCTTGACTTCGTGCGGTGTTAGATTCTGGGCTTCGTCGATAATGAAGTACATCCGCTGAAGGCTGCGACCACGGATGTAAGACAGAGGCGTGATCAGCAGTTTCTCGGTTTCCACCATTTCGGCAATCCGCTGCGCTGCCGAGTCGGTATCTTTGAATTGATGCCTGATCACAGACAGGTTGTCGAACAGCGGCTTCATGTATGGGTCGAGCTTGGCTTGAATGTCGCCCGGCAGATAACCTAAGTCGCGATTGCTGAGCGGCACCACCGGTCGCGCCAGGAGGATCTGACGATAGTGTTGTTTGCATTCCAGCGCGGCGGCCAGCGCGAGAATCGTCTTGCCGGTGCCTGCCTTGCCGGAAAGTGTAACCAACGGGATGTCGTCGTTCGTCAGTGCCTTCAAGGCGAAGGACTGTTCGGCATTACGTGGCGTAATTCCGTAAGCCGTTGTCTTCTCGACTCGCAAGAACGACTTGGTCGCATCACGGTAGGTGGCAAGCGCCGATTTAGATCCGTTCTTCAGAATGAAGTTTTCGTTGGGGACCGGCGAAACGATACCGGAAAGCGCTGCGCGATCGACTTCGCCACGGCCAACGTAGAACGGATCGATCTGTTCGGTGGGAACTCCGTCAATCGTGCGTTTGCCCGTGTAGAGTTCGTCGAAGCTCTCAATCTTGTCTGTCGTGTAGTCTTCGGCTTGAATTCCAAGCGACTTGGCCTTCATCCGCAGGTTGGTATCTTTTGTGACGAGGATCACTTGATGATCGACGTCATCCTCGTGCAGCCGATAGGTGACGCTCAGAATTCGATGATCCGGTGAGTCCTGGATAAACGTTTCACTCACTCGCGGATCAGGACGACTGGCGAGCACGACGCGAATCCTACCTAGCCCCTCGCCACGCAAGGTGCCTTCGTTCGACATCAGCGCGCCGGTTAACTCATCGAGTCGACGCAGGAACTCGCGAGCGTGAAAGTGGATCTCTTCATTGCCTCGTTTAAATCGATCAAGTTCCTCCAAGACCGTGATCGGAAGCGCGATGTCATGTTCTTCAAAATTGGTGATGCAATTGGAATCGTGAAGGATGACGTTTGTATCGAGAACAAACAGCTTACGTCGGCAGGGCTGCTGCATCATTGGGTAACTCCGAAGGCCGATTTTATTTGAGGCTCGTACACTTCACGCGGAACGGCAATCCTCGAGGCATGATGGGGTCAATATCTCCGGTGGCGATAGCTCGATCGAATCGGACGTGAAATGCCGTTTCTTCATTTTTGGATCTCATCTAAATCATACCTTCTTAACAATTATCACCCCGCCGAATGCCGCTTTTCCCGCACTTAGGGCGGTTGGACATCCGGGCATGCTCAGTCCTGGCCGCGTCTGTGGTGGGGAACGAAGCCGTCACAAATCGCCCCAGCGACGTTACCACAGCGAACGCGGCGCATGCATGCAACTTCGCCTCGGGCAGGTGTCGGCACAATGAGTGCTTCCGATGCACGCAGTCAGACTTAGCGCGGAGGCCATGCACCAAGTGCCTGTCGAACCGCAATTAGCTGCCCCAAGTGATATGCATTGTGATCTGCAACCAGTAACGCCTCTCGCAGAATCGTCTGGCCTTTGCCATGCGGTATCTTGGCAAAGAGATCAGTCGTTTCTGCTTGAACAAGTTGCCGCATCGATTCGGCATCGTCACGGAACTGCGACAGGCAGCGATCCCACGCGAGGTCGTCGGGCGGCGATTGGTCGCTAGGCCAATAACCGGCTGGGAAATCGGGCGAAACATGTTCTGAGTTGACACAGAATTCGAGAATATCCCACTGACAGATGCGCATGTGCTCGATGAGTTGCCAGGGCGAGTGCGGAAGGTGCGGCGCGCCGGCGCCACGCAACTCGACCGGCAAACCGGAGACCGCCTTTTCAAAATCGAGATGGGCACCTCCGCCGTCGAGTAAGTAAATGAGATGTTCCCTTAATGCATCATCTGTCATGAGATGACCTCATCTGATGAGCCAGCGAATGTGTGATATGTTTGAAGAAGTGAAGCACATTGAACACGACAACTGCTGAAATTTCTTGAGGTTTCTGCGTACGCAACGATGACCGATGCCGCTTCCTTTTATACGGCACGTTGTTTGCCAATCCAACACGAATGGAAACTTTTCGAATTGCTGTGAACCAAAACAAGTCAACCACGTCTATAACCTTGCGAACGCGATAAGAGGCGTTCCGGTAGAAGAACACACTAACGCTGAAAGCACTGGACAAATGGCTTCAAGACGGCTGAGTACCAAGCAGAACAAAATGCCCTTGATGGGTGGATGTTGCGGCAGTTTCGCCTATGAACGGGCGAATATACTCCCGTCGCATCCCTTGCGCTTGTGACACTCGGCTGTGATCTTTCGAACCACGTCACAGCCCGGTGTCACAGCGACATCGGGCTTTTTTCGTGGATTCATCCAACACAAGAAAACGGACTGGTAGCTGAGACGGTCTAGCGCCTGCTTGAAGAGCAGGAGACGAGGATTCGAGCGCCTCCCGGTCCACTGCGTGAAAGGTACGCGCACACAAGAACACAACATGGCCCGTTCGTCTACCCCATTGACAATGGGGGTAAAG